>Ga0210043_1000212_pt1 | contig 64091 bp, 87 predicted proteins | sample CryGeymet201501t_FD_183990 | JGI IMG/M metagenome (GOLD analysis project Ga0210043, IMG submission 183990) | Groundwater microbial communities from Crystal Geyser aquifers in Utah, USA - Crystal Geyser metaG 2015-01t (SPAdes) (version 2) | ecosystem: Environmental > Aquatic > Deep subsurface >... | reverse complement strand
ATGCTATTCTCGCGGCATTTGTGGCAGCAGGGGCAAGCAATGGACTTCTGTGGCTTCACACAACCAATGCCCCGCCATCTGCATCCGGTCTTGCTGATAAGGCCACATTGGAGGGACGCGGATGGACGGTATTGGTAGCAACATGATCAGCTATCGCGGCTATATCTGGATTGGATATACGTCTTTGATCAATACACAAGTTCTAAAGCGTAATAAATATTGTAAAGGATAAATAAGAATATGAACAAAAATGAAAATCTAGAACTTACAATTGAGGGTCATGTCAAGATTGTTTCATATTCTGATGACAATGGTTCCGATTCGATTGTACTTCTTGATAAACGAAATGCAATTCATAAAGAAAACATGAGTTTAGCTATTTCGAGAGCACTGGCTGGAACCGAATCCGGGCATGTTTTCTCAATGCATTTTGGTACAGGTGGTGCAACCGTTGATGAAGTTGGTGCAATCACTTATTCAGACCCGAATGTAAGTGGTGCGGCAGATTTGAATGTTCCATCCTATTCTGAAATTGTGGATTCTACTCGTGGTGCACCAACGGGTAACTTGACGGGCGTCAGGCATATTAATGGTACTGTTTTTTCAGATGTTGAAATCAGATGTGTATTGGACAAAGGTGAACCAATTGGTCAATCTGCATTTGATAATGTGTCTGCAAATATTAATGGCGCATTTGTGTTTGATGAAATTGCATTGAAGACAGATGACAATCTTCTTTTGACGCATATTGTTTTCAATCCTATTGAGAAAACAGCAAACAGAGTAATTGAAGTTGTGTATACTCTACGCATAAGAGTGGTCTAAATAGATTAAAGGTTTAATAATATGGCAGTTCAAACAGACACAGTAGTTACTAACAAACGGGGTGCAACTGTTGCAACCGTTTCAGCAGGAACGGTCAACACCAGTGTGTCACCGATCACTTTAATTGGTAAGGGGTATTCTGGATATTCAAAAGCGGTTGCAGAGAATTATTATCATACTCTTGAAAATTTTGCAGACAATTCGCCACCTTCCAATCCTGTTGAGGGTCAACATTGGTATGATACGGCTGCTGGTATGAAGTATTATAATGGGGCTGCATGGGTATTGGTTGCCACTGGGACCACAACGGATGTTGTTTTAACTCGTTTGCCGACTGCGACTGGTGTTGATTTTACATCTACTGGATCAGTCAACATACATACGGGCACAACGGGTGTGAAAACTGTTGTTTCTAGTATGATTATCATTCCATCGGGTATCACTATTGCAGATGAAAACGAAGCCATATGTTCGTTAGAGATTTCAAATAATACTGGTGACATTATTGATCGTTTTCAATTGGTTGGTTTTGATACCAGTAGTAAATTTTACAGAGTAGAGGTATCGGGTGCCAACCGTATTGTTTCAGCAAATGAGACAATAAAGTTGAATATAATTCAAGCTGTTGCAGGTGGAGATACCATGACGGCAGATGTATACTTACTAGGGACGACATTTTAATGACTAGATTTATTCCATCGGGACAATTACAAGACGGATCACGTGGGTTACCAATTGATAAAACATCGAATAAACCAACTGCGGCTGCAATTGAGATCATGAATTCTCTGCCTGATGTTGGATCATCGGACAATTACAATGGGCGAGTTATATTCAACACAACAGCCGCAAATCTGTATATGTTCAGTGATAGTCCAAATGAGTGGATACCCGTCAAAGAGGGGGTAGCACAGGTTGGGTCTCCTGCTCCTACTGCTTCTGAACTGGAAGGAACACTTTACTATTCTACAACGACTGAAATTTTATATATTCGGGTAGGTTCATTGTGGATTCCAATTGCCGGTGAACGGGGTGCTGGTGTTCTATGGCGGCATTATACAGGTGATGGTTCGACTTCCCTGTTTGCTACTGGATCAAGCCAGCAGCCTCCTGTTGAATTTGTTCAAGTATATATTAATGGCGTTGTCCAACAGCCCGGATCAAATGGTATTCGTGATTATTACATGGTCGGTAATAATGTGAAAATGAATTCAATACCATCAAATGGTTCCAAAATTTCAGTTCGAACATTAACATATACGAATATATCTCGTAATTCCAAATTTTTTGCGAAACGGTATGTTGCCAATGGTGTTACGACTGAATTTGATGCTGGTGGTCAATTGATGAATCCGGGTCAACTAGTAGTAACACTTAATGGTGTTGTTCAGGTTTGTGATATTGGGGTTGGAAATGGCACGTATGATTACAAAATCATATCTGCTAATAACACAATTACATCATTAACATCATCGGGTGTTGTTGCGACGGCTATTACAGCGGCGGCACATGGTAAATCTATTGGCAATCCAATTACGATTGCTGGTGCGGCACAGTCTGAATATGTTGGAACATTCACGATTACATCTATTCCAAATTCGACTTCATTTACATATACAATGTTGTCTGACCCTGCAGTCTCTCCTGCAACATCAGCTCCCGGAGACACTATGCGGTTTGGTCCAGTTGGAACTAACGATAAAGTCAAATTTTATAATTCTTCTGGGGTTGCTACTGCACCAGAGAGTGGGCTTGTCGTCTACATTCAAGCAGTAGAGAATCTGATTGCATCGTTTAATTAATGACTACAAAAATTACCAAAGGCTTATTAGCCACTGCCAGTGTTGGGACAGATCAAATTGAGGACGGTGCGGTTGATACGGCAGGATTGGCAGATGGTGCTGTCAAATCTGCCAAAATCGGACCCCAACAGGTAGAGCAACATCATATAGCAGAAGGTGCAATAGGTTGGAAAGAATTGGCCGACAGTGCTATTACTTCCCTCAAGTATTCAATCAATTCACTTCCATTGTTGGCAATTCCAGATGGTCTGATCACTGCGGCTAAAATGGCAAATGGTGCCATAACTACCAACAAACTTGGCACCAATGCTGTTACAACTTCTAAACTTGGTCTTCAAGCTGTAGATACTGTTAATTATAAAGCCAGTAGTATTAATTCTACTGCATTAGGCAATAATGCTGTTGTTACTGAAAAGATTGACAATAATGCAGTTACATATGCAAAATTACAACAATCACCAGAAGGCTCATTGATTACATTCAATAGTAGTTCTACTTCTTATGCATTGCCTGCTGGTGCGGAAGGAAGTGTATTATCTATCCAAAGTGGTCGTCCTTCGTGGTCTGGATCAAATATACCAGTTGGTGCAATAATGGATTATTTTGGAAATTCTGCACCAACTGGGTGGCTCATTCTGGATGGAAGAACCATAGGAAGTCCGTCTTCTGGTGCAGCATATGCAAGTACTCTTGCACAGAATCTATATTATCATCTTTGGAATAATTTCACAAACACTATTATACCTGTGTCGTCTGGTCGTGGAACATCTGCGGGTGCAGATTGGTCCGCAAATAAGACTATAACTCTTCCTGATTTTACAGGACGTGTTTCAGTGATGGCTGATCTTGATACTGTTTCACCAAGTGGAACCATTTCTACGAAAACATTTACCAATATTTCACAAGTAGGACAAATGGGTGGTATAGAAGAAGTAACACTGGTGGCAGACAATATTCCAGATCACAGACACCACATGTTCAGGGCTGCAACATCTACTAATCCGGAATGGAATACACATGCGGCTGCTGTTCCGACATCAACAGTGAACCAACAGGTTACCAGATGGGATGGTAATTTGTCTAATGAGTTTAACCATCAACATTCGTACAGAATGTTTTACAATGGTACATATGTTGCACCATCGGCTGGGATGACTTCTTCACCAATTGATACTACCGGTGCATCCATATCGACTGGTACTGCTGTTAATAATATGCAACCGTCTATTTTGGTTGTCAAAATCATTAAACTATGATTGACATTTTTGAAATTCATTTTATACTATCGATATGAGTTATTTGTTGTTCCTTGATGTGCATCGTGATGTTGTTCTGTGTCAGACATCATATTTCTGACCATTGGTGTTTAGTAGAGGTAATATCTATAACAGAAGATGTGGCTTCCACGGAAACGCTTTGTATTTCTAAATATATGATTGAAGAAGCGTATCGGTTAGCCTACTAATGGTTGCAGGATGATCAAGTTGCTCGCGGGGAGGACCAAACAATGATTTGGGAATATAAAATCGCCGGAGGATGAAAATGAGAGTTTCTGCAATGGATACGCTTCGTGACTTTATGTGTGTGGAACCAGCCGTTGATGTTATTTCAGCTTTGAAAGCTTTAGGTGTAAGACCACGCATAAATGCCAACTTGCCCGATGGAATTTCTGGTCACCTCGACCGCCAGCGGGTTTACGCTTGCCCACGAGCTGGGGCATTTTGTCCTTAACCGATCATTGGTCAAAAATGGGGTGGATGATACCACTCAATACCGTAGCACCCCTCGCGGTGAAATATACAACACTGTGATCAAGGTGGAGCATGAGCGACAAGCTAACAGCTTTGCGGCAAATTTTTTGATGCCAAAGGAGCATATGCTGGAGATGACTGTCGGCAACTGATAGACCTTGTACGTCGCTATGAGGTTTCGCCGTCAGCAATGAAATGGCGGTTGAAGAATCTAGAGATAGACCCTGCACAGTGGAGAGAGTAGCAATATCTTGCGAACATTATCTATCTCTTGAAGAATCCCGTAAGAGTGCGACCAAGGCAAAATGCCATCTTCTAATTATGGTTTGCGTTTAACCAAGGTTTCCTTGTTTCCACCTTTTGTTTTAGATGAATACATAGTAGCACCATTTTCACGTTTTTTGGTTGATTTTTTCATTTTTTCTGGTTTTGGTGCTGTTGGTTTATTGCATTTTGTTGTTTTATAACCAAAACCAGCATCTTTAAATCCTTCTGGCATGTCATCAAACGATAATGCCTTGGTTAAAAGACTCTGAGAATTTTCAACAACATATTTTTTAGAACCAATATAAGCGTGACTGAATTTTACACGTGATCCAAGTTCTGATGAAATGTCTTCAACTGCGTTATGAATTGCAACGTCTTCATTGATAGCACGAGTTATGACATCAACGATTTCACGTCCACTTGGTGTTGTCACACTGACCGTAACTTCATATGGTTCCATATGGCTTTCGTATATTTTTTTGAAGTCATTATATGCTTGTTTGAAGGCAGGTTTGACACATTCTTTAATCCACGTCTTTTTGTTACGATTATGAAAAGGAATGAATTGATCTTCAAGTAATTCACACATTCTTAAAAATGCTTCTGATATTTTCTCTTTACGAATAACATCGACATCTAATATTTTCGAATGGATGGCTTCCAAAAGTGAAGTAACAAACTTTTTATCAGAATAGGTTTCACGAAGGCCAATTTTGATGTCAATTCCAACTTCTTGACCAATTGATGCATAATTTTCAACCATACGGTGAACCATGTTAATAGATGCGGCTTCAAACACATGCGAACGTGATCCAATATGAATAGTAGTTGTTCCATTGATCACACCTTCTTTAACCACTTTTGGTGCGGTAGTAACTTTCTTCATAGCATGGGACTGGCTGCATTTGATATTATCTCCTGTTGGCACAATACCATAATTTACATTTGGTTTAGATACATTGAATTTGATTTTTTGAACACTATCTTGAGATAACCCTTTCAAAACTGAACCAATCAGTTTGTCCGTGTTACAACCGGATGTGCTAGACCATTTCACGGGCGTAGCTTCCGATCTTTTCACTTTATCTGCATCTTTGAACATGCCCTTGGTGAATTTAGAGGATACGTTCATATTTGGTTGTTTCACGTTACCGCCTTTGGACAGACTGTTTGATCCTTTGATCTTTTTGCATTTTGGTGGGGTTTCCGGTCCTGAATTCTTTGAAGGGTTGCGATTTGTCATTTTTGGTGGCAGTGGTGCTTTTGTCCGTTGCTTTTTATTCATTTTATCATATGATGGAGTTGACAGGGAACCAGATGATGCCCCCTTGAACTTCATGGGTTCGGCATTATCACACTCTTTTGGGTATTTTGCTTGTGGCATGTCTTCCAAAAGCGCCTTTGAAATCTTGTTCAGGTTTAATTTAGTCATGGAGAATCCTCAATATACCAGTCATATTCTATTTATGTCTAAAGGGGAAAAACCATGAGCACTAAGTTGTTGGACCTATCAGATCGTTTTATTACTACGACTGGCGAAGTCGTATTCAAATATGATGGTCTGCTCAAATTGGCCCGCGATGGACATAATTTTCATAACTATTTAGTGCAACCGAATGAATATATTGATCTTTATAACCGGTTCAGTGTCAACAAGCTGGAATCATATGCAGAAAATGAAGATGATGAAATACCATCAACATATTATGACTGGAACACACCTGAACCCTTTTTGCAGTTAGATGTGGAACAATTGTGTGCAGCACGGTTGATTGAATTTGGTCTTGATAATGATCATTATATTGAAAGACTGTCGATAGAATTGGAAGAAATGAACAAACGGAACATGTTTGCTTTGTTGAAACATTTGATTTATATCAGGAAACAATTTGTTGACAACAAAATTGTTTGGGGGGTTGGAAGAGGATCAAGTTGTGCCAGCCTTGTGATGTTTTTAATTGGCGTGAACAAGATTGATCCCGTGTTATATAATATTCCTGTGTCGGAGTTTTTAAGATGAGTCTAGAAGAATTTGAGAAATGGTGGGAAGAAAATGGAAACAGTTTTGTCACATTTTTAAAAAATACATCTGAAAATGATTCAACAAAATCATTTCTTTATAATCATTTTCGTAACCTTATGCATTTGTATTTTGAAAAAGAAGATATGTCATCATATAGTAATTTCGCTACTGGTGTTAGAAAGGCACTGAATATCAGCTCATCCACAATAGATATTGATAATCACAACATTCGCACGGAATTTTATGATTTGATCAATGGTAACAGGTGTGCAATCGAAAAAATAATAGAAGAAGAGATCGAGAAAGAAAAAAGAAAAACTTTCAACATAATGATACAAATACATGATGGTGGAATTAAACCAGTAAACAATGAAATATATTCTCCCCGTGGTTTTGTTCTTAAAGAAGATAAAACTATTACAATAGATACAAGGTTATCTCTTAGTATACCCAAAGATTATACTTTGTTGATCCATTCGATGGACAAAGATTTGGTTATATTGAATAATATTATAATGGGGGGCCAGACATTGCGCTTGAATTTGCATGTAAAAAACATGAATCAATTTACAGGTCTAAATATCAGCACAGAAAAAGCTATAGCTTCCATTCGTTTAATTCCAATCGGGCCAACAGAATATATTGATATGATAGTGGATGATGGGAATGATGGGAATGATGGGAATGATGAAACCGAACAGGAGAATTAAAATGGCACGACGAGATTGGTCATCTATGCAATCAGTTCATACATATGTATTATCTGAATTGAAGAAATATGATTCTGTACCAGAGAGTGACTTAAATACAAGGCATGATCCCAACATTGTGACACAGGTACTCAATCTGTTAGTAGAACGAGGGGTTATAAATTTGAAAATTGATGAAAACAAGGTTGGCTCAAGCCGCCGCGTTTATTCGTTAGCATATGGAGGAACACATGATTAGAACTGCCAAAGGTAAAATGATTGACTTTGACGACCTGAAAGCCCGTGCTACAGCAAAGGCCGAACAGGATGCACTTGCAAATGAATCATCCGGTCTTTCCCGTCCGGAAGATACATATATCCCGCCTGCATCAAAACCCAAACAGTCTGCTCCGAAAAAAGCAACCACCAAGAAGAAATCTGAAAAACAAGTGGCAGACGACATATTGGATGATTTGAAATGATATATTGTGTTTACAATATCGATGTGATATAAATTATAAATGATATATTGTGCAATCGGTGATATTCATGGGATGTATAATCATCTTATTGAATTGCTTGACAAAATAGAAACCGTGATTGATCAGAAGTATTCTGATGATGTCACCTTCGTTTTTTTGGGTGATTATGTAGACCGTGGTCCAGATTCCCGAAAAGTGGTTGATCTATTACTCCAACGAATAGATGATAACATGAATGATATCATTCTTCCGGGCAATCATGAAGAAATGATGTCGGGCATATCTCGTTATACGGATTCAGGTTTCAAAGATTTCATGTTGTGGTGGGGTAGTTGGGGAGGTTTTGAAACACTGAAATCATATTTTTCTAAAAATCACGATTGTCATGACTTTGAAAACTGGAAAAAATCTGATTTTGTTAATCATTGGGTAGAAGAATGGCTTCGGTCTTTTCCTGATCATTATAAATTCATTGATAATTGTTTAAATGGGGTATATACTCCGAACGAAACTGCTTTTCATTTGGATGAAACTGACAGGATCATGTTTACACATGCGGGCATACATCCTGATATTCCTTTGTTTTTACATAATGAAGCAGACTTCATGTGGTCCCGTGATGCGATGTTCTTAAAAAAAGGAATGAAATGGACTGAAGCCTCTGTTGATCTAGTAGTTCATGGTCATACCATCATGAATGAAGAGGAAGGAACAGACACGCATCGGATAGGACTTGATAGAGGTGCATATTCTAATGGTATATTGGCTTCTGGTATTTTCAAAGATGGACAACAGGTGGACACAATCACAGTGACTGGTCCACCTGCCGCATATAAGAAACCTATTTGATAGGGATCAATTTTGCTGTTGGCGTTATTTGTTCACGTTCAACACGAATAGCCAACATGCCATTATCCAGTGATGCTTCTCCGACTTTTACATCTGGAGCAAGACGAAATTCACTGCGGAAGTTCCGTTTTGCAATACCTTGATGCAATTTTTGCGGATATTGGTCAGAAACATCATCGTTTTCGGGTATGGTTCCTGCAGAAGAGATAACCAATGTATTGTCATCCAATGTTATTTCAATTTCATCTTTTGAGAAACCGGCAACAGCCATCTCGATGAGATAGGTGTTTTCTCCAGTTTTGATCAAATTGTATGGTGGAAAATTGGTTGCTCGTGGAAACGAACTGTTTAACAGACTGTCGAACCCGACAAGACGGTCCATAAATGCGGTAGGTAAAAGTGATTGCTTGTTCATAGATAATCCTCCTTATTGAAGCAATTGATCGAAACACCTTTTATAAGCATGTTCCGTGTCATATATTTATAGTTACGAACAATGATGTAAAGAGGACATTATGAAAAATTTTCCGATAACACCCATACGCGAATGGATTGCAACTAAAATCGTTGATAGTGGTTTCAGATTATCAGGTGGTGGTATTATCATACCAAATGATGATATGAAACAGCATGGTATTAGGCCCAGATGGGCAAAAGTGCTGGCGGTTGGACCAGATGTTAATGACTTGGATGATATAACACCCGGTTGTTTTGTTCTGTTAGAACACCTTGGTTGGGTTAAAGGTATGGACATTGAAGTAGAAAATGATATAATAACAGTTCACTGGACTGTACCAGAAAAAATCGTTCTGGTAACAAATGATTACACTGAAACCACTTTACCGAAAGTTGGAATTACTGATGCTGCCTGATTTATGGGTTGATAAATATGCACCACAGTCGTTGGATGAATACATATTTCAAAACAACGATGACAAGCAACGGGTGCAACAATGGATTAAACAAGGATGGGTTGATAATCTGTTACTTGTTGGTCCTGCTGGTACTGGAAAAACATCGCTGGCTAGAGTTCTTCTAAACGAATTGAAAGTTGAAGAAGAAGACATTATGAGAATCAACGCTGCTCGTAATGGCAATGTTGATACTATTAAAACATCTGTAGCTAATTTTATTCAAACGGGAGGGTGGGGGTCCATCTATCGTTATATCATTATGAATGAAGCTGATGGTATTACACCTGTTGCTCAACCCATGCTAAATGATGATATGGAAGAATATTCTGGAACTGTAAGGTGGATACTGACATCTAATAGGCTTCACAAGCTTATTCATCCTATTCAAGATAGATGTACCATTATCAAAATAGATGCTCCAGATCAGGAAGAACTTATCAACAGGCTTTTGTTTATATTGGATCAAGAGGATATTCATGTTGATGATGATGATTTAAACATACTGGTTGATATTGTTGATAATAATTATCCATCTGTCAGAAAATGCATAAGAACACTTCAAACGTCTATTGTCGATGGAAAACTAGTTTTGAAGAAACAGGAAAACACTGATGAGAACTGGAAATTCAAAATAGTTGAAACTTTCAAACAAGGTAAAATCCAGTCTGGAAGAGAAATGATCAAAGACAATATGACACGGGATGATGTAGAGAATTATATCATATGGTTGGCTAACCATTTGGAATTATTTGATGATCAAATTTCATCCTTTGGGTTGTTACGAAAAGCATTAATAGTAAACCCTTCTGTTGCTGATCCAGAAATCAATTTGTCGGCAACATTGGTTGAAATCACCCAAGGTTAAAGTCATAATTATTATAACCACAGAACAGAGACTTATAATAAGTATATACACAGGAGTAATTAATGTGTGTCCCCAAACATAATGAACTTTATACTGGAATGAAACCATCTGACGCTCTCAGAAAATTGAAAAACCGTTTTATTCGCAAACAAGAGTGCAAAGAAATGCTTGATGCTGTTGCCGTATACATTGAAAATTTAGAAAGACAGGCCAAAACAGTCGAAACGTTGAACAAAATAGATGATTTGTCATTCAGCTTGAACGATGTAGCAGAACACTTAGAAGATATTAACCAATCGTTAGAGAATTACGAACGAGTCGGATAATATTCCTCATATAAATTCCAATTGTTGTTAAATATTATTGTGAGCAAGAAAGTCGTAGCCCTGTTCAGCGACAAACATAAGAAGCCTTCCGGTATCAGGAAGGATGCTCACCAAATTGACTTTCAAACAACAAGGAAATCCAATATGTCAAAGAAAAAGGCAGCTCGCGCATTGCGTGAGGACACTTCCCTATATGCAATCACTCCTAGAACCCGCAATCAACATACTTTCATGAATTCAATCAATGATAATAAAATTACATTCGGTATTGGGTCTGCCGGTTCAGGTAAAACATATATCGCAGGAATGATGGCAGCAGATGCATTGCAACGCGGGCTGTGCCGTAAGGTTATTATATGCCGTCCTATTATTGAAGCTGGCGGAGAACGGCTTGGTTTTCTTCCGGGAGACCTTGAGGACAAATGTGAACCTTATCTTAAACCATTGTTTGATGTTTTTGAAATGTATTGGTATAAGTCTAGTGGTCACTTTAGAAACCTTATGAATAGTAATAGAATTGAAATTTGTCCTCTCGCATATATGCGAGGTCGTAATTTTGAAAATGTATGGATACTATGTGATGAAGCCCAGAATATGAATGCCAATCTTATGAAAATGCTTCTAACTCGCATAGCAGAAAATTCGAAATTGATTATCACTGGTGACCCAAGACAAAGAGATCGGCATGATGCAGACGGATTTGAAACCGCCGAAAATCGACTGTTTGATTGTCCAGATGTTGGTTTTGTTAGATTTCACAATGAAGATGTCCAAAGAGAGGAAATTGTAAAAGACATACTGGATCGTTGGGAAGATTGATTATGAGCAGGCCGGATGTTATCATTCGGCCTGCTTTGCTATAAATATCTTTATGAACGAATATGATCTTATAATTGAAGCACTCGCTAATGGTGTTCCCGATGAAGAAATAAGCCAAATTCTCAATGAGAATAAATTTGACGAAAATCATCGGGAAACACAAAGCTTTTATCTTTTAACATTTGAACAATACATGGATGAATGTGCAGCGTACTCATTTGACGGCTGGAAAGATATTTCAATCTATGGCGAACCAGTAATTGAAAAGTTCTGGGTCGAATTCATACTCCTATGTCCCGCAAAATTCGATTACGAAGGTGGCACCAAACGTATACTTGGTGAATACAATCAGAACAAAGCTGTAATCAAGAAAACCAGAGATGGCAGGAATTTGTTAAAACTTCGCATACTACGGTCCATCCTTGACGAAATAGAAGAGAATAACCGCAAACTTGCAAGAAAAAAAGCCGAAGAAGCTGGATACGCCCCTGTCAAGGATCAAGACAAAGAGGAAGAGGGCGGGTTCGATAATGATGATTTCAACGATAGTTTCTAATAATGGAGGGTTTAGATGATAAAGCCAGAAAAAAACAAGTATTACATCAAATCCTCAAGAACAGGAGAACCAGCATTTCGTAAATGTTTTGAAACATACGGAACCGCTAATGCTTTCCTGAAAAAACAAATACTTAAAGAATACTTTGAAATCGACTTCAATACCAATGACTCACGCTTGAAGAAAATAATACTCGAAGGGCTCGGCCATGGTGATTTAAGCGATTTAGTTAAACCCTTGATTTCATTTGATGAATATGTATCTAAAAATGACAATAATAATATTGTTCTTGGTTTTTTCATTTTGAATGAGCCTCTTGCTGTTGAGCCTCTTGCGCGGTTTTGCAATAAGATACCGGGTATCGTAGATGTTGATTCGTCGGATAGTGATTTAATTACAAATGCAAGTATTGTGTATGTGGAATTTAAAAGAGAGAAAGAATCCAAAGAGCACATCAAGGGCTTGATTTCTGATATATCAAAGGTTTCGGATATACCGTTGGATGATTTTGCTGTTTCGTTCCCAAGTCAGTCTGAAAAGTTTCAATACAGTGAAGACTTGGTAGACCTTTATTTTACAAGGATGGTGTAATGGGATTTGGTTTATTAACACTTATGAGTAGATTACCATTTGTAGGGAGGTTCCTTGGAAATAAATGGTCTTGGATCATTATGTTAATTATTGGTTTCATTTGGTTCATTACCTACACTATTGAAGAATATAGTGATTCTATACGAGAAACCGTTATTACACAAATACGGGCAGATGAATATCGTAACCAAGTTGAAGCCTTATCAGCAGAAATTGAATCACTTGTACAACTACAGGATGAACAAATGAAACAACTTTCTGACTTGACACAACGCCGCAGACGTGATGAATTGGACTACCAACGTAGATTAAGGGAATTACAAAGTTCGGGACTTACAGGGTTAACATATTTGGGAGAAGCTGCTAATCTAGCTTCCCGACCAGATTCCCCTTCATACGAAGAGTATCAGAATGGAATACAAAATGAAGAAACTCCTGATGATCAGTAGCATTATCGTAATTGGGTCAATGGTTTCAGGATGTGGAACCCTTCAACGGTTAATTGCCCCAGAAGATGAATCGCCTATTGTATATCGTATTCAACAACGTGCAGTTTCCGTTCCCGATAAATTTTATATCGGATGTCCACCATATATAAATCCACCTGACGCTATACGTGATAATGATATTACGTTAGCTGATATAGAAATCCTTGGCGACTGGATGACACTGATTGAAGCAAATTATGGATTTTGCGAAGAAACGATCTCCAATATTAAAAACGAACAGGAACGTATTGAAAACCGTTTCAACGTTCTGAACGAAACCCCTCGCACCTCTGAACCTGATTAAAAATCAACATTGTCATATACTGATTCTTGCAACAACGGAGCTACCATGACAGACCCCGAATCATACTACCGTATTCCTATTGTATTTGAACAAGGAAAACACGGCGAAAGAGCTTATGATATATATTCATGGCTTGCTAAAAAAGGACAAATATTCATCAATGGTATATTAACAACAGAAATGGCAGATTGTGTTTCTGCACAATTGTTGGCAGCATCCGAAAAGGCTGCTGACAAAATTGAATTACTGATTGATTCCCCCGGTGGAAATGTCCGTGCTCTGTTTACATTGATGGATGCTATTGATATGTTTACAGAAAAAACTGATATCAAAATTGCTACATCCTGTATCGGCATGGCAGGATCAGCAGCAGCAATTTTGCTCTTGTATGGTTCACCGGGGTATCGTTCTGCTACCAGACGTTCAACCATTATGCTCCATGATATGTCATTTGGTTTTGGTGCAATTGGTTCATCAAAGGATGTGTCCCGTCAATATGATGAAGCACAACGGTTGCGGCAAGAACTTCGTACAACACTTCTTAACAGAACAAATATTACCGAGGAAGATATTGAAAATTATCTCGACAGAGACGAATATATAGATGTATATATGGGCAAACAACTTGGGCTGATTGATGAAATCAAGGAGAGTTTTTAATGTCTGATACTGATGATCATGACCCCAATGATGAATTCTGGGAAAAAGTGGGAGAATATCATGACCCAGAACGCTTCTTTATCAAATGTATGGAAAAATGTGGTGCAACTGTTATCAAAGACGGTGACTACCTTGAAATAATTGGAGGATGCAATAATTTAGTATTTCATACTGACACTATGATGCAGGAAATTTTTTGTACCAAATGTGGCGGTTCTGTTTCAGTTATAGAAGTAACTGATATCAATGGTGAAGATATTATTAACTCAGTTGACACATCTGATACCGATGAAGAAAGTGACGACATGGACGAATTTTTGAATCGTTTAGGATAAATTTATCAGTTATGTCTATATTTGATCACTTCCCATATCCTGAACTGCGCCCACAGCAACGGGAAATACTAAAATTCATTAGTGACAACATTGATAAAAAGGTGTTTTTGATCAATGCCCCGACAGGTGTAGGTAAATCTGGTATAGCTTTGACACTTTCATCATATTTTGATGAACGAACATGGATACTCACCGAAACTAAAACACTGCAAGACCAATATGAAAAAGAGTTTCCAGATGTCGTTTCTTCCCTCAAAGGGAAGAATTCATATGTATGCAACTTGAATCCAACACTTATGGCCGATTCAGCACCATGTATCAATCATGCCGATACCAAAAAGATTTGTCTGATTAAACGCAGATGTGATTACTATGATGCATTTAATACCGGTATGTCTTCCAAGGTATTAATAACAAATTACAATTATGCACTCGGATTGTCAGAAACGGGCAACCCCGATCTATATACCCGTGAAATAACCATTTGCGACGAAGGACATGTCCTTGAAGAAACACTGGTTAATCATGCTTCCTTTGATATTGTACCAGCTCAATTGAAACAATCATATGATGTTGATGTTGATCCTGACCTGAATTTCACTGATTTTGAAACGATAAAAGACGTATGTTCCTTCATTTCTAATAAAATTTCAACACGTTGCCATGATTTTAATGTTGCAATACGAAAATTTAAACAAAAGCTAAATGCAGAAGGGCAACAAGTTGAAATAGACCCTGCACAACAAAAACTTCAAAGAAAGCTTAATGCATTATTGAATCATCACCAACGTATAAAATGGTATGTCAATAGTGCATCTGATGAATGGGTCACTGAATTGTCAGAAGATGGTAAAAAACTCACAGTGCAGCCACTATTGGCCGGAGACCTGTTCAACAAATATTTTGCAGAGCGGTTAACATCCCCTACTGGAAAAATTTTCATAATGTCAGCATCCCTTGGAAACAAATCAACAATTATCAATGAATTGGGTATTGATGAGGAAGATTCCGTATATATTGATGTTGATACACCTTTTGATCCTGCCAAATCACCTGTAATCATGATGCCTGTTGTCAAAATGGGTTTTCATGATTTCAATGCATCTAAACACGAACTGATCGACATCGTAGACTTCATTCTTGAAGAACATGCTGAACATAAAGGCATTATTCATAGTGGTAATTATAAAACAGCAGAATGGATCGCCAATAATTCATCCCATAAAGACAGGTTTGTTTACAAACAACAAGGGGAATTTACTTCTAATGGTGATCTCTTTGCCATACATTCTACCCGCGATGATTCATCCGTGTTGATTTCTCCGTCAATGCATACCGGTATTGATCTTCGTGGCAGTCTGGCTGAATTTCAAATCGTAGCAAAATTGCCCTTTGCCAATATGAAAGATGCCCGAGTTCAAGCCAAAATGAAACTGGATGATCTATGGTACGCAAATGCTACGTGGCAAAAAATCATCCAAGCGTGTGGACGTGCAACCAGAAGCGAAAACGATGAATCATCAACCTACATCATCGACTATGCCGCACGATATCAATATAATAAGTTCAAACAGTATCTTCCCATATGGTTCAAGAATAGAGTTCAATTTGTATCATGAGTGACATGTTCGATCAAAAATGGGATATCAGGTTTTTACAATTGGCACATGAAGTTGCAACATGGTCCAAAGACCCTTCTGTTCAAGTTGGTGCCGTTATTATAGATCATGAAAGGAAACCTGTATCGTTTGGATATAATGGTTTTCCATCTGGTATACCAGATGATGACACTTCTCTTGAGAATGATGAAGTTCGTAGAGACCTGATGGTCCATGCAGAAATGAATGCCATTCTACAAGCCGAACGATACAAACTAAAAGGTTCTACCTTGTTTGTGTGGCCTATGTTTCCTTGTCCACGGTGTGCTGTCAATATTCTTGCCTCTGGTATTAAACGCGTCATCACCACAGACTATGAACCAGACAGATGGATAGAACCATTCAAAAAGTCAAAAAACATATTCGGCCAACATGATCCAGATATTGGTTATATCCAATATCCATACAATGAGACTTGACATTTTGTACAAATCCAGTATGGTCTAATAATGAAATCTATTTTTGGCACAGTTGCAGGTTCATTCCTTTTCGGCACCCCTGTTGATGGGAGCGATATTGATATCCGTGGTGTTCACATCCCGAATGCTGCCGATATCGCCATGCAAAGAGTTAAGGTCGATAATTCGCCCCTTCGTGATATTGACGCCGATGCTGTTTTTCAAGAAACCAGCAGGATTGCTCTACGGTATGCAAAGAGTATCCCGCCAAACGACCGGAACGATGTGACTTCAATGCCGTTGCACCAGTTTCTGAGTCTGGTAGCCAAAGGTGAAATCACAACTGTAGAACTAATGTTTGCTCCTAATCATTATTGGATTCAAGAACTTACAGATTATAAAATCTGGCTAAAGGTTCAACAGTTGCGGCCCCTATTGGTAACACGTGATATCAATCGTGCAGTTGGTTTTTGCCGTAATGTTGTTGTACGGTTTGGTGCAAGAGCGGATCGTCTGGAATCAGCTACAAAGGCACAAGCCTTTTTTCATGATCTTATGATGAAGCACGGAAATATTACTCTTCTGAAAAATGTTGAAAGCGAAATCGAAGCATTAACCGAATTGGATCATATTGAAAAGGATTACGATCCTCACAATATTCCGATGCTACGGGTATGCAACAGGGGTATTCAATATACGACCACTCTGAAAAATGGTTATGAAATTATTACAGCCGTGGTGAATAGCTATGGTAAACGTGCAAAAGCATCATCGAATCCTGATAAAAAGGATTGGAAAGCTGTTATGCATTCATTACGGGTGTCTGAACAAGTGCAGGAACTTCTGCAACATGGTACAATGACCTTTCCCCGGCCAAATGCATCAAGTGAATTGCTTGCAGTCCGGCGTGGTGAAAGATCAATGCAGGATGTGATGACCATCATTGACGAAAATATCATCAAGATGGAAGAGATGGTGGATCAATCACCACTTCCAGAAACTCCTGATTATAAGGCAATGGAAGATTTAGTAATGGAATTGTATGGTCTTTAGACCGAATGAATCGGTTGAAGATCAATTGTTGGACCATATTTTGTTTCAGCGTAATCAATAAATTCATTGATGGCTTCATTGGTGATGCCATCAGCAGTAAGTTCGTTGAACTTGTTGATGTCTTCGCGGTATTTCGGAAACGCTTTGATGTAAGCTTCCATGGTGGACTGAACAACATGCATAGTGGCGATCATTAAACCATCAATGTCCTCAGCATTATAATTATGTGGTGATACTGCAACTACCATGTCAATGAAATCACGTGATTTCATTTTAGTCATTGTTCTTCCAGTAATAAAACTCATGGCATATTTGGTACTGACGATCATAATGATCTCCTATGTTTGATCAGACCATGTTATCACACCATACTCTCCTGTCAAGACTTTCCATGACCATTTCAATCTTTGAACAAAGGGTGCAGGGGCTGGTTTGGCAGTAACCCAACCCCTTTCGCCCATATCTATAGCAGTAGCAAAAACACCGGTGTTCTCTTTTGCATAGAATTTCAGATGATCAATATTGTATTTCATGATTTGTCCTCACGGAATCTGATAAAACGAGGAAAGCGAAGCGAATAGTGATCAGATGATTCAGCAATCGTGATTGCATCGGCCTTGATTTCGACTATCATCTCCATGGCCAGTTCAGGATTTTGCCAAATATCGTGCCTTGTGACATCATCAATACCACTTCCAACATTTGATTTGACGAATTTGCCATCAACTTCGCCTTCCACCACAAATGCCCCCAACATGCCCTCATACTTCGATCCGGCCTCTCCCTCTACCAGATCAACCACTTTTAAATCAAACGTCTCAGTGGGCTTTAATTTCAACCATGACATATTACGTTTGAAATCATATGTTGATTTGGCATCCTTGATCATAATGCCTTCAAAACCGGCAACAAGCTGTGCTTCAAACAGTTCCATGATTTTATCATCGTCTGTTACAGCATTAATACCCTTTTCCACATAGGACAATTCAACAGGTGTATCAGGTTGCACGTCTTTAAGATAAGAAACTACGTTTTCAAGCACGTCTCTACGAGTTTCCAGAATTGCTTCACATGATCTGTCCCAAAATTGATCCAATGGCATAATATCAAACACAATGGCTACACCATGAAAGTCAACATCCTTCTTACGTCTGGCTTGTTTCATCAAAGACTGAAAATCGTCTGAAATCACTTCGCTATCAATCATCAAACCTTCGTCAGGAAAACCGGGCATGGTCTTTATCCGGTCCATGGCCTCGGCAATTTTACCAAAATTGTTGTACTCTTTTCCATTTCTGGAAAAACAACGGGTTTCATGGTCTTTGTGTATCGTCCATAAGGCACGGGTACCATCATATTTGGCCTCAATGAACGCATCAGTTGGTATCTTTGTCGCCTTGGCCATATCTGTTGCCAACTGACAGTCAAAGGTTTTGATTTTTCTATGTTCCGGTGCCATCTTGTTAATCAGATTGACGGCAACACCACATTTCAAATCTTTTGATAATATGCGTTTATACCAGTTGTTCCATTGCTCCATTGTGCATGCATTTGCAAATTCAGCAACAGTATCACGGGCAATATTACCAGTGATGGCCCGTTCTGATAAAGCAATGACAAGTTTTTCAAAGGTTGGCCACCTTGTTCCCGGACCATCCTGTTCGATAACCGGTAATTTCTTGATATGAAACATGGTGAATGGATCATAAGCATACCATGCCCCGATCCAGAATTCACCATCTTCCGGAACATTGGATAAAATACGTTCTTTTTCCAATCGTTTAGTAGTATTACCAAGTTGTTCTATTATTTCCCATGGGCGCATCATTGATTCCATTCTGTGCTGTATTCCTCATTATGGATTTTCTATTACGAAAATAGTAATCCTTGGCGTCAATACGGGCATACCCTTCTTCCTGTAACCGGGAAATGGTTTTTTCTTCCACGTAGTCATTCCACGCCTGATACATGATCCATTCTATACCATCAAAACCAATGACCCCAGACAAACGTATTGCAGACTGTGGGGTCATTCTTCTTACATCTTTCAGGATGTCATAAAAGACAGCACGGGAAATACTTGAATAAGATATGACTTGCTCATTGGTCAAACCCTGTTCCCTGCATTTTTCATACAACAGGTCACCCATGGTGAATTTCATATATTGTGGATCATATGTAAACGTCTTCACCAGTCAAAAACCTCTGCTGCTGTCGTATCCGGTGGTTCAAATTCCCAATCAAACATGTCGAAAATGTTATTAAGCTTTTGAGTCACCAGACTATTATACGCACGATTCACGTTGAATGGCAGATTTTGAATCCATTCACTTTTGTTCTTCAACCCAACCGGTATGGCAATATTTCTGAACCCAAAGGGATTGTGAGTCAAGTCCTTTTCATTCAGATACATGATTTCCACCTTGTCTCCATCACGAATCGGAGGAATATCCTTGTCATCAAAATATTCCAGATATGTATTAAAATTCATGGAAGCACCCACGGTGTAATATATCAAAGGCCGTTCCGCCCTCAAATTGTTTTCATATAACACCATCTCATTATGAGAATTCTTCAAATTCTTGATCCGTTTCGGGCTGCCAAGTTCCCAGACATTCTTTTCAAAGAAATGTTTTCTAAATTTTATAATCTTTTCAACAAGTTTGTCTTCCCCTTTGCCCTCTTGGACAATCAGTTTGAGACATTCTTCTAAGAATTGTTGTATCCATTTTGGTGTATCAGACCGTTGTGTTTCCATTCCCATGATTTTTAGTTTATCACTTGGTGCACCTTCGTTGTCCAATACATGCAGTGCATACCGTTTCTTGGTTTTATCCTTGAATATGCCTCTACGAGCAACAACTTCACGACCAGATTGAATCACTGCACCATTTTCATATGGTACAAAAAAGGCATTCATCATAGCAGCAGGGAATGATTCGTTGATCAGTTTCCCGATCTCATCCGCTATGGCAACAATGTCTTCCAGTTTCATATCATCATTGATAAGTTTGGTCATAGTCATATACACTGAATCAGTATCCGAATATATGGCAGATTTACCAAATTCGTATTTACCATCTATGAGTTCGGACGCTTTTCGTATCATATGTTTTGTAACAACACGGCCAGACAATGTGACGGATTGACCAAACCGTGTGTCATAAAATCTGAACCATTCGTTCAACAAGGCACCATATGTTGAATTCAAAAACAGTTTACGGGCTTGTTGGATAGTATCCCAATATTCTGCCGCAGCATCATCACCATTTTTTATGGCTTCCTTGGCATTCCTTTTGAATTCAACGCGTTCATTATACCATTTTTTCAAACAGAATGGTATAATGCCTTCTTCCGATGTATCAAACACAGTACCATTAGCACTGATTGCAAACTCATTCTTCATGAACCAATCACGCCATTCTGCCCCGGTTTGTGTAATTCTGTCACCATCTTCAAGGATCAATGTGACTTCATCGTCCTGAGCTTCCTGAATGTCATGGTATTCCAGAACACCAGTGAAATGATGCCATGCCTCTGTTGATGATCTTGCCTTTTTCGATTCAATCAGATTGTTGATCTTGATCATGGTTCTGGATAAATCCATCTGACCAACAACTGTTTCCGGAGAAATGTTCAACATACGGATAACAGAAGGGTACAGAGAATTGATATCAAAGGATGTAATCCATTCATACATTCCGCCTTCTGGCAGCTTGACGAATGCACCAGCAACCTTTCCTTCCTTGTCCTGATGGGACTTATCTGGAGCTATCCGGTTTCTTTTATGAAGTTCACACAAAATAGCGTGTTCAATAATCGTCACTGATCCTAGTGTATCTTTTAATGGAACGCAGGCGGTGTGTGCCATTTCATTGGCCAATGTAATAAACTTACGTTTGTCGTCTACCTTGCTTAGTCCAACTGTATCCTGTCTATTATAAAGGGTGAAAGTATAGAAGTCATTCTTCCACAAGTCATCCAATGATCCAGTGTATTCAACTTTGTTTTCATCAATTTCCAACGCAAGTATATAATCGAGTGCATAACTGTGTAATTCTTCGAATGTGAATTTTTGATACAATTCAAGATAATCTAGGTGAACCTTGCCAAAAAGATGAAATGTCCAATGGTCTGCACCCCATCGGCTAACTTTCCTTGGTACTGGTATTTCATTGAATAAACACAACCTGCTTAAATACTGACGAGATTCATCAGATACATTATATTCTTCAAGGTTACCAACATCGTTTATGTCCTCATTGCCTAGACACACCCTGATGCGTTGAACAATCATGGGAAGGTCATAAAATGCACTATTCCACCCACTGATAATGTCAGCATCATCAAGAACATCCAACATCATCAACAATAGTTCGCGCTCAGTAGCAACGACAATGGTATTTTCTATATCTTCAACCAATGCTACCGCTTCGTCCATGGACAATGAAGGGGGTTTGACAACAATGGTTACAGCCGTGTTTGACCATTTACAGTCAATCGTTATTGCATTTATTATAGCATAGGGATTTTCAATGGTTGAAAAACCCTTTTCACGGTCGCGGTCTGCTTCAATATCGAGAATTGCAATATTTAACTTTGGCGGTTTGCTTGTATTGTAATTGTCCTCAAGGAATCTGTATTCAGCTTTTATATCTGATTCAAATGTTTGATGATCATCTTCTTGGAATTGTTCAATCTTTAATAAATGCTGTTGGTAAGTTCTACTGGAAACTCTTTTCAGGTTTTGGTTATAGATTGATTTGAATGGTCCATCCGGATCATTGACATAGAAATAGAAAGGGGCAGGTGCATTGCGTACAACACGCACACCCTTTTCGTTGCGCTCCGATACACAAATTGTATTTCCGCGCCGGAATGCATCTACATAACTCACTTAATACCTCGCGTTATGATGGGTTAATGATTATTGATTTCGTAATTTCAAACAAAGGAGTCAGAGTTCCTTCAAAGTCGATCATTATTGTTTGATCATCTCCAATATCAATATTTGACACACTGGAAACATATGCAGCGATGGCTTCCGATATTTCTTTTTCACTTAATTCAATTGTAATTTTCATTTTGCTCTCCACTTTGTATCACGCATGGTGATAATTGCACGTTTACCATTCTGATATGTGACAACAAGCGACCGTGACCAACTTGATGGACCCGTATTGTATCCCATATCCAGATCGGCCATGACACCAGTTTGATATGCACCATGCATAATTCCTGCTGTATGACTGTGCCCAATTGTAACCTTGTTTCCATTTTTGGAAAGATTACCGATTGATCCCCTTGATCCATTAGGGCCGTTATCACCATGAAGTCCACACTCGATATCATGACTAATATATGATTCATCCGGACGCAAAAACCGGATTTCTTCGTTTGCACCCATATCTTTCATTACGTATTCAAACAAGTGAAAATAGGTATCATTCTCTGAAATGGCTTCATAGATGCGTTTTTGCAATTTCAGAAAGATCAACGCGTTTACGGGATCAGTTGCGTATGCATCAGGTCTATCACGCAACCAACGCCGGAGATGATCATCATGATTTGAATGTACCACAATAATTTGCATGTTTTCACGGGAAACTTCATTGAAGAATTTAACTACTTCGCGTAACTCGTCTTCAATACTTTCTCTGTTTGTTTTATGTTTTTGAAATTTTTTATGATGATCTTTCATATCATGATGTGATCTTGAACTAAAATCCAGACAATCATGAAGATGAAGTTCGTTTGGAACCAGTTCATCAATAATGTTGTTTAAAGCTTCCCTGTACTTTGTTGGTAATTCGTCAACATGTATGTCACCGGGTGTAAGAATATCAACATCAGCATCATCCTTATAGACTTTACCATTTTGTACAATGGTATTAAGGTCTTGGAACGAACCATCTTTATCAACTGCTGACAATTGACGAACAAACCAATCACCATCACTATCCACTTCGACAATCAATGCACCATATACGTGGTGCCAACTTCCACTATATCCTGTTTTTGTCTTGGTGTAGTTTCTTTGGGTGACTGTACCCGTGGTATACATTAGCTTGGCTTCGGCGTATTTTGATGTTGGTACCGAAGACATGGCTATTTTGGTTGATGGGAAGATAAGAGAGTTACAACCTCTGTAATCTTGAAAACCAGATAATGGATTTTTGGCTGTAGGGGTAATGTGCATTTCACCACACCATACCAATCCCGGAGCAAGTTCTATGGAATGATCAGCGAACTGCTCACGTATATTAGGATCAAACCATCTATGGTCGTCTGTTGCATTATTATCTGTTGCATCCGGTTTTTCCGAACCATTCCATTTTCTATATGCCTGAATATTATATTGGTATCGGCCAATCAGTAGTTCTGCATCAATTTCATTTGCATACGCTTTCAGGTTTGCTACAAATTGATGGTGAACTGTTGTGTTGTTTTGTGCAGAACTCAGAATATAACGATTGACCTTACCTTTGGGAGGAATAGGACGTATTTCCGGCATTTCAAAAGAAATACTTCCTGCGACAAGGGGTTTGTCATTATCGTCTACATTGGAATTCCTCCTCTCCGTCGTTGCATCAATACCTGCATTTTTCACATGTTCTGCAATTGTTGACTTGCTCATACCTAAAGCACGGGCAGCCGCTCTACATGATCCATATTTGTAAAAGGCCTCAATGGCACGTTGTCGTGGTGAAATATTATCTTGTATACTCATACTCTAGGTTCTTTCTATTATTCGTCTTCTTCGACTGAATGTTTATTCACACTGTCCAGAAGCATTTCAACAATTTCATTTTCATATCTGATGTCATCGACCTTGTTTCTGGCCCATACAGATGCAGCCTTGCGAACATATTTTTTTAATTCGCTGCCAGCCTTCTTTTCAGCCTTGACTTCAATACAAAGGCTTTCTAGCGTGTCTTTGATAGATTCATCAAAGTCCTTCTTCTGAATGATATATGATGCCACTATGGCAACACCATTTATGATTTTCTTGAGATCATCAGGATCAAGGGCTTCAAAATCGAGTGAGTGTACGTCATTGCTCATAAGGGGCTCCTTAGTTAATTACCCGATTGCATCCATGCGCACTGCAATGCTGATGCAATATGTCCTATGATATGACATGAACGCAATTATTGGAGCGATTGAGTGAAAAATGTTTTGAAATCGATACTGTCGGACATGACACAGTATAAAAATCTGGAATTTGTCATCATCAAAAATAACGAGGATGGTCATACTATTGCAACAGGCATCAATACAGAACGTAGAATGCTTATTACTGCAAACGCAGGAAGTTATTCAGAATTTGATACAATGCTGTGCATGGGCAATTTGCCATTCTTGAAGAAAATCCTTGATCAAGAACAAATGAGTGGTGATACTGGTAAGATGGAACTGGTGGCAGGAACGTCTCAGCTTGGTTCTGACATATATAAACACATACTGTTTAAAAGCCCGCGCATGAATATCAAATATAGCGCCGTTGATCCAAGAGCAGTACAAGAAAAAGCAAGAAATACCAAATTTCCACCAGTGATCAATGATCTTCCTATCAGTATAAAACTAAATATCGAAGAACACACAGTGGATGATTTCAAACAAGCAGCGGCACTTCAACGTATGATGTCACCCGCAGAAGAATCATTAATGCATGTTAATGTGGATGATAAATCGAATTTGATATTTGGTTTTCCTTATACCAATAATTCAATAGATGTCATCGTTGCAAACAATATTGAATCATCGGATGTGCCAACTGATTTGAAATTTGATGTAGAAATGTTAGAAAAGGCTTTCCGTCTTTTATCAAATCGTAGTAATCGTAAAATCTTATTAAGTAGTAAATTCATGGATATCAAGTATACATCTTACTTGATATCTTACCATGTAAGATTTCCAATTAAAACAATAGTAAAGAGAATGTAATATGACAGACAATGTTAAATTACCAATGAATAAACGGATCGAAAGATTTTTTTGTGACATCACAGGTCGCCCATTCATCTTTGTCGATTTTCAATATCAATTTGATACTGAAACACTTGCAGTCATATATGATTATAATAATCCTATGCTCAACCGCATTAGACAAGCAGGATACGATGACCTCGATCCAGATGATGCCGTCCGGCATTATATTCAACGAGTTATGGTTGAAAACAGTTCTATGCTTTATAATGAAGAATATGATGACGATGGAGATTATGATAATGATGATGTTGAAAATAATTATATTCACCTAAGAGGAGAAAACAAATGAAATTCTGTTTGATAGATGTTGCTAATTTGATCCACCGGGCTAGACGGGTTCAAGGAAAGTCTACCGATACGGAACTCATGATTTCGATGTCTCTTCAAACCATATTTTTGTCCATGAGCAAAGTATTCAATAAACTTAACGCCGAACATGCAGTAATGTGTTTTGATACATATTCTTGGCGCAAAGTGATATTCGAAGACTATAAAGCACATCGTACCGAAAAAGTAACCCGTTCAGAGCAAAGAATACGAGAATCAATCAACAGAATATGTGATGATCTGGAGCTGTTTCTACGCAATAGCACCAATGCAACCGTGCTTCGGCATGAATTGATAGAAGCAGATGATTTTATAGCACGATGGATCGCCTTGCACCCAAACGATGATCACATTATTATCTCATCAGATAGTGATTTCAAACAACTGATAGCCCCTAATGTCGAAATCTATAATGGAATATCAGGCGTGTTAACAACTATTGATGGTGTTTTCTTTCAAGATGGTGGTCAGGATGCCAAATATCCTAAAGTCCATATGTATAATGAAATATGGAAACAAAAATTAATCGTTGAAAAACAAAAAGTTACGGATGTTCCAGTGGCAGTTGAACCAAAATGGGAGTTATTTCTCAAAATCATGAAAGGCGATGTCTCTGACAATATTCCTGCTGCACATGTTCCAAGACTTAGAACAACTAAATTAAGAGAAGCATTTGAGAATCCAAATGGGGAAATGTGGAATGAGATAATGGAGCCTGTCAGATATCATAAAACAATTGAAGAAGATGGCGTCAAGTTGGTCAAAGATGTAACAGTACGTGATTTATATAATCGCAATACACTGTTAGTTGACCTTACGGCCCAACCAGTAGAAATAATAGAATTGATTGATACCGTTATCGAAGAAGCAATTGCTGTTCCACGAAAGAAAAGTGTTGGTGTAAGTTTTTTAAGTTTTTGTGGTCAACACAATTTGGTCAGAATGGCCAATAATGTTTCGTCCTATGTAAAAGTCTTTTCAAAAGGGTATGCAACATGATCAAAACATCACACAGTATTGACCTAAATGAATTGTGCAAAGGCAAAATTCCAATATCTTTGATTTATGAAGTCAAATACTTTATCGAAGAAAATAACATGGAATTCACTACTTACGATCAATTCAACACTGTGATCTCATTTGAGTCATACGACGATGCACGGATGATGTTGAATTGGATAGAAAACACCACGTTTCCAGAAACCTTGTTCCCATCTTTGGACGAATATCTATTATCAGCAACTATTGCTCCCTGCGTGTATCATATTCCAGAAGATAAAGCATTATCAGATTGCCATTTGACCACATTTACCGATGAAATGTATGAATTATGGAAAAAATTCAAAATAATATCTGGTCAATATTGGTTCCTTGAATATAGAAGCACCAATAAACACACGAATAAACAAATTTTCATATTGAAAGACGAATGCGATTATCCAGTGGTTTCATCTATTTTTGCTGATGTCAAAAATAGACCATCCACGACAACCTTCCTTGGTGGTAATAATTTGCTTTCTGGCAATAGTTTCTTTACTACATCAATAGCTATTAAAAATGCAACGATTGACCTTGATACGTGTATTTTTGTGGAAAATGATCAAATAGTTAATTATTCACCTTGAGGACATTTTGAATAATTGACTTGGATCATATTATCTTCTATATGAGGATTGTTTGCTCATGGAATTATAACAAATGAAGAAATACAAATGCCAAAATTCATAATGTTGTGCGGGATTCCCGGTTCCGGAAAAAGCACATATAAAATCAAACTTGCCTCTACTATGAATAATCCTTTTGTTTATTCAACGGATGATATCATCATTGACATGGCCAAGTCACAGGGCGAAACATATATCATTGCGTTTCAAAAATATTACAAACAAGCAAAAAAAGAAATGAACAAGCTATTGGCACAAGCTATTGCAGATGGCCGGGATATTATTTGGGATCAAACTAACATCCAACGCCAAACCCGACATCACAAACTGAAACAAATCCCCAACCATTATGAAACAAAATTGGTTTTCATCACTTGCTCGGACATTGATGAATTGAAATCCCGTATTACCAATCGTAAAGACCAACAGGTGTCATGGGAAGTTGTCAAACAAATGATGGACCGTCTCGAACCGCCATCCGGATACGAAGAATTCGATATGATCGAAATAGTGGATACTAGGTCTTCATCTTTGGATGATAGTAACTGATTTTTGCAAATTCCGCATTGTGTTGCCAGTTATACCAACAATAGTTGTGCCGGGGTGAACTATCATCTTTTTGTCGTTCAAACCATCTGGGGCGCTTTGTAAGAACAATTTTGTTCGCATAATATGGATTGTCATGAAATAAATCATGCCGCCCAACAGCACAATCCCATTCATTCCGCATCAACATGGATACAGACTTGATACTCCCGTCTCCTATCATACTGATAGCCTTGCGTACAAATGGTTCTGAAATCGCTCTTTCATAAGGCGGATTGGTGACTATATGATCTCCTCGTGGTTTAGTCACCATGAAATCCACAACATCACCATAACCCCAATCATAGATGTCCGAACTTGTAACATCCGGATTGTACCGTTTGATGACTTCTGCCATCAGTCCCGTACCACAAGCCGGTTCCCATATTTCCCCCTGAAACTGATCTATTGGTAAACTTTCAAACAATGCCTCTGTACACCATTCCTCAATGGTGAAATACGCATCATTGGCTATTCTCTCATAACCAGAACCCGTCATTGATATATCTTTCATGTATATGATTTATACCTGTATTTCGTAATATTGCAGACATTTTGTAACTAATTAATTTTGCTTGACTTTTTCTTAAAAGCGTGTATTATAAATTCATAAGGAGAATGTTATGAAAAAGAGTCAAGCTGTTGCACACACTGGCGGTCATTGAAGCCTGATCAAAATGTGTTGGATCATATGAAGCCTGTACCTGCTGGCACCAAAGGTTCCACATATGGCACACATCAGATCAGAATCACGGGAAGCCCTGAAATGATTGATGCGGTTCTTTCCAATATCAAAGAACTACTTGATGCAGAAAACAAGGATACTCGTATTGAGATTTCCCGTTCTGCCATCAAGAACACTGATCATTTCGTGAATGCGGATGCGAATGCTGAAAGTTGCTATATCAAAATCCGGAAACGTAAAAAAGAACGGACTGTTCGGCTTTTGGGTTGATCAGGTATAAATATAATTATGTCACATTGTGCATATAGATTAAGATTATATCCCACTGTTAAACAATCCAAATTATTGAAACAATTTGGTGGTCATTGCCGTTGGTTGTGGAATTATCTATTATACATGAACATTAAACAATATGAAAAAGATAATACATTTGTTTTCAGATATGACATGCAATCTCTATTGCCTCAATTAAAACAAGAATATAACTGGCTCGCAGTGCGTCCCGCTGTTTCTTTACAAAGAATTACTAATTACTTGGACAAAGCAATAAGAGACATAAAAAAGGGCAAAGGATTTCCAAAATTCAAAAAGAAAACAGATAATAAAGATTCATTTTATCTAAGTAATCAAACTTTTAGTCTTGTTGATAACAAAGTAAAGTTACCGAAAATTGGTTTAATTGCTTATAAAACGGGTAGATTGCCTGAAGGTAAAAAAATAATGGGTGCCACAATTACTCCAGACGGTGACCATTGTGGTCATGTTCAACCAATGCCATTAAATATTAGAACATATGATTGCTCCAATTGTGGTGCTGTTATCGACAAGGATGTTAATGCGTCAATAAATATTAAGCAATGGGGTTATGATATAGGGCAAGGACTGTCCGAAAATTACGCCTGTGGAGATATCTCTGACAGGGTTGTACAATCTGTTTGTACAGCTAGTTATGTATCGTTGAAGCAGGAAGATCAAATTTTGGCGTAAAACCCAAAAACCGATCAGTCCAATAGTATCAATCAAGAGACACATCAATGGATATAACGAAACAAACAATTCAAAATATACTTGAAGGACAAAATCCCGAAAAGATCGCAACATGGTATGCTAGATTCGAGCAAAACGGAAAAGTTGTCGGAGAAAAAACTTACCCTAATATGAAAAGAAAGGTTGCAGCAGAACGTGCCAATGCTGATGCCAAACGGTTACGTGCCAGTGTGGTAAACTTTACAGATACCACTTTCTAATTTGACACATTGTTTATAATGTGATAATTTACCAACAAATGGTGATATCATATGACGATACAACCACTTAGAACCGACGAAGAAGCACGTAAGTGTTTGTGTCCAATCAAAAATTGGCAAAGGTGGTATGCTTCTGGTTGTATGGCATGGTAGTTGTATCAGATTATGAATATGAAGAACATGATGGTCCGGTTGATTAAAATAATGATTGGGAAATCATCAAACTAAATGATACAACCGTTCATCGAAGACCACTTGAACCTTCGAAAAGATTCGAATATTGTTTGTTAATAGAGAAAATGATGTCGGAACATAAGCAATCACCTGTCAGTATAAAGAAAGCATCAAGATTAAGATGTTTCCTTAACCTTGATAAAGAATGCTGTGCAGACCTGTGTTTTGCATGGAAGACACTGAACACTCATATCTATCGTGATGACTTGTCCGAAGAAGACAAATTTCGTAAAGTAACAAAATATGAACCAAAAATAATCAAGGAAACTGATTCTATAACCGGCCATTATGTTACCTCTGAGGTAGAACGGGAATGGGAAGAAATTGAGGTAGAACGGGAATGGGAAGAAATTGAGGTAGAACGGGAATGGAAAGAAATTGAGGTAGAACGGGAATGGGAAGAAATTGAGATAGATGGCAAAAAGCGGTATCAACTATTCGTAAATACACAGGATGATCCATTTTTTGATGATGAAATTTTTGGAATCTGTTTAGCACTAGAGAAGTGATCGTTGATAATATGTATTTGCCCATGTAAGTATATTGCATGAAAAAAATTATTGATATTGATACGCCGGTTCGCATTATTGGGGACATTCATGGTGGTTTTGAAGAATTCGAAGCCACTGTTCGAGAAGCCCGTGATGCTGGCCGCTTTGTAATATCTCTGGGTGATCCTGAAGACCGTGGCCCCGAACCGGCAAAATGTGTCAAACTGATCATGGACCTATATGATGAAGGCCATGGCGATGAAGTCATGTCCAATCACAAATGGAAACATATCAGAGCTTATGAAGGCCGTCCGGTAAAACTCAAACTGGAACACATCAATACGCAAAATGATATCAACAGTATGGGTGAAGATTTTGCGCAAAGATATCTGAATTTTGGCCGCAGGGTTCCGTGGTTCATTGAATATGGTAACAACTTTTTTGCACATGCTGCATATCATGGCATGGCAGAAGATGTTGAAACCCTGTCTAAGCACGACAGGAGCACTCTACAGCAACGCTTGATATATGGAATGACTACTGGTCGTATTGCCGACAGTGGCTATCCTGTGAGACTTCTGGACTGGTTTGACAAGATACCTGATCATATGAATGTGTTCGTTGGTCATCATATTTTGTCAACATCTAACATTCTGAATTTCAGAACGACAGGCGGGAATGCATATTTTGTCGATCTAGGTTTTCAATCCCATGATGGTGGACAACTGGCATGGGTCGATTTTGACAAAGGTGAAATCACTGGTTCGTCAGTTGATATCATTCAAGTGGGTGATCCAAGAGAATACGGAGACTATCGGGTAGAAGAGTAAAATTCTACCCGATAGTCAAAAAGGGTGCCAATTGCATTCTTTCAAACATTCTCTTCTTGAATTCGTCTACACCCCATACTGCTGCCAGTTGTCCAACACGGACACCATCTGGAAAACCTTGCAGTATCAAATAGATATCTCGAAAGAACACCCGGAGTTCGGACTTTCCATATGCGGCCTTGCCTGCTTCATAGAAATGAAACATGATATCTTCCGATTCCATTCCATTTGAAACATTGGAAAATACATATTGCATAGCTGAAATGAAATTTTTAGCCCGAGTGTTCAATTCGTTCAGAGGAGGATCAAGATCAAAGGTATCGTCACTGTAATCTGTCAATGCAAAGAAAGCAGCAATATTATTGGATCGGATCAAATCAAAATCATACATATTTTATGTATACACGTTGTATGCCTATTTGTCAACTATGTCGTTAACCCGTCGCCAAACTTCTTCCATAATACGAAAAGATACTTGATCTGGATGATTACATCCATTGGGATCATTCCCATTAGTGTGAGGATTCTTTTCATCCCACATATCAAATGCATTGCGTATACTTTTTCCTGTGCCATGATGTCCCTGAAGTAAATCAATTCGTTTGAGACCAAGCCACGATTGGCGTTCTTCTGGAGTCATGTCTGACATGATTTTGTGAACAATTTGTTCCTCGGACATATATTTGTTATCACCACGAGGATTTATTTTACCAAACACATGTTTTAAAAAATTGATCATGTATCACCCTGTTCTGATTCTGTACCCAACTAACCAAAGATCAATTCGAAAAAACCATTTTCCGTTTTGTTTGCCAGCACCCAATCGTATCATACGATTGTTTTGGTCTAATTCTATTACATCAATTTTCATATCATATCCATAAATGGTCGGGGTGGCAAGATTCGAACTTGCGGCCCCTCGGTCCCAAACCGAGTGCTCTACCAGACTGAGCTACACCCCGATGATTCATATTTATGAATAATATTATAGCAATTTGTGTTTAGTCAATATTTCTTCAACCATGTGTTCTCTGACATTTTGATACATGGTGAAACCAGCAGGTGGATCAAATATAATTTTATCATCAGTGGTGTCAATCCCTATAGTATAAAAGGTAGACCCCTGCATGGCAGATGCAAATCCAGACCAACACTGGATACTATTACATGGAGCATCTACAACAATATGCTTATCACCATTGAGAGCAAGTTTAAAAGCTCGTTTTATAGAAGTGTATGCTGCTTTGTGCTCATTCAAGTGATCATAATCTGACAGATGCAAAAAATGTGCGGTAACATGGTTTGAACCATTATTCATCAATCGCGAAAGTGTTGCCACTACCGGTTTTCTTGTTTCATCCGGCCCACGAGTCAAAATTATTGTTCTCATCCTTCGTCCTCATACATCATCGTTAGACATATCTTTGGTCCTGTTATACTAATATATAAGGAATCGTCAAGTTCTTCTAGTGTCTCCACATAAACATCGTGATCCAAAAACTTACGCATGATTGCTAATTCGATATCGTCATCGTCCATATTCTTTAAATTCAATGTCATTAACAGGTGCATTAAATCTCTGATATGGTCTGGTTCGCGAAATTGATTGGATGATAGTTTGATTCTGAAATTCATATCAGGGAATTTTAAAACCAGTCGTGTAATTATTTTTTCCGAATTGAATTCCATTTTAGGATATCCTCATATATTATATCTGAATCGGCAATAGTGAAAGCTTCTTTTGTTAATTTAGAGCTTTCATCGTCCGTATTACTTTTATTTTTCTGTACATTATGATTAGCTCTAATATAATTAGCAAAATCTGACGCAAAAAATGGGAATGATCGCAAAGCACGATTCAAATGTTTACAGACTATACCCCTTTGTTTAGGATTTCTAACATTAGGTGGTCTTGTTTCGGGAATAACAGCGGCATCAATTTGTGTTAACAAATATTGATACCCCCAAAATAAAAACGAAGGACACGTACAATGTAATGCTACGTCTCCTTCAAACATCATTAATCGGGCTCTGTCAATAGGAGAAAACTCATCTTCATCAACAAATGCTTCCCAATCAATGATATGAAATTGGTTCAAATAGGTAATATTGTTATCTTTGTGTAAACTTGATCTTATGTCAAACAATATTGACTGTTCATCAAATCCTTTTAACCTAACACCCTCTAAAGCATTTGCACGAACACGTTGTTTTAAGAAATCATTGTCAATGAACATTTGAATTTCTTTATATGTTGCTTCTGATATGACTTCCTCATCCGGTATAGCAACATGGTTGTGTTCGCACAAATGTTTGTAATTTGTGATTAAAAATGGTTTTCCGTTAATATTTTTAACGTTCATCTTGTGATGGGCCTGTTGGTTCTCTCGGTAGTGATTGGCTTGCAGCATCTGTCTTATGGTATATATACCGACGCCATGCATAATTCATCATAGTTGCGGCTGCAGACACCGTTGCCCCAATAACAGCAACCAACTGTTCTGGGTGCCAAATTAATACTGCTACAACAACCACAAGATTTATCCAAACCAATAATTTAGATAAACTTAATACAATTCGTCCCGGTTCCAATAAATTCAAAAATCTCAACAACTTGAATAATATGTTATTTTTCCAGTAAAGTCCTTGCTCTTCTGGTGGTGGTAATCCCATTGATGCCATGAAAAATGCTCCTATCTACGGAACAGACCTAACAATCGCGAAAAGCCCGTCTTTATATTTACAGGTCTTCCACTTTGCGCAAGTATTTCGTCCTCCAAAAGCATAGCAGGCATAGTGACAGTATCGTTACCATCATTGTCTCTCCCCTCGATCATCTCTCTCATACGATCAATTTCAGAAAGTGGCCCCGGATCACGCTTGCGGGTTGTTATTTCATCATGGCCTACCAGTTCAGCGTCATAATGATGACAAATGGCTTGTGCCAAATTTGTCATCACGTTTAATTGTTGTTTTGAATAAGGCAACCACCCATATTTTTTTTCATTTGGATGCAACTGATGAGCCCGTTCGATGATGTCATTTCTAATTGTTGCACCATTGTTCTTGAATGTTTCTATGGTTGCCTCAGATATGTGTGTTGCATTAATGTACACCTTACCAAACCATGTTTTATAAACACCATTATCTATAATATCAAGCGGGCCGGGATTGATAACTTCAATGCCACATGAACTACTATTAAGACCAATATAACCTTTGTACGATGATTTCCCAGCATGCCAACATTTTTCATTGAGGGGAGCCATTTGAACCAAATTCCCTTCAACATCCAAAATCAAATGAACATCTGCCTTAGTATTAACATTTTTGAGATAATTGACCGTTCCATCTATTCCGAAGCGTCCAGCAGTATAATGATATACAAAGAATTTTGGATCAATTTCACTTCTACCCGCCCGTTTGTCATGTGGAATAAAGGGGATTTGCTGACCTTCACGATAAACCATATGATCTACTATGGTAAATGTGTCTTCGTCTGAAATGTTTTTAAATTCTTTTAAATCTTTGATAGCCATAAACAGTATTCCCTTATAGAATACTATTTATGATTAGCTTGTGAAATATCGTATCAACAACCCAACAACAAGTGCGGTAACTGCGCCAGCAACTGCACCAAAAACTGATCCCCAGATTCTGCCTTTGGTTTCTTGCACAACAATGCGTGTTTCAAGCTGTTTAAGCTTTTCTGCATTTGCTGGAAGAGTTTTAAATCGTTCGTCAATACGTGCTACCGCAATAGCCATAGTGTTGACTTGTTCTTCCATTTTGGAAATTTTTGTCTCCATTCGTTCCATTAGTATCGCCTGTTGTCTAAAAAGCTCTATTTCGGTAGACATTATTCTCCCCTTTTCATGAATTCTGTTTCATCAAGAGCAGGAGATAACAGTTCACCAATCCCTGCTATGTATACCGTATTATTGAGCATGAATGACCACTTCCACCCCTCAAAGCAACCAAAAACCTTGGTTGCTGGCGAATAGAAACGTTCTTTGACTCTAATCTTGCCTTCAAGCATAGCCTTTAAATCATTCTTTTTAAATTCTTCTGCTACATCTTTTGGCCAGATTTCATCGTCGGATGAATTTAAATACTCTTTCTTTCCATCATTTATCAACAAAGACAAATAAACATCAGATAATTCAATCATGATGAATTTGTCCGTATTGGAGTCATACTTCTTAATCCACGCTAATCCCGGATATGTTTGAATAAAACGACGAATAGAAAAGATACTGAATTCAACCTTTTCAATAGTATCTTTAAAATCATTCAATTCTTTTTTCATTTTTTCATCATACATTATTAAATCATAACCACAAATTATCAAATTAACTCATTGATCACTTATATTTACAACCATTATGTATGCAACGAGGGAATATACCTATTTAATGTTGGATAAATATATCACGAGTTGTTCATATCCACCTATATAATCATCATTATGAAAGATTTGTGGTACTGTTTTGGGCGGTGGTGACCCTGTTTGAACAACTTGTTCAATCAATTGCACCTTATGTGTAGTAGCACTGATTTCTTCAAAGTCTAACCCCTTGCTTTTCAATACTTGTTTTGCATGAACACAATACCTACAGTCTGGTTTGGTATAAATTTTAAACATTCATCACTCCTCGAAATTGAAATCTTTGAACGATTCTTCGTCAACATCATTGTTCATCTTACCAATGACATATGATTCGATTTCTGATTCTTGTGGTGCTACTTGTCTGTTCTTGGAAGATATCCAAGATTCTGTCCACGGCAACGGGTTGTTAGTGGGGCTTGAATGCCGTGGCTTGAGGTTGACAGCACGAATCCGTTGAGTACCGATCCAGTCCACATAGTCTGATAACAGTTTTTCATTCAATCCAAGAATAGAACCATCTTTAAACAAAAATGTTGCCCATTCCTTTTCTTGCAGCATTGCTGTTTCATACATATTCAAACATTGTTCTTCAGTATCTTCTTTGATTTTTTTGAAAATTGGATCATCGTTGACCAACATGTTACGTAATAGTTTTTGAGATACAGAGAGATGGCAGTTTTCATCCCTTGCAATGAACTTAATTATTTTTGCATTACCTTCCATCTTCTTGTTTTCAGCAAACGCCCATGAACACGCAAAACTGACATAAAAACGAATACCTTCAAGAATATTGATTGCCGTCATACACAACCAGAACTTCTTTTTTAGTTCATACTCGTTAATAACAATGGTCTTGTTTTTATATTCGTTTGCTTTCGATGAGGAACGAACCTCATGTGATCCTTCTCCAAGTAAATCCCAATATTTGGCATATTCTATAAAATCATCATAATACAATGTGATATCATCAGCACACTCAACAATTTGTTTTATTTCAGTCATTTCATCAAACACAGTAGACGGATTTGGATATACATTTCTTATTATGTGTGTATACGAATCACTGTGTAGCGTTTCAAAATATGCCCATGTTTCAATTAATGGTTCCAATTCTGGCAACGAAGCATAAGGCAATAATGCCAAATTGACACCACGACCCTGAATACTGTCCAACAATATCTGACGTTTCAAATTAGATGTGAAAATATGTTTCTCGTGTTCTGCCAAATTAGCAAAATCTTTCCTGTCACCATTTACATCAACTTCATCAGGTGTCCAAAAGAACCCTCGCATCTTACGATACAAATGATCCAAATCTCTGTATTTCAAAGTTTCATACCGCGCGATATCCACATTTCCATGAGGATCAAAAAACAGTTTTGCATCCAGATGACTTATTTTACGCTTTTTAAACACTGACATTCGTCTTCTCCATTCGTATTTCAATTGGCCAAAACCAAATACGTTGCATCATTAAAACTTTTGGTTGTTTCATGTCTTTAAAGGACACAACTTTCACATTCTGTTTCCTCTAATTCTTCAAGAACTGGTTGTTCCTGTTGATAATCAGAAGATTCATCGCGCTGGCCGTCATACGTATTATGATAGTATAATTGTTTCCCACCAAATTTGTAGAAATGCAACAAATCATTGATCAACATCTTCATGGACAGGGAACCATCTTCATGCAACTCGGGATTGTACGAGATATTCACGGAAATTCCTTGGTCCGTAAAGGTCTGTAATACTGCCATAATATTCAAATACCCTGTAGGAGACGGTTGATCCCAGAGTAAATCATATTTGTTTTTCAATTTGTGGATTTCAGGAACGACTTGTTTCAAAACACCATGTTTGGATACTTTTTCAGATACCAGTCCACGTGGTGGTTCAATTCCATTGGTTGCATTCGCAATCTGGGCAGAAGTTTCAGAAGGCATCAATGCCATCAGGGTTGCATTACGAATTCCATACTTTTTCAAATCGTTTCTGAGTTCTTCCCATGGTAGCCGCTCCTTGTGTTCAACAAGCGTATCAACCGAACGGGCACGGGTATCAATAGGCAGAACACCTTCGCTGTACTTGGTCATATGAAGGCCTTCACATGGTCCTTTCTCCTTGGCCAGATCAACGGATGCACGTATCAAGTAATATGACCACGCCTCTGCATACTCATGAATTAGTTCCAAGGCATCATTGTCATACTTTTTGTCATTCTTTGCCAGAAAGTACGCAAGATTGATAATACCAATACCTAAAGGCCTGAATAATTTTGTATGCGTTTCTGCTGCTTTGACCGGATATGATTGAAAATCAATCAAATTGTCCAAAGCACGAACCGCTAACCGTGCTGGATGTTCAAAGTCTTCCGGCCTTTTGATCTTACCCCAATTGATGGCCGATAGTGTACACAATGCAACCCACCCATTGGGGTCTTCAATGCCATCCAATGGACGGGTGGGGAGGTCTATCTCGACGCAATTGTGTACCAAAATACCATTGGCAAAGAAATTTTCATTATCTCCTACAGTGATATCGTATACTGCTTCTTGTTCCTCAAGTGTTTCTATTTTTAATATTTTACTATTGGCTGAATGTACTTTATATAAGAGTTCGTCGTCTTCGTGTAACTCTTTTGCTGCAATATATCCTCTATTTTTAGTATATAGCTGATGATCGGGAGTACACTTAATGGAAACTCCGGTTGTTTCATCTGTTATACGCATCACCGTGGTGCTTGCTGATGTTTCTGCCCAAGCCTTGATTGGTTTGAAATTGGATTCACTAGTTTTTGTATCGTGGGACCATACAAAGGTATCATCATCATCTTCAAACAATATTTGTCCAAGATCACTAATGTTCACTTCTTCTATTTCTCCACTAACCCGGAGAACAGTAATGCTTGTATCACCAGTGACACAAAGGTTTGTTTGTTTAATGGGTGCCAGTTCCGGTTTGAATGATCCATGATTATTCGCATGATCAATATTTTGAATGTATATTCTACCGGTTTCTTTCCGTTCAGTCATTAATGATGAAAACAGTTCAATAGCTTTCATAGAGTGTTTACGAATGCTATCATTGTTTTCATATTTTACATAAAGTTCTTCGAACAAATCATTGTTGCCAGAATAAAATGCATCCATTAGGTCTGGCACATCTTGTGGAGAGAAAAATGTTATGTCCTTGTTTTGAGTAAGTCTGCGGTATGCCAGTCTGTTAAACTGAACACAATAATCCAGTTGCCGTATGCGATTCATTTCAGTGCCCTTGTTGTTCTTTAGTACAACAAGAGAATCAAATTCATAATGGAAGAACGGGTATGTAACCGTACCTGCGCCCCCACGGATTCCACCCTGACTACAGCTTTTTACTGCACTTTGAAAGGAGCGGATAAAGGGGATAAGCCCGGTTGACTCGGTATCACCGTTTCTGATTTGTGAACCAATGGCTCTAATGCTTCCAACATCAATACCCAGACCAGCACTGTTCGAAATATAACGATAGATGACGGACGTTGTTGCTTCGATGGACCGCATTGTGTCATCCGTTGTGACCAGCACACATGATGAAAACTGTCTTTCAGGTTTTCTGGCCTTGGCCATAACCGGTGTCGGCAGTGATATCTTGTGGGTTGATATGATATCGTAATATTCTTTGATATGCTCCATACGGTTTTCGCCATCGTTGACAAACATTGTTGCAGCAATCAACAAATACGCCATTTGTGGTGTTTCATAAAACTGTCCTGTTACTCTGTTACGAACCAGATACTTGCCACGGAACTGTTCCATGGCAACAAACGATAATTCAAAATCACGTTTGTGTTTAATGATATCATCAAATTGCAAGAAATCATCATCATTGAATTCGGTCAATAGCATCTGATCATAGACACCAGCTTGCACATTATGAACAACCAGTTCTTTGACCGAACATGGTGTTGGCCCACCATAAATCTCTTTGCGCAATTGATAATTGATCAAACGGGCTGCAACAAATTGATAATTGGGTGTTTCCTCTGAAATCAAATCCGATGCAGCTCTGATTATGGTTTCATGTATTTCTGTCGTTTTGATACCATCAGCCAATTGAAGTTGGGCTCTTAACTCGATTTCTGAAACAGAAACACCTGTTATATCTTCACAGGCCCAAAATAGAACTTTGTGTATTTTGTCTAGATTTAGTATTTCTCTTGATCCATCTCTTTTGATGACTTCAATTGTATCCGGGGTTGTCATTTCGGGGGTACTCCACGTTTTTGATAATAGGTTCTCATTACAAGAATAGGACATTCTCGCTGCCATTTTGTGCTCGCTTTCTATAAATTATATCATAAGGTGAAGATACTTACACCTAGATGGTATGCGTATTATGAATGAATCAGCACAAGATTTGGTATTAATGGATTCAGATGTACACGCCATGTTGGGTGAACGGGTGATTTCCTTTTCAAAAGTTCATATAAAACAATTGAATATGAATGCGGTCTTCAATATCGGAGGTACCAATATTGAATGTGCAAAAAATTTCAGTCTATTGAATATTCAACCACCCTTATGCAAGTTGGAACTTACACGTTTTGATTTCTTTGAAATTGGTGGAGTAGACGGGGGTATGCATTTCACAGCAGATGGAATTTATTGTTTTCATGATTCTGATACTCACCAATATGGTGGTATCATTGTCATCAATGGTAATCCACATGCATTGGATAATATCAAAGGGTTAATAGAAGCAGTTGTTACAAAACCATGGTCAGTATTTGATCACAGGATATGGTTCTCTTCAAAAGAGGATGCATCTAATCTTGAAGTCTCTTTATCTTACTCATATTGATCATAATATATGGTAGTGCCCCATGATGGAACAGGTGCACTGTTTTCATAACCTTGTACAATGACCCATATCATTTTGGTGAAGTAATCTTGATACTCTTCTCCCCAATAGCCGCCACAGTAACCATCAGTGAAATAAATCAATGCATCAAAGGGTTCGTCATTTGATTCATTCAATTCTTTCATGCGTTCGAACGCGGGAGCAAACTCGGTTCCACCACCGCCACGGAACGGGTAAGCTACAAGCTCGTCACCATTCTCCATGTCATAATTTTCTTCATTATAAACACGAGTATCACACGAAATGATATCAATATTGAAATCATCAAATTGTTGAATAATCCCTTGTAATTCACCTAAGACCTTACGAAGGTCTTCATCAGTGATTGATCCAGATGTATCCACCATGATACCAATGTTGACTTTGGTCTCATGTTCGACGCCCGGAAGCGTCATTGGTCCTGTTATATCGTTACCACTGAAAAAACGAGGATCGACCCGCAATGGTGAATAGTCACTTATGCGAAGACTATCCATTTCGGCAACAATGAGATCAGCCCATGGTACTTTCGGTTTCAGAAATTCATTAATAACTTGTAATATGCCTGTTGGTATATCACCTTTGTTATTTGTCCGTTGGCGTTCAGAAGCAACTGCCCGCAGCGTGGAATCGCGCACAGAACGGCTAATTTCTTTTTGCTCTTCTTCTGACAAGTCATCAATAGTGTGAACGTCCAATGTTTGCTTGTCGCGGTGCAGACTCATCCCCTTGCCACTACCAGACGAATAACCTTTATCATCGTCGTCATCACCGGATTGGCAATCATCAGATTCTTTTTCTTCGTCCTCTTTTTTGAGGAGTTCATAAACCTGCTCAGCCGTCATGCCATGGAAACGGGTATCATATAATCCGATATAATCACCAGTATGATTACGGTGAAACACTTTGTTCACAGCTTCTGCAATTTCGTCATCACGGGCTGGATCATTTGCATACCGTTGTGATACTTCAATCATTGCATCACGCATTGCAGAAACAGTTGGCATCTCCAAACCGAAATCCATTAAAGTCTGATTGATGATATAATCTGTTGCAACATTCCACAATTGTGGATCACGTGAGCCTCTGCGGCCTCGGGAATCATAAATCAAATGCATGATTTCGTGACAGAACACAAATTTTTGCGCCCCATTCTCACGATCCAACCCGTTCGGATTCAACAAATGCATGAATAATGCATTGAAAAAAAAGTATTTTCCATCTGTTGCCGCCGTTGTGATCAAAGGATGATTCGGTGGCATGATCACGGTTGGATAACTGACAACAAACGTACTAAAAAATGGAATCGATGTTGCAATACTGATTTTTAATTTGGTTATTTCACGATAAGGATTGAACCCAAGTTCATTTGGGTCCAATTTGGGTTGATCGGGGTTCAACCATTCGCGTATGATGACACTAGCATCCATTAGCCAGCGACTTTCACGCTTTTATCTTCTGCCTTTGTCAATGACCCCAATTTCTGATTCATACGACGCCAAGGTGTATCCTCTTTCATCAATTTGCCAAACACCTGTTTGACAGTTGTGTTGCTATTGTTATCGGTCGCCATACGAACAATCATCACAACAAGAACCATTGCCCATTCAGCATCGTCAACTCCTGTTCCATTGACGAAATTGGCAGCATTGTTTGCCCGGTCAAAGGTGAAATCCCTTGATAGAGACGAAATGAGCGCCATCAGGAAAGCATACTTCATGGACAATGCTTTTGATTTCACGTCACGATCTTTTGCATGAGATTTGACGACTTCTTCAAAATCAATATGTTCGATTTTGCCATCCAGAACAGCATTCGGGTCTGGAAGAAGTACATATACATCCACCCATGCAAGGAAATTAGCTGCAACGCCTTCGCCTACAGTACCAGCAAGCAATGCTTCCATGGTATGACGATAGTCGTTTTTGTTCTTGTCCAACATTTCGACTGCATCTTTATAGATGTCAGATGCAAATACCCATGTGCGTGGTGTTGGGAAATTGGATGATCCAGTGCGGCTTGATACAGACTTGGCATCAAAATCAAACAAATCCTCTGGTTTGAATTTCAAATAACCAATGATTTCAGGAGCGACATCGTTTTCAACCGCCCAATCGCGCCATTTGTTATAATTTGGTTCTTCAATATTGATATGAATCATCCGCGACACTAATGCAGGTGACATGCTGGTTGCCCCAACTTTGTCAGATGTCCGGTTTCCGGCTGCAACAATGTCAACACCCGCTGGCATCTTGTTTTCACCAATTGCACGGTCGAGAACAAGTTGAAGGGCTGCTCCTTGAACCAGTTTTGGTGCCAATGAAATTTCATCAAGGAAAATGATAGCAAATTGATCATGCAATGCTTTGTGTACCCGTTCCTTGATGCGGGCAATCGTATCTACATTCTGTTTGTCTGCACGTAACAGAATACCGATAAGTTCTTCAAGCCGGTCTTCCGACATAGGCAAATTATTGGTCAAAAGCCATTCAGCTTCACGTTTCTCTTGATTGTATACCGGAAGACCTTTCAAATCAGTGGGATTCATTAATAGCAAACGGTTATCATACACGGTGCGGCCTTGAAATTCCTGTCCACACACAGCGTTAAATTCGGGGTATGCTTCACAAAGTTCGGAATACATGGGAATTTTATATTTCCCATTTGCCGCTATTGCAGCATTGACTTCAGATTTACCAACACCCGGTGGTCCCCAAAGCATTGGAACCTTTTTGGATTTCCAGAGAATTTCAACAATGGCAGGAATCTTGTCAACTGATACATGTGATAACGTATTACTCATTCCTTCGAACCCCGTAATTTGATTTGTTCGAAGTATAAGCTTACGATATCATGTGTCAATCGTCTTTTTCTATCTGTTGCAGCAATTCATCACGAGGAATAACATCAACTACAAGAACACAATCCATACCTATTGCAATTTGTTGCAATGTTGTCAAAGACAAACTTGAATTATCATGATTCTCTATTCTCGATATTGCAGGTTGTTTCAATCCAACCATTTCAGCAAGATCAGCCTGTTTCAATTTGGAATTCTTGCGCTGTTTTTTCAAATTGTCCTTGAAATTGAACAATATCGCTTTTGTTAAAAGATCAAGAGAGTCCTCTTTGCTCTTTTTCAATCTCTTGATATCATCAGGAAGATAATCTTTAATGCTCATAATATACCTCACAGGTATATTTATATTTAAAGGTCAAATGAATGTTATTGGTAATGCTGCACCGGGCCTCCGGATCATAATATTATCATCACCCATTACAAATCCAAAGTTTTCAAATTTTCTTTTCATGGCAGGTTTTAATTTATCTGCAACAACAGCAATAGGTACATTTTGATCATCTTGTCTCTTACACAGGTAGTTTAATAGTTCAAACATTGCATCTTTATGATGTTTGGCTTCTTTGTTAATATCAATTTGTGTAATGGTGGAATCCACAATAACAATGGTGGCAGCCACAACTGGTTTTTCATCCCGTGTGGTCGCATATAAAGAAACGGTATCTTCCCGCTTCTTTTCATCAATGTCAAACTTTGCAGCCGATTCGAATATGTCTCTGATACGCATGATACTATTTATCTATTCTTCTTATAAAGTGTGTAAGGAAATTCATAGCACCACGTGGATTACCAAACTGGTAATATCTTTCTGGTAATTCAACCAATATGGTTTGTCCCATCCATTCGTCTTGAAAAATCTTATCAAGGCGGTGCCATTGTTTGCGTGTTACCAGAGGCTGGCCAATTTCAATAGGGAATTCGCCTTCTGGATCAACCAAGCCAGCAACTCTGATCCATCCATGTTCAATTCCTGCTTCACGTGCATAGTCGTGATCAAAATCTAATTTGTTGCCCATAAGTTCAATAAATATTTCGTCATGATGTAAATCATTTTCATGATCACATTCAATAAATTTACCGCCTTGAGTGATCCAACCACCATTGAAATAATGATTTCCGTAAGGAAGGTCAGAGTCTTCGAACAAATGCATCAACATGCATTTATTTATGAAATCTTCATTCCTTTCAAGGAATTCAACTCATCGACAAACACATCACGGCGTTTGTCATCTGACTTCAACAGTATTTTGTATTCCCGGATCGAACCATTGACTGCAATAATTTCTTCAAGTGTCTTTCTCAATGCTTCTCGTGTCCACGAATACGATGCTCTTGCTGAAATGCGGTCGGCAATTTCATCGGTAGCAACATATTTGTTTTTGGCCGCACATTGAACGATATCACTTTTCATGTCTGCCCGGTTTTGCTTTTTGGATATACGATCTGGCATACCATGATCAAAACACGCTTTAACACATTGGAGATACAAAGCCTGTTGTTCGGCCAGTTTAATCAGGTTTTCATACCGGTTGGCATATTTGGCAAAACGCCATTCAGTCCATTCCCGCAGATATCGTTCAACCGGATCAGGATATTTGTGATCCTTGTCATAGAAATATTGAACAATGCCCTTACCATCAAAACTGGTGACAACAAATGTTTCAGATGCTTCTTTACGAAGTTTCAAAAAGTCAATGGCATCTTCTTCTGTCCAATCCCGGCATTGTCCTCGTTTCAACTTGATTTCAATATTAATCAGTTTTGCAGAATTATCACGGAACTCTTTGATGTCACCTCTTTCGGCCATTTCATTAAGTTGTTCCTTGAATTTTTCAACAGTCAAATTCATTGCAGGTAATTCTGTCACCACAACCGTACTGGTGTCTTTGATTTTTACTCTACCAGTGAATTCCCATACCATGTTGCCAGCTTTGTTATAATCTTTGAACTTGCCTCTTTGGTTGTCCAGATAATCAAAACAAGGTTCAATGCGTGGTAGATCGGATTTCTGGCCACGAATACATTTGGTGATAGCGGTGATCAGGTCCGTCATGTTGCGTGGAAAAATACGCACACTATAACCAACACCAATCCCTTCGACACCATTAATCAAATGTGTCGGAACCATCGGGTAGAAACATTCTGGCATCCATTTGGAACCATCATGGTTTTCAGTCAATGGCACAATATCAGCATCCGTATATAAAAGCTTGTCAGATGCTGGTGCTCTGGAAACATAAATATATCTTGGTGAGGCAAATGCTGTCGGCTTTGAGCGTGATCCAAAGGAACCTTGTCCCGTTAATAACGGCACATTGTTCTTATATGGGGCTGCAAGTTGTGAAATCGATTCGGCTGCAGCTGTATCACCATGCACATAAAGTTCCTCGGCAATCATCTGGCCTGCCAAGGCAATAACCTTTATCTTTCCAGAACGGGACCGCATTAAATGCAATGCGATGCGCTGACCTTGTTTCAATCCGTCACGTGCATCAGGTATTGCACGATTTTTATTAACGTAGACAGCATATTCGTGAAACGATTGTTCTAAAAATTCGACGTTGCCAGCCATTCTGCTGTAATCCTTCATTGACAAACTATAAACCTTTCTATATACTTTCCTCTCAAATGTCAAGAAGATAAATCATATGGCTCCTCGTACATCTAAACTTAAACAACGCCAAAACAAGGAATTGACCGATTGGCAACACGTGCGCCTGAGAACAGAAATGTATCTCGGGTCACGCGAAGTCGTGAACGAAACAATGGTCAATTACAATGGCCATAAACTCGAACTTCAAGAGGTCGAATATGTTCCAGCACTTTTGACCGCCTTTCGGGAATTGCTTGATAATGCCATGGACGAAATTGTTGGCCATGGTAATGGAAAAAGGATTCAAGTTGAATTTGATCCGGAAACACTCACCATGTCCGTCAAGGATGATGGGGCCGGTATTCCAATCAAACAAATTCAAATGGTGTTTACGCGCCTCAGAGCCGGTTCTAATTTTGACAAAAGAGAAAATGTCGTCGGAACCAACGGAATTGGTGCGTCCGCAGTCAATTATGTCTCTTCACATTTTAAAGTCGAAGTTTGGTCCAATGGTGTTCATTATGTCCAAGAATATGAAGAAGACAATATTAATGATGAAGAATTGGTCATCAGGCGTCCCAAGCGGTCATCTGCCGGTGCCACAAAACATGGCACCAAAGTTCAATTTACACCATCATCATCTGTATTTAAACATTTGATCCTTCCAGAAGAACTAGTGAAGGCCAGACTTCACGAACTGTCTTTCATTTATCCCAAGGTGCAATTTACCTTTAATGGTAAACGCATCAACACAAAGGATTTTTTCAAAGGGCATGATGTTATTGAATTCGAAGTTAATTCCAAGGAGAATAACTTCTTCAACACATTCTATATCATTCCAAATTTTCATGAAGGCAATGAAGAACACATGCATGCCGTTGTGAATGGCATTTGTGCATATACGGGTGGGGAACATGTTAAAGCATTCCGTACGAAATTTTTTTCATCCTTGATCACAAGTATCAGCCGTGAAGCCAAACGAGCAAAGGTGACACTCAATCGTTCTGATGTTGCAGCAGGGCTGCTGGTATTTGCTGTTACCCGTATGGACGCACCAAATTTCAATTCACAATCAAAACATTATCTGGTCAATCAGGAAGCCGCCAAATGGATTCGCGACGGACTGGATGATAATATGTTTGCCGCTATCAAACGCAAACACCCAGAATGGATGGGACAAATTATTGAACGGGCCGTGGACCGTTCACACGCCAAGGACACAAAAGAGGCACAGGCGCTTTCCAAAAAGGCAGCGAAAACCAATGTTGCCAAATTGATTGATGCCAATGGACGTGATCGTTCGAAATGTATCCTGATTATCGGTGAAGGCGATTCGGCTGTAAATCTAATTACTAATGAACGTGATCCCAATGTCCATGGCATTTTACCATTACGTGGTAAAATCATGAATGTTCACGATGTTACTCCGGCTGTCGCTTTGAAATCGCAAGCCTTGTCTGACATCGTTTCAGCCCTTGGACTGGTATATGGTAAGCCTGCCCGCCGCCATGAACTGAGGTATGGCAAGATTTTTATCGCTACGGACGAAGACTGTTTGGCTAAAGATACTCAAGTTGCAACCCCGAATGGACCTAAGTCCATACAGGATTTGAACATTGGCGATGAAGTGATCGGAACAAATGGTTCTGCAAAAATAACCAACACTATTAGAAAACAAGTTTCTAAAACAATTAGTATCAACATCAATGGGAACATTGTCAAATGCAGCGAAGGACATTTGTTCCCAGTTATGAAAAAAGGGGAAGTCACAATGGTACAAGCCTGTGATATTCAAAAGGGAGATACATTACTGATCAAAAAATGATCACAACTTGGCTGTTTCAGATTTGACAGAAATGATTGAATCTGTTAAAAAACGTATCATGTTATGGAGCTAACAATGGTTTTGAATTATTCTGAATATGAAATGGTCCGCGTAAGCGATGTGTCGTCATGTGAGGCAGATAGCGAAGTTTATGATATAACCGTGGATTCAGAAGATCATTGTTTTTTTATTGTTGGGAACAATGGTGATAACATACTTACCCATAATTGTGACGGGTACCACATTCTGTGTCTAGTTGTTAACTTTCTTTTGAAATATTGGCCAGAGTTGTTTGCCGATGGTAATAATCCCTTTGTCAACAAACTCATGACACCTTACGTCCTTCTGAAAAAAGGTAACAAAAGGAAATACATATACCATTCGGATTATCATTTGTTCAGCCCGGCTAAATATAAAGGATGGGAGATTATCAGGGCAAAAGGTTTGGGTACATTACAAGACGAACAATGGCGGGACATTCTGGAAACACCGCAATTGATTCCTTTTTGGAATGATGGGAACCTGAAAGAAAAACTTGACCTGTTATTCAATCCCACTAGAGCAGATGATCGTAAACAATGGTTGGAACACCCCGTATAAATAGTTTAATCCAGATATTTGGAAATAAAAGAGATGTCTGGATTTCCTTAATAACTTCAATGATAATAATACCAATTGTAAGTTTTATTTTCAGAACACTAACATATGACGATAGTGCCTCAATAGAGCTAAACGTGTTTATTAGCTTTTTATTCTTTTTTGCTTTAATATTTTTGATACTGCTAGTATTCATATCTTTTAGATACCTTATTACTTCATCTAAAAAGAGCGAAACAAATATAGATAGTGCAGAAAGAACATTCCTTGGTTCTTTTACTTTGGCTTTGTTTATTGGTTCTCTGACTATGGTTGGGCCAGTTGTTCACACACTTTTTGCATATTGATGGCATTATCTGGTTGACTTTTGAATATCGTCCTGTTATAACATCAATCATGAAAGGGGTAGGGACCGGTGGTGGTCTTCACAGTGATGTGGTCCCCAATCAGAACAGAGGAGAAAACGTCCACTACTCCACGGTTGAAGGTTGATCAGTAATTGGCTGATAGTTGATTACACAAACTCTCTGGACGCCACGGCGAACAAATGGTTATGGATGCTATGACGAGCATGACGCCTTTCAGAGAAAGCACATCAATCCGAGAAATCGCAATGAAACGGGCGTGACTGACAAGAGAGTTGTCAAAAAACATGAAGGGCCACTGGGTAACGTCAATACCCGCAAGGTGGCCCTTCATCGTTTATAAATACTATTATGAAAATCTCCCAACTTGAATACAAATTTCTGAAACTTGATGAATTTGACAAACGTGATCTTCCATTGCCACGTTTCTTTAATGATATTAAAGACTGTTATAAATCAGAATGTTATGGAGAGTTTATAGCTGTTGCTTTGCTCCGGATTATGACTGGGATCACCCGGTTTTTGAAAAAATATATGGATACATTGATTTTACACTTGATAAAAACGACAATGTAACCCGTATCAATATGATCAGAACAAATGACAAATACAGGCGATTTGGTATTGCTGCTGAACTTGTTCATAGAATGGCACTGAATCATAAAACCAAACTTGAATCAACATTGTCCACTGAGGACGGAGCAGGCTTGGTTGATTTCCTTCAACAGCACAGGTTGTTATCGAACGGATAATTCTCCATCAATATGTTGACATTGTATGAATTTGTGCTAAATAGAATAGCGAACCGGTGACAGAATGGCTAATGTGGCAGACCGCAACTCCGTTTATGGGGGTTCGATTCCTTCCCAGTTCTCCAAATTGGAAGGGTGGTAGAGTCTGGTTTAATACAGCAGTCTTGAAAACTGCCGAACGCTGAAACGTTCCGTGGGTTCGAATCCCACCCCTTCCGCCACTTCGCAGGATGCCCAAGATAAATCAGTATGAATACACGTGTCCAACCACTAAAGGATACCATCGTGTCAAAAACGTGGTAGACTTCGTATCAAATAAAGACATACATGATTTTTTTATTCATTCATTGGAAAGCATACTACAACCCGATGACCCACTTTATCAAAGTTGAAAAATATTATAATTGGTTATTAGTCACACTGAATGTCATTTTGCTTCCCATATTGATAATATTTCATGGTTTGCCAAATGTAATAAGCGATATGTATCGGTTGTTCCGGCAACAGAAAACCGGTTCCTTCATTTCTCATAAATGGAAACTTAATGAAGATGACCGCAAAAAGGTTCGACTCAAATAGGTTTCACTCTGATTGTCATATCATTCATGTATGACCAACAGAGCATTAATTCAAATTGAAACACAGTATTCAAAAATCTTTCTGATACCAGAATATTCATATGGCATGATGAGTAAGTTGGGTATCATGTTGGTGCACGAAATACAAACACCAGTTTGTGAGTCAACAGCGACTGATCCCAGAACGTACAAATCATTAGACCATATCATGAAATGGCTTGACGAACAGGGTGGTATGGAATTCATTGAAAAGCCATCAGTCTTTCAAAACTATTGGTATCACCTTTATGTTAAACCCGATAGAAAAGGATTTGACATCAAGTATGCTGAACGTGATTTTCACTGGAAAAGAAAAAATGATGATCAATGGGAAGAAGAACCAAATTCCGCTTTAAATAAAAGACTGTTGACATCGACTCCATTTTTGGTTATAGATTGATTCATGCCATCATAGCTCAGTTGGTAGCGTTTCGAACTAGAATAAATTTTCCTGTATCAACAGGAAAGAGTTCGAATAACGAAATGCCTTGTTTGCGGCGAAGAAACCGCAAATCCCAAGTTTTGTAGTAGGAGTTGTTCTGTTAGTCACAACAATGTTGGTGTCAGAAGACATGGTTCTGAACCCAAAAATTGTAATAACTGTGGTTTTAAATTAGCAAACAGTAGCTCTAAGTATTGTAATTGTAATAGTAAATGCCATATTGATTTTTTAATATAAAGAAAATATTGAAAAATGGCAAAGGGGAGAAATACAGTTTCCCGGTAAAGTGTCTATTAGGATGTTTTTATCCGAAATTAAAAATGGATGTTGGGAATGTGGAATAATCGAATGGAATAACAAAGCAATTATATTAGAGTTAGAACATATAGATGAAAACTCTGAAAATAATTCCAAAGAAAATCTTTCTCTATTGTGTCCAAATTACCATAGTCAAACTAAAACATATAAAGGCAAAATAGAAGGAATGGCAGACATAAGCGCCGTCTCCGATATGCTAAAGGGAAAAGTTATTAGCCGATGTAGCACAACAGTAGTGCAGCGCTCTTGTAAAGCGAAGGTTGTGGGTGCAAATCCTACCATCGGCACCATTTCTTCAACAATATCAGCATACGATGATAAATAAGAGTATGAAAGAACTTACGCTTGCTGTCAGGCATGATGATAGTGTTGCTTTTGCAGAATTTGATACCTTTGGAAACATATCCAATTGGCGAATTGCCATTGATATCAAACATCTGAATGACACATTTGATGGCGATGTTTCTTATACTGCTGTGATGGTTGTCGGAAAAGAACAAACCGAAGATGTCATCAAATGTGAAATATTCGATACTTTCGAATTATCAGATGAATTGGGCAAAGATGCAACCAATATTATCAAAATGCCGGGTTTTGGTTATTATGCAAATGAAGTACTTTCATTATACATGACCGAAAACGAGTACGTACCAGAAAACGAATTGCTGAACTGATAAAACATCAGTTCAGCATGGTTTTTATTTGTTTGTAAGTTTTTGAAATTCCAACTCACTTACTTTTTTACCATCGACATAAATCAATGCGGGCCATTGGACATACGGATTATTGAATTTTGACAAACCATATTTTATGTTTTGTACAACTTTCACCCGTTGGTCATTCAGGTTACCCGTCAATGCAAATTCAAATGACCCTGTGTTGACACCATGTAGTTTAACATTTTCCAGATCAACCAGTTTCAGCGCCAGCTTGTGAACAAAGGCATCAACCTGATCATTGGCATAACGTGTAGCCAGCTTGTCGAGACGATCTTCGTCAATACCAGCAGGCTTGTTGTTAATATACTTGACATGATTACGAACAAATGTCCATACACGATGATTGTTTGAATAAACATTGATCTGAGATAAAGATGACCAATCATTATTATACTCTTCCAACAAAGCAGCGGCCATGGTGCGAACCTTATTAATGTAATCTTGTTTCACACTGGCCTTCAACGGTTCAAATTCTGCCGCAATCGCCGGAATGGGTGACCGTTGAAGAATAGCACGTTCCTGTTGCGCATTTGAAACCGGATTATTGATAAGAGCATTCTTAATTGTCTCACGAAGTGACAACAGTCGGGATACTGTCTTGATCAATGTTTGATCATTGCATAGTGCATCTTCGTGTTTGGCAGGACGATAATGTGCAAAAGAATATGGAAGTTCGCCTGTTGTTTCAAAATCATACGTTTGGCGACGAACCAGATCATAAGCTCTTCCAAGGTTGTCCAACGCATTTTTCCGGGCAGCCTTTGTGTTGAAACCTGCATTCAAAGCAGTTTGTGCTTTGTTGATGTTTATAAGTGTCGTCATCGTTTTCTCCCTTAGTGTATTATTGATATACGTATTATACTAGAATGTCAACTATAAAAACATATCTCCTAACAATGTGATTAATGGTTGACAGCAGTAAATACAACATGTATGTTCTAACCGAATTAAGACTCCGCAGCGTAACAGTATAGAATAGCAAACATATGTCTCGTGTCCCCGCACTCGACTTCTAATCGAGCGGCGTTAAACTGCGGGAAGGAAGCCGGTGGGTTCGATTCCCTCACGAGATGCCAATTTTTATTCTTAATACGTTGCAGGTTCAAGCCCTTCCGGGGTCGCCAGTTTGAAAAAGGAACATATGTCAAAGAAAATGACACTCCAAGAGGTCATTCAATATGGTAAAGACAATTGGTGGAAGGTTGAAGCAAAGATCACCAAGGAACATACCGCTTTGATTAAATTCATGCTTCAAGGTCCAGACAAGTTTTCCGCATTCGTTACCATGGAGGGTTGTATCTTTTTATCCGATCCATCTGACTTCATTACACTTTGTGCTCATGCCAATGATCATAAAATTGAATACTCTTATTCACTACCGGGTTCAACCATTATGGTAGCAGGAGGATAGACGAATTGCTATGTTCAAATATTTATCCATATTGATTGATCTTGATCGAGAAGATGTACGACATCTTGTTACAGCATTTGATACCACTCGTAATGGCACATGGTATGATTGTGGATCAATTGAAAGCACAGCCCGGTTGTTTAATAATGGTTTGATTCATCGGTCAGCCAGTCTGTGCCGTCCTGCGATTCGAATCACAGACAAAGGTATTGATTTCATTGTCCGGCTGGCTGAACGTGCAACCAATTGTGATACTGGTGTTTTTATACTGGACAATGATGAAACCGAGTTCATGCATCAAATGAATAATGCACGAATCATTGGTGCCCGTACTGGTGTCTATTATAAACAAAAAGTTGAAACAAAGGCACGACAACAACGTTCTGCTTGACGCAATGCATGTATCATTATATAAATAGTTGAACTTGCTCTTTTAGTTTAATTGGCTAGAACGCAGCTTTGGTAAGGCTGAAACATTGGTTCGGACCCGGTAAAGAGCACCATTAATACAGGGTTGCATTCATGACTTTTAATGACTGGCTTCGCAATGTTGAAAATTTTGGAACACGTGAAGAAAGATTTCTGGAACATACTAGTCCTGATCTCATCAAGTGGTTAGAAGCCGCATACCGTAAAGGAAGGCAGGATGAATGCCAAGAACTTGAAACATTGGCGCTTGGTTCTGAGGAAAATGAATACAAGATGAGAGATGGTTATGTTGCAGAATGGTTCAAGTCCATTAAAGATGTTGACAAATAATTCAACTATGATATTGTTCAATAAACATATAAGGAGTGATTCACATGAAAGTCTCTGATCTGTTTGAGAACAAAACGAACACTATCGAATTCACTACTCGATATAATAAAATTAAAAGAAAACTTTCCAAATCAGACCCAATACTGAAGAAAAGTATTCAAGAGTTTGAGACTCTTATCAGTAAAGGCACAAACCGAACGGATGAAGAAGAAAATAAACTTAAATCATATAATGTACATTATATCCCATTTGCGTCAAAAGGGAAAGGGGCAACAATGTTGGTTCACCAGAAAGAAGGGTTTAAATTGTATCAAGCTCATTTGAATTCTCGTCAAAAACGAGGACAATTTGTTGCGGTCTATGGTGTTGATCTTAACAATGCCATCATTAGGTTTGTTACCATTGGGTCACATGATGATACCACTGGTGGTTAACGCTTCAACCATTTGAAAGTCATGGCATTGATATCAGCTTTTAGAATTTTGCCCCGTTGTCGTAAAAATACATATTTGTCCTTTGCGAATATCAAATATTTTGCTGGTGCTGAATTGGTTGAACAAGGTTCGCTCTTTCCAGAGAAATTGAATTCAAAAATTATAAGACCAATGGATTAATATTGATTGACAACATGTCAAAGATGTATAAGTATGTTGTATATGCGGGTATGGGCAAATTGGTAAAGTCGTCTGACTTAGGATCAGAAGTTTTGGGGGTTCGAGTCCCTCTACCCGCACCAATCAAGGGGCAAATGATCTAACTTGTTCGAAAAACAATCCCGGCCAAACGTGGGTGATGATTGCCTTCCGATATACAACGTCCTGTAGCTCAACGGATAGAGCAGACATCTTATAAATGTCAGACTCTGGTTCGAATCCAGACAGGACAACCATCTTGACTGTTTTACTCTATAAAATATGAACTTGTGAGTAATACTGTATTTCAAAAATCTACTGGTTTCAATGAAAAACAAAAATTACAATTAACTAAAATATACATATTCTAAAAACATGTCAAATGGACACACTAGTTTTTACCTAAATAAATCTTCAATCTTCATAATGACCACCTGTATCTAACCACTTTAGTGGTGGTCTATCACCATTACCATACCATCTGTTATTGATCCACCATTCTTTAGAACCATCTGCCCAAATGACAGCAGGACCATCTGTTCTGTGGTGTTGATCATCTTTGTTATAATATTTGTGTATATCGGGTGTCTTCAAATAGGTCAGTCAGCTTCATGATAATCCAATCTATACCGAGTTATTTCAATTTACCTTTGGCATGCCGCCGTGCAGACCGCATCTCCAATTCATCGCCCCTATAACGTCTTCGAAGTCTGTCCTTCTCTGTGGCTTCCAATTCATCAGTGCCATCAATGCCCGCCCTTTTCATATCACGAACAGCATCCAGTCTAGAATGTGCCGCCTTGCGGGATTTCAAACTCTTTCTTTTATATTCTTTGCGAAAACTGCTTGAAACCTCATTGACCCGCTTCTTGCCCATATAATATTGATACAAATTGTACGCAATTTCACTAACACTCCTGTCATCCTTAAACCGGGACTTCAAACGCTTGGCCATAGTGATGGCAGCAGATTTTACATTGCCTTTATCATCATTGCCGCCAAATTCATGTGCAATGATACTCACCATTCCATCAAATGCTTTGTTCAAACGATCACCCGCACCCATTTTAAACGGTGTTACGTTGTCCTCAGCTACATCAGATTTCAATAAATCAGAATATCCCTTCCGCCGCATATACATACTCACAATATGTGGCTGTGCTTCTTCCGCAGATGACCAACCCATTTGTTCATAATACATTTCAGCAACAGTATAAGCAGCAGCCGGTATGGTATCAGGATTGACCTTACCAGCAAACTCTCTTTCCAGAGTATTGTCCATCATCTTGATAGCAGCAGACCAATCAGATGATCCCCAGTCTTCCATAATATTATTCAATCGGGAACTGGTAACCGTTCCATGCCGTTTGACAGGAACAGCATTGCTCCTTGAAAACAAAATGCGGTCCAGTTGTTTCGAATTCGGTTTACTCATAACTTAATGCATCATGTAATTTTTGAAAAACCACACCTGCGTCAAACATACGATTTGGTCCAAGCAGTTTGTGTACTTCTGAAGTTGCCCGGCGCATCTTGTCCTTGCTCACATTCAAACCACTACGAGAACTGCGAACCAAATCAATGTCCACCATGACACCATCTTCCATCACCGGAAAAACAAAATACCAACCATCATCATAATAAAACAAACCAGCCCACTTTGTCTTTTCCGGTGGCTGCCGCCATTGATAATCAATAACTTCATCAAGTTCAGCCATAGGACCAATCATATTGTCCATCGGTGCTTCCGGATCATCCGGTTTTGTCATATCATGGATGTAATATCCCGCTTCGGGTCCATCTTCAAAATTCTCTTTAAGAATTAGATCATTTATGCGTTTTACGTTATCAACCATTGTCATATTCCTTCATTGATTCGGTTACAATTATTTATAGCTATGTTATATTATGTTGTAAATGCCATCATTCACAACAAGGGCGCGCCACCATGAGCACGTATGAAAATCTAGATATAATCTTTAACGGGCGTCAGTCAACCGAAAAAGGCGACGAACATTTCAGCCATTTAGTCAAAGTGGCCGAATTCGAAGATCACCGACTGAGAGAATTAGCCCCAGATGTATATTATCACGAAGATGATTATAGACAAATTGGTTCAATCCCTTATGTCTATATAATATATGACTTTACCAAAAATGCAATATATGTTGGGTGCCAATATAAAAAAGATGCCCACCCTAAAATGTTAGGAACTACATATTTTACATCATCAAGATATATTCAAACAATTGCCAAAAATAGTTTTACTGCATTCTTTGCGCCGTATATCCTGATGGAATGTAGAAACGAAAGACATGCCCTCTATATTGAAGAATGTGTTATTACCGCACTCAAAGAGTGTTACTCTAATGCCCAATGTTATAATGTGCGCTATGGACCAATGCGGGATGTGATCAATAAGAGAAATCTGCAAATTCGTAATTTTGAAAAAATGCAATTTGATTCTGCGATAACAATGGAAACGCTTGCTCCAATAAATGACAATGCATGGATTACAAAAAAGAATAAAATAGCTAATTTGGGAGGTCTTAACGAACTTACAATTAAATTTGATGATTACTATTTTTATTATTTCCTCATCATTGGCGTCTTTGCTGCCTCCTTGGACAATAACCTTCTTTCATATGTATGGTTAACATCATCCGGTCAAAGTAAGCAAGAAAAGCAATTTGGCAATTGTGATCATCTTTATAATAAATTAAATGCATTCTGTGTTGATAACTATGAACAGTATAAATTTTCAAATCCATCCTTAATGAAAAAAGAAATCAAATCATTTTTAGAACAGTTGCTTCGTGATTTTGATTACAGTTGGGTCCGCAAAGGATATATCAAAATTGTTCCACGTTCATCTGATTGGAAAAAATGGAACCCACACAACCAGCCCACTATGGCGTTGTGCAGAGTTTCTACATCAGAACAAGCATTCTCCACGGTTGTTCATCATATGTGCTACAAATAATGAAATATGATCCTTTATATAAAACTTCAACGCATAATCAAGTAAAACATTTCATCCTTGATGCCCTGAAACAAAAGAAAATTCAACCTTCTTACCAAATTACAATAGGTTGTGACCACTTCAAACTCCAATCATCACCAGAAGATAAAAGAACAGCAATACACAAACTGGCAAAATCATTGCCACAACGAGTGTATAAAAAATTACTGAACCAACGATACCCACTCGATACCGAATTCAAATACATGATTATGCCAGAACGAATGGGTAAAACAGGAATAGATGTCGGATGGCACCTGCACATCGTCCTCTTTCTTACACCAGAAGAAAAAATTATCTACAGACTTCATAGAAAACAAATTTGTCACATAATAAGTAACCAGTCTTTGAAATTCTTCAAGAATGTCGATGTGAACCATTCGCGAGTCAAAGATTTCGGATTTGTGAACTACGTTTTGAAAAATTGCGAAGAAACTTTTGATATCATTGTGTCTAACCATTTGTAAAGAATCGATAATCTTACGGTTATAGCAGCGATGCGCTGGTAACTCTTTGATTTATCTGGACAATTTGACTTAAATATGGCGTTGTGGAAATCCCACAGCGTAGTATCCTCTATGGTGTAACCGTTATACAAGCGTGGAGATAAATAATCTTGATACAGGATTATAAAAATGACACGCATCAAGGGTACACAGATATTGGATGGCACGATTGGATCATCCCAATTGGGATCGGGTTCGGTACAAGAGGAAGCCATTGGATCAAATTCTCTTCATACTGATGCATACAAGGATGCATCAATTCCATCAGCAGCATTTCAGAATGGATCAGTTACCACAATTACGATAGCAAATGACGCTATCACTGGGGACAAGATTGCGGATGGTGTGATATCATCGAACCATTATGGTACAGCATCAATTCCATCGGCAGCATACAGTTTGTCATCTATTGGTACGAATGCATTACAGGATGGCAGCATCACTTCGGTCAAATTGGCTAATGGTTCTGTAACATCTGACAAGATTGCCACCAACGCTGTTTCACGGGCATCAATCATACCTTTATCAATTGGTACGGATGAGATTGAGAATTATAAGGTTACGCCTGTGAAGATGGAACGTGGAACACAGGGTGACATATTGGTTGCCACTGGTTCTGATGGTTCATTCGACCGGGTAAATTCTGGTACGGATGGTTCTGTTCTATCTGTTGTTAATGGTGTTCCGTCTTGGACTGGCAGTGTTCTTCCATCAGGTGTCATAATGGATTGGTGTGGAAGAACATCGCCTTCTGGCTGGGTATTAGCAACGGGGAGAACCATTGGATCATCTGCTTCTGGTGCGACAGAACGGGCGAATGATGATACAGAAGCGTTATTCAAATTTTTATGGGAAGAGTTTGACAATACTGAATTACCTGTATCGGGTGGTAGGGGATCGTCTGCTTCTGCTGATTGGAGTGCTGATAAAACGATTGCTATTCCTGATTTAAGGGGCCGTGTAGTAGCGGGAAGAGATAATATGGGTGCAAGTAACGCTGGCCGCATAACGTCTGCTACGGCGAATGGTTCAGGCAGTTCTTCTACGATTGGGGATCGTATGGGTGCTACGGGTGGTATTCAAGAGGTAATATTATCTGAGGGACAGATGCCGAAGCACTCTCATTTTGCGGTTGCTGACAATGGCACACAGGCGGATTTGGGTGATTCGTGGGCATCTGTCTCACCGGAGATACCAATTCACTTAACGGGCCGCAGTGGTGAATACAATTATCGTTTCTATGGTTGGGCAGTATCATTGGTTCCGAGTAAGGGACCAACGAGTGAAGTTGGTAATGATGAGGGTCATACGAACATGCCACCGTTTATGGTTTTGAGTAAGATTATAAAATTATGATATTGATGCAATTGTTTGAGAGTGATTCTCTACCGGCGCAAAAATCATGGTATGATACCAACACTGGGACATATCATAAGGTACCGTTTGAAAAAACGCACACAAAGTATGCTATTGATAATTTTCCAAATGTTGCTAAAATTTTCTCTCATATTAATATTGATACTGCGTCTGATGACAGGGTGTATGAATATTGTTTCAATGCTGGGTACATTCGTGTTACTATAGTGAATGGGTACAGTTTGGTCATTAATGGTTTTAAGGATGACATAAAACATGTACAAAAGATAGTTAAAGATTATTATAATGCGGGCAAGATAGATTCAGTTATTATTGAATTTGTTGGTGAGGAGTATGAATTCATTCGTTTATTGGATGATGAATCGATTGGTCGTTTTATTCGGTATCGACGGGAACCGCGTCGGCGTGTTCGGGAGGGTGCCACATATTTGAAGAGTCGGGCTAAGCCATATGGTACTTGGAGAAAGCCATTGGTTACGGAATCTATATCGGATGATATCAAATTGTGGTATCATATACCGACAAGGAAGATGTACACGATTCCGAACAAGATTCATCATTCTCAGTGGTTGATCAGGAATGGTTATTACGAGGGTGATGAATTTAAGGTCTATGATGTATCAGTTGTACCAAAGGCATTGTCAGACGGTTGGGTTCGTATTCGGTATTATGCTCCTGTGCAGCAGGGATTCAGTGAGTTGAATATTAATGCACATGATACAAATCATATTAGAAAGGCATGGAAGTCCATTATTAAGGAAATGAAACCACTGGACATTGCTGTTGTTTATTTTGATATTGAGACTGCAAAGAACACGGTGTTTCGTGGTGCACGTGTGATGGCACAGGCTTCTAGATGGTTATCAACGAGTGTCAAACCGTTAGTTGACCAGTGACATATATTTCAGTTCACCGGTATTGATGAACAGGGATAAGGTTTCATCTTCATTGTTGATATAATAGATATCGGCGGTATCTTCATCTTTTCTTTTAATAATGAACAATGCTGGTGTATTGGTTGTTTCGTGGAACCATTTGACAGCTTTATGGATAGTATTATGATCTGTGCCTTCAATTTTGGCATTTCTTCCGTTAGCTGGTGAATAAATTTTGGTCCATCCTGAATTCATTAGTGTCATCATTGGATTTGGATCATTTTTATCAGGGACAATATCATGGAGTTCTTTTTCGTTTTTGGCATGGATGATGGTTTCGCTATCTGGATTGAACAGGTAATATCTATATGATAGGGCAGTATCTTTTTCAAATATAGACATTAGCATATCATTGTCCTTTGGGTAGTGTGCCGAATTTGGCAAAAATATAGATGCTTTCATCTGATAGAATGTGAATATTGGCATCTTCATCATTTGGGCTATTGCGTTTGGCTATTAATAATTTGTCAAACAATATTTGATCATAGGCCCATTTTGTCGTTTTGGAGATACTGTTGTATGTGGTACCTTCGATGTTTGAATTGGTTAATGGGTTATTGATATCTATGTAAATTCTGACCCATCCGTTTTTCATGGCTTCGTATAGAATGTCCGAATGATAATCGGGAATTGTATCATTTGGGTTGAATTTATTTTTACCAAAGAAGAATCTTTGGTTTTTGAGAACAACACGGGAATGGCTCAATTGTTTACCGGGTGGAAAGGTGACAATCAGATGATGTTTAGGGTGATGCCAGATACGTGACATTTCCCGTGATGATCCAAGGATTTTGGCATCATCCTTGAACACATTGATTGTATTGTTGTTATCTTCGAACAAATCAATAAGCATATTGATATTTATATCATGGGTATAGACCACGGTTCTTCATAAGGAGAGCAGTGGTTTGATTATCTGGTTTCAAATATTGGTCAAAATTGAAGTTGATGTTTTCGGAAAGGCTGAATGTGAAGTTTTTGCCTTTGATTTTGGAATATATTTCGCCAACGTCTTTAGTTTTTAAAGTATTTGTGTGTCCGATTGTATCATATTCTTTAGTTTTACAATCGAGTAGAAACACGTATTTCTTATCACCGAGTATGATGGCCTCTTGGTCATATTTGTTACCAAGGAATATCATATCGTCTTTGAATTTGTGTTCATCGTTGGATTGAGGATTAGGAATGAACCAGCTTCTTTCTTCTGACAGATGTTCTTGTTCTGTCCCTTTATTTTCGTACCAGTATCCGAACATTTGTATAGCACCGAGATCAAGGTTTCTTATGTCGTGGTGCATATCGATGGTTCTTTGGATATTTTCTTTTTCTGTATATTCGCCACGGTATGCACTCATGATGGCGAATTCGGTATTTTGCATATGATACCAAATACGGGATAGTTTTGCGCCTCCTTTTTCATGGAGTGTATTTTCGCCAATTGTGGCGCGTGTCCCATAGCGGGTAATTATGTCTTTGGTCTGGATATGCATGGGCAGGTAATAACCTCTTTGAGATATTTATTCAAGTGGGTAAAGATGTTGGTCAATTGTCATATAAATATGTGTATCGGTTTTGGAAATAAGGGTGGGATTGGTTCCATCTGGTGCATTGAACCGATATATTGGATGCTGGGCACACAGCCTCTAGGTTATTGACCTGTAACCGGCATGGTGTGGAGACGCTTACAGAATGCTTGCCGTGCAATGTACATATTGGATACCTCTAGGCCTGACCGTAGCGTCTGTAAACATTCTGGCGGTTAGCTATTGACATGTTGTGTATTTTCTTTTATAAAGAAATTGTTTTGGGGATGTGGTGGAACTGGCAGACACGTCAGATTCAAAATCTGATTCTTCGGAGTGAGGGTTCAAGTCCCTCCATCCCTACCAAACATGGAGAACACTATGTATCATCCTGATGGTTGGAAGATTATTCAATTGGTATGGCCTGATGGCAAGATGACGTACCGGTTAGCTGCTGGTTATTCTGGTAGTTATATTTATGGTGATTCGTGGCGGATCAATTCTGGTATCACTGAAATTGAAGCGGGTGATGACTATTGGGATATTCATGGTGAAACAGGTTCTGTGTATCAGATTACACCACATGGTGAAGATCGGGGTATGGCATTGCACATGGCTTATGCTTATCTGGAACAGCAGGTTGCAAATGGGTATTTGAAAAGCTGGTCAAAGGTAGACAGTTCAAATTATCTACCGGTGTTGTCTGTTATTACTGATGAAGAAGATTAATTCTTTTTGCTGTATTGAAGCAAAGGCGTTGTTGTCACTATGTGATAAAGTATTATTAAAAAGATATTTAGAGTACAAGGAAAATTATATACAGAGTTATTTGAAGAAGAGGCCATTCCGGACTATCTTATGGTTTTCATACTGGTTGACGACTCGTCAGGACGCATATGATCAACACCTCGAACAACATGAATTTTATGATTTGTTCAGTTATTATAGTCCTCATTCACAAATAAAGTCATTGCGGTATACTGCTTATACTTGTATCAATTATGGAAATGGGGACAAAATGGTAACCCTCACTGAGGACCAATTATCACTGTTATCAGAATTTGTACCAATGGAACATATTGATAAAATAGGCTTGACGACCATAGTATAAGTAAATAGAATGTGGGAAATGGAGGAATGGCCGAGTGGTCGAAGGCGCTCCCCTGCTAAGGGAGTGTGCGTGAAAACGTACCGTGGGTTCGAATCCCACTTCCTCCGCCATAGATACGTTGTTAAATCACATCTCAAAGGAAGAAAGCAATGAAAACTTTATGGTGTAGGCATGCAATATTGTATGACGGTGATCAGTATTATGTTGACACAGAATTAGAAAATCGTTTATTGTATCTAATAGATGCACTAAAAAGACTTTACATTTGATTCCAAAATTCCTTTTGTTAATTTGGAGGCCTTCATGTTCGATTTACGTCTATCTTCGTATGATGGGTTCTAATGGCTAAGAAAGAAGACCCCAATCGTTATTATGAAATTTCGTGTCCTTGTTGCCGCACTTGCAGGTTTGACAGGAAGAGAAATTGCTGCTTACATGGTGGTCCGTTCCGGGGTTGGAAGCATTTAGAGAAAACTGATGCAATTGATGGAGAGAAAAGGTAACGGCATTTATGAAATATGGTTATCAATGGCCACCGTTCATGATAGAAGATATCCAATTGGCGAAGAGTATATCAAAAAGATAGCTAATGGTCATTCTTTAATTCTATATTATAATTGCAACTTCCGTTCTTCTAATCATTTTAAAGACATTTCATTTAGTAAGATCAACTATTATGCAAACGGTGTATACATTGTGCATGATTTTTACATTAAATGTTTGAATTTCAGATGACATGATGCCGATTG
>Ga0210043_1000211_pt1 | contig 64116 bp, 52 predicted proteins | sample CryGeymet201501t_FD_183990 | JGI IMG/M metagenome (GOLD analysis project Ga0210043, IMG submission 183990) | Groundwater microbial communities from Crystal Geyser aquifers in Utah, USA - Crystal Geyser metaG 2015-01t (SPAdes) (version 2) | ecosystem: Environmental > Aquatic > Deep subsurface >... | reverse complement strand
AGTCTGCGACCAGCCTTGGTTGCCAGCATTTGGATCACTTGCTCCAACAGTGTATACTCTGATTCGTAGGCCATCGGGCTCTCCTTTTGGTTAGTTTGGTCACTTACCATTTGAGCCTGATCGGCCTCGGATGCATAGGCGAGCAGCGGACGGAGTCCGCGACCAGCCTGCTTTTTTCAACCTAATTTACAGAAAGAATTGTACACCAACAGGTATACCAAATCGGTCCACGTAATTCCTGGCCCAAACTCCATGAAATTTTCGTGTTGTTTAAAGACACGAAATTGGAATTTTGTCTCCGGAGGTGGAAAATTGGGTTGGGGAAGAAAGCTCTCGCTACTGAGCCTTACATCTATGGATTCAGTATTTTTTGATACCTCTCCGTAAGATTCGATCTCGTTCCCGGCCAAAACGTCGACGAAAAACTTGCTTTGAAATCCGTTATAAATTGACTCGAAGACCTTTCCCCGAAGAAAGTTGAAGTCAGCTGGTCGTTCTTTTGGTCGTTCTTTGGTGATTTCGATTTTCTCCGGCCGAACGGTGTGAAGAACTGTACTTCCAACTGGATAGTCCTTCGAGCTGGTTACCATGATTGGACCAAGTTTTTCTGTTTTGATCGTGTAGAGGTTCTCCTCTCTACTTAAGATCTTGCCTTCCATGAGGTTGGTTTCACCGATGAATTGGGCCACAAATTTGTCCGCAGGAGCTTCGTATATTTCGAAGGGTGTGCCTACCTGCAAAATGCGGCCCTCGTTCATCACGGCCACCCGATCACTCACCGATAAGGCTTCTGCCTGATCGTGGGTTACATAAATAAAGGTAATACCAATTTCATCATGAATAGTATCTAAGTCGATAAGCAGTTGTTGGCGTAATTTAGCATCAAGGGCAGATAAGGGTTCGTCCAACAAGAGTACACCGGGCTCGCTTATGAGTGCTCGAGCGATGGCGACTCGCTGCTTTTGGCCCCCGGATATCTGACTCGGTTTTTTATTCTCTTGGCCAAAAAGCTGTACGAGTCGAAGGTAATGGCTGACTTTTTCTTTAATCTCTTTGTCGGTATTTTTTCGTAACCGAAGGGGGAAAGCGACGTTCTCAAAAACGGAAAGGTGAGGAAATAACGCGTAGTTTTGGAAGACGGTATTTACTGGCCGTTGATCGGGGGGAATCGGAAGTACATCTTGATCTCCCAGAAAAATCGAACCCGAGGAAGGAAACTCAAACCCCGCAAGAATTCGCAGGAGTGTGGTTTTCCCACAACCCGAAGGCCCCAAAAGGGAGAAAAATTCCCCTTTTTTTATGGTTAAATCTACCTCTTTTAGAGCCTGAAAATTCTCAAATTCCTTTCGTAATCCTTGGATACGAACTTCACTACCTTTCACCTTACCCCCAACACCGGGGCCTTTGAGGCTTGGCCGGATACCATCATTCTCGCCGGAATATGGAACCAATTGGCGCCCCGTGTCAATCGGTTTTAGAGGTCGATTTAAGGAATTTTTCTTCCAGTTCTTGCCATCGGGTATAGGCTTTTTCAAGTCGAACCTCGGTCTCCTTTACCGTCTGTTTTAGGGTTCTGACCTTTTCACTTCCACCGACATAAATCTCAGGATCTGCCAATTGATTGTGAAGAGTCGAAAGCAGATTTTCTAGTTCTTCCAAAACCGAAGGCAGAGAATCCAGCTCTTTTTGTTCATTGTATGAAAGTTTTGTTCGACGAGATATTTTTGATGGAGCAATTGACAGGGTATTTGGTGGGCTACCTTTTTTGTTGAATGACGACTGGGATTCCTGCCTCTTCTCCTCGGCTTCTCTTTCCTTGTACTCGCTAAAACTCCCTACGTGGTGGTGTACCCGTCCATCGGGGAGAAGAACCAAACAGTCGGAGACAACGTTATCGAGGAATTCGCGGTCGTGACTCACCAAGAAAACCGTACCATCGTAGTTTACCAGGAGGTCCTCCAGCAATTCGAGGGTCTCGGTGTCCAAATCGTTTGTAGGCTCGTCAAACACCAAGAGATTACCCGGTTGGGCGAAGAGCTTGGCAAGGACAAGTCGGTTTTGCTCACCCCCAGAAAGGGTAAATACCGGACTCGAAAGTCGATCGGGGGAAAAAAGAAAATCTTGGGCATAGGCGTTCACGTGTTTCGATTTTCCCCTCACCATAAGGGTGTCGTCGCCACCGCTTAAATTCACCAAAAGACTTTCGTTCTGATTCAAGCCCTCCCGATTCTGATCGTAGTACAAGACCGTTAGATTCGTGCCTAGGCGAATAGTACCCTGGGTCGGGGACAAATCACCCAGAAGCAATTTTACAAGGGTAGTCTTTCCCGACCCATTTGGTCCCACTATTCCAATCTTGTCACCCTTCATCACCGTGAAGGTCAAATTCTTTAGGACATCGGTCGTCGTTGAAGGATAGCAGAACTGAACATTTTCTAACTCCGCAACCAAACTCCCACCTGCCGTACTAAGTTGTAGAGCCGTTTTCATTTGGCCCGGAAGATTTCTTCGATTCGTGTGTTCTTCTCGCATCCGAAGAAGTGCTCGTACCCTCCCCTCATCTCGAGTCCTTCGAGCTTTTACACCCCGCCGTAGCCATTCCTCTTCTTGGCCACGAATTTTATCAATTTTTGCCCAGGCTACTGCTTCATCAACAAGAAGCTTCTCTTTCCGTTCTAAAAAATCCGAATAGGTGCATTCGTAGGTTGAAAGTTTTCCCCTGTCTAAATTTGCGATCCTATTCCCTACTTTTCTCGCAAAGGCCCTATCGTGGGTCACAAAAATCAAAGATCGAGTTTCTCGTCGGCAATAGTCCTCGAGCCACTCGATTGTACCCAAATCAAGGTGGTTGGTCGGTTCGTCGAGAATCACTAAATCTGGACTTCCAGCCAAAGTTTGGGCGATCATTACCTTCCGTCGAGACCCACCGGACAACCTATTCCACGGACTATCGGGGTCTACTCCTAGTTGATCGAGAAGTTTCAGTCCCTCCTGGACAACCGAAAGGGTATCGCTCAAAAGGTCCACGACTGACTGGTCGGCAAAATCGGAAAATCCCTGGGCAAGGAAATGAACAACGAGATCTTTTTGTCGGGCGACGACTCCCGAATCGGGTACCAGATTTCCAGCTATAACCTTAAGTAAGGTGGACTTGCCAGTTCCATTGGGGCCTACAAGACAAAGCCGCTGGCCTGCCTCGATGGTTAGGTTCACACCATCGAAAATTGGAGCCCCACCAAAGGTAAGAAATACATCAGAGACTGTTATAAGTGCCAAAAGGGTCCTCCAAGCGGGAATGCTTTGCCAAATAGTACAGGAAATTATTGCGATAAAGAAGTAAGGAATATACACTGCCAAGGATAAGGAGCACTTCTTACGATGATTCATTTATACCTGGGACTTTGGGTCCTCGGGGCTGGGAGCCTAACCGCCCTTGGGTATGCCTACAACCGCACCCGTTGGGTTTTCCGCCAACCGGTGGAAAATGAGCGCCTCATTCGCATTAGTGGGTACGTCACCGAGGGGGCAATGGCTTTTCTAAAACGGGAATTTAGTGTTCTCCTCCCTTTCGTCCTCGTGGTCGCGGCCTTTCTGTCCCTTGGAAATACTGGAATATTACGATTCCAATCCTTGAGTTTTGTTCTCGGTGCGGGGACATCGGGCCTGGCTGGTTTCATAGGAATGAGGGTCGCTACGGCGGCCAATAGCCGCACAACCCATGCAGCCCAAATTGATATTCACTCGGCCTTGCGAGTCAGCTTTACCGGTGGAAGTGTCATGGGAATGAGTGTCGTCGGGTTAGCAATGGGGGGAATTTTTATCGTACTCGGGACGTCCGCACTCTTCCTCGTCTTTGATATCAATGGATTTCTCAATGAGATTCTGCAAATTCTCTCGGGGTTCAGTTTAGGCGCTAGTTCTATGGCCCTTTTTGCCCGGGTTGGTGGAGGGATTTTTACCAAGGCCGCAGACGTAGGGGCCGACCTAGTAGGGAAGGTCGAAGCTGGTATTCCCGAGGATGACCCTCGAAACCCCGCTACCATTGCCGATAACGTCGGGGACAACGTGGGTGACGTGGCAGGCATGGGCGCAGACCTCTTCGAAAGTTACCTCGGTTCGATAGTTGGCGCAATGATTTTAGGCGCGGGAGCTCTATCAACCGACGCTACAAGCTTCAAGCTCGCCGTGTTCCCCCTTCTAGTCGCCAGTCTTGGAGTCCTATCGAGCATGATTGGTATCCGGTTCGTCCGAATTAAAGAAGGCAAGAGCCCCCAGCGGGCCCTTAACCTGGGTACCTTTTCTGCAGCGGCTATCGCCGGTGTTTTCACCTTCGTCCTCGCCCTACTGTTTCTGGGGACCGATACCTTTCAGAACACCCCAGACGGGGCGGCTATTGGATGGCTGCAAATCTTTTTCTCCGCCCTCTTGGGAATGGCTTCGGGAATCGCCCTCGGGATACTCACCGAGTATTTTACCGGAACCGATACCAAACCCGTGCGCTCAATCGTAAAGGCTTGTGAAACTGGGGCTGCAACTACCCTAATTACCGGAATGGGAGTTGGAATGTTATCGTCCTTCCCCCTAGTGTTGGTGATAATCCTCGCAATCCTGGCGGGTAACGCCCTCGCGGGCCTGTATGGAATAGGCATTGCGGCCCTCGGTATGCTAATGACCCTGGGTATTCAATTGGCCGTCGACGCCTACGGGCCTATAGCCGACAACGCTGGAGGACTTGCCGAAATGAGCGAGCTTCCTCCTTCGGTTCGGGAAATTACCGATGAGCTCGACGCGGTTGGAAATACTACCGCCGCAATTGGTAAGGGATTTGCAATCGGATCGGCGGCCTTGACTAGTATTATTCTCTTTACTGCTTTCCGAAACCAGGTTGGTGTTTTTACTATCGACCTTTTCGATGTTCGAGTTTTGTCTGGTATCCTTTTAGGTGCGGTTATACCCTATCTCTTTAGCAGTCTCGCCATGAGTGCTATTGGCGAGGCTGCCTTCGCGATGATCGAAGAAGTTCGTCGTCAATTTCGCGAGCGTCCAGGAATCCTAGAAGACACCGAAGAACCGGATTACAAAAAGTGTGTCGACATTTCGACCACCAGTGCCCTCAAAAAGATGATGCTGCCGGGAATAATCGCTGCGGCCACTCCGGTTCTCATCGGATTTACCGGGGGTATCGAAATGTTAACCGGTCTACTCATTGGAGTAACCGCCAGTGGGGTTGTTCTCGCAATCTTCATGTCAAACTCCGGTGGAGCTTGGGACAATGCAAAGAAGATGATCGAGACTGGAGAAGGTGGGGGAAAAGGAAGTCCAAGTCACAAAGCTGCGGTTGTGGGCGATACGGTTGGCGATCCGTTCAAAGACACCGCTGGGCCGAGTCTGAATATTCTTATCAAACTTATGGCTGTCGTTTCCTTGGTCATTGCACCAATACTTAAATCATTTTGGGGGTAAAAATGCAGTATAATAACCACTTGTACATGACCTTGTATCCAAATAATGCACTCATCGCTAGCCACCTCTCTCCTGATCTCTTCGCCCGCCACTATACCAGCGGCTCCTCCCGACACTACAGTGGCAAAGTTATTTTTGCTCATATTGATCCGGAGTTTAGACACAATTTTTTTCCCATTGACGATATTCTGTCCCAACTCAATCCTCACGAGGACGGAAGGCCAAAGGCTACGAAATTTATCTGTAGCTATAGGGTCATGGAGCACGTCTCTTTATCTGCCATTCAAAAGCTTTTCTTGGTAAACCAAGAGGGCCACAGCCTTGAACTTGTTCCTGCGGTCCACGATGCCCAACACGAAAAAACAAAAATCCGCCTTTACGCCGAAATTACTCCGATGCGTATGATGGCCCTATCGGAATACGACTTTCCAACCTTCGGCAGATACATTACCAACCCAGACTTAACCAAGAGCGCCCCGGTCCAGTTCTATACCCAGCTCGAAGTTGACATTCCCGAATTTGTAGAGGATTTTGAAAGTAATCCGTTCCGTCCTAGCCCTATCCGGAACGTCCATCCTTCAACCCTTAGAGACGGGTACTATGAACTGTTAAAATATCCCGACAAGCATAACAAGGGTATTGCCCTCGATAGTAATCTCGATGAGTTTAGTTTTAAAATTATTCGCCATGGATTCATGTTTGCCCGCCAAGAGGAGACCCTCTATTTCCCAATTCCCGATCATCACACAATAGAGGCAAACAATTACAAGTTTTTCAAAACGATGTAACACTAGGGTCCAAGACCCGGAGGACAATTAGTATGAAAAAATTTCTGAAGGTTTTCGCGCTCTTTATTGGAGCTTTAGTTGTGTTGGCAGTCCTCGGATGGATTCTCAATCTTCTTCCTTGGGCACCCGGTGGGTATAGGAAAACTAACCCCCTCCGAGTTAGTACCGGGAGTCTACCGAAAATTATTCCTCACGGAGGAGCCAAACTCCTCTACCCCGAGAATACGATTTTCAGCTACCAGGAAATGTATTCTCGGGGATGGACCACCTTTGAAATCGACCTGGCTTTAACCAAAGATGGAGTTCTTGTTTCCCACCACGATTTAGATATCCTGTCTACAACCGGAGTTCCCGGAATCAAAATTGCAGACCTCGATTATGAGGAGCTTTATCAATACAATTTTGGTAGTCAATTCATAAATCTTGAGGGACTCACTCCCTACGGCAATGTAACTTCCGAAAATAATCCTTCTATGGCTGGGCTTCTCGTTCCCGCTCGCCTTTCGGATCTATTCGCAAACTATCCCGACGCGTTTTTTATTCTCGAATTGAAAGACACGGTCGTAGAAAGTGGTCCTGAGCGGTCCAATCTTGCGGTAAAGGCACTTATAACCACAATTACCGATTATTCAATGGAAGATCATATTGTTATGGCCAGTTTCGATAGCTCTCTTGCATCTCAGTTTAGAGAGCTCACCTCAAATGCGATACCGACAGGAGCAGGAACAAATGATGTTCTCACTTTTAGCGTCTTGAGTACCCTCGGCCTGGACTTCTTCCTTCCAACTCCCTATGCGGGACTCTTTCTGCCAATTCGCGATCCGATTGGCGATAGCGAGAGAGGACTCATTGAAGTGCTTCCAAAATTCATCCAACAGGGACTTGCAGTATACGATGAACAGGAAGACACCTACTATACGAACATAACTAATCCTCGCATGGTTAGAGATGCTCGACGAAAGAATTTGTCTACCTATATTTGGACAGTAAACGACGAGGAAACTATGCGGGAGCTCATCGCAATGGGCGTCGACGGCATAATCACCGACAGACCGGATATTCTTGAAAATGTATTGAAAGACTACTAGTACAGTGTTGTATTTAATCCGCCATGCCCAAAGTGAGGCAAATCAGAATCGCATCATGGCCAGTGGAATGCCCTATCCTCTCACCCCTGCGGGCCATGCGGATGCGAGAAGAATCGCTTCGGAATTCGCCCAGAATCATAAAATTGAGCTCCTTATCTCTAGTCCCCTCGTTCGGGCGATCCAAACGGCAGAACCTTTCGGTGAGTTTTTTGGACTTCCAATTCGTACCGATGAGCGGCTCAAGGAACAAGACCAGGGGGTCTTTTCTGGAAGAGGTTACGATGAAATAAAGACCCTTTCGGGTTACGAGCATCGCCCTCTAGCTCGTTGGGACTGGCTTCCCGAGGGTGGCGAGTCATATAAGATGGTAGCTACCAGGGTGATGAGTTTTTTCCAGGAATATTCCGAGATCTTCAAGACCAAAAACGTACTCTTAGTCACCCATGCGGTAACTTTTAGGCTCATTCGTGGGCTTTTGGAAAATACCTTACCAACCTACCCTGAAGGTTTTCCAAACAATGGTGAGATATGGGTAGTAAATTTCCAGGGCCTCGGATGGGTCCATCCGATAACCAGCCTGTTTTATGGAGATAGCCGAAACTTTATTCATAACCCCTAGGGTTTCTTGACAGGGCCCTAGGTTTGGGGTAGTTTTTCTTTCTATTACGGGATGTAGCGCAGTGGCTAGCGCGCCTCGTTCGGGACGAGGAGGCCGCGGGTTCGACTCCCGCCATCCCGATCTTCGATATTACGACCGAGGTTCTTTGAGACCTCAAGAAGGACGCAGCTTTTATGTCAAATCTTTCCAACGAGTTTTCCAAGCAAACACCAACCAAGACGCCTTTTAGTAGGCATCCTTTTGTGTACTTTTTTAGTGTCGGAGTACTCATTCTCATAGCCCTCACCTTTGTGATAGGGCCAGCAAGTCTCAAATTCGGTTTTGCCGATTCCAACGAAGCAGTTTTCGGTTCTTACGACGACACTGATATTGTCTATGAACCAGGTGGATTTTTCGCCCAACAACTCCAGTCCTTGGCAGACCAATACCAAAACGCTGGAATAGAAATCGATTTCCAAACGAGTTACCAAATTTGGCGAACCGCCTTTCAACAGACTCTCTTTCATACGGCTGTATTAAAGGAAGCCGAAAGCATTGGACTCACCGCATCGGCAGATCTTGTGGATGAGGCAATTCGTACCCTTCCCCAGTTTCAAACCGACGGTACCTTCGACCTCCAGCTCTACCAAAGCACCTCCCAGGCGGAAGTACTTTCTTTACGCCAACTCATTCGAGATACAAGTATCTATAGCCGAATGTTGGACGATATCCAAATAGGCACCGTGGTATCCGAGCAAGAAGCGAGTTTTATTACCTCTCTGGGTAACGAACGCCGTTCTGTCGACTATATTTTGTTCGATCAGACAGACTTTCCTCAATCAGAAGTCCTCTCTTTCGTCGGGGCTAATCCCCAAACCTTTAGAGCTCTGGAGTTGTCGGTTATTACCCTGGGGAGTCAAGAAGAAGCAGACGCCCTTCTTCCCCGACTCAAGGGAGAACTGACCTTCGAAGAAGCGGCAATTCAGTATTCCCAAGATATCTTTGCAGAAGATGGTGGAAACCGAGGTATTGTTTTCGCTTTCGATCTTCAGCGAGACTTTGAGGATCCAACGGCTATGAACACAGTCTTTGATCTTCCCCAAGGGTCGGTTTCAAATCCCTTAGCAATAACTAGTGGGCAAGTTGCTCTCTATCGGGTGAACTCCGCCCCTCGCCCATTAAACCTAGAAAGTTCATTAGAGCTTGACCAAGCCAGAAGCTATCTGCTCAGTTACGAAAGTAGTCTCGTGCGGGATTATCTCGAGTCTCGAGCCCAAGAATTTTCTGTCGCCGCAAAGGCCCAGGGCTTCGAAACCGCTGCCTCCAGTTTCCGAAAGACAATTTCTCGGACAAATGAGTTTGCTTTCAACCCAGGAAATCTCTCGATTTTTCCAACAGTCCTCAGTTCTGAAGGTACAGAAATCTCCAACGCCCAACGGGTGAAAGAAATTTACGAGTACACGTTTAACCTTGGCCTCGGGGAAAGTAGTAATCCCATACAGCTTAGTTCGGGATATATGGTTCTTACTCCCGTTTCGGTAGGTGCCGCCCCAGATTTCGAGAAGGAATACGTAGAAGGTTACTTGCTCCCCCAGAGTATTGCCGGTTGGGTGAGCCAAGAAATAGAGCGTGCCTATTTAAGTCCTGAGAAGGTTGAAGACAACTTCGACTCAGCCTTCTTTACCTACGTCTACCGTGGCGACAATTAACACTTGTGGGATTCTAGCACCTTACATGTGATCTGGACTAATAGGTCTGCTGAGCTCAGGGACTTTGATTTTTCTTCCGTGCCCCTGAGTTCCCAAGTCATTCTCTCGACACCTAGTGGAACTGAAGTTCTGTTGCCAGCTCCCCACCAACATGCGGTCTTTCGGTCAGAAAATTATTTTCCCCTAGTAGAGGTTGATTTTCGGGGGATGCGGGCTGTAAAGGTTCTTCGAACCGGAAGAATTGGACCCTATCGAAGGATCTTTTCTTCCTTCGTTCGTCATTTAGAGCAACGTCTATCCGAGTACTGGAATAACAATCCTACTGCTTTGGTATTGGGCAATCGCTGGATCGGAAATTTGGCCAGGAACCTGAAACACATTGAAAACGCAGGAGTTGCACAATCCCTTCCCCGATTAAATGAACCAATAGTTCTTGTAGGTGCTGGCCCATCTTTACATTCTTCACTTTCCCAGATCAAAAAACTTGCTTATCCAAGATACATTCTCTGTGTAGATACAGCCCTCCCAATACTTTGGGAGCATGGTATTACTCCCAACGGGGTTGTTATTTTGGAAGCCCAATACTGGAACAGCCATGACTTCCTCCCTATTAAAAAGTCCGACCTTAAAAAACAAACCTGGGATGTTTTTTTGGACCTTACTTCCTTTCCCAGTATACGTGGGCTTTTTGATTACGCACGAATCTTTTATTTTGCCAGTAAGTTCTATCAGTCCGTTTTTTTCGACTCGCTAAATCAGTCAGTACCGATACTTCCTGCTTTAGGAAACGTGAGTGTCTTAGCCCTCTATTTGAGCCTATTACTTACGAAACAATCTATATCAATTTTTGGGGTAGATTTTGGCACCAACTATTCCGGAGAAGTCGTCCCGGGTGGTCACCACCATCGTTGGATGCTGAGTTCGAGTGATCGCTTTTCCTCTCTGTCGTTAGAAGGACACCAACGGAGAAAGTTGCAAGACAGAGATTTTCAACTTTTTTCGAGTCTAGCCGAAAGCTCCGGACGGAAAATTGCATATAGCTCAGAGGTGAGAAAGGGCTGGAATCCCCAGTCCCAAGTTCGATCCCAGGAATTTACCGAAGATTTCAGTCGAAATTCCCCATACTCCTCGGGCGTCGCTTTCCTCGAACGTCTATTATACCAGGGGAAGTGTCTATCCTCGGGAAGTGTGACCGAAACAGACCAGGAATATAGAGACTTTTTTAAGGGGATTGGATCGATTCTGCTCTTGCCCGCACCGGGGAGCATCACCCTCGACCAGGTGAGTAACCTGGCCCCTTACCTTAAACGTAGTCTATTTGAATTGAGTCGTGGCCTGGGAAAAGATAACTCAACATCCCCAGTCTAAGAGTCATCTCCAGTTTTGAGTACTGAAAGAAATGCGGATTGGGGTAGTTCTACGTTTCCAACCATCTTCATTCGTTTCTTTCCTTCCTTTTGTTTCTCCAGGAGTTTTCTTTTTCGACTTATATCTCCACCGTAACATTTTGCGGTCACGTCTTTTCGCAGAGCCGCAATAGTTTCCCGGGCAACGATAGTACTACCAATGGAACCCTGAATTGGGATTTTAAACTGATGTCTTGGAATCTCATCGAGAAGTTTTTTACAGATAATTCTCGCTCGATAGGGGGCCTGATCTTTAAAGACTAATTGCGAAAGAGCATCGACTACCTTACCATTCAAGAGGATATCAAGCTTAACCACTTGGGTAATGCGGTAGTCAAGAATCTCGTAGTCGAAGGATGCATATCCCCTACTCAGGGACTTTAGTCGATCGTAAAAATCAAAGAGGACTTCGGCCAAGGGCATTTCATAAGAAATTTCGACTCTCTTCTCGTTTATGTAGTGCATTTCAGTTTGCAAACCTCGTTTTTCAACACAGAGGTTCATGAGGTTTCCAAGGTAATCGGTCGGTGTAATAATCGAAGCCCGAATGTAGGGTTCGAAGGTTTGTTCAATTCGTGTAGGATCCGGTAGTTCTTGTGGGCTTTCCACCCACTTCTCAGTCCCATCTTGTAAAATCACCCTATAACGAACCGAGGGAGCCGTTAGAACGATAGAAAGATTAAATTCCCGCTCGAGCCTCTCCTGTACGACTTCCAGGTGTAAGAGTCCAAGAAATCCACACTTAAAACCAAACCCGAGAGCGGCCGAAGAATCTTTTTCGTAGATAAGTGAAGCGTCATTCAACTTAAGTTTATCTAGACTCCGAGTTAGCTCCTCGTAATCATTCGAGTCAACAGGATAAATAGAAGAGTACACGACGGGCTTTACTTCCTTGAAGCCAGGAAGGGCGATTGTAGCCCGATTCTTGGCGTCCGTGACTGTGTCACCAACCCTTATGTCCGAAAGAGTCCGAATACCTGCCAAAAAATACCCTACCTCACCGGCGTTGAGTCCTTTGGTCTTTTCGTATCCAACTCGAAATCTACCTATTTCTTCAATATCGTACACCGATTCGTTAAAAAAGAACGCGATGGACTGTCCCATCTTCATCGACCCTTCAAACACCCGCACGTGAACTACCACACCTCGAAAGGGGTCAAAATGGCTATCAAAAACAAGAGCCTTTAGGGGAGCGATAGGGTCACCCTTTGGGGCTGGGATCTTTCGGACAATTTGGGTAAGGAGTTCATCGATACCGATACCCATCTTCGCCGATACTTGAACCGAATCGTCGGGATCGAGACCAAGATCCTTATCAATTTGTGCTAATGCTGCGGGTATATCCGCGGCAGCGAGGTCGATTTTATTAATTACGGGAATTATTTCAAGACCGTGGTCAAAGGCGAGGTACAGGTTACTCAGTGTCTGGGCCTCGACTCCCTGGGTCGCGTCGATTAAAAGAAGCGCACCTTCGCACGAAGAAATAGCTCGACTTACCTCATAGGTAAAATCGACGTGACCGGGGGTGTCGACCAAGTTGAGCTGATACTCAGTTCCATCTTCATCGAAATAAGGGAGGGTCACTGCCTGACTCTTAATTGTTATTCCTCGCTCCCGTTCGATATCCATTGAATCTAATATTTGATTCTTGAAATCCCGATCAGAAACGAGATGGGCCTTCTGGATGAACCTATCGGCGAGAGTCGATTTACCGTGATCTATATGGGCAATAATACAAAAGTTTCTAATCCGGTTTTGATCTGTCATTGGCTCACAATATCAAATTGGAGCCAAATTGTACATCGACACCCAAATGGGACCTTCGCCGGATTTAGATTATCGAGTATTTTTTCATCTCCTGCATAAGAGTATCGGGCTCGATAGGTTTTACAAGGTACCCAGTGGCACCACCTTTATTGAATGCCCGAATTACGTTTGTCGGGTCTCCCAGAGCGGTAACCATGATTATTTTTGCCTCATCTGCGGGTTTTACCCCCAATTCTCTTTCTCGAGTACGAATTGTCGTTAAGGCCTCTTGGCCATCGATATTGGGCATCATAATATCGAGGAAAATAACATCATAGGGTTGCTCTTCCGCCCAGGCAAGTTCAAAGGCCTGAATCGCTTCCTGGCCGTCAATCACCAAGTCGACTTCTGTAAGGTGGGCTCGCTTAAGGTAGGCTTGAAGCAGTTTTCGACTCGCAAAATCGTCCTCTGCGATGAGAAATTTCATAGGTAACCCTCTCTTTCCATTTTTTCTACGATCTCCCGTATTCCGACTGGATCTTCTCTTCTGGCCACCAAAAGAAGTTTAAACCATTCATTTCTTCTCTCAGCATTATCCAAAAATGACCTAATCTCTTCATTAACCTGTTTTTCTAGACCATGAAAGTCCATGGTATCGAGTAGGTTGAGAAGCTGAATTTTTCGTCCCTGCTCCGCTGGAGGAACAAGTTCCATATTTTCCAGAACCTTCGCGATGGTTTCGGCCAACTTTTCGGGATGGTACGGTTTGACCAGGATATCCCTAAACCCAGCTTTTTTCATCCGGGCGTGGTCTTCCTGAGACGAATAGGCAGTAAGAGCCAACACAGGAAAGGTCGTAGGTATTCCCCGGGCATCACCTTGTCGCACCGCCCGTACAAACTCAAAACCACTTATGGTAGGAAGGCCAATATCCACCAGGGCCAAATCGGGATGATGTTCCGTTAGCAACTCAAGACCCCTCAAAACATGCCCAGCCTGGTATACCAGGGCTCCTTTTTTTTCGAGTAAGCGAACCACTGTTAGTAAATTTATAGCATCGTCTTCGATTACCAAGATCTTCGCTCCATTGAGCTCATTTTTCGGTAAAATAGGAGGACTCAACCGGGGATGAGTTTTTTGGGTCAGGACCATTCCTACCTTTTTTGGGGTAAGTGGTCCGGGTACTAAAGGAATTTCTGCTCCCAGGCTATCTATATGCCTTGGAGTAGAAAATCCCGTAACCCGAATCGCAAGTCCTTTCCGATCACAGACAAAACTCTTTAGCTCTTCAGATATGGGCAAAGAGAAGTCGAGGAAAACGACCGTAGACTCGGGAGTTCCGTATTGGGAAAGTTCTCTACCATCGATGTAGCGAAAAGGCAACCCCAAATCGCCGACAAAATTACGAAAATACTCGTGAAAAACCACAGAACGACTGACAACTATCCAACGGGTGTGTTCGACAGTTTTTAACTCATCAGCTACTATCTGACCGTCACGTATTGGTAAAGGCAGGCAAACGTCTACCCGGGTTCCTTGGTTTTTCTTGCTCGTGACTTCTAAAGATCCACCCATAGATTTTGACAAAAAATTCGCAATTGTGAGGCCAAGACCCGCCCCACCAAAATGACGATTATAGTCTCCAACTTCCTGCTCAAAGGCCCCAAATATTCTAGACAGGTCCTGTTCTTCAATGCCGATACCCTCGTCGATAACCGAAAACTCCAATACCGAAGTCTGATGATTATAACTAAACCTCAAGAAAATTGAGCCAGTCGAAGTGAACTTAATCCCATTGTCGACCAGCTGTTCTACTATGAGTCTTAGACGATCGGGATCAACGTAAAAACTCCGGGGAAGATCGGGGTGAAAATACACCGACACGACCAATTTTTTTGCCTCAGCAACGACAAAAAGATGTTTTAAGGAATCAAGAATAAAGTCTTCGAGGACAACATCCCGGGGATGGAAAATTACAGAGTTTGTACTTATGTTAAAATATTCTATGAGAAGGTTCATCAAACCAGCAAGTTGGTCCACAGACTCATCCAAAATTGAAAGATATTCGTGAAGTTCCGGTTGAGCACACACCTCAAGGGATAACTTTGTCATACCAACTATCGAGTTAAGGGGAGTTCTAAGTTCGTGGGTAAGGTTTGACAAAAAGGGGACTGCAAGAATGCGTTTGAGTAATGCGGATGTTTCCTCGGAATTGCTTTTCTTAGGACTCACTCTCTCTCCTGCCGGGCAGAAAAGAACAATTTTTCAATGTTCAAGATTAAAATAAATTTCTCTCCTTTTTTCCCAACACCTTCGACAAAGCCTTCCTTTACACGATTTCCAAGAGTTGGCGGAGGCTCAATCTCATTCGGCTGTATATCAATAACCTCATTTACCTTGTCGGATAGCATCCCGATTACTAACGATTCACCTTCGTAGTTGAGATCCAGGAGTACTATACGAGAATCTTTGGTCTTTTCCGATTCCAACAGGCCGATTCGAAGGGCAACATTAATTACTGGAATAACTGCACCACGTATATTAATTATACCCTTCATATCTCGAGGCATGCGTGGTACACGGGTGAAACTCTCGTATTCTAGAACTTCGCGAACACTGCTAATCTTTACTGCGAAATGTTCCTTCCCGAGCTCAAAGGTCAAATAGAGATTTTGGGCTTCGTCTTCGTTCACACTTCTACCTCATTCCTTGAATAGTTTTTAGAACCGCATCTGTAATTTTATGGAGCGGAAGCACTTGATCAACGGCATTTCGTTTGATGGCCTCTTTTGGCATTCCAAAAACAATACACGTCGCCTCATCCTGAGCTATGGTTATGGCTCCCGCTTCTTTCAGCTCTTCCATTCCCCTCGCTCCATCATCCCCCATGCCAGTCATAATAACACCTACACAGTTTTCTCCCGCATAGTGGGCAGCGGAGCGAAAGAGTACATCAACCGAAGGTCTGTGACGACTCACCAGAGGGCCATCTTTGATGTCAACAAAATATCGCGCCCCTTGTCGTTTGAGTAAACAATGTTTATTGCCCGGTGCAATGAGGGCCTGTCCCCTTAAAACCGGGTCGTTTGTTTCGGCTTCTTTTACGTTGATAGTACAAATTGAGTCTAACCTCTGGGCAAAGGCGGCGGTAAATTTTTCTGGCATATGTTGGACGATTACAATTCCAGGGGCATCGACAGGCATTGCCTGCAAGAACTCCCTTAGGGCTTCGGTTCCACCGGTAGAAGCTCCTACGACCGCAATCTTTTCTGTTGTCTCAATAGCCCCATACTTTTTTGGTTTTGCGAGCATAACATCTGCAGTTAACTTCGGTTTCGCTGTAGACCAAATTTTTTCCGCTTTCGCTGGATCAATTTTTGCAACACTAGCGGTTGCTGCCGCTTTTACCGTGTCGATAATCCTTGTCTTGGATTCTTCTAGAAAGATTTTTGTCCCCACCTTTGGCTTTTCAATAATATCCACTGCACCATACTCGAGAGCCCTCAAGGCGTTGTTACTTCCGTTTTCGGCTTGTGAGGAACAAATGACTACCGGAAGCGGATGCTGACTCATGAGGGCCTTTAGGAACGATATTCCGTCGAGCCTAGGCATTTCAATATCGAGAGTTATGACATCCGGAATTTCGGTCTCGAGTTTTTTGGCGGCCACAAGCGGGTCGGAAGCGGTTCCAATCACCAAAATTTTCGGGTCGGATTCAAGTATTTCCTTAAGAGTTTCTCGTACCACCGCCGAATCATCAACGATGAGTACCCTTATCTTTTCCATCTTCTCCCCTTCTATCGGTCAGTTATTTTGAACCGCGACCTTTACTAGTTGATTCACTTCGAGGATGAGGGCGATGCTTCCATCCCCCAGAATAGTCGCACCAGAAATCCCTTCTGCGTCCCGATAGAGTTTTCCCAAGTTCTTCACCACCGTTTGGTGTCCACCAATTACCGAATCTACAATGATACCCGTGGGGCCCTCGTTGGTATGTACCACTACCACCTGCTGCTCCGCGGTTCCTGAGTTCGGTATTTCTAATACTTTTCGAAGGTCACACAAGGGCAGGACATCCCCCCGATGTTCCATCATCGAAGCTTTTCCGTCCATTTTACGATACTCAATACATTCTTCTACCGTCGAAAGGGGAAAGACAAAATTTTCTTTTCCGGTTTCTACGAGTAATCCTTCGATAATTGCCAGGGTCAAAGGAATCTCCAGAATCATTCGGCTTCCCTTCCCCTTCTCGCTTTGTATTCGCAGAGATCCACCAAGGGATTCTATTTCCCGTCGAACTACATCCATTCCAACCCCACGACCGGAGACATGAGTTACCTCCGCAGCAGTCGAGAATCCCGGCGCAGTTATAAGCATAAAGATTTCTTGATCGGACAATTCCGCGCCGGGCACGACCAGGCCCCGTTGCACACCCAAATCGTAGAGAGTCTTACTATCCAACCCTTTTCCATCGTCTTCAACGATGATTTGTACACTCGCACCAACATGCTCAGCTCGGAGAGTCAAAACCCCTTGGCCATCCTTTTTTTGTTGCTTTCGCAATTCCGGTCGCTCAATCCCATGATCAATACTATTCCGTATAAGATGGACGAGAGGATCGTTAAGTCTCTCAATAACTGTCTTGTCTACCTCGGTTTCTCCCCCCTCGGTACGGAACTCAATTTCTTTGCCTAACTCCTGACTAAGATCTCGCACGAGTCGTTTAAATCGATTGAAAGTTGTACCTATCGGTAACATGCGGATGCTCATGGTGCTATCTCTCAATTCTGAAGTCAAACGTTCAAGTTGCTCGCTAACTCCCTGCAGTCCCGCAGAATCCTCAGTGTAAATATTCTGGGTCAATCGAGCCTGTAACGTGACTAACTCACCTACAAGATCAACCAGAGAATCGAGTTTATCACTTGCTACCCGAATAGTGTTCGCCCCGGTCTCGCTGCTTATTTTTTCTCGGGTTTTTCGAACGTGTTCTTGTTCTCCAAGGGCCTTACGAATTTCCTGGGGCGACACACCCTCATCGATGAGTATTTCTCCAATCTTCTTTTGTCGGGTAATTGCCTCCTCGACGTGCTCAACGGAGATGAGACCTTTTTTAACGAGAATATTACCAAGTTTGTACTCTTGCTCATGGGAATCGGTGGGAGTATCAATAACGTCGATTCGAATATCCGCAGTGTCTTGTACAAAGAGGAAGACATCTTGAACTTCTGCAAGGGAATGAGTAGTAGTAAGAAAGATCGTCCATCGAAGGTACGATTTCTCCGGCTCAATATCCGAAAGCAAAGGAATTTGTCCTACGAAAGGAAGAATCGTTACATCCCCTAAATCCCTCAGTTCTCGAATGAGATTAAGGGGCCGAGTACCATTCGAGAACACATCTTCATGGGGATTTAGTTCAATACGAAAGGTCAAAAGTTCATTCGCCCTAGAAGACGCCTCTTGGATCGGTGGAGCTTTTTTTATGACTTCTGGCTGTTTTGGAACCCCAACCGGCTGGGGACTACTTGTCTTCCCTACTGCCGCCTTAAAGACCTTCTCTAAGAGTTCTGTGCTCTTCTCCGAGAGCCCTTCTTCGTCAAGGGAGTCCCGCAGTAAGAGGTCTTCGATAAAATCTTTACAGCTAAGCATCGCCGAGATTATTCCCTGATTTACTTTTACTTCACCATTTCTCACTCTATCAAATAAATTCTCCAAGTCGTGGGTAAAAGACGAGATATAATCGAATCCGAACATCGATGACGACCCTTTGATCGTATGCATCGCTCGAAAGACCGAACTTATCTCCTCCTGATTCTCTGGATCGTTCTCTAAAACCAAGAGAGATTCTTCGAGCCCAGACAATAGTTCTCGAGCTTCTTCTCGAAATGCGTCTTTAAATCTATCCATATTGTTATTAGAACCGGTCATTAGGAGTGCTCCTTGATGAGAGTCCTCAGGTTTCTTTCGAGGGCGGAGGCACTCTCTTCGTTTTTTACCAAAAGCCCGGCTAAGGTAAATGCCTCTCGTGCCTCCAACGACAAAGGTTCTTTAATTTGCAGTTCTTTTCCCTTGGAAGAAAGGGTTTTCATGAACGATAAGGCGAGTTGCACAAGACTCAAATCCATCGATTGTACTTTTTCAAAGGAGAAAATAATCTCATTTTTAGCATTTATTAGCCCACTGAGGCTATTCAAGATATCAATTGATTCTTGTACCGTTGCCTTTTCCGGAAACAGGTATACCGTGTCTTTCTCTTTCATACTTCCTCTATGGATTCAGTATAATAGATTGAGAATGGATTTTGGTTAAACTTCTACTGTTTTTCGGTGCCTAGATGAAGCTCGTTAACGCTATGTAGGTTGCAATCTGTAGAGCCTCGGGTACCAGACCCATCGATCTTCGTTGAACCAAAATTTGTATTGCCGCAACCTGTTGTTCCTCGTCGTAGATCCATCGATCAAGGGCAAAAGAATCGTATTCGGTAAGTCCCGAGTCATGGGCAATGGACCCCGGATATACTCGGGTTATTTGAAAACTTGGGCGGCCATTCCGATTTTCCAGTCGGTCAACACCGATTCCAAAAAGAGGTGATAGCCATCTACTTGCAAGAACCGGACCTAAAACCCTTTGAAGAGGAAGCACCGGTCGCTCTCCCAGGACTATCGGAACCCTATAACGGTTTCCTTCTCGCTCGACTTCCAGAATAACGAGTTCATCGGAGTTCAGCTTCCCCAGATAGGTATGTACTTGAGGTATATTTGTGAAACGAAAACCATCGATACTTCGTACCAGGTCCCCAATGCGTAATACAGAAGTACCAAGGGGTCCATTTGGGTCGATAAACGAAATTTCGAGTCCCCTCGATGTCTCGTGAACCGATGCACCAATCCAATTATGACGGACCTGGCCGCCTTCAAATAATTTCGGCAGCACCTGATAGATTTGCGTACTAGGAATGATAAAATTGACCCCATCGAACTGCTGGATTCCCGCAAAAACTATTCCAAGAACCCTGCCCTGAGAGTCAAAAACTGGCCCTCCGCTGTTTCCTGGATTCAAAGGTATATCCACTTGATATACCTCTCCTAATTGAAGGAAACGACGCCCTAAAGCAGAAATTATCCCACGGGTTAGAGTATTTTCCAGTCCGCCAGGACTTCCCAGGGCAAATACCTCCGTTCCTGGAACTAAGGTCTCTATGTTACTGAGCGATACGACCGAACGAGGAGTCACCTCTACCTTGAGCATGGCTATATCCAAGACCTCATCGTAACCAACAACTCGAGCGGGAACCCTTTGAGCCAGTGCTCGCCCTTCGGTAGTGAAAAGCCTTACGGTTAGCTTACTTACCCCCTCATAGGTCGGATCAACTTCCGATTCAATAACGTGGTAATTTGTTAGAATGTATCCTTCGGGATCTATGAACAGGCCACTCCCAACCGAAAGTATGGGTCTGCCAATACCTCCTGTTACTTCTACTCCTTGGTCCACAAGAACAGTCACAACAGCTTGAACAGCTTGGGAAGGGTCAAATCTGGATGCCTTTAGCCCGAGTAGCTGTCGTAGATCGAGGTTCTGAACCTCTTCGGACAGGGTTTCCAGTTCCTCGGAGAGCGACTGATCCGTTAGATTGCCCAAATCGACAGAACCTTTTGAATGGGCATCCAGAACCCTATGGGCCCAAAGGACCTTGGGCTCGGAAGTACCCCGTTGAAGCTGTTCTTCGCTTATTGATAGTGCATCGACTTGTTCCGGCTGAGAAACAAACTCAGGAAATAATTCGGGGAAAAACTGAGCGAGTTTTTGTGCCTGAGTCGGATTCTCATCCTTTAGTTGATTAAACGCAATCTGGAGATCGTACTCTAAGTTAAAAATGTCTGCCTGCAGACCAAATTCGAGTAAACTCAAGCCTAAAGATATCCTAACACCGGGCTCCTGGATGCTGTTAAATACCGACCCATAGAACTCAACTAAATTTAAGTCTCGGGTTTGATCCTCGAGTATTTTCGGGGAAATACAACTCGTGGTAACCACAAAGATACTAAGGATAAGAGACCCTATTGAAAAACGTAACCGATTTATACAAAACCTCTTTTTTTTACCCATCTAGTTTTCTTCTGTCGACACGGAATGAAACAGACGGTTTTGATATTCTTGAAACAGCTGAATAGAGTCTTCCGATACGTCTTCAGGAACATCCGATCCAAAAAAGGGTATAAACTGCCCTTGAGTGTGAAGATCTTTCAAATATATTCCGTTTATGCCCCGAGCCCGTACCAACTCGTACCATCCGTCCTCGTTAGGATCGTAAAATTCCAAAACCAGGTTCCTACTCGGATAATCAAAAATGGTAATTTCTTGGTTTCTGCCTCCGTCGCGATCGATAAGTATGCGGGATTCTTGGGGACCAATAAAGCCTACTTCCCTTGGTACCCCATCTTCAATCCACTCTATTCGATGGGCAACTTCAGGTACAATCGATAAAAATGCTCCCAAAAGTGTAGAAAAGTTTTCGTCCAAAACTATTGAATAAGGAGATTCTGGAAAGGTTAATCCAAGGGAAACCATCGGATCGAACAGTTCTAAGGAATGGTCCAAAAGTGGAAGGAAAAATCGAATAGTGTCTGAGTGACCGTCAGTTGTAAAACGTTCGACAAGATTGACGAACGGATATTCAAGAAAAACAACTCGAATACGTTTATCCCTTGAGAGCACGTACATTTGACGGGGTATCGAGTTCTCGAAGTGAATTTCAATTTCGTTGAGCCCATCTTGATTCTCATCTAAGTACCACGACTGAATTTGGCCATTAACGACTGTAAAATATTCTTCATAATAGCCGTCCCAATTTAAGTCCCTCACAAGTTGAAAGGGCGGATTTTCAAGATATCGTTCAAGGGCCTGCTTTTCCGGACCACTCTCGACCACGCGAAACATTGACTGAAGAGCATCGAGGTTTCTTGGTTGATGAAGAAGAAAGAGATCTTGATAGGCCGTTTCAATTCTAAATTCGTCACCCTGAAGATCCTCAAAATAGAACGCCAAAATCATGTCATCTATCGAACCACCAAACTGCCAATACTTCTGTATCCAATTCAATCTCGTTTCTCCGGGCAATAGTTGATAGATAAATAGTTTCATGGCGTCGAGGTAGGAGTTTCTTGTCGCCGCTTGTAGGCGCAAAAACTCTTCGGTTACCAAGAGGGGAGGCCTAAAGGTAGAATCATTTAAGACACGAAACCGAGGGTCCTCTGGGAATTGCCGGATTGCCTGGTCAAAGTATTCTTGATATTCGTTGCGACGGTTCGTCCGAACTAGGGAATCGAGGAAAAGAAAGGCCTCGTGAGATCTTGAAAAAGCCCCAAAGGGTAGAAACTCTTCTTCAAAGAGCGCTATTACCTCGTCGTATTGTTTTTGGCGATGAAGAAGGCTGATATACAATAATCGAACCTGGTCGTAGGAATAGGCCTTTAAAGTTTTGGCTTCGAGGGACTGCAGTAATAGGTCTGTGGCCCGGGGGATGTCTCCCTGCTCATGAAGAATCACCGCCTTTAGATAGAGGGCATCACTATTATTAGGAAAGAATTCAAGGCTATCATTGAGAAACCGAAGGGAAGAATCTAATTCTTGGGCCTCATAAAAGTATTGCCCGAGATTAAAATATTCCCGAGCAATTTCTTCATTAGAATTAGGCCAGAGAGTACTTGATGCACTAAGAAAAACTAGGAGGAGTACACGAAACTTCATACTTTGTTATCGGATCGATTCCCAGAAGTTCCAAGCGAAAGTAGTGTTCTTAAGCTCCAGCCTTCGCCAAACCGAGAACCAATCTCACCTCATCGTCACTCAAGGTTTCTTTATTCACCAAAGCCTGGGCGAGAACTTCGAGTTTCTCTCTTTGCTCCCGCAATACAGAATAGGCTCTTTCCAAGCAATCATCCAAGATTTTACGAATCTCATTATCGATCTTTTTTGCGGTCTCCTCAGAGTAGTCCTTATGGGTCGCAATTTCTTTTCCGAGGAATATTGGCTCGTCTTCTGCCCCAAAGCTGACCGGTCCAAGGTCGCTCATTCCCCACTCGCAAACCATTCGTCGAGCCATCTCAGTTGCCTGCTTAAGGTCATTTTGGGTTCCGGTAGTTGTTTCTCCGTATACTAGTTGCTCTGCGACATATCCACCGTAGGCTATAACAATTCGGTCGTGCAACCATCCCTTATTTCGACTGTATTTGTCTTCATCAGGAAGGCTGATAGCTACCCCCAGTGCCCTTCCGCGGGGAACAACGCTCACCTTATGCAAAGGATCAACATCCTTAAGGTAATAGTGAAGCAAAGCGTGGCCAGCTTCGTGGTATGCGGTCGCAAGCTTATCTTTTTCAGAAATCACCTTCGATAAGCGAGCCACCCCCATGAGCATTTTGTCTCGGGCCTCCTCAAAATCTTCAGTTTCAACATTCTCTTTATTTTTCCGGGCCGCATAAAGTGCAGCCTCGTTTACCAGATTTGCGATGTCTGCACCCGAAGCACCAGGCGTCGCCCGGGCTATTCGAGTCAAATCGACCTCGGTTCCCATGGGAATCTTGGCCGCATGAATTCGAAGAATAGCTTCACGCTCTTTCATGTCCGGCATATCTACAACGACCTGCCTATCAAAACGTCCAGGTCGCAAAAGTGCAGGATCGAGTACGTCGGGTCTATTCGTTGCCGCGATTATGATGACCCCATCTTTTGTATCGAAGCCGTCCATTTCCACCAGCATCTGATTGAGGGTTTGTTCTCTTTCATCGTGACCACCACCGTAGCCTGCGCCACGAGTACGGCCAACTGCGTCCAACTCATCTATAAAAATTATACAAGGGGAATTCTTCCTACCCTGTTCAAACAGATCGCGAACTCGACTGGCACCAACTCCGACAAACATTTCGACAAAGTCCGATCCAGACATATGAAAAAAGGGAACACCCGCTTCACCAGCGGTAGCTTTGGCAAGAAGGGTCTTACCGGTGCCAGGCATACCTACGAGAAGAACACCCTTTGGTATCTTCGCTCCCATCTTCGTGAATCGCCCTGGGTTCTTCAGAAACTCAACCACCTCTTCGAGTTCATACTTCGCTTCGTGTTGACCTGCAACATCGGCGAAGGTAATTTTTTTCTCACCCTGATCTGCATATCGTTTTGCCTTACTTTTTCCGAAGGAAAAGGCTTTGTTTCCCCCACCTTGAACTTGGCGAAAAAGAATCCATATAAAAACGAGGCCAAGGGTGATAGGTAGAAAATTCAAAATAATCATCAGTGGACTCGTAGGACTCGTCTCACCGCTAAACCTTACATCATTGTCCATGAGAAGTTGAACCAGACCCGAGTCGGTGTAGGGAATGCGAGTTGTAAATGCCCCACCATCGGCGGTTCCTCGACTGAGCTGTCCTTGAATCAACGAATAGTCAACAATTTTAACTTGGGTTACGATTCCTTCATCTAAATAGCTGAGAAACTGAGAATAGGGAATTTCTTGTCCAAAATTCTCGGCGGTTGGCATGAAGAGCGCTATGGACAAACCAAGCAAACCAATTATTAGGAAAAGGGCAAAACGATTATTTTTGAAATTAAAATTGGGCTGTTTAGGATCCTGATTCGAATTTTTGTTCGACTGATTATTATCACTCACTGGTATACTCCATCCACGAAACCACCCCGCACTTCTCGACCACCGTTCCCATTTGAGATGATGTCTTAGTAGGGTTCGTGTACCTAACTTGTAGATTTCCAAAGTCCGAAGATTCAATCGTGAGGATTTTATCTCCGTGTACTGACAATATACTGATTTTTTTAGACCGAGGGATAGGATTTTTCGAGCCGTAACTCAAAACCGATTCGCATCGTATCGAACTCACTGGATGCGGTAGGCACAGTTCTTGTCCATTTCCGCCATGGCTTAGGAAATTTGACCAAGCTCCAGGGCCAAGTATCCATCCGCCAAAAATTGCCTCCTCAGTTATTTCATCAAGGTTGAAACCATACCCGTTAATTTGAGAAAACTCAAGTTCGTCCCTCAGAATTATTTCTGACCCTTCCACAGATAGTATTAGTCCGTACCCTTGAATTCTCTCGTAACTCCCTGAAGAAAGACTCTCAGAACTCAAAAAGATCAAAGGCTCGAGAAACGCAAAAGATACCCTTTTTCGACGGGTACTTTTCGAGGCGTACAAAGAGCGGAAAACCCGGGGTCTTGTAGATTTTTCTAAAGTATTTAACCCCGAAAGCAGGAGTTCGTAACGCAAAAATGGTGGTTGAACATAGTACGCCTCTGCCTCGAGGACAACCTCACCAGGATTACGAATACTCCACCGAGTCTTTTCGCTTACTTCCCGAACCCAGTCTTCAAGAAGTTTCGTCTTACGTCGACTTCGAGAGAGGTTTTCGTTCATGGATGGAAAATAGGTTTCGACCTGGGGCAAAATTCGGACTCGAAAAAAGTTCCGCGGTATCGACTCATTCACATTACTAGAATCATCTGACCAGTCCAGTTCGTTATTTGTTAGATATTCCAGAATTCGCTGCTTACTTACTTCGATAAGCGGACGATAATAAGGAGGTCTCATTTCCGGAATACCTGCAGATGCCCTCCATCCAGCTCCAGAAAAAAAATCGAGGACCATCGTCTCATTCTGATCATCTTTATGATGAGCAGTAAGTACTCCTTGCAGACCCAGAAAATTCTGCAAACGGCTAAAGAGATTGTAACGATATATTCGGGCCTTCTCTTCGAGCCCGCCATCGATACCATGCCAGTTACCTTCAACCACGTGCAGGGGCATTCGAAATTTGAGGGCATTTGCGACAATTAATCGTTCTTCCGCGGAGGTTTCCCTTTTATCCCGTAGATTATGACGAACGTACAAAAGATACACGGGATTTGAGAAACCATAGCTCTGTCGAAACCGGTACATTAGGTGGGCAAGAGCCGTCGAATCCGCCCCACCCGAATACCCTATACCCAAGGGGCGAAGTGGTTCAAAGTTGTACTTAATGAGTCGTTCGAAAACTTCAGTCTCGAGAACTGTTGATAACATTCATTCCTGCCTGGAACTCGCCAGCAATTATGAGGTGGAATCCATTAATCCCTTTGCTTATGGCAGATAAGATTTTTTCCCGCTCAAGCAGGCTGGGTTCACCGAGAACGTGGTCAATGACAGATTCTCTATCAGGGGGTCTACCCACCCCAATATAAAGAACCCAAGGATCCGTACCCTGATACTCGACGATTGACCGAAGGCCGTTGTGTCCACCACCAGTGCCAATCTTTTGTTTAAAACGGGTTTTACCCGGGGGTAAATCCATATTATCGGTCACGACAAGAATTTGGGCACCAGGATAGCGGTTTTCCAAGTAGGGCAACACAAGTCCAGATCTATTCATGTAGGTGAAAGGAAGTACCAAGGCGGTGTTTTTATAGTGAGCATAACGAAATGAACGAAATAATGCCTTCTTCAGGTCTAGATTCCAATTGGTCGATAGCTCTTTTATAAACCAAAACCCGACATTGTGTCGGGTCTCTTGATAACGCAGCCCGGGATTTCCGAGCCCTATTAGTATGTATTCAATCGGAGTCGATTTCTTAGGCTTTAGCACCTTCACCAACTGGTTCAGTTTCTTCCTCTTCGGTCACTGCCACCGCCTTTGCATGTCCAATAAACGCCACAACCTGATCGTGGCTGTTAAGTACTTTAAAGTCCCCCGTAAGATCCAGATCGCCAACGTGCAGGGCGTGGCCACCATCCAGCGATTCTACATCAATTTCAATAAACTCAGGAAGATCCTTGGGCAAGCACTCAATTTCCAACTCGTGAAGAGGATGCTCCATGATTCCTCCTCCTTTTACACCCTTTGCAACTCCTACCAAGCGGATAGGCACGTGGGTCTTGAGAAGTTTTCCCAATTCAACTTGGTAGAAATCTAGGTGAGTTACCATATTTTTGAGGATATCGGACTGAAAATCCTTTATGAGCACATTGTAAGAATCCTTCCCAACCCGAAGTTCAATAAGCTCGTTTTCGGAAACATGTTTGAACTTCATTTCGAAATTATGGGAATCAATCGATACACTTACGTTTTTGTCTGCACCGTACACTACTCCGGGGATCCTCTTGTCGTGGCGTAATCTTCGCGATGAACCAGTACCTGTAGAGTCTCGTAACGTCGCTTCTAATACCTTCATAGCCATTCTCGCTCCCTTGTGGCCCAATTGTTTTATTGGAATTTCTCGATTCATTTTGGGTTTAATCAACCCAGGAAAGCTGGGACGGCAGGAATTGAACCTGCGAATGTCGGAATCAAAATCCGATGCCTTACCACTTGGCCACGTCCCAGAGTTTCAACAAGCCGTTAATCTATCGCAAAACAAGATTTCTGTCAAAGGGATTTAAAAAAATCACTCTAACTCGTGGAAGTCTTCATCAACCATTTCGCTATCTTCAGGCAGGTTTTCGTAGGCATTGAGTATCGAATCTTGCAAAAAGGTTCGAAAATCCGAATGAATAGGATGGGCAACGTCTTTATATTCACCAGTTTTGGTTTTACGAGAGGGCATCGCAATAAATACTCCACTTTTTCCTTCGATGACTTTCACATTATGGACTACAAAACAATCATCGAAAGTTACGGTGACGTAAGCTTTCAGTTTCCCTTCAGAAACAACCCGCCGAATTCGGATATCGGTAATCTCCATGGCAGCTCCTTCGATGTAACCCGAACGTCTGTCGAACTAGTAACTGTCCTTAAGACAGAAGTATATACCGTTTTCTTTATCTGGACAGCTCAAATCGGAATTTTTTCCCTATCCAAAATTGGGGGGCCGGTAGTTACCCTGGGTCTTAGGAGTTGGTTCCTTGGTCTTCCCGGTAGTGACAACCGAGACTTTGGGGATTTGACGCTGCTGCTTTTGCTATTACCCCGGCGGTAATAACAGCATTTCGAAGTTCGAGAATTTTCGTCGTCGCTCTCGCCTCTTGGTAGAATCTTTCGATTCGATGGGTAAAGTAATTGAAGTCTGCTAAGGATCGATCTATTCGTTTTTTATTCCGGATAATCCCAACATAATTCCACATTGTCGATTGAAGGGTAAGCATGTCGTGGTGAATGAGAATAGGATCGAATTCAACTTCGCCTTGGGGATAAATCCAACCGGGAATGCTGTCTTTTAGCCCCTGGGTAACCGGAACTATCTGGTTCTTGAGATTCTTGCCTGCGCGTATACCAAAAACTAGGGCTTCAAGTAGGCTCACCGATGCAAGACGGTTTGCCCCATGGACCCCCGTGCAACTACTCTCTCCGACCGAGTAGAGTCCCTCGATTTCGGTTCGACTGTCGAGGCCCACTTTTATGCCCCCGCAAAAATAATGGGCGGCGGGAACGACCGGGATCAGGTCGGTCGAAATATCGATATCCACGGATTTACACATTTGATAAATACTTGGAAAACGTTGGGTTACGTCCACATGGGTCAAAGAACGGGCGTCGAGGTAAACGTATCCTCCCGAACCGTCCATTTCTCGGTAGATTGCCCGAGCGACCTCGTCTCTAGGGGCAAGATCTCTAAGTTCAGGGTTATAGCGCTCCATAAAATACTCACCCTTGGTATTCTTAAGGCGAGCTCCTTCGCCCCGCATCGCTTCGGTAATGAGAAATCGTTTTACATCCCTATGAAAAAGTATTGTGGGATGAAACTGCATGTATTCGGCATTTATAATCGAGCAACCGGCCCGGTAGGCCATTGCTATACCGTCGCCCGAGGCTGATTCGGGATTCGAGGTATGCAGATACAAATTCCCGATTCCTCCGGTAGCGATAATTGTTGCCCCTGCAAAGATAGGGAATATCTCACCAGTATCTTCCTTAAGAATGTAGGCTCCAAGGGCCCGCCGATTTTGATACCTTTGAAAAAAGTCCGTACTGTGGTGGGTATTTGTGATAATGTCCACTGCAGAATATCCCGCAAGAAACGTGATGTTTGGTAAAGACTCGGCGTATTGGCTCATATTTTCTTGAATCGCTCTACCGGTTTGATCGTTCACATGGAGAATGCGTCGAACGGTATGTGCCCCTTCCTTCGTCCGGTCGAACTCTCCTTCTTCACCCCTTTCAAAGGGTACTCTTCCTTTATCGATGAGATATTCTTGAACTAACTCAGGACCCCTTCGGGCAACAATTTCTACCGCATCTTTGTTGTTGAGATACGAACCCGCACGCATAATGTCTTTTATCAAGAGCTCAGGGCTGTCACCGGTTCCGGTTTCGACGATTCCACCCTGGGCATACCACGTATTCGTTTCGCTCACCTTCGACGACTTTGTTATTACAAGGACCTTGAGACCGTCTTCCGCTGCGGCGACCGCTGCGCTGAGGCCTCCAAGTCCCGAGCCAATTACGAGAACGTCTACATCGTATACCATTGAATGTTCCTCATGCTGGACCTAGACTAAAGAAGAAACCCGAAGAGAAAAGTTGCAACTTTTTACACTATGGGTGATCTTACCTACAGAAATATACTCTAAATCAAGGCGTCCGTAATCAAGTAGTTTATTTTCATCCATGTCACCCGACGCCTCGAATTTAGTCGAACATTCAGGCGACTTCATTGCCAGGGCCTTTCGGCAAGTCTCGAGGTCCATATTATCGAGCATAATAATGTCGACCCTTAAGTCTAAGGCCTCCCTTACTTGATCTAAATTTCGACACTCAACCTCAATGGGAAATCGATCTTGGTATGTACCTCGTACTTTTTTGACCGCCTGGGTTATACCGCCAGCCCCGTCAACGTGATTATCCTTGATCATAACCATATCGTACAGGCCGATCCGGTGATTGGTTCCTCCGCCGTGGACAACTGCTTCCTTGGCCAATCTTCTAAAACCAGGCAGGGTCTTTCGAGTATCAAGAATTTTTGTTCCCCCCAGGGGTCGAAGTAGGTTTTGAAAATGGTAGGTCTGAGTAGCGATACCACTCAAATAACCGAGAAAGTTGAGTACTAAACGCTCGGCCTTGAGAATCGATGCAATCTTACCTCGAAAAAAGAGTATTTCCTTTTCGGCAGAAAAAAGCTCCCCGTCTGAAACCTTCCAGTCTAGTTCTAGTTCTTTGTCGATTTTGAGAAAAACTCGATTACAATACTCCCGTCCGCTGAGTACGCCGGACTGTCGGGAAATAATTCGTCCCTCGGCGATTTCGTCGGAAAAAATTGCGTCGGTAGTAATATCGCCAAAATCGCCGAGGTCTTCTTCTAGGGCCAGGTGTAAAAGCGTCAAAAACTTGTCTTCCAAGGAGACCTCCTTATGAATCCTGCTGAGGAATCTTTAAAAGCTTTCCTTCGAACCACAACTTTTCAAGCCCATAAAACTCCCGCGCTTCTTCGGTCATCAAGTGGACAAGGAAATACTCGCAGTCCAAAAGGGTCCAAATATCTTCAGTCAGGTGCTTTGCCCCCGACTTTATTGGTATTCCCTTCTCTGCAAGATGTTCCTGCAACCCTCGCACCAACCCTCGAAGTTGTGCATAACTTGTTACAGTCGCAACGACAAAATAGTCGGCAATACTACTGTGACCGTCAAGGTCAATGACTTTTACATCGATCGCCTTCGACTCCACGAGGTAGTTAGCCGCTTTCATGACCCCAACCTCTAAAAGGGCCTTATCGCCCCTCACGTACGTACCATCCATCGAAATCCCTTCCTAATATAATAGTGACATCAGCCTTTTCTGGATTCGTTCCTGAACCAGGTATTAGGCTTTGCCCTCTTATGAGTTCGGCTATTTTTTGACCAGCTTCTTCACTGGTATGATAAATTACTTGTGTGAATTCGGTGTTCTGATCTTCGGCGTTACCAAAACTTATAACCTGTACGCCGTAGTTCGAAAGCAAGTCTCGGGTCCTACGAGCGAGTCCAGTGACTCGTGTTCCATTTAGTATCTCGACCCGTAGGGTTCTTAGGTCAGTTTCTAGATTTGGTGATAAGGCGAGAGACGAAATGGTCTGCTGAAAACTGTCCCGGGCCAACTGCCCTTCAAAATGGGGAAATAACAGAGGAATTTCTCCCTCGGGCGTCTGAACAATTCGCTCCGAACCTAAAATACGCTGGGTTACAACCGAGTCGTAATCGAGATCTTGAAAAAGGGTAAGTAAATTCAAGAAGTTCTCGAGGTCGAGATTCGATTCTAGATTTCTCAAGAGAATTGATTCGGCTTCAGGAGTCTGCAAAAGAGAAATTTGTCTTCCAAGTTGTCGAAAAAATCCTTTGGAAAAAGAAAACTGCCGTTCGGACCGATCGCCGGGAGCGTCTTCGAGACCTATATATTCGAGAAAAGGAAGGCTCTTTTGCCCATCAAGAACTACATCACCGTTAGGTATACGGATAAACCTACCCTCATCCTGAACGTCAATCGCATTTGCAATTTCCAAAGGGACTCCGCCGATTAAGTCGGAGACAATAGAGAGCCCATCAAGGTCTAAATTAAATCTAAATGGTATTTCAAAGGCGTAGAAAGACTCGAGACGACTTCGAAAGGCCTCCGGACCTTGTTCTTCATAGATAATTGAAACCCTATCTACCCGACCAAGTTCACTGAGGATTAAGCCCATATTATAAGGTATTTCAAAAATACCTAGCCTCTTCGATTCGGTGTGGATTACGATTATTTGACTCACTAACAACTTTTCACCCCGACTAAGCGTAAAAAGGACCGGAATGGTAGCGTTGCTCTCGGCATATTGGGTGATTCGATCTTTTCTTACTTGTAGGAAAAGCAATACTGAAAAGACAATGGCAACGATGACCATGACAATAATAAGAATGACTGATGGGTCGATTTTTCGTTGTTTCATTTCTTACTATCCTGGAGTCCATCTAGGTATTGAAACATCTCACGAGACAAATGGTGCAGGGATTTGTGTCGATTCTCTGCGTCCCTCATGACTATCGAAAGCATGTCTTTAAGAGTTTCCGCATTCACCACTTGTCGAAAAAATGAACCAGATACATATTTTCTACCGGGCTCTATGTAATCTGCGACATAAAGTACCTTTCCTATATCACCCAACCCGGCCTTGCCAAGGGTATGGTGTTCAACGGCCTCCAAGACGCCTTCATCTTTGATGCCGAATTTCTCTTGCAGTAAGTAACGGGCGACTCTACCATGGAGAAGGAGAGGTTTTTCGAGCTCCTCGGTTCTTGGAACGTACCCCCGGGCAGCTACAAAAGGAACATAGGCCGAGGTTTCCCATTCCCGCGCCAAATCGTGCCCAAGACAAGCCAAAGTAACGGGAAACTTGCGTAAACCAAGATTTCGCGCAATGAGATTTCCCGTATGGGTAACCCTCAAAACGTGTCTAAATCTCTTAGGACTTAGTTGATTTTTCGCGTAATGTTTCAGTTTTGTTTGAATAGGCTTTCGCAACATAGAGCGAATTTTGTTGAATATAAGCATACACCTTCTGAGGAACAAGATATCGGAAACTTTTTCGACTTTTGACCAGTTCCCGTACCTGGGATGATGACACCGGTAAGAAGATGTTGTCAACGCTGAGATATCGGAAATCGACCCCGGGAAAGAGGCTTTCTCGGCCCTTTTCTCTCGCCCCAGACGAGCGTCGAACGATAATCCATGTGACAAGGGTACAGAGCTCCTCAAAACGATGCCATTCATCAAGGCGCCCAAGAAGATCTTCCCCAATAATTACCCCTATTTCCTGGGGTCCAAAGTGCTCCTCTCTCATAAGTCTTTCCACTGTCGTCACCGCATAGGAAGGACCATCGTGATCAAGTTCCCAGTCGATGAGAGAAAATAGATGATTGTTGTCAATCGCGAGACTCGTCATTTTCCGCCGATCCCCTGGCGAACTATCCTCAAAGGGAGGTTTGTGGGGTGAATGGCCCGCGGGAACAAAATATACCTTCGAAAGTCCTAGTTCGTGGAGAACCCAATCGGCTATCGCTAAATGCCCAATGTGAGGAGGATTAAAACTTCCTCCGAATATTCCAACTCTAATCTGGTTCATTACTAGCCTTTGTTATCCACTCGGGGACAGCAAATCCAAAAGTCGCCGGTTGAGAGTTGGGGTCAAGGAGTTCGAAAAATCCCTGCAAGACCTCGGGAAGATGGATTCGGGCAAAGGCAGAGAAACCGAGGACTTTTTCCCCCTTAAACCCATTTTTCATAATTTCTTTTGCTTTTTCTCGGGCCTCGGGAAGGTCAATTTTATTCAAGAGTATAATGCGCGGCTTTTCGAGCAATTCCGGATCATACTGCGAGAGCTCAGATTTTAGCTGTTCGAAAACAGCTTCAGGGTCTGCCTCCTCGGACACATCGATTACAAACCCAAGGGCCTTCGTTCGGGCGATGTGCTTGAGGAATCGAAGTCCAAGTCCGGCTCCCTGGCTTGCACCCTCGATAATACCTGGAATATCTGCGAGAATAAACTCGGTATTATGAATGGATGCTACACCAAGGTTCGGAATTTTTGTGGTAAAAGGATAGGCCGCTACCTTTGGATTGGCGGCCGTAAGGGACTGGAGTAAGGAACTCTTGCCTGCATTTGGTAGTCCAACAAAACCGATGTCTGCAATGAGCTGTAACTCAACCCGTAAGTCCCTTTCGTGGCCTTCCATTCCTTCTTGGGAAAAACGCGGGGCTTGGTTTCGGGAGGTTGCAAAATGGGTATTGCCCTTTCCTCCTATTCCTCCTTCTAGGAATCGATAGGTGCCCTCTTCGAGCAAATCAAGAAGAACCTCATCGGTTTCCCGATCTTTGATGAGCGTACCTGGGGGCACGGGAATTATAACATCATTGCCATCGGAGCCATGCCGTTGCCTACCACTTCCCGGTAATCCATTCTGCGCCATGTAGTGGGCGAGGTTTCTCAAGTGGGTCAAGGTTTTCAGATTACGGCGGACTTCAAAGAGTACATTTCCACCTTTGCCGCCATCACCTCCGTCGGGCCCACCCTTTGGAATATACTTTTCCCGGCGGAAGGAGACACTTCCCGCTCCCCCGTGACCACTGCTTACGTGGATAACGACCTGATCTACAAACCCATTCATTCTTTCCTCAACTTTTTTATGGGCACCTCGAAAAACCTTTATTCTTAATCGACCCGCGTTCTTAAGTCATTGCGGTGCAATGACCGTCTTGGCCGGAAAAATAGATTTTAGAGGTGCCCTTTGTGCAAAAAAAAACTGTACCGGTCTTAGCCAGTACAGCGTATTATTCTTACCATCGAGCTGGCTATATTATACCTGGGCAGGCTCAATCGCGATAAGTTTCTTGCCCTTACGGGCTTTAAACTGTACAGATCCAGTAACCTTGGCAAAAAGCGTATGATCGGTGCCCATTCCAACGTTCTCACCCGCATGAAACTTCGTTCCCCGCTGCCGAACTAGAATCGATCCCGCAGAAACCAACTCTCCGCCGAACTTTTTTACTCCTAACCGCTTACTTTGGGAATCTCGTCCATTCTTTGAACTTCCCCCACCCTTTTTATGAGCCATGTAATTCTCCTTTTTCTATCGATTCCTGGATGTCTACATCCAAAGGAAAAGACGAAACCGCATCCCCTAGGAGGGTTTCAAACAATTCTTGTACCCCAAGAATCCAACAAACTTCATTTTCCGGATAAAAACCTATCCGTAGCGTCAAATCGCCGGGCCCTGTCGAGGAACCCGTAATTTCCAAAGAATTCCGCATTGCCAGGGTTTTTCCGAAATTCTTAACCCCCGCAGTCACTAGTGCACAAGAAATACTCACGCCCTTGTAGGAAACCCCATGTCCAGACGTTCGCAACTCTCTAATTATACCCTTCGAATCCTTTTCTAAGGCTATAGTAATCATCGAATTAGGACAGTTGAACGTCCTGAACCCGAATAAAGCTGTATTGCTGACGATGGCCTTGCTTTTTTTGGTAGTCTTTTCGTCGTTTATACTTAAAAACGATGACCTTCGTGCCTTTTCGGTGTCCTTCGACAATTGCCGAAACCTTGGCGCCTTTGACATAGGGAGCACCCACAGAAATCTTATCGTCTGCCCGATAAAGAAGAACCGAATCGAACTCTAAAGTCTTTCCTTCTTCAGCGTCGAGCTTATCAACCTTTAACACTCCGCCCTTAACGGCTTTGTATTGTTTTCCTTGTATTTCAACCATTGCGTACATAGTCCTACCTGGTCCTTCTTTCTCGATGAATATGAGACAGACTTATATCACGCACTACCCAAGAGGGTCAAGGGCGAGAAGGTTCTACCCGCTACCTTAACCCGGTAGGTTTGAGTAGCCCAGAAGGCTTTTATCGACCTCTCGTGCCGCACCTCTGCCCTCATTAATCGCCCATACTACGAGGCTTTGTCCCCTCCGACAGTCACCCGCGGAAAAAATCCGCTCGTGGGAGGTCTGGAACCGTCCATACTCGGCCTTTACATTTGACCGGGGGTCAATTTCGATGGCGAGACTTTCCAGAAGTGGTTGTTCAGGACCAAGAAACCCCATAGCAAGAAATACCTGATCAGCTTCCCAGATTTCTTCGCTCCCCGGTACTTCGATAAAAGTTGGTCGCTCCCCTGGCTCTTTTGACCATTGAACCCTAACCGTTTTTAATGCCTTGAGGTTCCCATTTTCATCCCCAATAAACTCCTTTGTAGTTATCGACCACTCCCGAGGATCTCTACCGTAGGTCTCGAGTGCCTCTTGATGGCCGTAATCCATCTTTAAGAGCCGAGGATAAGTCGGCCACGGAAACTCGTCGGTACGTTCTTCCGCAGGCTTGGGTAGGAGTTCAAAATTGAGAACCGACCGAGCCCCGTGACGAACACTGGTTCCGATACAATCGTTTCCCGTATCACCCCCTCCGATAACTATGACTTTCTTTCCTTTTGCGGAAATATACTGACCGTCTTTGAGACTGGAATCTAATAGACTCCGGGTGTTGGCCGTAAGGAAGTCCATTGCGAAGTGTACACCCTTGAGTTTCCGGCCGGGAATTGGTAGGTCTCGGGGTTTTGTTGCTCCGGTGCACACCAGCACTCGATCAAACTCCGCCAAAAGCTCCGCTGCAGAGATGTCCTGACCAACACTCACTCCCGTTCGAAAGACTACTCCTTCTTGTACCATGAGTTCGCAACGTTTTTGCACGAGGTTCTTGTCGAGTTTCATGTTCGGAATACCGTACATCAAGAGCCCACCCAATCGATCGGCCCGCTCAAAAACCGTGACCCAATGTCCTGCATGGTTGAGTTCATCCGCAGCCGAGAGGCCGGCGGGACCCGACCCAATGACCGCTACCTTTTTGCCGGTCCGTATTTTAGGGGGATTTGGTACGATTAAACCGTTTTCGTAGGCCCGATCGATTATTGCCGCTTCGTTATCCTTAATCGTTACAGCTGGCTCGTGAATTCCCAGCACACATGCACTTTCACAGGGAGCAGGACATACTCGTCCGGTGAACTCGGGGAAGTTATTGGTTTGTCGAAGTCTGTGGTAGGCTTCATCCCATTTTCCATGATAAATGAGGTCGTTCCATTCGGGTATGAGATTATGAATGGGGCATCCGTAACTGGACTGGCAAAAAGGAACTCCGCAGTCCATACAGCGAGCACCCTGTTCTTCCCGGGTCTGAAGGTCGTGCTCTACTTGAAACTCTAGAAAGTTTTTCACCCGTTCGGCGGGCTTCTTCCAGGTGACTTTTTTTCTGTCTATTTCCATAAATCCAGTGGGCTTACCCATGAACGAGCTCCTTTCGCCTCTGTTGATCGAGAATACGTTGATAGAGGGGTGAAACAACTTTGTAGAAATGCCTTTTTTCGGCGTTCCACGAGTCCAAGAGATCCTTCCCTCGGGTAGACCCAGTTTTTTCAATATGTTCTCGAATCATCGATTCGATATATTCGAAATCCTCGGTATCACTGACGACTTCAGGCACTACCATTTCGGTATTGACTTTTCCAACAAACTCACCTGAAGGGTCCCAGACGTAGGCTATGCCGCCGGACATGCCTGCAGCAAAGTTACGCCCGGTTGTTCCGAGAATAATTGCCCGGCCCCCGGTCATGTATTCACACCCGTGGTCGCCGACCCCCTCGATAACTACCTCAACCCCCGAGTTCCGTACGCAGAATCGCTCTGCTGCGACTCCCCGTATGAAGGCACGACCCTGGATCGCTCCGTAGAAGGCTACGTTGCCGATGATAATGTTTTCTTCGGCCTTAAATTTCGCCTGCTTCGGAGGGTAGATAACCAAGGTACCCCCAGAAAGCCCTTTTCCGACGTAGTCGTTGGAATCCCCTTCAAGTACAAATTCGACCCCCCTGGCAAGCCATCCACCGAAGGTCTGGCCTCCGTGTCCAGTGAATTTCGCTTTTATTGTACTATCCGGCAGGCCGTCAAGACCGTATTTTCGACTAATTTCCGAGGATAACATTGTTCCTACCGCTCGGTCGGTATTTTTTATAGGCAGATGTATTTGGACTGGCTTGGCATTTTCGATTGCTTCTTTTGAAAGGGAAATGAGTTCTCGATCGAGAACCCGCTCGAGTCCATGATCCTGGGGAATGCAACAAATGGTTCCAGAGGGAGCTAAATCTTTGCGGGGTAAGGCGAGCATACGCGAAAGATCAAGGCCCTTCGACTTCCAGGAAAGAACATCCCTATCGGTTTCTAGCATGTCTACCCGACCAATCATTTCGTCTACTGACCTAAAACCCAGCTGGGCCATAAGTTCCCGGGCATCTTCGGCAATGAACCGAATAAAATTGATGACGTGTTCGGGTTTTCCCGTGAATTTTGCCCTAAGTTTCTCATCCTGAGTGGCTACCCCTACGGGGCAGGTGTTCTTCTGGCATTTCCTCATCATGATACACCCGACTGAAATAAGGGCCCCCGTGGCCACCCCATACTCTTCGGCGCCGAGCAGAGCAGCAATAAGAAGATCTCGTCCAGTCTTTATTTGACCGTCGGTCTGCAGAACCACCCTGCTTCTTAGATCGTTCATAACAAGAGTTTGGTGGGTTTCGCTCAGTCCTAGTTCCCACGGAAGACCGGCGTGCTTAATTCCCGTCAAGGGGCTAGCTCCCGTACCACCGTCGTGACCAGAAATGAGAATGTGGTCTGCATGGGCCTTGGCAACCCCGGCAGCAATTGTACCAACTCCGACTTCTGAAACGAGTTTTACACTGATTCGAGCCCGAGGATTCGCGTTTTTAAGGTCAAAGATGAGCTGGGCCAAATCCTCGATCGAATAGATGTCGTGATGGGGAGGAGGACTTATAAGACCAACCCCAGGAGTAGAATGGCGAGTTTTAGCAATAACCTCGAAAACCTTATTCCCTGGAAGCTCACCTCCCTCTCCAGGCTTCGCCCCTTGGGCCATTTTGATTTGGATCTCGTCGGCATTTACCAGATACTCGATAGTAACACCAAATCGTCCTGAAGCCACCTGTTTGATTGCCGACCGTTTTGAGTCACCATTTGGTAAGGGCTTATACCGCTCCCGCAACTCACCGCCCTCGCCGGTGTTCGACTTTGCCCCTATCCTATTCATTGCTACTGCAAGAGTTTCATGGGCCTCTTGACTAATGGAACCAAAACTCATTGCTCCGGTAACAAATCTACGCATGATGGACTCGACCGATTCAACCTCATCGATGGGTACCGGTGTTCCAGATTTAAATTTAACAAGTCCACGAAGGGTAAATTGCTCGGTCGACCTCTGGTTCTGTTGAGCCGCAAATAGGTTGTAATGGTAACGGCTATTTTGCCGTACCCCAATTTGAAGATTAGCGATAGACTCGGGGTCCCACATGTGTTTTTCGCCACCATAGCGAACGCTATAGTCCCCGGGATTCACTAATTCTCCACCAACCGAAGGGTTCCCTTGGGGATACCCTAGCTCGTGCCGCCGTTTAGCCTCTTCGGCCAACTCGGCAAAGCCCGCACCTTCAATTCTACTCGACGTACCGACAAAACATCGTTCTATTACCTCGGTCGCAAGTCCAAGGGCCTCGAATATCTGGGCTCCCTTGTAACTTTCGAGGGTAGAAATACCCATTTTTCCGAAGACCTTTTGCATTCCGTACTCGATTGCCGTTAAATAGTCCTTCTCGATACGTTGGCGACTTATTTGTCCTTCGATTTCGCCATCTTCGTCCATCATCCACATGGCCTCAAAGGCCAGGTAAGGATTGATACCATCGGCCCCGTACCCAACCAAAGTACAGAAATGGTGAACTTCACGAGGTTCACCAGATTCAATGATTATTCCAATCTGGGTCCGTTCATGGTTCTTTACTAAATGATGGTGTACCGCCCCCACGGCCATGAGCGCACTGAGTGGAATTCGACTCGGCCCCGCTTCCCGGTCGGAGAGGATGACAAGACTGTATCCCTCAAGGATGGCATTTGATGCCTCGGTTGTTATACGTCCGAGGGCTTTGGTGAGTTCACCTGCCCCACCTTCAGCAGAATAGGTTGTGTCGATCGTTTTGGTTTTCCAGCCCCGGTAATCCATGTACTTCAATTGAGCAAGTTCAGAGTTGGTAAGCACCGGCTGCTCAAGAAGCAATCGATGGGCGTGGGCGGGGGTTATTTCCAAGAGATTCCGCTCGGGACCAATATAGGCCTTAAGACTCATGATAACCGATTCGCGAATACTATCGATCGGTGGATTTGTTACCTGGGCAAATAGTTGTTTGAAATAATCGTAGAGCATTCGGGGTTTGTCCGAAAGGACCGCAAGAGGAGCATCGTTTCCCATAGATCCTAGAGGCTCTTTGCCCAATTCCGCCATGGGCTTAAGAATTTCATGGAGGTGCTCGAGGGTAAAGCCGAAGGTCCGCAGACGGGGAAGTATAGTATTCCGGTCAAGATCGGGAACAATTTCGGGGGTAGTGAGGTTTTCCAGGGTGATTTTTTGCTCTTCCAGCCATTGTCCATAGGGCCTAGCGTTGGCGTAGAATGACTTCAGTTCCGAGTCGTCTACTATTCGCCCCTCTTTAAAATTCACGAGAAACATACGCCCCGGTTGGAGCCGACCTTTTTCTAGGATTTTTTCCGGGGGTACGTCGAATACCCCCACTTCGCTAGCCATGATAACCAGATCATCGTCGGTAATATAATACCTCGAGGGTCGCAGACCATTTCGGTCGAGTACTGCACCTATGTAGGTACCGTCGCTAAAAGCTACCGAGGCGGGACCATCCCAGGGTTCCATTTTATTCGAAAAATATTCGTACATATCTTTCTTTTTTTGGTCCATCGACGGATGTCGCTGCCATGCTTCGGGGATCATCATCATAACCGCTTCGGGGAGCTCGTATCCACTCATCAAAAGCAATTCAAGGACATTGTCAAAATTACCCGAGTCCGATTGATCGGGTTGGTTAATGGGAAAACTTTTCGATAGGTCACCACCAAACAGAGGGCTCGCCAAAAGGCCCTCCCGACTTCGCATTTTGTTCATGTTGCCCCGAAGGGTATTTATTTCCCCATTGTGGCTCATAAAACGTAGGGGCTGAGCACGGTCCCAACTGGGAAAGGTGTTTGTCGAGAAGCGGCTGTGAACCATGGCCAGGTGACTCGAGAAGTCCTCGGACTGAAGATCCAGGTAATAATCGAATAACTGTTCGGGCATGAGCATGCCTTTATATACGAGAATCCGGGATGACAGGCTCACCACGTAGAAAAAATGTTCCGGGTCGTATTCGGCATTCCCTCGAAGGGCATTCGCGACGTGTTTTCGGACAATGAATAACTTTCGTTCGAACTCTTGAGAATCCATTCCTTCGGGTGCACCCAAAAATATTTGTTCCATTGAGGGCTCGGAATCTAGAGCTCCGGGACCAACCATTGAGTTATTTCGAGGGACGGTCCTCCACCCTAGTTTCTTTATTCCGTACTCTATAAGGACAGTTTCGAAGTAGGCTTTACATTTGTTTCGTAGTAGTTCTTCTGGAGGAAGAAAAACAACCCCCGCTGCGTAGGATCCTAGTTCGGGAAGCTCTATTCCTATCTCGGCTTTGGCTATCCGCTTAAAAAATTCGTGAGGAACTCCAGTAAGGATACCTGCACCATCCCCGGTATTTTTTTCGGCCCCAACCGCACCTCGATGGGTCATTCGAATGAGTAATTCTTGAGCACCGGTTACTATGGCTCGAGATTCGCGGCCTTTTAAGTGGGCAACAAATCCAACCCCACAGTTTTCATGTTCGTAAAGGGGACTATAGAGTCCTTCTTCACCTGGACGCATGCGCATTGCCATACTTGCTCCTTCTGAGTAAAAAAACTTTTCCTGTAGAGATTATACAGCAATAACCGTGCCAGGTAAAATTTTCCCTTCTATAAGTACGCTTTTATGAATTTTCGATTATAATATTCATAAAAGAAGCAAATTCATACCCATTAGTACTACGTTTGCGTAGTCTTATCTACATAAATGTATGCTTTACATCGCCGCGAGAAACGGTACGTTTATTAGCTCCATCCCTTTTTGAAGGGTCCGTAGAACTGCCGAACTTAAAAGAAGTCTACCAAGCTTTTCTTCTTCATCTTTTGCTCCGAGAATTGGAAGGTCATGATATAACCGACTATAGGCTTTCGTTAATTCAAACAGGTAGCCGGTTAAAATCGAAGGGCTCATTTCTTGGGCCGCCTGAACAACACAGTCGTCGTACTGACCAATGAGGGTTACCAGGCTCCATTCCTGGTCGGTAGTAATTTTACGGCATATCGAAGTCGAAACCCCTGGTATCGTTCCACTCCACTTCCTAAACATGCTCGAAATTCGGGCCCCGGTGTATTGTAGGTAGGGCCCGGTATTTCCGTTGAAGGCCAGAGACTCCTGGGGATTAAAGATCATATCTTTTGTGGGGGCATTTTGTAACAAATAGTAATGTAACGCCCCCAAGGCTATTGATCCAGCTGTCGCATCCAGATCGTCGATCTGGTCTTCTCTGTTCTTCTGGAGAATCTCCTCTCTTGCAAGGGCCGAAAGCTGATCGAGCAAGTCGTCGGCATCAACTACTGTACCTTCCCTACTCTTCATTTTTCCTTCTGGGAGGTTCACCATGCCGTAGGACAAATGGTAAAGCGAAGGGGCCCAGGCGTACCCAAGTCTCTCGAGGACCTTAAAAAGTACTTTGAAGTGATATTGCTGCTCCGAGGCGACTACGTACACGAGACTGTCGAAGGGATAATCGTCGTGACGACTAATGGCAGTTCCGATGTCCTGGGTTATATACAGACTTGTGCCATCCCGGCGCAGGAGTACTTTCTTGTCTAGCCCTTCTTCTTCGAGGTTAATCCAAACCGTTCCTTCTTCGTCTCGATAGAATATACCTTGCTCGAGTCCTTCCAAAATCCTTTGGCGGCCAAGTAAGTAGGTGTCACTTTCAAAATAATAGCGGTCAAAAGAAATCCCCGTCCTTTCATAGGTTTGTTTAATTCCTTCTATCGCCCAACTGTTCATTGTTTTCCATAGCTCGAGAATCTCAGGTTCGCCTTTTTCCCATCGCTGGAGCATTTCTTGGGCTTCTGTTTCCGCTTCGGGATTTGTTTTTTCCCATTGGGCAAATTTCACATAAAAATCCCCGACAAAATGATCGCTTTTCATACTGGTCAATTCGGGCGTTTGGTTTTCGCCAAATTTTTGATAGGCCAACATGGACTTGCAGATGTGTACACCTCGATTATTTATAAGGTTCACTTTCACTACTTCCGCCCCCGCCGCCCTCAGAATCCTACTCACACTTTCGCCCAAGGCATCATTTCGTAAATGCCCAAGATGAAGAGGTTTATTCGTGTTTGGGCATGAAAACTCAACCATAACCTTCTTACCCTTTAGTGGTGAGTCGACGAAATCAGGAATCACACCCCCTAGCACGTCAAAACTAACCACTTCTCTCGAAAAATGAATGTTTAAGTAAGGTCCCACAGCCTTTACACTCCCCAGTTTAGCCTCGACAAATTCGAGAATATCCTTTCGAAGGTCGAACTCGTCGAGAAACTGTGGGCGAAAAGCTTTTTCACCCTTCGAAATCTGATGAAGAAAATCCTGCAAAGTTTGAGCAATTACCGGGGGACCCATACGCAGGTCCTTTCCCAAAAAAAAGAGAGGAAAGGACAAATCGCCAAGTTCGAGATTTGGGGGAGTTTCCATTGGAAAATTCTCCGGTACACCGGTCCAAGAGATATTTTTTTCGAGAGTAAATTGTTTAACCCCGGCCCATATGAGTTTTTGCCATACTTTTTTTTGCCGAATCATGTTGAGTCCTTTCCCAAGGTGAATGCAAACATTCGTTTTGAATCTTGCGAACGTCGAAAAGAGTTATATTTCTGATTTTCTTTTGTACAGTGCACTGGAGAATGGATCAGGTGGATGCCACTTTTTTTGGCGATTTCTCGATTTATGCCAAAAAGATCAACCCGAAACTGAGGGACATTCTTCCACTCACCTTTACCGGCCACTTCACGAATCCAACGACTACCGAATCGTGTTTCCATAATCCGAGCCCGCTCAGCATCGACGATATAACAAGACCCGCAGATTCCGGGACCAAGACCCACTTCGATGTCGTCGGGTCTCACCCCCCAAAGATCTTGGATACCAGCCAGAGCTACACGAAGTATACCCGTTCCCTGCCATCCAGAATGGAGGGTACCATAGATTGGGGAACCAAGAAAAGCAGAAGAGCCCCGTCCTTTCTGATGGAGGAAGATCGGAATACAGTCGGCGACAGTTACTCCGGGTACCAAGCTCGGTACCCGAGAAATTATGCCATCCCCTTCACCAAGGCAACCGGCCAACACGCATTTTTTATACACCTGTGGGCCGACGGGCTCCTTATCTATCTGAAGATGAGAGTCGATCCAACGACCAGAATACCGGTAGACCCGAATATCTTCTCCGTCGAAATCGAGAAAAAATACCCGTAAACTCTGTACTTGCTGGCAAAAAACAAATTTGCGACCAGGTATACTATGGGCTTCTAGAATTTTCTTTGTCTGAGTATACTCTCCCGACGGGCCAGTATTGAGACCTGTTAGGGTTACCCAGCCTTCAAAGCCGGTACCAATGACTTCCAACGACACATCTCCGGCCATAATTCTCATGGACCCAGTGTATGCGCTGACAAAAAATCCGTCAATTCCGAATACGAACCTTGACAGGGTCTCTAAAATCTAAGAGCTTCTGTCTATGGCACAGACAAAAAACTTGGTCGCAATTTTTGATACTACCCTACGTGACGGAATGCAAGGGCTTGAAGTAAGTTACACCCTGGAAGACAAGCTCGAAATCGCCCAATATCTTGACGACATGAAGGTTGATTATATAGAAGGTGGCTTTCCACTTTCGAATGAAAAAGAAGCTGCTTTTTTTCAACGATGCCGTTCTATACATTTTCGCCATGCTAAGATTTCGGCTTTTGGGAGTACTCGAAAACCCGGGGGGAAAGCGTCCAGCGATGCCCATATTAGAGCATTAGTCGAGGCAGAAACACCGACAGTCGTGGTGGTCGGAAAGACCTGGGTTGCCCATGTGGAAAAAGTATTGGGTACGACGGCCGAAGAAAACCTGGAAATGATTTTCGACTCTCTCTCCTATTTGAAAAGCCAAGGACGGGAAGTGGTTTTTGACTTAGAGCACTTTTTCGATGGATACAAGGATAACAGCGACTACGCTCTCAAGGTATTAGAAGCAGGCACTCAAGCGGGAGCCGATGTGCTGGTACTTTGTGACACCAATGGAGGCACCCTTCCTGGACAAGTAACTTCCATCTTTGAAAGTCTAAGGGCCCACGATCTAGCCCCCTTAGGAGGGCATTTTCATAACGATTGTGGAGTTGCGGTTGCAAACAGCCTAGCAGCCGTGGAAGCCGGAGCAATCCATATTCAGGGCACGGTGAACGGCTGGGGCGAGCGCTGTGGTAACGCAAATCTTTGTGTCATTATGCCAAACCTGAGCCTAAAGTTAGGCTATCCGACAAACTCCGGATCTGAACTCGAAAAGCTTACCAGTTTGTCTCGCTTTGTCGCCGAAAAAGCCAATATAATTCCGGACAAACGCCAACCTTACGTTGGTGTTGCTAGCTTTGCCCACAAGGCGGGCCAACACGCCGACGTTATCATCAAGGCCCCTCACCTCATGGAACACGTCGATGGGGCGCGAGTAGGAAATAGCCGTTTAGTTGTGCTCTCAGAGTTGGCTGGAAAGTCGACTATCGTCGAAAAATTGAAGAAATTTGGTCACTTCGAAAAAAGCGATCCTCGAGTTACCCAACTCATTACCACGTTAAAAAACCTAGAAAACCAGGGATACGAGTTTGAAGCGGCGGAAGGAAGTTTTGACTTGATTGTCCGAAAAGTCCTCAAAAAGTATCGACCCCTTGTGAACCTCAAGAACTATCATCTCGAAGCCTATAAAACCGGAAACGCCCAATCGAAAACCGTCGGACGTATGTTTTTACAGGACCAGGAACGAGAAGTCATGGGAGCCTCCGTTGGTGTCGGGCCGGTAGAAACCCTCGATGGGGCCCTTCGAGATGGCCTCGAACCCCACTACCCTTTTCTAAAACGGCTCAGGCTCATTGACTACCGGGTCCGTGTTCTCAACCCCGAGTCCGCCTCAGCCGCCAAGGTTCGAGTATTCATTACGTCTACCAACGGCACCGAAGATTGGACAACCGTTGGCGTGAACGAAAATATAATCGAAGCCTCCTGGGAAGCCCTGGTCGATTCCTTCGAATATTTCTACAACAACCACGACGAGGAACTTCCCTTCGAACAACAGAGGGACCTCTAAAATCGAGCCGTTCGGCCTTGGTGGTCATCGCCCGGCAATGACTGCAAAAAGGTACCTTACGTTAAGATGTAGACAAGGATGGGAGGGCTCGGGGAACGACCTCCCCGGTCCGAAGGTATTTTATGCCTTCCACCGCTGCGAGGGCTGCAGAGGTGGTGGTCGTATAAGGGATCTTGTTACGCATTGTCTCTATTCGTAAGTAGCCATCATCTTTTTGGGTATACCGGCCCATGGGGGTATTGATGACCAAATCGATTTTTCCAGCCTGAAGATGGTCGACAATATTCGGATGCCCCTCATGATATTTCAGAATTACCTCTGCTAGTATTCCTTTCCCAAAAAGGTACTCGGCGGTTCCTCGGGTTGCTTTGATTTCGAAACCCATATCCACTAATTCTTTGACAATTGGCACTATACGATCTTTGTCATAGTCGTTGACCGACACAAAAACACTCCCCCTAGTAGGCAGAAGAGTTCCCGTTGCAGCCGATGCCTTGGAGAAAGCCTCCCCAAAACTAGCCCCTATTCCAATTACCTCGCCAGTACTTTTCATTTCTGGCCCTAAAAGGGGATCGGTATCGCGAAAGCGGTCAAAACTAAACATAGCCTCTTTTACCGCCCACCCGACAATACTCTGTCCCAGGCCTACTGACTTACAACGAGAAACCTTTTCGTCGATAAGACCCTGGGATTTGAGGTCGATGCCTTCCCATACTTTGACCGCAGCATCGACCAAGTCGACTCCACTGGCCTTGGATATGAAAGGGACAGTTCGACTCGCTCGGGGGTTTACTTCCAGGACGTAGAGTTCGTTATCTTTCACTGCAAATTGAATATTTAAAAACCCATTAACTCCGACTTCGAGTCCAATTGCCGCAGTAGCCCTAATCATAGCCTCATTCATTTTGCCAGAAGTAGAATAGGCGGGAAAGACACAGGCCGAGTCACCCGAATGGACGCCCGCAGCTTCAATGTGTTGCATTATCCCCCCTACGTAGACGTTGGTACCATCACAAAGGGCGTCTACGTCGTACTCGAAAGCATCCTCCAGAAACTGATCAACCAAAATTGGCTTGTCATCGGAGATTTCGACATCGGTCCGAGAAACGTAGGCCAAGAGTTCCTGGGAGTTAAAGACCACCGCCATACTTTTTCCTCCAAGAACGAAGGAAGGTCGCAAAAGGACCGGATACCCAATTTCTTCCGCAAAGGCCTGGACTTGGTTCATATTCCCGGCGCTCCGGTTCTCCGGCTGGCGCAAGCCGGTTTTTTTCATTAGATCGGAGAAAAGCCTTCGATCCTCGGCACCCCGAATGCTTTGCACACTGGTACCGATAATATTTGCCCCAAAGGCCTCGAGTTCCTCGGCCATATTTAGAGGAGTCTGGCCACCTAACTGAACTATTACATCCCGAGCCCCCTCGCTAAGAAGCACCTCTTTCACATCTTCAAACGTGAGGGGTTCCAAATAGAGGCGGTCAGAAATGTTGAAGTCTGTAGAAACCGTTTCGGGATTAGAATTGATAAGGGCGGTTCTTACTCCTAATCGCCTGTAGGCAAGGGATGATAAGGTACAGCAGGTATCAAACTCGAGTCCTTGTCCGATCCTATTAGGGCCACTGCCAAGAATTACCACCTTTTTCCCCTCCATAGGTATCGCTTCGTTTATTTCTCCGTAAGTTGAGTAAAAATACGGGGTTTCGGCCTCAAACTCACCCGAACAAGTGTCTACGAAATGGTATCCTGCTCGGATATTCATAGTATCTCGTAAGTCCGCAATGGAAGTATCGGTCCATTTTTGACGATGGGAAAGAAAGGCCGCCATAGACTCGGGACCGGTTTTTAAGCGAGCAATTCGTTTATCGGAAATGCCCATTCGCTTTACTTCAAGCAATAGCTCCTCGGTAAGATCCTCCTGTTGAATTCGTTTTTCTAACTCAGCCTGCTCGTACATGTTATACAAGAACCAAGGATCGTACCCGGTCATTTCGCTAACCGGGCCTATGGCCTCAAATCCACCCCGTTTAATCGCCGTATAGGCAGCAAAAATTCGTCGCGGGTGTAGTTTTCGTAACATTCCCTCAATTTCTTTGTTCGAGAAGAGCTCCAGGTCTTCTAACCCATGGAAACCAAACTCTGCAGCCCGAATTGCCTTGTTCAAGGCCTCATTGTAGGTTCTTCCCAGGGCAAGACTTTCTCCAACGCTCTTCATTTGGGTTCCAAGCTCGTTGTAGCCCCTCGGGAATTTTTCTAACTCGAAGCGGGGTACCTTTACGGCCACATAGTCCAAAGAGGGCTCGAAACAGCTAACGGTTTTCCCGGTTATATCGTTTATAATTTCATCAAGGGTGAATCCCACGGCGAGCCTGGCACTCGAACGAGCAATTGGAAAGCCGGTAGCTTTACTGGCCAGGGCAGATGAGCGGCTTACCCGAGGATTCATTTCTATAACAACCATACGACCGTCTTGGGGGTTATAGGCGAATTGAACGTTCGAGCCACCACAGTCAACGCCGACCGCCCGGAGGATTTCGATCGACGCAGTACGCATTTTTTGATATTCCCCATCCGATAAGGTCTGGATTGGGGCGACGGTGATACTGTCTCCCGTATGAACCCCCATAGGATCGACATTTTCAATAGAACAAATGATGACCGCATTGTCGGCCTTGTCGCGCATGACTTCCATTTCGAACTCTTTCCAACCGACAAGACTCTCCTCAATAAGTAACTGGTGGGTAGGACTTTCGGACAGGGCACGTTTTATCATGGGCGATACTTCTTCCCACGAATTTACGATACCGCCACCCCGTCCACCCAAGGTGAAACTCGGTCGAATAATGAGCGGTACTCCCTGAGCTTTGGCAAAGCCCATGGCCTCTTCGTAAGAGTTCGCCAATACCGAACGGGGAGACTCTAATCCTATCTGGCCCATGAGTTCCTTAAATTTTCCCCGATCTTCGGCCAGCTCGATGCTAGGTAAACTAGCTCCCAGGACTTCCAGGTTGTACTTTTCTAATACTCCCGCCTTGCCCAAAGCTAGGGCTGCATTCAAGGCCGTTTGCCCTCCCATGGTAGGTAAAAGACAGTCTGGCCTCTCGGCTGCTATTATCGCCTCGAGGTACGGTACTTCTAAGGGATCCATATAGATCGCGTCGGCTACCCCTGGGGTAGTCATAATAGTAGCAGGATTCGGATTGACCAACACAACCTGGTACCCTTCTTCCTTTAGTGCCTTTACTGCCTGATTGCCCGAGTAGTCAAATTCACAGGCCTGCCCTATCACAATGGGTCCTGAGCCAATAATGAGAATCTTATGAATATCTTTTCGTGCGGGCATTAGCGCTTCTCCTTTCGAGGGGGGATCGCATTTAGAAAGGCTTTGAATATCCAATGACTATCGTACGGGCCTGGAGCGGACTCGGGATGAAATTGAGCGGTATAGAGAGCCAGTGAATCGCTATAAATACCCTCATTTGTACCGTCATTAGCGTTTCGAAACCACACCTCGGCTTCTTTTGGAAGGGATTTTTCGTCAACCGCAAAACCATGGTTTTGACTGGTCACAAACACTCTCTTCGTTCTCTCATCCCTAACAGGATGGTTAATCCCGTGGTGCCCAAATTTCATTTTGTAGGTTTTCGCCCCAAGAGCTTGGGCGATTAATTGATGGCCAAGACAGATACCAAATACCGGTATTTTTCCTATAAGATTTTTTACCACCTCGGTCTGTTCAATAAGGGTGCCAGGATCTCCTGGCCCGTTCGATATCATCACCCCATCGGGGTTGGATTGTAAAATCCGTTCAGCCGAGGAATCGGAAGGAAACACCGATATCCGGCAATTGAGCTTTGAAAACTCCTGTATAATATTGGCTTTAACCCCGCAGTCGAAGAGCGCTATGTGCAATTTGTCGCTTATTTCGTTGTTGGGGATTTCGTACTTGGTACCAACCATCGGCACCAGATTTAGGCCGGCCATCGAAGGATAGGCCTTAAGATACTTCATTGCTGCATCGACCTCTGGACGGGAGAGTTCCTGGGCCTGACTAAACCGACTTCTAATCAGGACCCCCCCCTTACTTCCTTTGTCTCTGAGTAGTAAGGTGAGCCTGCGGGTGTCGATATCGGATATTCCGGGAATTTCGTTGGTCCGAAGGTACGCATCTACCGTAACTCGATCGTCCGCGACGGGACCACGGTACAAACTCCTAACTATAAACCCCGCAGCCTTCACTGGCCTCGGATCGACAATACATCCATGGGTATCGTGGAGAGGACCACTTTCGCTCCATTCGTCTTTTGTCCCGTAATTTCCTATATGGGGGTAGGTCATTACTACTAATTGTCCTGTGTAAGATGGGTCGGTAAGAACCTCGTGGTACCCGACCATGGCAGTATTAAATACAACCTCGCCGACCGCCGAAAAACGTAATTGTCTAGGAACTACCTCGTCTAGTGTTGGAGCTGAGTAGCCAAAGCCGGATCCAGCGAATACCTCACCGCTCTCTAATACCAAGAACGTCCGTTCCACTTGTCGCCTCCTGTGTCTTTCGGTGAAAAAAAAACCGGCACTATGCCGGTTTTCTACAATTTCTTAGGCCCGCGGGTCCAGATACCCTTTCCTGCTTTCGACGAGCAACACTAAAAATCATTGCCTTCTCCTCGAAGAATTCGAATTTCTCAAGAATCAGGATGAAGACCACCTATCTGCTTTTCTAACCTAGCAAGTCATTGCAGTGCAATGATTTAAGACCATGTGCTCGTATAGACTAGGGTTTTTTAGAAGTCTCCAGTACCTTCCCGGGAAGGATTTGAACCCTCACAAACAGAACCAGAATCTGTAGTGCTACCGTTACACCACCGGGAAATGTTGCAGAAAAGTACCAACTAGAAATCCCTCTGTCAAGACACTGTTACTCACCGGTGTATTCGATGAGCGTTTTTGCTTCGTAAGGCACCAAGAGTTCGGGGTAGCCAAGAAAAGGTAGACCTACTACCGCAGAAAACCCCGCCACCAAGGCACCGGCATCGGATAACATATCTGCTGCGGCTTTTAGGGTACCACCAGTAGCAATGAGGTCATCTATAATGAGTACCTTTGCTCCGGGGACGACATCTGCCTGATGAACGCAAATCTCATCTTGACCGTATTCGAGGGAATACTTTCTGCTAAAGACCTTTCCAGGAAGCTTTCCTTTTTTTCTAAGAAGCAAAAGGGGTAAACCGAGTTCGACTGCCAAGGGTGCGGCAAAAACGAACCCCCGGGCTTCTACCCCTGCGAGGGTATCTGCACCCAAAGATATTACATGTTCCTTGAGCCCATCAATACAGTGACGAAAGGCCCGGGGATCGGCAATCACACTGGTGATGTCATAAAAGGTTATACCCGGCTTTGGAAAGTTCAGAACCCGTCGTATTGACCCATCCAGATTAAACTCTTTCATGGCTCCAACTCTATCATAGCTGTTCTACCTTGCAAAGATCGACTCGGGACTCCATACTGAATGTATGCCCGTAATCCTTCCATTTGCTAGCGGTAAAGGTGGTGTGGGGAAAACCCTCACTGCAGTTCATACAGCGGTAGCTCTGGCCCAACTGGGAAAAACGGTCATCCTCATCGATGCTGACCTGGGGGGAAGTAATCTTCATACTCTCCTGGGTATCAAGAACCGCAATCCGGGCCTCGGCAGCCTCGTTCACCGGCAAGAAAAGCATATAGATGACCTAATCCTTTCAACCCGATTCGAACGTTTGTATTTGATACCTGGAGACGGCCAGCTGTCCGGAACGGCGAACCCACCGGTCTGGTTTCGGCGAAAATTACAAAAAGAAATCCAAAAACTAGTATGCGACTTTGTAATCCTCGATCTTGGAGCGGGGATAGGAACCTTCATACTGGATGGGTTTCTTTTCTCCCATCAGGGAATCGTGGTCACTACTCCAGAAATTCCAGCTCTTTTAAACGGCTATGGATTTATTAAAAATGCCGCCCTTCGAATCTTTCAACAACACACAAAAAATCGTAGCCCAGAAGGGAAGATTGCTATCGAAATGAATCACCGAAATCTGGACTCGGGTTCGGGAATCGGTTTGGATGGGGTTCTGGAACGAATACGTAAAGAAAACCCCGATGCAGCAGAAAACATTTCCCGAGACTTAAAAAATTTTAAACCTCGAATTATCTTAAATATGGGTACGCACCAACGAGATTTGTCCCTCGGCTCAAATATACAAAAGGCCTGTGAGCGCCATCTTGGAGTAGACGCCGGGTATCTTGGCCTCATTCCCTGGCACCCGGACCTTCGCAATCTTATAAACACCCAAAAACTTCTTTTTGATCTGGAAGAAATGAGTTCAACCAAACGAGCATTTCTTCGACTCGGTCAGACAATCGTTCAAGCCGCCCAATCGACAAGCAATCGACCAGTAGTCCAAAGTTTCGAAGAGTTGACCGAGGGTCTATGGAATGAGGACTAAACAATGGGGCGAAAACGATCTAAGGATACGCTTTCCGAAATCCGGGCACCCTGGGATATACAGTTTCTGAAAGGGGGCTTTCGACTCCCCGAATGAGGTAGTGATACCCGAGTCCAGCTATCATAGCACCATTATCGGTGCACAGAGAGTACGAGGGATAGTAGGTTTCATAGTCGTCCAATGCCGATAGGGTATTTCTTAGGTAGGTGTTTGCGGCCACTCCTCCACCGGCTACAATTCTATGGATGCCCGTCTCGACAGCAGCCTTAAGCACTTTTTTTAAGAGCGTATCGACAGCTACTTTTTCAAAGCTAGCACAAATATTCTGTACGCTCTGGTCGCTGGTTTGATCCCAAAATTGATCTTTTTGGTTAACTACCGCATTCTTAATTCCCGAGAAAGAAAAATCGTAGGGATGATCTCCCTTGTACAAATTCGCTTTTGGAAAAAGATACGCCCGGGGATTTCCTTTTCGTGCTAATTGATCGATTGCCTTTCCACCCGGATATCCGAGACCCAGATGTTTCGCCACCTTGTCAAAGGCTTCGCCCACAGCGTCATCGATACTCGCACCCAACGTTTCTACCTTATCATGACTATTTACCCGACAAATAAGACTGTGGCCGCCGGATACTAACAACCCTAAATAGGGGTAGCCAATAGAGAATTCAAGTTGCGGAGCATAGAGATGGGCAAGTACATGGTCGATTCCTATGAATGGTTTTTCGAGAGCCATAGATAGGGCTTTAGCAAAGGTTAGGCCGACGATCAAACTACCACTTAGACCGGGACGATTGGTTACCGCAATGCCATCAATTGCCGAAGACGTCAAACCGGACTCGAAAATTGCTTTTTTATAGACGCCCCGTATCCATTCGACGTGCTTTCTGCTAGCAATTTCTGGTACTACACCGTCAAAAGGAGCGTGAAAGGGTATTTGAGTCGCAATGACATGGGATAGGATCTTTTTACCATCCTCAACCAGAGCAATAGAGCACTCGTCGCAGGAGGTTTCAATTCCCAGGATTATCATCGGTAAGGATCGGGAAACTTGACCCCGAGCAGTTGAGCAAGGGTTGTAAACTCGTAACCCCTCTCCAATATTTCTGGATAGAGGTCAAAAATTATATCCGCTAACTCCTGGGACCAAACATGGCCTATCATTACCGCGTATCCCCGGGCTTCGGCACTTTTAAGACCTTCTTCGAGGGCGAGACGAATCGCTTCTGTTTCTCTTTCGTTATCTAAAAACACATGACGCTCCAAAATTGGTACCTGAAGTTTTTCCGCAACAAATGGTACGAGAGTATCACTTGTCGTCCTCGAGTCCAGAAAAAATAATCCTCTCGATCGCCCATAGTCCAGGACTATTTGGACAATTCTTTCATCCTGAGTTCCTTTGCTACCCATATGATTGTTCATACCTGAAATACCCGGGACTTGTTCAATATCCTCTTGGAGGACAGCCAAGAGTTCTTCATCGGCCATAGTGTCGAATAACGTCCCAGGCCCTGGATAGGTACCCGCCACATTTTCCATAGGAAGGTGAAGAATTGTTTCTACTCCACGAGCATTCAAGATCCGAGCCGAATCTTTAGTATCTCTTAGTCCGGGCAAAATTGCATAAGTTAGGGGTATCGGAATCCTTAGAAACGTCTCCAGCAACTTCATATCGTACCCAACGTCGTCTAAAACAATAACGACCGGTATTTTCTTTTTGTCTGTTGGGTCTTTTTTGTCTTTGGGATCCTTTTCTTGGAGTTGTTGTGCAGTTTCTATCGTTGGTCTATATTCGGAATTTGATTCCGGATCGGTTATCGGACCCGGTTGTTCTGCTACCGTTTCATCGACAGCATCCACCGATCTTTGCCCAAGCACGGACCAAAGGACCAAACTTAGAACGAGAATAATGCCCAAAACTAGCATTATTTGTGTAGAGACTGGTGCATGCACAGTACTTTTTCGTGGCGTTCGTCCCATAGACAACCAATATTACATATCCTGTAGAAGAATATCTTTGTATTCGCCCGCAGCTTCCTTTAATTTTCTTATCGACCGTAGTTCTATTTGTCGGACAGTTTCAGGACTCACTTCGAGCCTATCGGCGATTTCCTTTAAGGTAAATCTCTGTGCTCCTTGAAGCCCAAACCGCGAACGTAAGACGTCCTGTTCCCGGGGTAAAAGGTTTCCTAAAAGTTTTTCAAGAGTTTCCTGAACAATCTTTTCCATAAAACTGCGGTCAGGAGAATAGGAATAATCCAAAACCACATCATAAAGCGATCCACCATCGACCAAGGTCTCGCTATCCAGACTCGCAACCTGCTCACTGAGAGTCAGGATTGACAAAACTTCTTCTCTTTGAAGGTTAAGAAATTCACAAATTTCTTCGATCCGAGGTTTTCGCATATAACGCTGACTGAGAACGTGGTAGGCAGCCTGAATCTTCTTGAGTTGATCCTCTTTCCGATGGGGCATCCGAATACATCTTTTCTTATTAGCTAACGCCCGGGTTATGCTCTGGCGAATCCACCACGAAGCGTAGGTAGAGAAACGGACCTGTTTGCGATGATCGTATTTACTCGCCGCCTGAAGAAGCCCAAGATTTCCTTCCTGAACCAGATCAAGTAAAGTAATTCCCGGGCATAGATACTGTTTCGCAATTTTTATCACGAGCCGTAGATTCGACTCAATAAGTTTATCTTTGGCTAGATCATCCCCGGCCTCTATTTTTCGTGAAAGCTCTAACTCTTCTTCGAAGGTCAAGAGGGGGTTTGATCGAATCTGATCGAAATATACAGCAAGACCATCTTCGGTAAAGTCCCGTTCTTTCTTAGCTTGATTAACCATAATGAGCCTCCGAAGACTATTAGCAATTTCCGTACCAAGTTGTTTTTTATATTGGCGAACATACTAACCCTTTTAATATAGAGAATTAACCGCCCAAAAGGAAGGCCCATCTCCGAATGATGGGCCCAGTAGTGCATAAATGTATACTTTTTTAAATTATTGATATGCATTTGCCACTTGAGCAGGACTCAAGAGGGGCAATTGTTGACGCACAATCATGTCGGATAGACCCAGATTTCCGGTTTTCGACATAAGTCGCGAGTATTCTGTATAGAGCATATCCTCAAAAATATCCTCAGCCATCCCACCATTTACCAGGTCGTTCTCTTTTTTTCGGGTTGCTCTCATGGAATCCAGCATCTGTTTCACCAACAGGGACTCAAATTCCTCGGCAACTTCCCGTAACCTATCGACCTCCATAACTCCTTCTGTACGTGGCAAGGTGCTATTCTGACCTATTGCCTGGTAACGACTAAGAATATCTGCGGCCCCAGTAGTCATAAGCTTCTATATCCCCTTATCTTTTCAGACCCGCAGCAATACCGAGCATATTATCGCTGGTTTGAACGGCCTTGGAATTGAACTCGTACGCCCGTTGAGCGACGATCATATTCACCATTTCTTTTACAATCTCGACGTTCGACATTTCCAGAAATTTATGAATGGTCTTACCCATTCCATCAAAACCCGGTTGTCCTCCAATTGGATCGCCACTAGCATTGGTAACTTTAAGAAGATTTCCCCCGACTGCCTGGAGACCCGATGGATTTACAAATCGATAGAGTTCCATCTGGCCAATGTCGATAGGATCATCAAGACCTGGGATCTTTACGGTCATTCTACCGTCTTGACTTATTGCAAAAGAATCCCGAATAAAACCCTCAGGAAGTATCACCTCGGGCATGAGTCGAAAGCCGTTGGAATTCACTACCTGCCCGTTCGAATCGATCTTAAAGGCGCCGTCCCTGGTATAGGCAAAGGTTCCGTCATAGGTCAGGACCCGAAAAAATCCCTCCCCTTCGATAGCAATATCGCTAATATTTCCAGTATTTTGAAGGGATCCTTGGGTGTAAATTTTTTGGGTAGCGGCAACCTTTACCCCGTGACCTACTTGAACCCCTACGGGTACCAGGGTACGTTCAGTCGCCGGGGTACCCGCTGTTCGAGTGGTTTGGTACAGCAGATCTTCAAAATCCGGACGGTTTAGTTTGAATCCCGTAGTATTTACATTAGATAGGTTATTTGAAATAGTATCAATATTGAATTGCTGTCCTATCATTCCTGAGGCAGCTGTCCACAACGATCGCATCATACTCGTCTACTCCCTATCGCATAGTCATTGCGCTGTTAATAAGCTTATCGGTCGCCTGGTCATGGGACTGGATAACTTTCTGGTTGGCCTCGTAGGCCCGGTTTATTTCGATGAGCTGTACCATTTGCCGAACCGCGTTTACATTCGAAGTTTCCAGGAAACCTTGACGGACGACAGCCCTTTCGGTTTCGGTGGCTTCGGTAGCCTCGCCACTGTCCCAGGTTGTTCTGTACAGGCTTGAACCTTGTTTTTGTAGATATCGAGGCTGGTCGACTTCTACTATCCGTAATTGGTCGAGGAGTTCAGTCTGATTCCATTCGTTCTCCGCCATCGAAACTAGTCGCTGAGGGTCATCGGCAAATTCCCGATTTTGATAAATGCGTCCTGCTTCATCGACCATAAAGTTATTCAGTTTTAGTTGAATTGGGCCATTCTGCCCGAGGACTGGATAACCTTCCTTTGTGACTATGAGTCCCTCGGGACCCAATAGAAAACTCCCGTTCCGGGTGAGCCTTTCTCCATAGGGGGTTTGAACCACAAAAAAACCTTCTCCCTCGAGGGCCATGTCGAAGGGATTGGTGGTTTCCTTAAAAGCGCCCTGTTCAAAAACAGTAAAAATCTCGTTGAGTTCTACTCCCGTTCCTAACTTTCCGACCACCGGGGCCTTATCAAGGGACCCGAGTACTGGATGTTCACCGGACATGGGGAGGCTTACCACATTGGTATTCATTCTACGCAAGAGTAATTCGGGAAAGGCCTTATGTACCGCACGATCTTCTTTGTATGCAGCAGTATCAGCGTTCGCGAGGTTATTCGATACTGCATCCATTCTCCATTGCTGGGCCATCATGCCGCTGGCGCTGGTGTATATTCCTCGAATCATGAATCCCCCATTAAGTTCTCTATCGGCGTGAACCCCTGAAGACATTAAGGACAAGTATCGACAAACCGAGTAGACTCTCGGCGAATTTTTCGGTTATAAAAAGGGTGTTAGTTTTATTGATTCTTCGCCAAAGTAGCTCAGGGGTAGAGCAGCTCACTCGTAATGAGCAGGTCGAGAGTTCGAATCTCTCCTTTGGCTTATCAGAGCAACCAGTTTTTTAAGAAATTTTCGAAACCCCTACCCTCTGCGTCGACTACTAACGAAGCGTTGTAAATCGTGAATATTTTTGACCGTAATTCGATCGGGGAATATTTCGATTCGTCTCTGGGACACAAATTGATTCAGTACCGGTTGGGTTTTATCAATCGATAGTCCTGCCCAATGGGCGACATCTTCGGCGGTAATATAAAAAACCCTACCTTCGGTTAGGGGGCCATCGGTACTTTGGGTCTCAGAAAGCATACAAAACACATCGGCAATTCGAGCTTGAACGTCGTCCAAGGTCAAAACCTGAAATCTGCGCCGTTGATCAAAAATCCGCTTGGTAAAGAGTTTTAAAAGTTTAAGAGCTATTTGTGGATTTCCGCCCATGAGAATCTCGAAATTGGCTCGATTAAACTGAAGAACTTTCACTTTGTCGACGGCCATTGCGTTGGCTGAACGGGGGGCTTCTTCGAGAATGGCCATCTCGCCGAATATTTCGCCCGGTTGGAGTACATCGATGGTCTTTTCTATTCCACCCATTATTTTCGAAATTCTCACTTGACCTTCCTGAATAAGATAGAAAGAATCACCGGGTTCGTACTCAACAAAAAGGATATCACCCTTTTGATAGGTTACAGCGAAACGTTCGAACGCTGGGTTGTTCATCAACATCTTTAGGCTCCTAAGGAGTTCAAAGCCTTCTTGGCTTTTCGTATGCTCACTTCATCAATTTCGCTCATAGCAGCCAGCCGAGTATACACCTCTTTCGCCTTTTCTTTGTTTCCCAATTTTTCGAAACTTTGCCCGAGAATAAAAAACACCTCGCCTTTTTCTTCAAAATCTGGAAAGTTCTGTAAGAATCCCTGGTAGTGTTTGAGGGTTTTTTCGAATTGCCCCAAACCAAAAAGACAGCGTCCAACTTCAAAGAGCGAACTCACGTATCGAGGGTGGGCTTCGCCGGCAGTAACGATTGGCTTCAAATGTTCCAAGGCTTTGGTATAATCGCCTTGTCCTACCAAATTTACCGCTTCGTAGTAGGAAGCTTCTTCTGGTGATTCTTCTTCGGGGGTAGGTATTGGCTTCGAAGGTGGCACTTCGTTGCCGCTCTCTTCGCTCCCACTAATCATCGCCGGTCCACGACCATGGCCATATTTCTGGGCGTATTGCTCGGCAACAGGTATATATTTTACCACCTCGGAGTAGTGGGCTCCCTGGGGATACAATTTTTTGTAACGATTGAGAGTGTACAGGGCTTCTTGATAATGCTTTTTTTCTAAATAATACTGGGCTATACTAAAAAGGCCATCCTCGGTAGACATTAAACGACCCTGGGCAAGCATATTTCGTACTTTTTGATGTATTCGTCGTAACTGACTAGAAAAAACCTTTAACATCTTGAGTATGATCCGAGAGTTACCCGCAGCCATCTGCTCAAATTCAGGTATAGTAAATACAAGCACCTGAGAATCTCTTATGACCAGTGCGTCGTCTTCTCGAGGATATCTACCAAGGGCCGACTTCACACCAAAGAACTGACCGGTCTCGATTACCTCTATTATTTCATCATTTGTTTCTATATCGAGAGACCGAAGGGTTACCTTACCCGATTGGAGGATGTAGATCTTGTCACCCTGATCCCCTGCAAAATATATAACTGAGTTAGCCTTATATTGTATTGCCCGGGGCACTATGAGACTCCTTTACTTCCTGGGAGTGGAACTCCTGGTTCTATTCTAAACGACCTTCCAGAATAAGTACAAGGGGAGATTCACTCTATCTTGACCGATAGTAGACCTCGGGATACCTTTCACCCATGTTTGATTTTCACACCCATTCTACTGCCTCCGATGGTACCCTTTCGCCCAATGAACTTCTCACCTATGGTAAAAGTCGGAATGTGGAGGTTATAGCCTTAACGGATCATGACACCATCGATGGACTCGAAGAAGGGGCTTCAACTGCCCGACAGCTCGATATGACCTTTATTCCTGGTATTGAGCTGGACATTGCCGTTACCCACGGGACTTTTCACTTGTTGGGCCTCGGCATAGACAGCACAAACGACCAGTTGGTCGAATCTTTAATCGAACTACAGGAAAACAGAGAACGACGGAATAAGAAAATCGTAAAAAAAATGAACGCCATGGGGATTCGTTGTACCTGGGATGAGGTACTCGCCGAAAGTGTCCAAGGGGTCGTTGGACGTCCACATATGGCAAGGTTATTAATAAAAAAGGGTTGGGCCAAAGATATTCCTGACGCTTTTGATAGGTTTCTTGCCCGTGGAGCCCCACTTTACGAACCAAAACCAGGTCTCGACATTCAGCGAGCCTTGAAGATAATACACGAAGCTGGCGGATTGGCAATGCTCGCCCACCCCCAAAGCCTTCAATTAAATTGGGGCCCTTTAACAATTGAACTTCGCCGCCTTAAGGCTATGGGCCTTGATGGTGTCGAGTCTCATCACTCGGGACTCTCATTTCGGGATGGTCAGAAGGTCGTCCGTATCGCCGCAGAGTTGGATCTTCTCGAATCGGGAGGTTCTGATTTTCATAGTCGAGAAGATCGCGGACGAAAAATCGGAAAAACGTTTTTAGAAGCCCATAGCGTACCCGAAACTCTTGGCTTGCGCCTGCTGTTTGCCCTGGGCGTTCGGTAAGGATATGGGTGGAGGTTGTAAACACCTTTGTTGTTTTGCTCCCTGGTTTTTAGTTATGCTTTTAGGGATTCCAGTATTTGCTCAGGTCTATCCCACTATTGAACCCGTCAATGAAGATCAAGCATTTGGCTACCAACAACAATCGTTGCAGGCGTACTATCGTTCAGAGGTAGGCCGAGGTTCTATGCCAGAACTTTCGTTATTTACTTTTTTGAATCAAAATCAATGGGATTTATTAGGACTAAGCGCGAGGTTTCAACTCACGGTTGAGACGATCGGCAGCCTCAATGGTATCGATAATCAAAACGCGCCCTTACCCGGGCAAATTCTCATTCCCAATCTGCCTGGTATTTTCGTTCCCGATGTTCCTCGGAATCCTCTCGACGAATTAAGCCGGTCTCGCTTCATTGATTCACCGAAAGAACCTGTCCCACTCGTTCTCACTACTCCAGACGGCAAGAAAGTCCCCGGCAGTTTTTATCCCGGCGAACGGTACTCGACCTCCGAACGCATGGCATTCGTCCGACCACTTTTTCAAAGTCCGCTTCGGGGATTCAGAGTCACTGCTTCTTTCGGCATTGGACCCGATCCTTTTACGCTGCGGGTTCGCAGCCACCAAGGAATCGACCTTGTACCAATTTCGGGAAATAAGGATGTATATCCTGCCGCTCGAGGCCGAATTGTGGTGCGGAGCACGAGTCCTGTGTACGGAAACTACCTAATTGTCCTCCACAACGATATGTTCTCGAGCCTTTACGCTCACTTGAGCGACATCTACGTTCTCCTTGGCCAAGAGGTCGAAATACAGACTCCCTTGGGCGCTGTCGGTACTACCGGTCTCAGCACCGGTCCCCATCTACATTTTGAGCTTTTGCGTCGTAATCTTCCGATCAATCCTACCGATTATATTCCCGATCTTCGACACCGATAGAAATATTCGCAATTTGCAAAGAAAGTCTTAACTGTTTTTCTTATTCATACGATACTATCTTTGTCAGCGGTGCGTATAGTTCCCCTCCCAGTTTACTATATGTACCCTGGCACCCGAAAGGGTTTAGGCCGGTTCTGCAGACCGGCCTATTTTTTTGTCTTTAAGTTTTTTCCCTTTCATACATGTACCTCAAGGATTCGTAACTCGAATTGACAAAAGGGAGTTACTTATCTATGGTGAAAGAATATGGCTGAATGGACAAAGACTATGAGAACAACCTTACGAGTATTCTTCGGGTTGCTTATATTTCTAACAATTCTATTAGGTATCGCCTTAGGAATAGGCCTTTCGGATATACAAAATGTTGGATCGATCGAATCCTTTAATGCCAATCAGGCAGCTCTTCCTACCCGAATTCTTGATATTAACGGACGACTCATAACTCAGTTCTTTGCAGACGAAAAAAGAGAACTTCTCAATCTCGAAGAAATGCCAGAAACCCTCATTCACGCAATCTTGACCCGAGAGGATAAAGAATTTTTCGAACACAACGGGTTCTCGATCTCGGGAATCACAAGAGCAGCAATTGGAGTCTTGACGGGAAATTTTGTGGGTGGAGGATCTACGATTACCCAACAGGTTGCAGGTCGACTCTTGAGTCTGAGGAATGAGTTTAGCATCCGTCGAAAATTGGTTGAGCTTTGGTATGCATTTCAACTCGAGCGTCGATGGACAAAATTTGAGATTTTAGAAGAGTACTTGAACGGCTCGTATTTTGGACACAACACCTACGGGGTTGAGGCCGCAAGCCAGTTTCTCTTTGGTCATTCGGCCAGGGAATTGACCTACGCCGAATCGGCTATTTTAGTTATTCAATTGGCTGCCCCGGGCGGACGGTATTCTCCCATTCTCAATCCAAATTCTGCACGGATTATCCAAAGAACCGTGCTTGACCAAATCGTTGATAATGGATTTGCCCCCCGAGAAGTAGTCGACCAAAGTTTTGAGGAATATTGGGCTAGTTACGATTTCTCAAGAAGCAATACCACAACGGCCTACTTTGAAAGAGAAGACCAGGCACCTTATTTCAGTGAGTTTGTTCGGCAACAGCTTCAAAACGAAATTCTTCTGGGTTCGGCGAATATTTTTCGTGATGGTTTTACAGTGCATACAACCCTCGACCTCAACTACCAGACCGTAGCAACCCGAGAAATGTCCCTCGGCCTATCGGAAGCTAGTCGCATATTTAACAACAATATTCGCACCCAAAGTGAGTACGCAGCAGCAACCTTCAGCCCGACAGTCGATCTTTTGTCTTTAGCATTTAATATGCCACAGCTAAGGGTGGCGGGCCAAAAACAGCAACAACAAGCAAAATCCTATTTCCAAACGACCTTAAACCCCGCACTCAGTCTTCTTCTTTATCAATTTACAAATGATGCCCAGGATCCATTGGTAGAAACGAGTCAAATTTCACTACTCAGCACGGTCACCGAAACAGGCACCTCGGTAGTTGAAGGAGCCCTGATAAGCCTGGAGAACGAAACCGGGTATATAAAGGCTATGGTCGGTGGATCAAGATTCGATCCAAACACGAATAGTTTCAACCGTGCAACCCAAGCTTCGGTACAGCCGGGTTCTACGTTCAAGCCTCTCTACTATTCGGGAGCTATAGATGAAGGTATTATTACTCCGGCAACGATGATCTATGATTCACCGGTGGTCTTTTGGACCGATGACGGTAAGCCCTATGCTCCTCAAAATTACCGTGGTGAGTGGTCTGGCCCGGTTTTGGTCCGTAATGCTTTGGCCAGAAGTATGAATGTCCCAAGTGTCCGGGTAATGAGCATGTTGGGATTTGATAAGGCTATTTCTTACACTTCTCGGCTTCTAGGTATAGATCAACGAGACTTGGTCCAAAGAGGTTTTACAAGAAATTATACCCTTGCGCTGGGTGTCGTTTCGGTAGCTCCGATCCAAATGGCCCAGGCATACGCAACGATCGCAAACCAAGGTATAGCCGTAACTCCCCTCGCTGTTCGGTATGTAGAAGATCGATTTGGAAGAGTAGTCGCTGAGCCCGAACGTCAACTGAGAGAACAACAGGCCAGGGCCGGAACTTCAAGAATTCTCAGTCCCGAGGCCGCTTACATAGTAACAAGTATGCTTGAAAGTACTGTGGGAGACGGAACCTTACGGTATCCGACAAGTTTGGTAGGTGGCTTCGACCACCCGATTGCGGGAAAGACAGGTACAACTCAGAACTGGGCAGACCTCTGGACCCTTGGATTTTCGCCCTATTTTACAACCGCCGTGTGGATCGGCTTTGACCGCGGAGGTCAAAGTATGGGGGTTAATCAGACGGGGGCCATTACCGCTGGCCCAATTTGGGCAAAATATATGAAGGCGGTTCACGAAGGCCTACCGGATCGAGAGTTTACCCGACCACCAAGGGGCTTAGTCGATGTAGAGGTTACAGCCACAACGGGATTACTGCCCCCCCCGGGTTTCTCCGGCAGAGTAATTACCGAAATCTTTAAAGAAGGCACCCAACCACGAACCTACGATACCTCCGAAACCTATATGGCTGAACAACAAGAAATTCTCGTGAGTAGACTCGACACAAAACTGCTTGAAGGAACTGGAGCCCTCAGCATCTTTACCGATCCAGTGAGTGTAGGAAATAGTAGTATTGGAAACCCCGCCGGTCAGATGATGGATGTAAGCCTTGAGCTCGACGATGACATTCGGGCGATTCTTGCTTCGGTAGGTGTAACCACCCAGCCTTCTTCGACCGGCCCATTCACGGTGGAGCCGACGATAGAAGCAGATGATCCAACCCTTTACGATGGTAACATATGGCTCGATGACGAACCAGGTGATTTTGAGTTGAGTAATCCCTATCTTGATTAGCGTTTTTTATAGGTAACCTCCATGCAAGTACAAGTCAAAGAAATCGTCGTAAAAAATCGTATCCGCAAGAATCTTGGGGACTTGTCCGGGTTAATGGAAAGTATTAGCAAATACGGACTTTTGAACCCGATAGTAATTAATACCTGAATCCGTATAAACCATCCAGTAATCCACTCCCCCATAAAATGGAGTGCATATAATTTACATTTGATACCTGGAAGTCATCTTAAAATGTAGATCAGACTGATTTTTGGAGTAGCTCAGCTAC
>Ga0210043_1000210_pt1 | contig 64172 bp, 77 predicted proteins | sample CryGeymet201501t_FD_183990 | JGI IMG/M metagenome (GOLD analysis project Ga0210043, IMG submission 183990) | Groundwater microbial communities from Crystal Geyser aquifers in Utah, USA - Crystal Geyser metaG 2015-01t (SPAdes) (version 2) | ecosystem: Environmental > Aquatic > Deep subsurface >... | reverse complement strand
ATTTCATTGAACGGTTCACGCCGCGGGAATGGTTGGCGGGGCAGAAACTCGCGCAGACGGATGCGAATCTAGCAATGGCGCTTGCGCTGCTGATGGGCAAACCGGACGGCATGGTCGATCTTGCAAGTCCGAGAGTTGCGCAGGCGCTCGGGTATATGGCGCAGATCGGCGTACTGACGCCAGCGCGTGCCGCAGCTATCGGCGCGGTATAGGAGAGAGTATGAGCGCGTTAGGTGATGCCAATTTCTCGCCGCTTGAACTGTTGATTGCAGCGTCGATCATTGTGATTACGCTGATGATCCCGTGGTGGATCAGCGCTGCCGCCGCCGCTGTGCTTGTCGCGGTAGCGGCGTATCAAATCAAGAATGGGCCGTAAGTGCGCCTGCTATACTACGTGGCGAGCATCGGACCGATAGTGTTTGAGCGCATCGCCGAGATTTAGGCACCCCAAGAGGAGTATCCACATGAAACGTATTACTGCAATCATCTTCGTCGTTGCAACCTCGGTAACGCAGGCAATCGCCGCCGACCTGTGTTACGGCACACTCGGCACAGCCTGCACGCCGGCCAATATCAACGTGCAGCGTGCTGAGGTAATCACGCTGCCAGCAGACATCGAGATTATGACGGGCGAATCCGTCACGTTCCGACTGACGCTCCCCGAAGGTGTGACTTTTGCCACACCAGCCACCGTGTCAGGCGGTACGCTCCTTGCTAACGGTAGCAGTGTTGTGGTCGCGACGTGCTCCAGCTCTTGTGTGCTCGCAATCGGCAAGATCGCGGGGACTGAACTTGGCGATACGGTCGTGGCCCACGCGCGGTTGTTTTCGCCGAACGGTGCCACACAGACGTTTTTCGATGGGCCTTTGCCTTTAGCGCGGATCGTCGGTGCGTATAACGCTACGGCGTGGGCACTTAACCCCGCAAGTAACCCTGAACAGCGGACGTTTCTGCGCATTATCTCGACGAGCGAGCCGGCTAGCGTAATCCTGTTTGCCACCGATGATGCAGGCACGCGCAGCGGGCCGCTGGTACTGAATGTCCCAGCAGGCACCTCGGTGCAGCTGAACGCGGCCGATCTTGAGCAGGGCAATCCAGCCAAGGGCTTCCCGGTCGGCGCAGGGGATGGCGTTGGCAAGTGGCGAGTTGATCTAACTAGCGATCAGCGGTTCCGCGCATTCGCGCTGGCTGTTAGCTTGGCGCAACTCCCGATTGAATGATGTAGTATTCACAACTGTGCTCCCCCAAGCTTAGGAGATAGGGCCATGTTCCATAAAGATTTGAATCGTCATGCCGGCGAGTTCCGGCGCTACTTACACAATCATCAGTACGAGATCGCTGATGATGGCGGCATCCTTTTCGCCAAGGCTTCAGCCGTCGGTAATGGCGGGTACCTGCACGACGTGAACGGTAGCGATGAGAGATTTGACCCCAATCTCCTGCCCGACGAGGGCTTGCTGTATTTGCTTACTGTCGGCCTCAACAATGGCGCTAAGTTGCCAACATGGTATCTTTCGCTGTACGCAGCAAACTACACGCCGTTGGCGGGGCTCACTGCTGCGAGTTACCCGGCTACTGCCAGCGAGATCACGTCCAGCACAGAAGGGTATACCGAGGCCACTCGCCCCGTCTGGGTACCGACCGCGCCGACAACCCCGCTGATCGATAACCTCGCCAACAAGGCGGCGTTTACGATTGCTACGGCCTCCAGCCTGACCGTTAACGGCGCGGCGATGACCAGCGACGCGGCAAAGGGCGCGGTTACCGGGAAGCTGATTTCCGCGGCCAAGTTTACCGCGGCCCGCACGCTGTTCAATACGGACGTCTTCAATCTCGCGTACCGCGTCCAACTGACCTCGACCTAATCCCACATGGCTGTTTACGATGGCTTTCCATCGATTCGGCTGGAGGGAGATGCGTCTCGCGCCTTGGCACTCATTCCTGATGCCAAGGCGATGCTCTATGAGGTGCAGAATTTCAAGCGGCTGGCTGGAGTCGATACTTTTGCTTTGTCGCGCCGGTTGGACGATGACTCTACGGTCTACGTCCTATCAGCTGGCGACCAGCATGTGCTGCATATTGCAGTGGCCCCAGAGGTACCCGAGCGGCTGAATCCCGAGGAATTCGAGACATACGACGACACGCCAGAACCAGAGTTCTACTCGGGGTTGGTGTTCAACGGATATCTGGAAGAGCGTACGCGCAAAGACGCGCGTGGTAGGGACTTTACGTTCTTCGTATGCGCTTTGTTTTCCCCGACCCCCGTGTGTCGAGATACGCACAAGGAGCTGGTTGGTGGCCGACAAGAAGTAACGCGGCTGGCGGTTAGCCCACACGCGGCATTTGATGAGCTGAAAAACAATTCGCTAACAGGCATACCGGTGTTTTCTCAATACACCAAGCTGCGGTCGTCCATGTACTCGGGAACCATGAAAAAGGTTGCTCAGGTAGTCATGGGGCTAGGGCGTATTCGGAAAGAAAAACTGCGCGGCCGCGGTACCCCGAAGGCTGAAGACGGGTATGTCGATGCTAGGTATATCAGGGATGTACGCGACAACGGCGTACAGATTCGCTTCGATTGGCGCTTTGCGCGCACGCACGGTATCACGACGGGAGCGGACGGCCGCCTGTGGCTGGTGGAAATAAGCAACGCGCGCGGCGTTATCGCTCGCCTGCTCCCCAACTTCCCCATGTCGAGAACCGACGAGTTCCGAGCCAGTGCTGAAGCACGCGGGGACTCAGCAATGGTATTCGCGCTAGATGAGCTCGGGTGCCTACCGACGGGTGAAGCGTTCCCAGCCCTGAGCGCGCAGGTTGAGGAGATGGTTACCAGCGGGGATATTCTGCGTTTGATGAAGCCCGAGGATCTGCAGGAGTTCTATCGCTGTAGTCCGTACAGCTCTGCCATGGGCTGGGCGTTCAATGAGCGGGGTAATGAAGCACATAATACGGCGTACTATTTTGGCGATGACGGCTTTCAGCGCGGTGTTTGGTATCAAGTAAACATCACCATCGGCGCAGTTAAAGAGGTTCGGAAACCAGATGAGCCGGTCGCCGACGGTACCGCAAACCTGCGGAAGAACACCGAGGGATTCATCTACTCTCCACCCGCAAAAGGGCCCGCGCGATACGTACCGATCAAGTTCCACGAGCCGATGCTGCCCGGATTACTGAGCCATTCGGGGGTGCCAAGTATCGAGGCTGCTGGGCTGCCGATACCGAAGGTCGACACCCCTATGTTCGTGGCGTTTGTGGACGACGACCTCAAGGTTGTGAAGTATTATCGGAATCCGAAGCAGGACGTCTTCAACAACGTAGACGACCCGCGGTTTTCCGGCGAGTGCCTGCTTGCAGGGTCGTGGACCATCACCGAGACGTCTGGGTCGCGCTCCTTCCCGGACATGATGTACTCAAACGATTTTGACGACCGCAAAGTGCTACAGGAACTTACAGTCGTTACCCAGATCGACTCGAAGGACCTAGGATACGATCCGCCAAAGTTCTCTGACTTCATTCAATCCCCCGAGGCAGCCTATGTCTGGCGCGAGCGCGTGTTTCGGAGCACTACAACGGTAGACCGCATGGGTGGCGAGCAGGTGGTGTCGGCCGTGGCCATCCCACAGTTCAGTCGAGAGGCGTATTATTACGCGACTGCCAGCCGGTTCAACCTTAATCGCAGCGGTAGCACCGCGGTGCGCTTCGACGTCGTCAAGGACCCAAACGTGGGGTACGCTTGGCGCTGTTTTCCACGGATCAACGCGCCGCCATTCCCTCCGGATCGTCCAGACTGCAATACAAAAGTATGTCGCGGCGAAGCGCCTTGCTCTTCCGGCGGCGCAGGTTTTCCCAAAGAGCGCCGCGTAGTCTGCACGGCGTATGAGCCGGGTGGCGGCGGCCCGTGGGTTGCTGGCGGCGGTAGCGGGGGCGCATGCCATGAGTTTGCGGATTCGGGTAGCTGGCTATCTATCTGCCAAGTTGTTGACGGCTTCAACCAAAGAGGCATGGACAAGACTCCGAGCAGCACGAGTTGGGATTTAGAGCGGGATGAACGGGCGAGCTTGTTTCTGATATCTCCGGGGTACGGCGGTCCACTGAGCATTCCTGTTACCGCTAGCCAAGTGTTCAATCACTGGATGACCCCCTCGCCTGACCCGCTTTCTGGCGATGTGCAGTTTATCTTCGCTGAGCACAGCGCAATTGGAAGCGATATGCTTGTGTTCGCAACCAACCTATCGTCGTACCAAGGAGAGAGACGGGCGCTCGGGTACGCGCCGGATAGCATCAACCAGAAAGACGGGTTCCCTACTTTCGTAGGAGTTAATAAGCCATGAGCGTAGTGTGCGAGATCGTCGAGGTGCTGGCTGTCGGTGTTTCTGACACCCCGGCCATGGACGCAATCATCATCAGTGAATCCGTTGGCAGCAGCACGTCTGGCGTTGCACCGGGTATTACTCCACCAATTACCGTAGCGACTGCTGTCACAACGTCACAGGTCGTTATCGACGCCTACGCGGTGCTGCTCAATGTGGCCCAGACTACGGGGGAAGTATCCTCGTCGCTGGTTGTGGCCGGCCTATTCAGTGATGCCGCTCGCGGGCGCAGTATTCCGTTTGCGACGATTAACGTGACGGCTGACTCAGCGGCCAATGTCACAGACGAAATCGCGGCTATGGACATCCCGCAGCTGCTGTCGTCTGCTATGCAGGCTACGAGCTCGGTGGTTATCGGTACCCTTGCCATATTCCAAGCGAACGAAACTGCCGAGGCATCCTCTACCGTAGGCCTCGGACTGTCGGAAACCGCTACTACAGGCGCGGACGCCAGCGCCACAATTACGATACTTCGTCGCGTTGAAGAGACTGTGATAAACAGTGCTGGCGGCAGCACCGAAGTAACGGCCTCCAGCGAGCCGCAGTTCTTCTTGCTGCTTAGTACTGGTAACTCGGCGAGCATCGTTATGCTACAGGCCGATACTCAGCTTACGATTGACTCAGCGGCCGAAGTAACCGCCAGTACGTGGTATAAAGACCCTGACAAGATCGCGTGGGTGATGAACACAGAGACTGCCGCCGCGAGCTGGTATAATAATTTCGATTTCGAGTCCATTGCTCAACCGGGCGGCAAGACGCTCGCCGTAGGCCCTGACGGACTGTATGAGCTCGCCGGTACTACGGACTCAGGCGAGCAGATCGACGCCGAAGTAGTAAGTGGCTTTGCCGACTTTGACTCGGTTCAGACCAAACGTGTAGATGCCCTGTACTTCGGCTACACTAGCGATGGGCAGATAGCAGTAACTGCGGAGACGTACGAATCCGGGCACCCGCCAGTTACATATTTCTTGGAGCAGCGTGCAGCAGGAGCTCCACGAAACAGCCGGGTGGTGCTTGGCAAAGGGCTTTGGGGTCGATACTGGCGTATGACAATCCGAAACGTCAGCGGCGCTGAGTTTGAGATACACGACGCAATAGTGGACGTCGCAATATCGTCCCGGAGGGTTTGACATGGGTGGCGTGTACGAAGAAGCTTTCAGCGCCGTTGCGGTGGTCGAAGACCTCGTAGACAAGCGTATCCGCGACGCGCTAAGCACGTCTTCGGAAATGCAGCGCACGGCGCTCAGTACTATCAGCGCGTTGGAAGGCGTCAATTTCAACTTCAGTGCGGGGATGCCGCCGGCAGTACCGAATATCGATCCGAATATCGCTATTCAGTTCGATCTGCCTGCGATTACTCCGACATCGTTTGGCAGCATCACGTCCAACACGCCAGACCGTCCGGTGCTTGACCCCACGCCTCCGGTATCGACCCTCAGCATTCCTGAGTTCGTATCGAGCATCGGGTCGTTGAGCATCCCCACGCCGCCATCGCCAATAGCGCTTGGCCCTGCACCAGAGCGCCCGCTGATCAACGACGTGGTGTTGCCCAAGGCACCGCTACTGGTGGTACCGCCGCTTCCTACGCTGGCGGAAATCGCTATCCCAAGCTTCAGCGGGATACAGCTGCCTGAGTTCAGCACGACCACTCCAGAGTTCGAGGGCACGGCGCTTCCCGGCATCTTGCAGTGGTCGGAGCCCACCTACTACGCTGAGATTCTCGACGAAGTATTCGAGGTTGTCCGGACGCTTTGGTCGGGCGGTAGTGGCATCCCGCCGGCGGTCGAACTGGCTATGGTCGAGCGCGCAATGTCGCGCGAGGACATGATCGTGAACCGCGAGATCGACTCGGTGGCCGAGGAGTTCTCGTTACGCGGCTTTACGATGCCGACTGGCATGCAGGCGGCACGCGTCGATCAGCTGCGTCAGGACCTTTCCATCAAGAAGCTGGCCCTCAATCGCGAGCTGACCATCAAGTTCGTAGAGACGCAGATAGAGAATATCCGTTTTGCAGTGCAGCAGGCCATCGCCGCAGAAAACGTGTATGTCAACATCTTCCTAAACTCTGCGCAGCGTATCTTCGAGGCCTCTCGGTTTCAGGTAGAGGCGCAGCTGAACATCCACAACGCGCAGGTAGCGCTGTTTAATGCGCGTATGAATGGGTACCAGATTCTCGCTCAGGTTTTTGACACGCGCGTTCGCGCTGAGCTGTCCAAACTCGAAGTGTTCAAGGCTGAGATCGATGCCGAGGTTGCTCGCGGGCAGATCAACGAGCAGAAGGTGCGCACGTACACCGCGCAGGTACAGGCGTTGCAAACAGGGGTAGAGATTTTCAGGGCTCAGATGCAGGGCGCTCAAGTCGAGTCCGAGGTAGCCCGCAGCCGCATTGAAGTATACAGAACCGATGTACAGGCGTTCGGTGAGCGCATCCAAGCTGACAAGGTCCGCTTCGATGCCTATGAGTCACAAGTGAAGGGCGAAGTAGCCAAGGCTGGGATTATCGACTCTGAGGCTCGCGCCTACACTGCGCTCATTCAGGGCAAATCGTCGGTTGCCGATATTGAGGTCAAGCGCGCTGAGCTGACTATTCAGCGAAACCGCTCTCTGATTGAGGCCTATGTGGCCGATCTCGAAGCCGAGAAAACTCGCATTCAGTCTCAGTCTTCAGTCATCCAGTCTGCCGCGCAGGCATATGTCGCAGACACGCAGCGGTTCTCAGCCCAAGCTCAGGCTGAGACAGCCAAGGCTCAGATCACGGTAACCGCAAAAGAGGCGGAACTGCGGACCAACGTGGCGTTTTATCAGGCACAGGTGCAAGCATATCTTGGTAATATGGAGCAACTTATTCGGCAAGCGGCTATCATTGTGGACGCACTTAAGGCTGCTGGGCAGATTGCGTCGACACTGGCCGCTGGTGCCGCAGCCGGGGTACATGTTGGTGCTACGTTGTCCGGTTCTGGTTCTGTGGGGGCGAGCGGTCAGTTCTCCGAATCGAACTCCAAGTCCGAACAGACTTCAACTTCGCACAGCGAGACTGTCTCTTTCGATGGTGGACGAGTATGAACAATATCCAGAAAGCTTTTCTCAACAAATCGCGTCTGCGCAAAATGGCAGACGGTGGCGCAGTAGACCCGAGTCTCCTTGGCGACGGTTTGGCTGCACGTGCCGGTTTCGCGCTCAAAAATCGCCGTGCGCAACTTGACGCCGCTATTGATGGGGAGCCCGCTCCGGCTCCAGCTCCAGCTCCGGCTGACAATACTAAACAGCCGGAGCCGGAGCAAAAAAGTGCGCTCCGCAAGTTCTTTGGCTTGGTCGACGGTGGCCCGGTACGGGGTAAGGGTGGGCCACGAGACGATGCCATTGGCCCGGTAGCCCTCAGTAACGGAGAATTCGTGCTTCCAGCTGACACTGTGAATATCGTCGGTCGAGACAAGCTCGAAGCCCTACGGCTGGCGACACACAAATTTACCGACACTGATTCCGACGATAACGACGGCGATGAGCGGGTACAGAAAATGGCCGACGGCGGGTCCACTGCGTTCGACATCAAGAACCCGCGCATGCAACAAGCGCTTATAGACGCAGCACGCAAGCGCGAGGCAGTCAGAGCGGCCCGAGCAGCGCCTGCTGCTGCTACTGCTACCGCCGAAGGTGTCCGCGGTACGGCGCAGCGTGGGGTCGGTGCAGTAAAGAGCCTGTTTACTCCTAGCGCAGAGGTAGCTGCATCGCGAGCCGGCAACTCGATTCTGCGCAAGGCTGGTTTTGAAGCGTTTGACCCCGGGCTGCGTGGTACCGCACAGCGCATTAACCGAGCGGCGCAGGTTATCCCAAAGGAGCGCGTACTTGCTGGGCGTACCGGCCTAGCCGCCAAGCTCAGTGGCGGTGGCGGGCGGCTGGGTGGGGCGGCTCGTGGTGGCCTTGCATTGGCTCCGGCGCTCGGCGTACTCCAAACGCTCGATGATAACGCCTCCGGATTTACTGATGAGTTCGCTAGTTCTGTGGGGGCAGAATCTGACTTTGGGCGTAGCTCGGCGCGGGTACTTCAGAGCCTTACGAACGCAGGTGACGCAGCGACGTTTGGGCTCGCTGGACGCCTCGGGCGCGGTATTGCCGGCGCGCTGCCCGGAGGGGAGGGGTTCTTCAAAGGGTTTGGCTCCGATAGCCAGCGCACAGAGTTTGAGAACAGGGCGAGAGCGGAAGAAGATGCGGCTGCGGCGCGACCCGGCGGTGTACAGCCCGGCGGTGTACAGCCCGGCGGTGTACAGCCCGGCGGTGTACAGCCCGGTGGTGTACAGCCCGGTGGTGTACAGCCCGGTGATAGCCTTCCTGTACTAAGCCAAAAGGATCGGATCAGCGCACTGCGCAGCGACACGTCGGACCCGAACGTCGGGACGCTAAACTTCGGCAACTCCCAGCTGGGCGGCGCACGTGGTGGGCCGAACATCTTTGGCTCGGCGAGCGTTCCGGGTGGTCGCATTGACACGTTTACCGGGATCGGTACCCCTAGCGCACCACAGCAACAGCAGGCTGAGGCCTCACCTTTGGATCAGGCTATCCTTGCGGCCGTCCAGCGGCTGAATGGGGGCGGTCGGCGCAGTGGCGGTGGCGGTGGCGGGGACAGTAGCGCGCGTGCTATCAACGACAGATTTGACTCCATTTTACGGGGCGGCTTTGGCCAAAACGTGCGCTTCGGGTCTGATTTCGCTGACCGCCACAGGCTAGACATCGAAACCGCTCGCAACGATGCTCTTGACCGTGTCGCAGGCAATCAAAATGTGCGTCGTGGGCAAGACCTCACAGCAGAGACGGCGGGGCGTTCTGCAGACCTGCAGGCGCTCAGTACACTGCGCGGGTTCGCCAGTGACAACTCCGCTGCGCAGAAGGCTGTCGCGGAGACACAGCAGCGCGCAGAGGCCGCGCAGCGTAATGCTGTGCGCTTGGCGCGAGGTGACGAAGCCACTGGGGTTGACCGACTCACGAACTCCATCAACGGGTTCTTCAATACCGGCGACGACGCGGTTGACAAGGGCAAACAGGAGGAGTTCAAGTCGTTCGTGTTTGGGTCTGACCCCCAAGTTCTTCAGAACTTCGCCGGCGTGAATAGCTTTGAAGCGCTGGCGAACTTGCCTGCTCAGAGCCAAGAGAAGGCCCTGCAGCGCTTCAAAACGCTGTTTGAGATTAGGGACGTGCGCAACGCTGCTGCAAACAAAGGCGTGTTCAACTCCGGTGCGACTGTCAACAACATCGACGATACCTTGCCGGAAAGGATCCAAGAATCCACAGTTAGTGACGTGTTCAACAGCACGCTATCCCCGGTCGATTACTTGCGTACGAACCTCCCATTTAACAACAAGAACGTTGTAATTGATCGCTCCGGGCAACCCACCCCGGTTGAAGACATTTTAAGGACCGCCAACGGCGGTCTAAGCGCGGAACGCTTGGCGCTACTCCAAGAGTTTACCGGGCAGAATGCCGATGGAACGCCTGTTAACAAACAACGCACGCGTCGGGGTAACTAACTTATGATCCGCAACTCTATCCTCCGCACGGCTGCTGACGACGAGACACCAGTCGTGCCACCGTTTATCGCCGATCCCGGTATCTCGGCGCAGGACGTAGCAGCGCTTACTCAGAGCGATGACACGCAGTTTACGAGGGGGTTTCGTTCCGGTATCGCTGGACTGAGTTCGGGCCGTTTGGCCAGCGAAGCACTGCGCTTGGAGTCCAGCGGAGACGTGGAGGGTGCCGCACGGCTTAATGATCAGGCGCTCCGGATTCAGCAGGAGCAGGAGCCCTCTGCACCGCGTGTTCGTTCGCTCCGCGATATCCGCGGCGTGAACGACGCGTTCGATTTCGCTACTGGAGCCTTCGGGCAAGGGGTTGCGAGCCTAGCGCCCACGTTGGCCACGGCGCTCGTGACGGGCGGCCGCGGTCCTCTCGGTAGGCTCGTCGGTAACGCCGCCACTGCCGGCACCGCGTTTGAAGTCGAGCGCGGCGAAGCGGCTCTCGGGCAGCAGAGCGACCCCAGACTTGCACAAGCTAGCGTTGATGACCGCACCACTGCAGCAAATGCCAAGAGCGCCGTAAATGCGCTCTTGGAATCGGCAGTTCCGCTCGCGCTCTCGCGCGGGGTATTCCGCAAACCGACCCAGTCATTCGGTAGAGAAGTCCTACGCAGAAGCGGCGAGGAAGGTCTTACCGAGGGCCTGCAGAATGTGGTCGGCTTCAAGGCCGATGCGTTCCTTGATCCGTCGCGCAAGCTCAACTTGCTTGACGTCGCTGACGACGCTGTGTCCGGTGCGCTGACCGGCGGTGGAGTGACCGCCGGCGTACGCGGGGCGGGACGGGCTGCGCAGGCGGGAGCGGAAGTGCTAGCACGCAGAGCCTCGAAGGCGGGCAATGCGGTTGCAGATGCAGTAGATAGCGCCGGTAATAAGATCCGGAGTACTCTCCCGTCTGAGCCGTCTGAGCCGTCTGAGCCGTCTGAGCTTAGCCCTTCCGATCCCGTAGAGGACATACTCGCTCGTACGGAATCTGCGAGCGCGACTGCCACGAATCCGGGCGAGTTCATCCAGCAAGTGTTTGGCGATGATCTCGCGGATTCAGCAGCGGCCGATCTGCTCCCTGATACCGAAGACCCCAGTGTACTCGGCGCTGTGGACCCTGCTGCTGCGCTGTCTGCCCGCGATATTAAGCGGCAAGAGCGGGCGGCGGTGTACGCGCAAGAACTGCTCAATAACCCGGCCACGTCGAAGAGCCTTGCAGCTCGCGTGGAGGGGTTCAACGGCGACTTCACCTCTCCTGAGGCACAGGCTTTTGTAGCCCAAAACGTAATCGCGCAGCAGACAGGTAAAAGATTTGGCGAGGCCATCGTAGAGCTGTCTGAACTGGGGAAAAGCCTAGGCATTAAAGCGCGCGAAGCGCGCAAAGCGCTGCCCGGTGTCCTTAACACGGCGAAAAACGCTTTCGAGGATAGTACTTCGGCCATCGCCGACGGCTTGATAAAGAAGAATCTGCAGGATCTCCCGCTGCAAGAATTGGCACCGCTTATCAACGAGCTCGCAGTACGGCTTGGGCCTGATAGAGCTGCGGACGCTCCGCTGCTGGCTCGGCAGCTGGTCAGCGCCTCAGTCCGCTTCTCGCCAGAGGCTAAAATTACGCCAGAAGTTGCCGTGCGGCTTAGGAACTTGTCCGAGGTTGTTGGCGACGACATTCTGGAGACGGCCACAAAGATCAGTGGCTCCGATGGGCTACGCGCCGCCGTGGTGAAGATTCGGGATATCCCCTCGGCATCGCGCGATATACAGACCTCTCAGGGCAACAGTTTCCTTGAGTCCTTACTGGCCGAACCGGTGTCCCCAAAAACCCTGAGGAACATAGCGAACTATGTAGACGCCGGCGCGGTGCGTATACAGAATCGGAATAAGGAGCAGAAGCTCAAACTACTCACTCCACTGGCCGCGGTCTTCGGGTCCGTTCGTAAAGCTCAGACTGTTTTGGAATACTACGGCAACTTGCAGCGTGCGGCGCTATCGCGTGAGGCGGATGCCGAAATAGCGAGTGCGCCCGTTGCCACTGCTGATGACTCACTCATCGGCGATAACGAGCTAGCGGATACTGTCGATGGTGGGGATACTGTCGATGGCGGCCGTCCTGACACGACGTTCGAGGACGCCGAAGTCGACGAGCGCAACAACATCGGCGTGACCGTTCGCGAGGGTAATCCGGATAACCTGACGTTTCATTTTAAGGACGCCAAGTCGCTACGCCCATTTGTACGAGCGACCTCGGAGGGAGCCAGAGTCAGTACAAAGGACGGCTTTCGGCGCACGATTCGTGATGTCGATAAGAAGCTGGATGAGTTGCGTGCAGTCGGGGAGAATCCGCGTGTAGTCAGTCTGCGCGCGTTCGCTGATCTCACGGGGGCCGACCATGAGACCGAGGCGCTGCGGGTTATTGCCGACATCGACAAACGCATCGCTGGGCACCAAGCCCGTAAGGACGAAGACCGCAGTGCCCAGATTGCTGAGCTCAACGCCGTTAAAGAGCTGGCGCGGGCTGGTTTTCGTAGCAACGGGTTCGCGGGAGTGCTGGACCAATTCGAAGTTGTGGCGACTTCCGGCGCGCGCAATCAGACGACTGCGAGCGATAAAGACTTGCAGGACTTCGCGCGCCTGTTGAAAAAGCGCAATAAGGAGACTGCCGCAGGGATTGACCGAACCAAGATCGTCTTCTTGCGCAAAGACGGCACCAAGTTGGCTTTGTCAGCGCAATCCATGGTGCAGGCACAGGGCAAAAAAGAGGGCAGCGGTCGTGGAGAACCCGGCGAGACGCGTACTCGTAGGCTTTTTGCTGAGGCGGTCGCATCGGTATTGAACCGCCCAGAAATCGTGGGCATCGAAGGTGCCGCCGCTGGGCGGTTTCCAAAGAACCTCGCGTTCGGCCCGGGTGTTGCCGACGTGGTGCAGCGTGCGGAGAAGAGTGAGGGGGCCATCCTCGCACTACGCGCGTTCGAGGCCGTGCGTGAAGGGCAGCAACGCGGTGTGCCGCAGCGTAGAGCATTCATTCGCGACCAGCTTGCGACCATGCGTGATGATCTCGCTGCTGCGTCGGACCCCCGCATAGGTTTGGAAGAAGCGCTGAGCTATGCAAATAGCGACGTGGTGCAGGGCTGGCTCGCCACGTGGGAGCAGCAGGCCACGGAAACAGAGGCCGTGAAAAAGCGCATACAGGGGAAGGCGCGGGCTTTATGGGACGCGTACGTCCCAAAGACGTCTTCGCGCGCAGATTTAGCCGCCGCACGCGCTATGCAGGCGCGAGCAGACTACGCCAAATCAGCGGCTCAGGACATGCAGGCGGCGTTCACGGATGCTGCGCATGCGGTTCTTGATGAGGTGCAGGAGAACCTAGTAGTAGCTGGGGAAACGTCAGACGCTATCGCGGAGTTCCGAAGCGAGCTGCGGGGGTTCTCTACCGCTAGAGACGTGGGAAGCCATCCGCTGTTCGACGATCTGCAATCGGCGATCGTCGACGCTCCATCGCCGGTCGGGGGAGACTTCGGTGAGGGCAAATCAACGGGGGGTCCGTTCGCAAAGGGCAAGGGCTTTGGTTCCACAGGCAGTTTGCGAGGGAGCGACCCGAAAGGTCCGAGACGCTTTGACGAGACTACCGGCGAGGGGCTGCAGCAGCGCGGTACAAGCAGTACGCGAACTGGTATTGCCCCTGCGCCAGTCGTTCGTAATGCTGGAGGCGCGGTGCTGGACGCGCTGCATGACATCTTCGTAGGCGGCAATATAAAGCGCTTGGATACTGCTGAGAAGGTGCTGCGCCTCGTATCCGTGGCGCAAGCGACGCTGCCCGCGCTACAGCAGATGACTAAGATCGGGCGGACCAAGCAGCAGGAAGAAGTACTCGCAGCGTTGCAGGAGGCCTTTGCGCCGTCAAAAGTAGCTGGACCGGTTAGCTTCGGCGCTTTGCTGCTGGCTACTAAGGCAACCGCTGAACAGCGCGCCGAAGTAGTGCGCATGGTAAATGCCGTGCGTTCTAGGAAAGCATCGAATATTGACGAGGTAGGGACAGCCATTGGCCCGGAAGACCAGCAGAAAATTATTGACGAGATTCGCCGCACGCGCGGTAAGCGCGTAAAAACGCTGTTCACGACATTTGCGAAAATCGGCGGGTCGGGCGAGTTCTCAATTGGCGTCGACAAAACGAATCGCCTGATTCGAATTGCCGTAAATGCTGCCAACCCGATGGGCGTAGCATTCCACGAATCGCTGCACGACTTCTTTGCCACGTTGGGTAGCGATCCTGCGTCTCGCTCTATCAAGCGCGACCTGCTCGATGCCTCCAATGCGCCACACGCGATGAAGCGCCTGCGTGAACTGCTGGTCGACCACCCGCGCGCGCGTGAGCAAGCGGAGAACGACGGGGAAGAGCGCATTGCTTACATGTATCAGTTCTGGGCTGAAGGCCTGTTGCAGCTGGGGCCAACTGGTACTGGAATCTTTGCGCGCGTGCGCCAGTTCCTCAGCGACCTATTCGGGCTGGTTGGGGCAGACCAACGTGCCAAGGACCTCCTTACTGCGCTGCACGACGGGCGCTTTGCAGATCCGAGTGTTGTATCGGAGGTTCTCGAAGATTTGTCTGGTAGGGGTGACCGACTGAGGAACAAGCTGGACAGAGCTGCGCCACTGGTGTCCGAGGTCCTGACGAAAGTGTTCAGCGCGGCTCCGGATCGTTTGCGCGACTACCAGAACGAAGCGCTAAATCGCTTGGCTGACAAGTTCAGCGGGGGGAATGGGCGCGCCGGATTCATACAGCAGCGCTTCCAGCAGCAAGGCATATGGAGGAATAAGCTCGGAGGGATTCTCAAAGACACTACGGCGCAGCAGCGGCGCGAAGCGCTGGAAAACATGCAGGCTATGCGCGAGCCCACTTCGGACTTGGAGAAAGCACTTGCTGCGCACTTCAGTGAGCTGTTTGACTATCTCACGGCAGCCGGAGTGAAGACGTATAACAAGAGAACGGAGGCATGGGAGCCGATTCGACAGGTAAAGCGCTACTTCCCGCGAGCATTTGACCGTAACGCGATACTGAGTGATCGTGATGGCTTCACGGCGCTGCTCAGAAGCACAAGAGAAGTTAGCGCGGCTCAGGCGGACGCAATAATTGATGCGCTGACACACGGCAGCGGGCAGTTAGACCTTGCTGAGAATGACCACGCACTTGGGTTCACGCCGTTTGCTACCGGGGTTCTTGAACGGCAGCTCAAGTTCATCAATCCAGACAACGCGGCAGCGTTTGCCAAGTACCAGCTTAAGGACTTGACCGACATAACCACGAGCTATGTGGACCAAGTGGTTCACCGGGCAGAGTATGCGCGCGAGTTCGATAATGACGGCATAGAGATATCCAAAATCTTACAGGCGTCTGGTATCAGCTCCACGAAGGACTTGAACGACATCGGCAAAATTGTTCGCGGGCTGGAAGGCTCGCTCGGTAACGATATGTCTGTAGCGACCCGAGATTTGCTGTCGTCCGTACTGACGCTGCAAAACCTTGTCATCCTGCCGTTCGCTATCTTCTCCCAAGTGATCGACCCTATCGTGCTAGCCGCTCGCTCGGGAGACTTCAAGGACGCCGGTCGTGCGTACGTCACGGCGCTCAAGCGATTGACAGGCTCCAAGAACGTGGATGGTGAGGAACTGGCCACCATGCTCGGGGTCATTAGCGCCGATAACACGCTCGAAGCGATGGGCAACTCGTTCGGAACCGTCAGCATGTCCAAGCGCTTGCGCGACATCAACCGCACGTTCTTTAAGTACAACATGCTGCAGGGGTGGAACAACTCGATGCGTATCACCGCTACAGTGGCGGGCGAGCGGTATCTGCTTGCAAACAAGGGCAATGCCAAGGCTTTGGCTGAGTTGGGGCTTACTGCGAGCGACATTACAACCGGCGAGAACGGCAGGCTAGACGTGTCGTCGCCCAAGGTTCAGGAGGCTATGTTCCAGTTCGTCGATCAGGCAGTGCTGCGGCCGAGCGCATCGAGCCGACCGGTGTGGATGTCGGACCCAAGGTTCATACTGGTAGCACACCTTAAGCAGTTCACATTCGCTATGCAGAATGTGGTCTTAAAGCGCGCAAACCGCGAGTTGGCCGATGGAAACCCCAAGCCGTGGGGCATTCTTATGGCTGCTATGCCTGTAATCTTCGCTGCCGACATGACCAAGTTCGCGCTTACTGGTGGAGCGCCTCCGGGATGGGGCTTCAAGGACTACCTCACGCACACCGTCTCACGCTCCGGCCTGACGGGAACGGCCGATTTTGGCGCGCAGGCGTTTAGCGGCGTGAGCATAGGCAGAAAAGCACCGGGCGAAGAGCTCTTAGGCCCGTCGTTCGAGCACTTGATGACTGTCCTACGGTATGCTGGCGGCGACCCACGCGTAGACTTCGGCGATGTCGTCAAGCGAACAGTCCCCGGGGCGCGATTGTTCTGATATGATATAAGTACCTAACCGCCCCGAGGCATCGGGGCGCCTTTTCCTGTTGTGCCTATCGGAGCAAAAAACATGCCCAGCGGCCTCACGTCCCAGTTGATGCAGTACATACACCTTTCACGCTACGCTCGTTGGATCGACGACGAGAACCGGCGCGAGACTTGGCCAGAAACCGTAGATCGGTACACCGGTTTCTTCGCTGGTCGCTTCCCCGAGCTGTATCCAGCGGAGCGCATCGGCAAATCCATCCGCGAGCTACGCACCATGCCGTCGATGCGAGCACTCATGACCGCGGGGCCAGCGCTTGAGAACGACGAGATGGCCGGGTTCAACTGTTCATATGTGGCGGTGGACCATATCCGCGCGTTCGACGAGATTCTCTACATCCTGATGTGTGGTACTGGCGTTGGCTTCTCAGTAGAGCGCCAGCTCATCAGCCGTCTGCCAGTCGTATCAGAAGACTTTCACCAGAGCGATTCTGTAGTCGCTGTGCGAGACAGCAAAATCGGTTGGGCTTCAGCGTTTCGAGAGCTGATTGCCATGCTGTACAACGGCCAGATTCCAGCGTGGGACGTGAGCAAAATCCGCCCCGCCGGTGCCAAGCTCAAGATTTTTGGAGGGCGAGCGTCAGGCCCTAAGCCGCTTGTGGACTTGTTTCAGTTCAGCATCGCGCTGTTCAGGAAAGCAGCAGGCCGTAGGCTCACCAGCGTTGAGTGCCATGACCTTATCTGCAAAGTCGCTGATGTCGTAGTGGTCGGGGGAGTCCGTAGGTCGGCGCTCATATCCCTGTCGAATCTCTCCGATGACCGCATGCGCTCGGCCAAGAGCGGGCAGTGGTGGATAGAAAATGGGCAGCGAGCGTTGGCAAACAACTCGGCGGCATACACTGAGAAGCCAGATATCAGTATCTTCCTTGAAGAGTGGGTAGCTCTGATCCAGTCGCGATCCGGTGAGCGGGGGATCTTTAACCGCATGGCCGCGAAGAAGAAAGTAACCGAGCTAGGTCGACGCGATCCGAACTTCGACTTCGGCACAAACCCCTGTGGTGAGATCATTCTCCGTCCCTCCGGCCTGTGCAATCTGACAGAAGTGGTTATCCGCTCTGGCGACACGTTGGAGACTTTGATGGACAAGGTCGAGGTGGCTACGATCATGGGAACGTTTCAGTCGACCCTGACAAACTACCGCTACGTGCGCAACATCTGGAAGCGTAACGCCGAGGAAGAGCGGCTACTTGGCGTGTCGATGACGGGCATCATGGATCATGAAGTCCTTAGCCTGCCAAGCGATGAAGCTGCGCAGTGGCTGACTCAGCTCCGTGAGCATGCCGTCAAGACCAATGCCAAGTGGGCAAAGAAGCTCGGGATCAATCCCTCGGCAGCGATCACTACCGTGAAGCCGTCGGGAACTGTCAGTCAGCTGGTGGACAGCGCTTCGGGCATCCATCCGCGCTACTCGGAGTACTACATCCGCACCGTGCGCGCTGACAAGAAGGACCCGTTGACTCAGCTCATGTGCGCCGAGGGTTTTCCGGTAGAAGATTGCGTGATGAAGCCAGACACTACCGCCGTGTTCTCATTCCCAGTACACGGCCCGCAACACGCAGTGTTCCGCAACGACATGTCCGCGATCCAGCAACTGGAACACTATCTGATGTTCAAGCAGCTCTGGTGCGAGCATAACCCATCGATCACGGTTTACGTGCGAGACAACGAATGGCTGGCCGTAGGGGACTGGGTGTATAACCACTTTGACGATGTTGGCGGCGTCAGCTTTCTCCCACATACGGATCACGCGTACCAGCAAGCGCCGTACACAGAGTGCTCAGCGGAAGCATATGAAGCGCTGGCGGCAAAGATGCCCGCTATGGAGTGGGCCAAATTGCAGGAGTTTGAAAAAGAAGACAATACCACTGGGATCAAAGAACTGGCTTGCACGGCGGGCGCTTGTGAAATCCTGTAAAGCTTAGAAGCTCGACGCACGAACTACCTAGTTACCTAGAAATAGTTTGGCGTTCCTGAGTGAACAGGCAAAAAGAAAAGGACCCCTAGGGGTCCTTTTTTGTTTGGTTTGTGTATGGGTTAGAACTCTTTCCCATGCTTATGCGGGCGTCCAGCGTTGAACTTCATCTTCGCCTCGATAGCCTGCGATACTCGCCAGCCTCGTGCGTGGGCAAGGTCCATGATACGGATAACCGCGTCGGCCAACTCGGTCTCTACGCTGGTGAACTCGGGAACCTTGTCGTCCGGTGGGTTGCCACGGCGCAAAGCTTCCAGCGCCTCACTTATCTCGCTGTGGATCAAGCACAGCATTTCGCCGTTGTTGCGTTCGACACCGTTCTCCCAGAACCCTTTCAGTTCTGCTGCGTAGTGAGCGTCAGCGGCGACGTTGATCCAACCTCGCACGAACGGGCTGAGACGCCCCGGGACAGTAGTGCTGATAGTATCCGCAATGAACTGCAGCGATTCGGCACACTGCAGCTCGTACCCTGCAGTAATTGGACCGGAGTTTACGATCAGGCCGTCATTGCCGAATTTAATGGAGAACATCACACCACCTCCGGGGGTAGGTAGTACTCGCGCCTCCGTATCAGGCATTCCGTCGGCTTGAAATATGGCGTGGGAAACGTTCAGGTGGATGGGCATAGCTTAGTTCCTTAATGCTTGGGGTATGACACGTTTTGGACGGTGGGGTTCCAGCAAGCTCTGCAGCTTCCGCAGACACCTCCTTGCTTATAGGCTGGGCAGGTTGGGTTTCCGCCTGTCGTTACAGTGGACGTGTTGGCAAATGAGGCAGGTGCTGGGCCGTCGACCATTGTACCTGACACGCGCACGACCAAGTTCGGAGGAAATGTGCCGTGTTGTGTCAAATACTGACGAACTACGCGGCTTTCGCGCGTCGGAATCCAGAACTTGGTCTCGGGGCACTGACGTGCCACTTCGACGATGTTCTCTAAGTGCCACAGGCCTTGGATGTCGCCAGAATCGTGCCAGCGGAAGTAGTCGCAGTTTCGCTTCTTGATCATGAAAACCAGAGCGGCGACCCACTGCGGATTTTTCAAAGAGTTGAAGCGGCGCTCTTGAGCACGCTGGACGTTGCCGAACACATAACGCCCCTTCAAAGCGTAGCAACTGGAGCACACAGACCCCGGCACTTTGACTAGCATTGCCCCTATCGGGCAGTGGCGCGCGGGGATCCCATAAGCATACCCCGGCATTTTGGAAGGCTTTCCGAACTTACCGACAACAGCCTCTGCGTCTTTAAGGGTTAAAAACGGCGCACTCCGCGCTTGATCGAGGCACGTTGCTCGTGAATCGTTTGACACGGTACGCATCTAATCGCTCCAAAAGAGAGGCGAGATTCAGCAAGCTTCTCGCCACAGTCGATGCATGGGCCATCGAAGTTTTTTGGCCGCCCCAATAGCTCGCTGCGTGCTCTATTGACTCCCTCCTCTACTTCAGCTCGTGTCAGAGCTTCCGCCATCAGTAGTACGTTTTCGTCCATGTTTCTCCCTGCGGACTGTTTCTTTGACTAGGTAATATCCTAGTACCAAGGTGGCGAGAATCCTGTAGCCAGCTACGACCGTTCTTGAAACGGACACTACTATGTTAGATACCTGCATCTACTGGCTCCGACTTGCGAAAAAATCCACCGCGCGATTTCGTCTCTCGGCACAACGAGCCCAGAAAGGGTCACGTGGTCGAGCGGACACATCCACTTCTTATCCCGGTAGATCACACCGCCTGTCGGCATTCCAAGCACAACCGCTACGTTGCGCCCTTCATCGAATCTGTTGTTGAGCCACCGCCTCTGGCGCGGTGTGAGGCCCGGAAGAATCTCTGCGCTTCTCGGAATGCTCTCGATAAATTTGTACTCGATCCATAAATCCCCGCGCTCGCCCGAGTACCAGACATCCGCAGTTCCAGCACGCCAAGGGTTGTTTGTCTTCTCGGTGTAAGTGTTTTGAAGGTATCGGTGCACGCTTTTGATGAAGCGGTTTTCTGGCTTAATCGCCGCCATAGAATATGCTCCTCACAGCTGCCTGAAGTTCTTCAAGCGTGCCGTTATTGGACAGCTGGAGGTCTGATGCCAGTACCTGCACACCGTTCTCGCTCTCATGGGGTTCGATAGCAGCGGCGTTGGACCGGGTAACGTGGATGATGCGCCCGCCGTGCTTACGGATCCACGCGGCTTCGTTCTCAAAGCGCACATCTGTAACAACCATTCCCGGGCCGCTGTGCAGCAGCCGCTGGTAGGCCAACACTAGCCACAGAGAGTGGTTAACCAGATTACGTCCCCACTCAGTGCCGAGCGTTTGCATCATATACCGCGGACTGACGCCAAGCGCTGGAATGGGGTCTTCTTTGTGGGCTTTCCAGTATGGATCGTTCATGTCGATGCCGAGAGGTACCAGCATCTGACGGATCGGGTCCGCTAAGCCGTACCTATAGCCACCGACGGCGGCTATGATGAAGTTCGCGACGGTGTCTTTACCAGATCGCGCACGTCCAGCGATGCCGATCAATGGGTACTTAGCCATCGCTGTCGCTCCACCAAAAAGTTGGTGCGTACCCAGTATCTACGGCGTATTTAAGGTGCGGTCCAAGAATATCTTGGCCTCGGGCTCTGGCATACTCTTCCGCCCGTTTGCCGCCGACTCCTGAAAGCATGAAGCACTCTGCAAGCTCTCTTTGTTGGAGCAACAAAGCCGCGTCAATGGCTTGCTGCAGCCCTTCTCTCAACTGACAGTCAGGTCCGTCTTTGGATGTTGGCATAAGCGCGGAGGTAGCGCGACGAACTGCCTTACGCGCACCTTCGTGGCGCAGTTGGACCAACAAGTTGATGTATCCGTCCCAGAACATGGCCCGCTCAACAGCGCGCGCCGCCAACTCTTCGACCTCGGTAATCTCCGTCTCAGACATATAGCCGCCCTCGTGTGAAAAATCGTGATTGGTGTCGCTTGGCTAATGCGATAGCATCTTTTGCAGGTGAAGCGCCTGAGAAACAGCATCGTCCAAAGCGTTGTGGCGAATGCTTCCCGACTGAAGCTGGTTGTGCAGTTCGGTGTTGAGACTTTTTACAGTTCGGTAGCAGCGGCTTCGCGTGTACTTCCATGGCTGTGATACTCCATACGCTTTATACAGGGAGCTAAGGATGACGTTGTCAAAGTCTGCGCCATTGCTCCAGATATTCGCCATGGGGCCGCCATTGCTGGCTACGAAGTCTGAAAACTGCGAGAGTGCGCTAAGAGTATCAACTCGTTGCACACCGTCGTGTGGCACATCTGCGAACATGCGCCGAGCTGCTGCTTCTTGCTGCATCCACCAACGTACGCAGTCGCCGGCGATAGTACGACCACGCATCTGCTGAGCGTCGATGTCGTTTACCAGTTCGACGTAAAAACTAGCGCCCAAGCCGCCGGACATTTTGAACGCCACGGCTCCGATGCTCAGAACAACGGCCGAAGGGGCCGTGTCCAGAGTTTCCAGATCAAGCATGATGTGCTGCATACGCGGTCTCCTTGCGTGCGGGGAAAAGAAGTCCGGGCACTAACGCCCGGACCTTCTAAGTTATGCATCAACCGGCGACGGCTGAGCACGTGGCGGACTGAGGCGCAGCAGCGTTTTTTCGGCCGCAACGAGGGTCCTTTTGGCGACAACGAGGCTTTTGGTGTTGGCTTTGACCGCCTTTACTTGCTCGGTGCACGCGTCTTTGCGATCCTTCAGGTATTCGCTGTCCAGCTTTTTGAGGGCCGTCTTGTGCTCGCGGTACAGACTTTGGAGGGCCTTCTCATGCTCTTTATCCAGAGTTTTGCGAGCCCTTTCCAGTTCGCTTACTGCAGCCCGAGTACGCTTTACGTCCTCTTTGGCAGCGAGGACAGCAGCTTTGTGCTCAGTCGGAGTGAGAGTGATGCCCTTTGCCGGTCGCGTTTTGGTTTCGGCAGACTTGTTGCCAGTAACTGCGTCCCCGGTTGCGGCAAGGATGACGCTCTTTGCATGTGCCATTTTTGATTCTCCATCAAGTGATTGCGAAAGGTGAAGCAGCTACCGGCTGCTTCAAGCGGTGGGGAGAAGAGAGGCTTAGTTCCATACTCCCCGGGTTCTGCTTATCGACGGCCACGCTTTGTGGGTTGCGGTTGAGCTGCGACATACCGCGATGTGTCGGGTTCCGCAGACAGGCGCTGATTTGCCTCTTCGCGGCGCGGCATAAACACGGCCAGTTCTCCACCCTTCAACGGACGCACCACATTGAAGCGTGGCGATGCGAACGTGTTGTCTTTGTCCAGCGTGATCTGAGTAATCACGCCGACTGGCACGGTCTTGTGCTTTGCTGACAGGCTGTGGACGTACGAATCAAACGCTTTGAGCGAAGTTGGTGGCACTGACATGATCCAAATTGGAGCCTCTTCCTTCGGGTTATCGAGAGCCGATGCCGGCACAATTGCCAGCAAACGAGTGTTTTTGCACGCCTTACCCTTGCCATTGGGAGCGGAACCGAACTGGTTGTTCGGGCACACAGAGCAAGACTCAGCCTGTCGGTTCGGGCTCTTTTGGCTTGGGACGAGCAGTGACGGCTCAGATCCAATCGCGAAGCAACTCGGAGGCTGAGGGCTGTCACGATCAAATTGCCCTTCGTAAAACATGTTGCTGGACGTGAAATCGATAATCACACCTTCGAGAGTCTCACCCTCCAGCCCATCGGGAGTGATGAACGCACGATTGGCGTTGAAGCGGATACGGTCACCAGACGGCGTGGCGATTCGCTTCGCGATTTCCGATGCCTCTTGAGCAAGTTGTGCTTCGTAGTTAACAGGCAAGTTGCTTTTTGCACGAGTAGCCATTTTTGATTCTCTCCTATACAGAGCGGATGTTCAGCTTGCGCTGAGTGAACGGGACTGCTCCCGGTATTTTGCCTTTGGTTTCGAACAGCTCGCGGCAGCCAGTGACCGACGGCCGACGCTCTAGCAAGTGGTAGTACTTGTTGCGGTGGATGTACGCGTAGAAAGCATCCCAGTCGTCGATTGACGGCCGCACAGAAACAGAAATCGAGACCGTAGCGGTGTTGCCGGTCGACCTTACAACTCCTTCCTTGTCCATCTGATCTATGAGCTGGCCCTCCAGCTCATTCATTTGCTCCGACAGTTGCTTTACTTGTTCTTCGAGTTCGCGCTTACGTTCTCGAATGTTGTGCAGCTGATCGATTCTAACACCGATGGTGCTCATATCATATAGCTCCTCACTTGATTTCCCAGCATCTTGGACACTGCGCCTTCTCAACAAATATCCCACGACGAGTGGTGACTGAGCCCGTACCGCCACAATCTGGGCAAGTCCGATCCCGAAGACGCCTGTAAGCGTCTTGCACAGCTCGAAAAGCTTCGGGCGAGCCGCCGCGATCCGGATGGTGCTTCATGGCCGCCTTTCGGTATGCGGCGCGAACTTCGTCTTCAGTCGCTTCGGGGTGTATGCTGAGAACTTCATAGGGCGTGCTCATTTGGTTGCGTACCGTTTGGTTTCGACGTCTACAAGGCTCACTTGGAATAGCACGTGTCGAACCCGCCTTCTGCAGACAGCGGCAAGCCTCGAGCCCACTCCGGAGGGGTGGCCATTACGCGCAGCATGTCTGCCAAGCACGTCTCAGCGTCTTTTTTGTCAGCGACTACCACTATCTCATCGTGGGTCATCGTCACTACGCGATAGCGTTTCGAAATCTCAAGCATCTGATCAGCGACGATAATACGAGCCAGTGCTTGCACAACGTTCTCTGTCAGCAACCCGCCATATATCTTGCTTCTGCCTTTGCGCGTGAGGTACGTCGCCTCTTGCACGACTAAGTCATCTCGACGCGCTTCGACCTCACCGTGTAGTCCGTAGTACTGCAGAAACAGCCCGTTGGGGAGTCGTATGAAACCTTTGCCATATGACAGTGGGCCGAAGTCACCTTGGGTGCCTGTAAGCATGGACGCGATAATGCTGTCCATAAGTTTCCAAAGGCCCCTGATTTTGTAGTTACGCGAACGATAGACATTGACGATGCGCTCGCACTCCTGCAAGGAGAACTCAACCGGCGGGCCTAAGACGCCCTGTTCTAAGGTTTGGCGAAGCTTTTTTGCTCCCATGCCAAAACCTAAGCCCAGTATGCAGACCTTGCCAACGAAGCGCTGATCCTTGGTGACCTCACTTACGGGCACGTTGTATACTGCCGAAGCCATAAGCTTGTACACGTCTTTCTTGCTAGCAAAAGCCTCGACGACGTCGGTCTGCCCCGCCAGCCACGCGAGGACGCGGGCCTCAATTTGTGCTGAGTCCGCTACGACTATGACCTGATTTTTGGGAGCCAAAATAGAGCGACGTAGCTCACCTCCGCGTCGGAGGTTCTGCAGATTCATCTTGTTGCCGCCCGACCAGCGGTGAGTATGCGCGCCAGAGTAGTTCAGCAGAATCGGCAGCCGCATCCCGTCTTTGCCGGCTTCGAGAAAGCGTACCGCTCGAGTCTCGCCAATCGTTGACCGCACCTTTATCCGCGCATCTGCCAGTGCGGCGACTTTGCGGTTAGGATGATTTAGTAGCTCTTGAAAATCGAGGTCAGATTTCGCAAAGGCATAAGTCGGTTTACCCGTGGTTTTGCTGATCTTCATTGGCGGGTCGATGCCCGCGCCCTTAAGTAGCTCTGCGAATTTGTCGTTCGACATGAACTCTTCAACGCCTACACCGCTTTTGTAGAGCGCCGCGGCTTTGCTGCCAAGCTCTGCCTTAAGCTCGGCCTGCACTCGCGGCATGTCGACAAGAAGCACAGGATCGCAAAACATTCGGAGCGTGATGTCGATCAGACGCAGCTCTTCATCCGGGATGTGGTCGTAGAGCTTCCAAAATATTCCGTACGTATCGTCCACATCATCTACGCAGTACGCACCCAGTGCGCGCGCTTCAGCGCTAGTGAGTTGCTGCTTGCCTTTGGTGTTGGTAAGCGCCGCACGTTTTACTTTGCCAGCAAGCCCGTGGGCCCTAGCTATGGTGTCAAGGTCGTGGCGCATGTGGTGGCCGTGTGCAGCGCGCGCCATCGACAGCGTATCAAGGTAGATAGCTGGCTTGACGCCATACACGTGCGAGCAGATGAATCCGTCGAATGCCGTGTTGTGGGCCAACATGGCGCTTCTTTGCCAATCGATTTCGTGCAATGCTAGCGAAATGTTCTTGCCTGTGAACCAGCGAGTCTTGCCTGCGTTAATCTTTATCCCTACGCCGTGTGCGTGAAAGCGATCGTCGCGTATGTATTCCGAGGTGTTTAACTTTCCTGACAAGGTGTATGTCGCGTCGTAGTAAGTCTCAAAATCGAGCGTGACGATCGAGTATTTTTTGCCGTTGACCTCTACAAGCCCGTTTTTTACGGTCATTTTTTGCTCCCGAACTTGGTGCTGCGCCAAATGCGTACTTGTGCGATGTGGGCGGCTCCGCTAGGGATGCCGCGACCTACTGGCACCATCCAACCAAGGTTAGCGTAGTGCAGAATCTGCGTACCCCACAGGTTGTGGTGATTCGGGTCATGCAGTCCGCGAACTCGCATCCATGCAGCAACCGCGCTACCGTCGAACTCTTCATGGGTCGCAAGAAACTGTAGCAACAGCTGCTGATATCGCTTCTCCCACTCAATTTGGTACTGGATGTTCAGCGGAGTAAGAGAAGGGCGCTTTGCGAAATTTGACATCTTGGTTCTCCGTGGTTATCTCTATCGGTCATGAAACAGCTCATTCAGTAGATTGAGCATGCTGCCTTGTCGAACGTCTTTCTCTTGCAGCTTCTTGAACACACCTTCTTCGACGGTGTTGGGGGCAAGCACCACAATCGTTTCAGTCTTCTGTGTTTGGCCGGCGCGGTAGATGCGGCGGTTGCCTTGCAGGAAGTGCTCAAGATTGTATGTTGGCGATGCCCAGATTGTAGTTGTGCCTTTGGTCAGCGTCAGGCCATGGGCAGCGCTTTGCGGGTGGGCCAACAACACTCGGTAGAACCCCGCTTGAAAGTGATCGACAATTTCTTTGCGCGCATTGCCGCTAGTTTTGCCGTCGATGACTGCGTATGTGATTCCTCGTCTCTCGAACTCTTTGACAAGGTGATCACGCTGATGCACCCAATTGAAAAATACGACGCTGTGATCTCGCTGGTCGACAAGATCACCTACCAGCTCGTACCGGCCGCTGTCTACCGAGGCATATCCCTCCCCCTCGACGTAGCTGGCTCCGGAGGCAATCTGCAGCAGCTTGGTCATAACCCCTGCTGCGTTTACTGCCGATATGATTGATCCGTTTGCCAGCTTCACGATAGCCTCCTTCTCCATCTGCTGGTACGCTTTCGTTTGCTTTGGTGACATGTGATACGGCACTGAGTAAGTGTGGTTAGCCGGAATGTCGATGCACTCTTCGAACTTGTGCCGCACGACTATGTCTGTAAGAAGCTGGCCGACAGCAAGTTCTGCGCCGGGTCGATCGTCCCACTGCAGCATGTTTGGCTGCGATCCTACTTGGCGTGGCTGACATACCGAATTGCGAAACTGGTAGAACGACTTGCCCAAACGCTGCCCATCATCAAGGACGAATATTTGGTGCCAGATATCGGTGATTGAGTTTGCGTTCGGTGTGCCAGTAAGGCCATACCGGTTCGCGAAGTGTTTTTTGATCTTGTTGAGTGCTTTTGAACGCTGGCTAGTGTGATGCTTGAAGCTCGACAACTCATCGATGATCAACGTGTCGAATCGTTTGAAGAACCCTGCGGGTTGCTTAACTAGCCAGTTCACTGCGTCAGTATTGGTAATGTACACATCAGCTACTTGCGCGAACGCTCGATCGCGCTTATCAGCTGGACAAATGGCAGTGGTAATTTGCGGAGCGAACTTCTTAAAGTCATCTTCCCACGCGCTGCGGAGCAAGGACTTAGGGGCGATAACAAGCGCTGCGCCGCCATTACGTTTGCGACGCAGTGCGAAAAGCTCAATCTGCACACGAGTCTTACCAGTGCCGGGATCAGAGCTGTCGAGAACTCGCGAGCGTTGCTGCATGAACTTGACGCTATCGATCTGGTGCTTGAACAGTGGCAATTTTTTCATCTTTCTTCCTCGGCTCGATAGTTGTACCCGGCGTTTTCGGCACACTACACTCCATGCTTACAATGTCCTGTTCCACGAGGGCCGTATGCGCACCAACGGCATGAAAACATGTTTGGGTTGGGTGGAAATTCTGTTGCGCTGGTAATAGCCGTGCCGCGAGCGTTGAAGTTGCGCAAGAAGCGCAGTCCTTGCTCTCGTGTGTAGCGTACGCTGGTGGTTTCGTCTTGATCCAGATACCAAAGCTCAGCGTCAATTACTCGCAGTTCCGGGTATCGCAGAAACGCAGCAAGCTGATAGAGCTGACACTGCTCGGCATGTTTTACCTCGTTGCCGTATTTCCTGCCGGTCTTGTAGTCAATGACTACACCGTGCGTCTTGGACATCCGTACAAAAACGTCGAGCTTTATGCGCGCCCACGCGTTACTCGAGCGCCATGCGGTTGGATTCCAGTCGCGGTCTACAGCCCACTCGCCCTCAAGACTGACTTTACCCTGCTTGTACAGCTCGCGCAGGTGGAGGAGCTCTTCACGAAATGCGTGCAGCTCAGGGATCAGTTCAACACCGCCCTGCAAGAATTTTTCAGCGGCGCTGTGAACGCGCGTACCACGGTCGTTGGCGTGCTCCGTCTTTCCCGGTGGAAGCGGCCGTTCAGGCTCAGGAATCCGGTCAATGAAGGCTAGTTTGGCATGCAGCTTGCACTGCTCAAAAATCGCCAATCGTGAGTAGCTCCACGCGTCAATGCCTGCCATTTTCTTTCCTCTGAGAGTTTCTGTCGGGGTATACATTATATCAGCTGGGAACGACATAGTTGACAGCTTTCGTCGCGGTTCGAAGTCCTTCTCGCGCGCTATTCACGATATTGTTGTAGCGCTTGACCCAGTCAACTCGATCAAGGGGTCCTTTGGTGGCGAAAGTTTGGTGTTTTGAACAAAGTAAGGCGACCAACGGGTAGAACGAGGCTATGTCTTTTTGGTTCACGCGCTTGAGCAGTTTCAGGAATGCCTCGGAGAAGCTTGGCGACTTCATAGACGGCTTCAGCAGTCCGGACAGCTCTTCGTGCTGGTATACGTATCCCCTGAGCCAATTTACAGAAGGCAAGTCGGAAGAAAACGAGTCGAATGCGCCCAACTTGGCGCGCACTGTCAGCATTGCGCGCACCGACTGGATCAGTCGGTTTAGTTCGGTTTTCTTTTTAACGTCGTGCACTCGTACTTTGGGCGGCGTACAGCTGGAAATGCCTTCACTCGTGACTCGGATCGGCACGTCGCCGTTAGTTTTGTGGCACTTGCCGGCACGGTCTCGGTATGTCCACATGCGGCCAGACAGCTTAATTGTGCGAGAACTAGCGCTCGTCACATCAAACAGCTTAGAGAGATGCCCGTTGGATACGTCTCGTGTGATCAGAATGTGGTCGGTGTGAATCTCGGCAAAAGGGCGTGCTTTTCGGCGTTCTTCTGGAATCCGAACGTGTACATACTGCCTCGGCGGCCCGCCCGCGTCGGCTATTTCCGCCCATTCATACATGCCGCCAACCTCGCTTACCACAAAGCAGTCGCGAGCAGGATCGTGCACCATGTATACGCGGTCCTTTAGCCTGCGACCAAGACGTTTGTTTTTACGCCCCTCATATAGCTGTGCCGCTTCACTGTAGCAAATCATTTAGCCAGTCCTTCACGAAAGATTGCTTTGCGCGCTACTCTTCTAGCGGGTTGGCAAATCCAAGCAGCAATTGGTATTGCCACGTGCTGTCGGAGCAGCGAGTTTCACGGATAAGCTGGTGGTGGTGCACCAGCGCTTCTTTTGCCGCTTCGGCTTTTGACTCGTACGTGCTGGCTCCGCTAGGAGGCACACACCTGTCGCGGGTAAACCGCACGCGCCCGCATGTTAGCTGGCGAGTTTGCGGGATACTCATCCAGTACTGGCAATCTGCGACGATGTACAGAATGGGCATCACACTTCCAAGACAATGTGCTCGCCGTGGGGTGGAAAAACTCTGTGGTTGTTGATAACCCACATGACCGGAAAATCCGATTCTTGAGCTGGGAACGGGCCTTCGCCGTCGGTAAGATATATCAACGCGCGCGGGGTAATCTGATTTTTCTCAAGCCACACGAACGGGGGGCGAAAATCTGTACCGCCACCGCCATGATTCGTAAACTGCAGCTCATCGTCGGGCGCAAATTCATCGACGTGCGAGACCTTAGCGTCGCAGTAGATCACATACGTTTTGCTCGGTCGGGCTTCGTCGATGATACTTTTGATCTCGCTGCCAAACTCAGTGAGTTCTCTCTGACCGATAGACCCTGAAGTGTCGATAACTACGACGATCTCGCCCATGGCGTCGTCGCTAATGCGGCTGGGCAGATAGAGGCCCTGCGCAACAAAGCGCCGATTGCCGCGTGACCACGAAAAATCATCGTTGCACCGCTCGGTCATGAAGCGACGTAAAAGCGCGCGCCACGGAAGGACAGGCTCAAAGAGTTCCTTGAGCATGCGCTCAATTTCTTCGGGCAGATGGCCTGCCTGTTTGGCCACGTGCGCGGCTTGAGCGACCGCTACCTTCCACTCGGCTTCTTCGTGGTTTTGCTGTGACTGACTGCCGCCGGCGTTTTGACTTTGCGGGCTATCTCCAACGCCGCCATCACCGCCCGGGTCATCGCCGTTGTTGTCATCTTGATCTTGGTCTGGTTCGTCCTTGAGCAAGGTATAGATATGCTCAGCGGGCATTCCGGCATATGCTGGATCAGCGCAGCAACCGTTGGGCAAAGCAAAATTGGCCTTAAGCAGAATAGAGTTAATTGCGTGGTCGCAAGCAATATTCCACTTCTTCATGTCTCGGCTACCGCGGCGCGTGTGGTGCAGAAAAGCCGGATGCATTACTTCGTGGGCGATCAAGCCTTGAGCCTTACTAAGCGACAGCTCATTGACAAACTTTGGGTTGTAGCGAATGTATTCACCATCGCAGTTGGCCGTTTTAATGCTTGGGTCGGCCAAAACTTTGAGGCGAAGCGCGAGAGCTCCAAAGAACGGATGGCTCATTACGAGATTGGCTCTCGCTTTGACGAGCTTTTTTGCCGATGCTACTGCCATGTCAGTGTCCTGTGGTTATTTCGGTTGATGTTTGAGCTTCGTTGTGACTACTGGGTGTGTCGGCGTAGTAATCGGCATGTATGCTACGACGGTGACGTTGGTTCCCAAATAATTGGTTACCTTTACCCTTTCCGATTCGCGCACGACTACAAACCAATCGCGCACCGCCGGTCCGACCTTACTGATGTCGTATAGAGCCTGTCCGGGTAGGACACGCCCATCTGACAAAGCCAGCCAGACAAGCGGGCTGTATCGTCCGTCTTCAGAGTCTGCTGGCGGACACCCCAGTACTGGTTGCCATTTTTCGTCGTCGAGCGTGGGCAGCGGATCGCGATTGGCGGCTATTCGCTTGCACTCAGGTATCGCGGTCGCTAGCTTGTACAGCGCTGCAACAAGCTTTTTCTCGTCAGCATTCATTTGTTGTTCCTTAAGTAGTTACGCATTGACCTACAGCGTCTGTACTTCTTTGCAGAGTGCGCATTCCCATCCAACGGCCTGAGCCGTCCCAAACCCTCCGTTGGTGGGCTTATCAAACAGCTTCCAATCATGGTCGCAAGGGATAGAAGTTTCTTCGGTAGCCACGCCGTGGGTTGTGGGCGGGTTTGCTTCAACGTTCATTCGTTACCCTTCCAGTGGTTTGCTGACGTGTTTGCCTGTGCGAGAAAGTTGCCTGCATAGATCACTGTGGTATTCAAAAGCTTTACAGTCATTTGGGGAGCGAGCCACAATCCCAAGGGAATATGGGCCAGACTCATCCAATAGTGTAGCCATGTGCTCATAGTAGAATACCCATTGCCCATGTGGGGAGGAACATTCTATGAGGGTAGTAGATACAAAGAAGCACGTACCTTCATGCCACACATGGCTTTGAATTACGGGTGTGCCGAATCGCGCCCAGTTAGCCTCAGATGCTTTTGGTATTTCAGCATGGTCCATTTTGCTTCCCTCAATTAGGCGATGGCTTAGCTACTTGGGTAGGTGTTCTTGAGCTTTCTTTCGAAAGAGCACTGGGCGCGCCGAATACAGATCGCCATGCGCCGAGATCCACCAGTCACCTTCCGGCCATTCCCCGCAGTAGTGACAAAGATGGATTTCAGTGCTGCCCGGCTCGATGGCGTCAAACCCTGTACCATCCTTGGGGGCGTACATAGCTTCTCGCCAACCGAGTTCTTTTAGCCGTAGCCACGCCTCGAAAAACATTCTTATAGCCGCTTGTTCGTCTGGCATTAACTCCCTGCGCTTTGCCGTTTCCGCTTCGGCAGATTCCAGCACCTCCAACGCCTCGTCTTCTGTTAGAGCTATCATTTCGCCTTCTTTGGTAGGTGTATTTTCCGCAGCCGGTAGACCTCATCACGCATCGCGGCCTTGGCGGCAGCTGCACTTGGGTATGTCGCGTCGCTGCGAACGAGTAATCTGCCATTTACAATGGCAGTCCACTCATACCTGCTCCCATTCAAGTAGACCAGTCCGGGGTTGATCTTAAACACTTTTACACCTTCGAGATTCACTTCGCCTTCCTCCATATCCCGGTGACTTCGGTCTGTGCTGCGCCACTCCATTGCGCCAGTGCGTTTTGGAGCGTCGGCATCCAGCCTGTCTCTGCGCTACATTGGCGGCATTCCAGCTTGTGCCTGTCTGACACAAGCCGCTCATCGCGGTAGTGCCGTGGCACATGGCCGCACTTGCCGACCGGCAATGGATGCGCATGCTTTATCTCACGTTGCATAGAGACCTCCTACTGAATGAGCCGAGACCTTCACGCTACTTTCCATCCATAGGTTCACGCGTCACGATGAATGTGCTAAGACCCAGTAACGCCGCCGGTATGGTGGCTATTGTCAAAGCTGTCCCCAACAGGTCACCACGGCCATCGGCTCCATAGGCCCACGCTACTATTACTGCCCAAGTTATGGACAGCAGGAACGCAATAAATCCTGCGGCAAAGCACCAGACCGTCTTCATGTCACTTTTCTCCGTGAGCAAGCCTTTGCAGGTAATCATGGCCAACGCGCCGTCGAATGTAGAACGTGGCTTCAATCGTCCCCGTATGCTTGTAAGCAGCCTCGATACGATCAGCTGTTTGAAGCGCTTCTTTTGCAGTTGGCACAAGCCCGCCAGCAACCCAAAGATTATTTACGCGTATTTCGTAGCCGTACTTTTCATCTTGATCATGGCTCATCGCTGTTGTCCTTTGCTACGGTAATCGATCGCCCGCAAAACGGGCAATACGAAAATCCGTGTTCGTCCGGGCCGCCTTCGCAAAAATCGTAAGACTCAAGGCAAACGGTAGTATAAACGCCGTTACGGGAATACGTCCAAACGCATGGATCGGGTAGCACGTGACGCGAAACTTCCCCAACGATTTCGTCAACAAGCCCTGTTTTCGCAAAATACTCCATTGCGTCGGTCATTCTGGGTCCTCTTTGGTTGTCCTGATTAATCTAGCGTCAAAGTGTTCTACGCAACAATTTTTTCCGCTAGACGCTGCTCTCGTCTGCCTTGAGCGCTGTAAGCAGCTCAGCAGTGCGAAGGGCCACTTTGCCACGAAACTCGGAACTACTGCGCAGCATATCGGGGCGAACATCTTGTAGCGCTGCTCTTGACGCTGCAACTGCAAGGTTTACTTGAGGGTCTCCAGTTACATTGAGCCGCTCGACCAGATCCGCCGTTTCGAGAATCGACGTGACTGTGTTGTCCCTGAAGATTCTTTCTGGCGTGCTGAGTGCGGAGTACAGCAGGTATACGCGCTCATATAGCCGCTCGACCAAGTGTCGGTTAGCAGAAGCCAGCGCTTTGGTAAGGGCTAACTCGGTTTCCTTCTTGATGCGGCCCAATTCTTCTTTGTCGATGTCGACGCGAAAATCAGACGCATTCGGAAAGGGCAAGAACGAAATGTCGACTTTGTAGTGGTCACGAATGCCAGCGGCTGTGGGATACTGCGTCTCATCGAACAGCCCCTTCTTCGTCTTTCGGGCATGCTCAAGCCACTTCGGGTAGTTCTCCACAAACTCGTTAACCGCTTCTTCCAGCTTCTGGCGACGCGCAACGATGCCTTGTTGATACGGAAAAAAGTTTCCAGAAGACAAAATCCGAACGCTGTCGTCTTGCCATGGCAAAGTGTTGGCATAGTGGAATGCGCGCAACTCGCTGATTGCGCGCTGGATGTGGCGCACTGCTGTTTTGGACAACAGTGACTTGACGTATCGGTCCTCTCGTGTCGTCACTTCGTACTTTACTGCGATTTCGTTTGAGACTTTGCGGTCAACCACTCTGTTGTACCACTGACTAATGCTGAGTCTCACCAGCATCGCCCGTTCATTTATGTGCATGGCGTTAACTCCCAGTACTGAGCATGCGGGCCTTCATCAGCGAAATCTTGGTGGTATCGTCAAGCGCTAATGCGGGCTTTTTGGCTGCGCGCCGTACGGTAGGACTTGCGTGTGTTCTCCGTACGTGCTCGGGCATGAAGTCAAGCGCGGAAGGCCACACGTTGAGCACTTGAGCCAACGTACGGCAATCGGTCAGAACGCCTTTGATAACGTTTGCCTCGAGCGCACGATCCTCGGCTTCCAAGGCTTCGATTTCGAGGAAGATGTTCTTTACAGTCTCGTACACAGGCATCGACTGCTGTATTTCGAACGCGCGGACGTTTCGGAGCGAAAATGCGGGCATACAAACTGGCGACTTGAACTCCACGGTGACACTCGAGGTCGTTATTTCCGCACTTTGTGGGTGTTGGTATCTTATGCAGACTGCGAGTCTATCGGTCTCTTCGAGCCACTTGCCGCGTGGGTCGGCATTCAGCTCACGCGCAAGCTGGCGGTATTTGGCAGGTACCGTGTGTTCGTAACACAGCTCTGCGAGGCCGAGCGCTTGCAGTTCTTGACGTTTTTCCGCGACTCGTTTCTTCTTCAATTCTCGGAAAGCGTCCCGCACAAAGTTTCGAATTTCGTGGGTGATTCGTACAGTTGCCATGATAAGGTCCTTTAGAGCATCACATCTTCGTTCTTGAGCACCCATTCGTTGAATGGCTTGGTCTGAGTCAAGCGGTTGTCACGAACAATGGCATCTTTCATCAGCAACACTTGAAACTCTGCCGGCATACGCAGCGCATATTTGACCACGCGCTCCAAATTGTCCTGCGTGGCTTTGGCAGCCAAGCCGGTCGAAAGGGCATACAGGGTAGCGGGTTCTTCCGGTACGTTGGTGCTGCCGGGATTCATGAGCAGTGCGTCGAGGTTCGGCAGGTTGCGGTAGTACTTCAAGTAGCCCATGAATTCAGCTGCCGGTCCCTCGCCTACGATGCCTGAGTACAGCTCGTACTCAATATCGGTTGTTGGGCTTTGCTGTACGACTTTGGACAGGAACTCCCACGAGCGGGGAGTGGCAAACGCGTTTACGCTCTTTATACGCTGCATGCGCTTACGTTCCTCTTCGCTGTCGTTGCGTGCTTCGAACTCATTCAACAACATGGGGCGAAAACGAATAAAGCCGAGTACTTCGATGCTGATGTTGGAGCGCAGTGCCCAGTCGCACCAATCGTCATTGTTCACTTCGTATTCGAGGTGGGTGAACCGGTTTTTCAGTGCGGTAGACATCTGGTTGACGATTGCGCGGTCGGTGGCGCGATTTCCAGCAGCGACGATGGCCCACCCTTCGGGGAGCGTGTAGTCGCCGAGCTTTCGGTCCAGCACCAGCTGATATGCAGCGGCTTGCGTGGCCTGTGCGGCACTGTTGATCTCGTCGAGAAACAGAATGCCTTTGCCCTCGACAGGCAAGAAAGCCGGAACATTCCACGTAGTGATGTGTTTCTTCGTATCGACGCTGGGAACTCCGCGAAGATCGACGGGGTCAAGCTGAGACAAGCGAAGATCGATCAGGTCAATGTTGCGCTGTTTGGCAACTTGGCGGACGACATCAGATTTGCCTACGCCCGGAGAGCCCGAAAGCATTACCGGTTGTTTGGCATCGATCAAGTAGCTGAGAGCAGAAGCAATTTGGGACGGGCGCATTTCACATTCTCCATGCGTGTTGAAGCTTGGTTGAGGGTGCTGATTGTTGGCGTCACTTCTTGTATTTGTGGTGATCTGGGCCGGGGGAAACGACATAGCGCAGCTGCTGCCCGCTGAGATCGTTGAGCCGCTGACGCTCAAGTTTGGCCGTTTTCTTGCTGCTGTAGTACGTGTTAGAGACAGCGCTCTTTGACTTTGAAGCGATGTCGGTGATTTGGAACAGGCGCAAGCTCATTAGTGCAAGACTCCTTCTGCGGTATCGGGCTCATTGTTGATGGTTTCGCTAATCGAATCGGCCATCCCCATCACCACGCCCCGAGTGCCGAAAGCGACAGTGGTAAGTTTCAACTCGTCCTCGTCTTCTGTGGTAGTCGCAGTGACAAGCAGCAAGCCGCGGACGCTTTTTGTATTGATGCTTTTCAGTTGCTCAGCAAGTTTCTCAAAGCACCTGCTGAAGTTTTCTTCGTTGTCGTGCTCGGACATAGTCAGTCTTCCTCTTTTTTGCTGACGTTGTATAATCTGCGGATCACGTCCGACAGAATGTCGGGGTTTCCTTTCAGCGTCGCATGCAGAAGGGGTGCTCCACTGGATGTAATGCCGGCGGTCATGCGGGACTCGAGGTCGCCACTGTCGGTGATATAGCCAGTAAACATAAAGGCAAATCCCAACTTGCTTTGATCGTGGCTCAGCATCTCCGCAATATGGTCTTCGACATTGCCTCGCAGGTTTTCTTGATCGGACATAGTCAGTCTTCCTCTTTTTCGTCGGGGTCGTGGAATCCGCTAAACATGCTTGCCAAGAAATCGGGGTGTTCTTTCATTACCGCGTACAGAAGGGATGCTCCATTGGACGTACTGCCGACGGTCAAGCGGGACTCGATATCACCGCTGTCGGTAGTGTAGCCAGTAAACATAAAGGCAAATTCCAACTTGCTTTGATCGTGGCTCAGCATCTCCGCAATATGGTCTTCGACATTGCCTCGCAGGTTTTCTTGATCGGACATGGCACTAAGCCTCCTTCATTGGGCGGTTGAGAAAAGGGTTTCGAGGAACTTCTTGATCGTGTGCTTCCGACTCTTTTTGAGCTGAATGCGTTTGTTGTCTGTAAATCTGTCAAAAGCAACCAACTGCCCTACGTGCCGATCAAATCGGTCACTCGGATTCCGGAGCGTAGTACTCAGTTCAATCACGTCGTGCTCTTTTTTGCGGTAGCAAATCGTGTAGTTGCCGACGGTCAAGAAACGGATGTCGTACGCAGTCTTTGCAACGTTGAGCATGGACCTCTCAAGAGAGCGTTTGGCGCTCATTTGACGTGCGTAGATGGCTTTGGGGTGTTCGGCGTTCATAGCTTCTCCGGATGCTGAATGGTTATGTTCCGTTTGGCCGCTTCTTCTAGCGCTGAATGGAGCAGTAAAGCAGTTAGTGGGTCTTCGTCCATGTGAGTGAGTCGCCATGCTGCATGCGCCACCATAAGCTGACGAATTGTCCGGACGAGCGCCGGATTCGACAGCTTCGTCACATACGGCAAACGAACTTCGCGGCTGTGTCTGTCATTGTTTCGCTCACTCGCCATGGTATTGCCACAGCACGGCATTACACAATGCATGGACTGCCCCAATCGTGAGCCCAGTGACATGATCGTGGTGCAGGTGTACAGGGTGCTTGAAAAACCCAGTAGGAAAAAGCTCCAGAGATATCCGCATAGTGAGAACTTCGTTTGAGGGTCTTCCGTCGAGTGGCTTCGTGCAGTAAAAGCATTTGCCTTTCTGCAACGCCACATACTGCAAACGAACTTCGCGCCGTTGGGCTTGAGTAAGCTCGGTGTAGTCGACCTGCATCACACGTCTCCATTCTTGATTTCTGTTCGCGCTTGGGTAAGCCAATCGGGGTCAGGCTGCCACGGAACATCGATGCCACGCACGTTGCGGTTGTTCTTCCAAATCTGCGTGAGATGGATGCGGTGGTGCTTCAGCAAGGCCGTGAACTTATGCGGGCTCTGCGGCATTCCGCCTACACACCACTCCATGATCGTGTAGATATCGTCTCGAGTCAGCTTAGTGTCCTGCGTGTTGATCAGTTCTACGACCAGCTCGCGAAACGGTATGTACTTCATGTTCTGGAGTGGGTTCAGGCTTTGCCCCTTGGCGGTACTCAAGTGTTCCCACAGAAACTCCAAATCGCCACGCAGCAGTGCGTCGCTTACAGTGTCTATTGCTGTACGTGAGATATCGATCAGCGTGCTGCGAGCAGCAGAGATCAAAGGTTTGCGAGCCCTGTCCGGGTCTGCGGGATACTGCTTGAGAAAGGCGTAGAAGTCTGTAAGTTCGGTCGGGATATCCACATCGATCTCGGTTGCTGTCAACTGGATCGGTGTGCTCTGGTACGGGCCCACATTGAATCTTCGGTCGTCGGGGGCGATCTCCACGGATGCAGGCTTGTTGCTTGCGAAGATCATGGAGGCGTAGTTCGTCGCCATGTATGCTGGTGTGTACATCCTCCGAATTGAGATAGTGGGTTCCACGATCAGGTTCTTCAGTTTTGCGGTGATCTTGCTGTGATACAGGCTCTTGCCAGCTTCGATCTCATCGATGAACACAACGAACTTGTTCTCCATGAAGCCAGTGAACTCAGACTCGAGCTCTTCCATGCGCTTAGAGACTACGTTCACTTCGCCAAAGATCGGGGTGATGATCTGATGGAACAGCACGCCTTTGCCTGTTCCTTGTGTGCCTTGCCAGACCCACGCGGTGCCTGTGCGGGTCTGATGCTGCACGATACAGGCCAGCCAGTTCAGGAAATGATCCACTGTGCTTGGGTCATGCCCTAACACATGTTCAACTACTTTGCGGATCGTTGCAGGTACTGCGGCTGGTCGTGACAGTTTCTTGGTGAGGAAGTACTGGCTCGGCTGGAAGGTGTTGAGCTCGCTCTTCTTTGGGTCTACGACGTTGGGGTTGTGCGGGTTCCAGACGAGGTTCCAGTCAGGAATGAACTCACCAAGTATCTGTCCATGCTGCTGCATGAACTGACGAAGCTGAGATTCGCTTTTGGCCATCGCAAGCTCGAGCTTGTCGGCGTTGGTGTCATAGAACCCATTGAAGTAGTTGCTGGTTCGAAAGTCTCGAAAAGCAAAGTAGATCAGCCCATGAGAGTTTGGCTGGTATGACTTCGCTGTCTGTTGCAGACGAGCCCAGTACTCAGGTAGAAGGTCTTGGGTTTTGTACGCTGGTTCTCCTTTGAAGTTGAATATGAAGTCTGGCTTGTCCTCAGGGTGGTAGTAAGCCCAGCTATCACCGCCGTTGAGGTTGAAGTAGGTAAATCCGCGCTCAGTCTTCATCTCCGTTATGGTGGCTGAGTCAGGGCCTACCATGTACTCGACGGTGCCCGAGAACTTGTACTTGATGCTCTTGCGCTTCGGTAGGTTGTTCGCTACGCGAAGCTCTTGCACCTTCTTGTCGATGCGGCTACGCAGAGCGTCGCGGGTTGGAATCGGGTACGGTAGCGACAGAAGCTGGTGTTTCTTCTTGACGTAGCTTATGCGCTTGTTACTCGGGAATGGGTCCTTAATCCCCGGTCCGAGGCGCGGTGGAGCGATGTAGATCAGCTTGTCGTTTTGGCAAGTCGTTATATCAAGTGGCCAACGCAAGCTGTTGCCGGTCTTGGTCAGCTCGAGTTGAGCGTCCAGCACTTGCATGTTGAGGTCTTGCAGCCAGTACTTGAGTAGCTGCGGGTGTGCTGGTCGGTCCAAGCACATAAAGATGTGGCAGCGAAAGCCGGCGACGTTCTCAATGCCCATGGAGCTCGACCACTGCACGACGTACTCAGTGTCCCCGCAGCCTATGGCCTCGAGGAAGAGATCTACGGTCTGGTAGCCTTCGACCCCATCAAGGTCAAGGCAGATCCAGTCGGTCTTCTCGTCGCTGTCTGTCGATCCTTTCCGACTCTCCTTGACGAGCGGGCGCTGCAGCCTGCCCTTGAGCATGCAATAGCCCTGCTTGGCGTACTTCTGCAGGTGGGTTGTGAGCTCCTGCAGCGATTTTGGGCTCTCTTCGTGCGAGGTTACCTCGTACACAAAGGGGTAACTGTGCTTCACGATCTCGTTTTTGGGCCCGATTTCGTAGGATTTGGTGATGAATTTGTCTGCGGAGAGGAAGAAAACGTTCATTTGCACTCGCTTTTTAGGGTGTGCGCGAGCTTAAAGTTGCCCGGTTCGGGGGTCTCAGTGCTAAGAAGCTGCGAAGTGTTCACGTTGAACGCCTTGGCGATGGCGTTGAGTGTCTGGAGCCTTGGGTTCTGAAGGATCCCAGATTCGAGCTTCGAGATCGTAGCGAGACTGACAGTGGACAGGTAGGCGAGGTCGGCTTGGCTCATCTCGAAGTGAGCTCGTAGCCGCTTCATAAGGCCTTGGTTCAAGGTGCTGGGGGTGTGGAGGATAGGTTTCATAGCAAAATCCTAGCAGGGGCTGGTGAGTACCCAGTATAATACTTAAGTATAGTACGCGTAGTCAAGTACGTTTTGCTCATGATCGAAGCGCTAGGTTTGCACGGAGTGATAGGGCAAGACCCAGCTACAGCCTTACTTCTATTACTTCTATTAAATCTATAAAAGATAACTCTAAAAAATAAATAAAGATATAAGGTAAGTAGTGAGTGTAGAAAGTAGTAGTAGTAGTAAGGGGTTTCCCCGGTCGCTCGTGCTAGGGGTTTGCCCCTGTTTGGTGGTTTGGCAAGCATCTTGTATGATATGCGCTGTACCTCTCTGGACATTGCCCATGCCTCCCACGAAACCCGATGCTTGGCTGCTCAGCTACTCCGATTCTCGCAGCAGCACACGACTGCTCGTGAGCCTACCTGTCGACATGCTGCGCGATCTGCACCTGATTGCTAAGGCTCGCGCGATCTCTGCGTCAGAGCTTGTTCGTCGCGTCGTGACCGAGCACATCGCAGACGAGATTCGTGCGCGCCCGGAAATTGCAGCCTCGTTTCGCGGGTCCTTGCGGAATACATAAAGAGGGCCCCGACTCTCGCGAGCCGGGGCTCTGGTTTCAATCAGTCTTCGAGCGAGTGCACCGTACGACCGGCGTCTGCGGCTTCCTGCAGCACGTCAGCATACTTGGTCTCGAACCTGCTCACCCACGTCCGAGTCTGCTCGAGCGCGTCCTCAATGATCGGGATCGCGCCAAGATCAGACAACCGCCGGCTGCGCAGCACTCGCATCAGGGTCTGATCCCGGGCCTTGCCGAGTGCTCCAGCGACCTTGACTGCCATCTGATGCTGGTCAAACCGTGGGACATCGTCGAGCGCCTCAGCGTATCCATTGCTGCCGAATCCATGAAATGTTGCGAGAATCTCCGGCTTCGCTTCCTTCAAGAGCTCACGTTCCCGCTGGTTCTGCAGATCGTGCAACTTCTCAATGTGCTTCACGTCCGTCTTCACTGCTTTCGCCAGCGCTTCAGCAGTGATCGGGTCAAGCACATCCGCTTTGTCAATCATGAACTCGAGCATCTGTTCCACGCTCAGTGCGTTGTCCCACTTGCTTGTGGCCAGCGTCTGCAGGTCTGCATTGGCCAGCTCGTACACTGCGTGCATTGCGCTCGCCAGTCGCATCGGCGGAACGGGCGTCTGGAATCCGAGTTCCTCCGAGATGTCGTTCGGAGCGCGGAAGTTCTCATCATGGGAGTTCCTCGCGTCCAAGTCCACCTGCGGCACGTCTTCATCGCGCGCAGCCAGTGCCTGATTGCGCATGTGCTGACGAATGTGCCCGATGCACCTTGCCAAGCTGCTATGCACGATTGCCTTGAGCGCAGGAATTCTTGCCTCATTGTTGAAGCCTTCAACGAGATCTGACAGTGAGTTGGTATGGGTTGAATCGTTCATGTCTGTATGTCCTCAGTGATTTGCCAGAGGCCGTCTGGCTGCGGTGCCACTTGCTGCGTTTCAGCGCCCGATGAACTGGGTGCGTATCGCCTCAATCGCTTCATCGAGGTCGATCGTGCCTGCCTCCAAGGCGTCTTCGATCTTGATGAGAAATTCTTCCGGGGATGGTGCTGTCTCATGGTTGAGCCAAGCAAGCGTGTCTTCGTCTCCAATCAGTACAAGGTCCATGTCTGTCCTTTAGTCTTGAAGCTTGTTTACATCGACCACCCAGATCTTGCCGGGATGGTACTCACCACTCTCGATATAGCCGACTGAGTAGCGGGCTATGCTCGTGAAGCCACTGCTCATTAAGCCCGCCACGGCTGCCGCCATGACGCCGCTGAATGTTCCGTAATGCATTCCAAAAGCTACGGCACTTACTCCAAGGTCCACTGCCAAAGGGTGTCCAAGTAGTACGAGCGAAGTCTTGGTTTTGAGTTTCAGGGCAATGAACAACATGCCGAGAAAGATGATTACTCCGGACTCGATGATCATTTCGCGCTCCCCGCTTTCTTCGCTGCCTTGCGGCTGCGTACCTTGGTGATGATCTCCGCGTTACTCGCTGCGCGGCACTTGTCTGCACGGTGCTGCGCCACGGCTTGCTTCGCGCCCTTGCCCATGGATGCCGCGGCGTCTCCGGTGCTCCGTACCGCGCGCTTAACCGCTGCGCCACCGCTAAGCAGGGCTTTTACACACTTGAAGCCAAAGTTGTAGGTCTTCGTGTTCATCTCGTACTCCGTCAAAGGTCAAAGGTAAATGGATCATCGATTGAAACGCCATCTCACTGGCTGCTGAATGGCCAATGAGATGGTAACTGAGCGCGAAGCGCTTCATCCCTGCATCTGTGCGAGGGGGATCCACGTCTTGTTGGACTGCACGTAGCACTCGACCTCGCCCTCTGCGCTGAGCCGCGTAGTGCACTGGAAGCTCGCCGCAGCGCGCTTCATTACTGCGAGCTTGCTACGAAAATCGGAATTGCGCAGCGCCTCGGGATCGCGGCTTTTCTCGCGCGAAGTTGCCACGCGTTCCGCCTGAGCCCGAGCCTCTTGCCGAAGCCTGTCGCACTCGAGCCGCAGTGCTTCGATCTCGCTATACATCGCCTTCTTCGTGCTGCGCATTGATACGGACATGTCGAGCTCCTTGGATTGAGAAAGTGAACTGAGTGAAGCACACAACAAGGAAACTGAGCGCGAAGCGTGCTTAGATTCTTGCTGCTGACGTAGCGCGAACCGCCCACGCGAACCTCGTGACCGCTTCGCCGCTCTTGACTGACCGAAGCCAGCCAAGAGCATGCGTATGGACCGCTCAGGCAGCGTCGCCGCCCTGTGGCCGGGACGCCAGCGCCGCCGCAAGCTGTGCGCTGAGCTCGCCGATGCGAGCAAACATGGCCTCGCGCGAGCTTTCAGCCGTGATGTCGCCGTACCGCGCACCCCTGTCCACGTTGCCACGTGCTACGTCCAACGTTGCGAAGCCGGTTTCTGAAACGTTCATGGTGTCGAATCCTCTGTTGCCCGAGCGAGCCTGCTCACACAAAAAGGAGACCGGGCGCGAAGCGCCCGGTCTCCTCCGTTGTTACGCTTTCACCGACCGAGATACGGCAATGGCGTGCTTCATGCCTGCGTAGAACGAGTTGGTCGCCGTAGCGGATCTCTTCGCCGCGTCCGATGCTGCAGAGAGGCCGACAATGACACCAGCCATCACCTTGTAGCCGCGGTTGAAGCTCTTGTCAGGGGACATAACCTTGTAATCGCGAAGCTGTTCGTTCGACATGGCGAATTCCTTAAGTTTGCGGGAGTGAATCGGGTGAAGCACAAAAACAGGAAAGGGAGCGCGCCAGCGCGACCGGGCGCGGCGGGGCGGGGGGCCCCATTCGCGGTGGGGGCGATCCGAATCCGAAGTGGGGGGGCTCTTGCTTCCATGGCGGGAGGGGGGTGCCTCACGGGCACAACGAACGTTTTTTCCACAGTTCGCATTTTTTAGGGGGCCCCTTTTCTCAGAACTGAGAACTTAATCCGAAGTGCCCCCGGCATCGAGCTTGGCCAAAAAGCTACAAAAATTGCAATTTTTAGCCTACAATCTGCTATCACATGCCATTCAAGGTTTTTGGGACTCCGTATGCCGAAGCGTCGAAACAGTCTTGCAGCCGCCGATCTAGGCGCTGGCGGCTCGTCAGCAAACGGGACGCAGGACCCAAAGCAGCCGCTAACTGAGATGCAGCGGATGTTCGTACACCATCTGGTCCACAACAAGCTCAACCAGACCGCCGCTGCACGGCAGGCAGGTTTTAATCAGCCGGGTACTTCGGCCCACGCACTTGTGCGCAACCCTAAGGTAATAGCTGCCATTGCCGAAGAACGCGCGGAGTATGCCCGTGCGAGCGGGATGACTAAGCAGAAAGTGATTGAGGGATTCTCAGACGCTATTGACTTGGCGCGTATCAAGGCGGATGCAATCGCCATGATTGCGGGGTGGCGTGAGATCGGCAAGATGTGCGGGCTCTACGAGGCTACAAAGACCGAGCTCAAGGTCTCGTTGCGGGGTCAAGTGTTGATCCAACGCCTGAATTCGATGTCCGACGAAGAACTTCTTGCGCTCGCAGAGGAAGACCCGTCGGTTTTAGAGGGGGAGTTCAGCCTTGTCAGCCCCGAATAGCCCAGCACGCAAAGCGCGTCTGCAGAAATTGCTTGCACAGCGCGTCCTCGCACGTCGCCGCTTGTTGCAATTTACTCAGCTGACACATCCTGCGTATTCAGCGGGTTGGGTGCACGATGATATCTGCCGTCGTCTCGAGCGCTTTAGCGAACAGGTTGCCTCGCGGCTGGCTCCTCGGCTGATGCTCCTGACGCCGCCGCGCCACGGTAAATCCGAACTGGCGTCTATCCGCTTCCCCGCATGGCACATAGGACATAATCCAGATCACGAGATCATCAATGTTGGCTATAACCTCGAGCTGCCGATGCGCTTTTCGCGCAAAGTGCGCGAAGTGATGCGCGAGCAGCAGTACCGCGCCATTTTCCCCGACGCTCAGCTCGATCCGGCATCCCAATCTGTCGAGGCGTGGAACACAACCAAAGGCGGTGGGTTCACCGCAGCCGGCGTAGGTGGCGGCATTACCGGTAAAGGTGCGCACGTACTCATAATTGATGACCCAATCAAGAACCAAGAAGAGGCCGACTCGGTTCTTTCCCGCGACAAGCTGTGGGATTGGTATCAGAGTACGGCGTATACCCGCCTGTCCCCCGGTGGCGGGGTGCTCGTTATCGAGACATGGTGGAACGATGACGATCTTGCCGGCCGGCTGCAGAAGGCAATGTCCTCCGAGACCGGCGCTGACCAGTTCGAAGTTATATGCTATCCAGCGCTTAGCGAGCATTGGGAGTACCGCGACGAGCGGACTAACGAGATTGTCCGCGTGGACGCCCCGTTCCCGGAGGCCGAGAAAGACGCCGCCATGACGCTCTTGCGTCCCAAGGACGTGTGCCTCCATGAAGACCGGTACCCGACGGACGCGCTTAAGCGCATCCGGGCCAACCTGCAGCCTCGTATCTGGTCGGCGCTGTACCAACAGAACCCCGTTCCCGACGAGGGCATGTTCTTCAAGAAAGAGTACTTCAAGTACCAGAAATCGATGCCGATGCCGCATAATCTGCGCGTCTACACCGCGTGGGACTTCGCAATTGGCGAAAGGCAGCAGAATGACTGGACCGTCGGTGCCACGATTCTTCAGGATGAGACGGATACGCTTTTCGTGCTGGATATCTTCCGTATGAAGGGCGATAGCTTCCAGATTGTCGAGGCAATACTTGATGTTGCGCTACGCTGGGGGGCAATTCCGGGCGTCGGGTATCTGATAGGCGTCGAGGATGGGCAGATTTGGCGCGCCGTCGAGCCGCTACTGAAGAAACGCATGAATGAGCGCCGTCAGCACCCCCCCTATGAGGCACTGAGGCCTCTGACTGATAAACTAGCCCGTGCCCGACCGCTGCAGGGCCGCATGCAGCAGGGTCGAGTGGTGTTTCCGGAGGGTGCCAGTTGGTTGCCGCAGGCTGAGCAGGAGCTCCTGCGCTTCCCGGCTGGTGCCCATGACGACGTAGTTGATGCACTAGCTTGGGCAACGCACTTGTGTATCGGGAAAGAGCCGCCGCGTTTGGAGAAACCCCCGCCGCTGTCGTCCTGGCGCGATAAGCTAGCCCTCGCCGGCAGTGGTGGTGGCGGCCACATGGCCGCGTAACCTATATAAAGGAACTGAAGATGCCCGTTAACACGACTCTAGCCGATGAAGTTTGGTGCCGCTATGCGTGGCTTCGGGACAATGGGCACTTGGCCTATGTCAAGAAAGCTACTACTTGCGAAGATTTCTTTGTCGGCCTTCAGTGGGACAAAGAGGATCTGGCGCTTCTGCGCAGTAGCCGCCGGCCCGCGCTCACGATCAACAAGATTCTCAGCACTATGTCCAATGTGATGGGCGAACAGATATTCAATCGCACGGATATCGCCTTCAAACCGCGCAATGAAGGCGCGTCTGCCGAGGTCGCCGATGCGTTAACCAAGGTTTTTATGCAGATTGGGGACAACAATCAGCTCAATTGGGTGCGCAGCGACGTGTTTGCTGACGGGATTATCGGGTCTCGCGGCTTTTTCGACGCCAGACTGGATTTTACGGACTCCCTGCGGGGCGAAGTACGTATCGAGCAGCTGAATCCGAAAAATGTGCTGATTGACGCCGACGCCGACGCGTATGACCCCGATACGTGGGGCGACGTCATCGTAACGAAGTGGGTGAGCCCGGATCAGGTCGAGCTTCTGTACTCGAAGCGGGACGCCGATCTGTTGCGCAATCGGTACGACACGTACTCCCCCTACGGCGATGACGCCATCGATCTGGGCCGCGACCGCTTCGGCACCCCCCAAGCGGCATACACATACACCACAGAGTCCGAGTCCGAGAGCAACAACGTCCGCAACATCCGCATCATTGAGCGCCAGTGGCGCAAGCTCGACCGCGTGCAGCACTTCGTGGATATTGCCACGGGTGATATGCGCGTTATCCCGCCTGATTGGGACGCTGAACGCATTCAGCAGCACATGGCACAAAACACCGGGTTGTCGGTTACGAAGAAACTGATTCAGCGGATTCGCTGGACCGTAGTAGCGGGCAATGTTGTGCTGCATGACGACTGGTCGCCGTACAAGCACTTCACGGTTGTGCCCTACTTCCCGTATTTTCGTCGCGGGCGTACCGTAGGGCTGGTTGAGAACCTTATCGGCCCGCAGGAGATGCTGAACAAGGTGAGCTCGCAGGAGCTGCACGTAGTCAACACTACGGCGAACTCTGGTTGGAAGATCAGGCGCAATGCGCTCCAGAATATGAGTACTGGCGAGCTGGAGCAGCGCGGCGCACAGACCGGGCTGGTTTTGGAGCTGGATGAAATTGGCAATGCGGAGAAAATTGAGCCAAACCACACGCCGTCTGGGCTGGATCGGCTTTCATTCAAGGCCGAGGAGCATATCAAGACCATCTCCAACGTCTCGGATTACATGCAGGGTTTTGCGCGTGAGGACGTAGCCGCCAAGAGTGTGCAGGCGAACAAGCAGAGCGGACAGGCCAACCTCGCCAAAGTTATGGACAATATGAGCCGAACGGACACCATATTGGCCCGCAACGTGCTGGACATGGTGCAGGAGTATTACACTGAGCAGAGGCTGCTGTTTATCACCACGGATCGGCTTACCAACTCCACAGAGCAGGTATCGGTTAACCAGCCGACTCCAGAAGGCGGTATTCTTAACGACCTAACCCTCGGTGAGTATGCCGTGGTGGTGACCACTCAGCCTGAGCGCGATACGTTTGAAGAGACTCAGTTTGATCAGGCGCTGCGCTTGCGTATAGAGGCGGGTGTACAGCTTCCTGACCGATACATCATCCAGTCCAGCCGGCTTAGGGATAAAGCCGAGATTATCAAAGAAATGGCGGGCGATCAGGACAGTCCGGCGGCACAGGCGGCCGCTCAACTCAAGCAGCGCGCCAGTGAGGCAGAGGTGTCCAAGCTGGAGGCCGAGGCGACGCAGAAGCAGGCCGACGCCCAGCTCAGAGCGGCCAAAACTCAGAAAGAGCTGTCGATGATAGGGCAGAACAACGGCCAGAGCGAAGTAGCTCTGGAGCAGATGAAGCTCGAAGCTGAAACGGCGATTGAGCAGCAGAAGCTGGAGCAGGAGCACCAACTTGCGGTTGAGCGAATGAACAGAGAGTTCGGGCTTAAACGCGAGCAGATGCAGGCAGAGATCGCGCTCAAGCGTGAGCAGGCGGCGGCAGAGGCCGCCATTAAGCAGCAGCAGACTCGGGATCAGTTGATGGAGCAGCGTGTGGCTGCCGTCGAGAAGGCCCGTAGTACCCCCAAACCCAGTGAAGGAGCATCCAATGGCTGACAAAGATAGTGATCAGGGCGCAGTAGATCGTGGCGATGAGCTGGACCCCACCGCCCAAGGAGTTGATGGCGCAGAGGCAGAGGGTGCCGGTTCTCTCCCGCCCGCTAAGGACGACGAGGTCAAAAGTGACAAGCTTGGCGACGACCTCGAAACGCCGGAGGAGAAGGCCGACCGCGAGAAGGAAGAGGCTGAGGTCGAGGCGAAGAAGCGTATCCGTATCCCCAAAGCGCGCTTCGACGAGGCTCAGGCCAAGGCGCGGGCTCGCGAACAGGCCCTACTGGGAGAAATCGAGCAGCTGAAGGGCGGCCAGCAGGCCACGGCGACTCAAAAAGCGGTTCTTGAAATGCGGGGCAGCATTGAGGAACTGCAGGACAAGTATGAGGATTTGATCCTCGACGGGAAGAAGGACGACGCGCGCAAGGTCCGCAAGCAGATTGACTCGATGCGCGAGGAGTTGGTTGACTATCAGACCTCCGTCAAGTCCGACGCGGCTCGCAAATCGGCGGTCGATGAGCTGACGTATAACGCCCAGCTTGCTGGTTTCGAGGCGAAATACCCGGCACTTAACCCCGACCATGACGCGTTTGACGAGGAGAAGACTACAGAGGTGGCCACGCTGCTCAGCGCGTTTATCAAGGCCGGCATGCGGCGTGCTGATGCCTTGACCAAGGCGGTGAAGTACGCGTTGGGGGCTCCAGCAGAGTCGAAAGCGGACGACGCCACCAAAACGCAGTCCGAGGACCGCTCCAAGAAGGCCCGTGACAAGGCCGCCGGTGCCAATACTCGGCAGCCTCCAAGCATTACGGCGCTTGGTTTGGATACCGACAAGGCCGGTAAGACGGGGGAATCCGGCGTCGACGTGATGCGGATGTCGCAGGACAAGTTCGCCAAACTGGACGAAGAGACCAAGGCGAGGCTGCGCGGTGATGAGCTCTAAGCCCCCTGTTAGGGCCAACTGAGGAGGACGCACTATGTTCAAGGACCAAGTTGCGAGGGTCGCCCACGAGGTTATTCGGGCTTACCGCGCGGCATTGGGTGACACCTCCCCGCCTGCGTGGGAGGCCGCCCCCGGCTGGCAGATTGACAGCGTTATGGCCGGCGTGAACCTGCACTGGGACAGGGATGTTAGCGTCGAGACTGCCCATGAGGCGTGGGCGGCGCACAAAACTGCAGATGGCTGGAAGTATGGCCCCAAGGAGGACCCCGATAACAAGGCGCACCCGTGCTTGGTGCCGTTTGAGCAGCTGCCGAAAGAGCAGCAGGTGGACGCCTTCCTGTTCCGGGCCGTTGTCCATGCGCTGCGTCCGCCCAGTAAGAAGTCCGCACAACGGGTCGCTGTTGCTGGTTTTGACGCACTTCGTGTCATGGAAGACGGCAGATGAACGCCAACGAGCTGCTTTTCTACCTGCGCGGTTTCTTCGAGCTGATCGACGAGCTTACTCCGGGCCAGATTCGGGCAATTCGCAATGAAGTATTGCGTGCGCAGCCCGTAACAGCGGAGATTATCCCCGTCGAGGTGGTTGACCCAATTCGGCGAGTATCAGCCAGCCGCCCCATGCACAGCGACTGCGGTGATTGCGGCGGACAAGCAGAATCCGGCAATAACCGTACGCGGTGAGTAGAAGAGGGGAGCCAAATGGCTCCCCTCTGTTTGACACAGTGGATTATTGGTTCTATTATCCACGATATCGGGTGTACGCCACGACAGCGTGTACGGAGTGTCGACCTCCTAAAAAGCCGCATCTGCGCTAGCCCCAAGCGAGACTCTGGGAGCAACGATTCGACTTCTTCCCCCACAGCCCTTAGGAGGCTCAAACATGTCTCTCACTAACTTTGCACTGATCACGGACGAGCAGAAAACCGTATGGTCCATGGACCTGTGGAAGAGTGCTCGCAATTTTTCGTTCATCAACCGCTTTCTTGGCAGCGACGCCAACTCGCTCGTTCAGCACGTTACTGAGCTGAAGAAGTCCGAAAAGGGCGCTCGCGCTGTTATCACCCTGCTTGCTGATCTGGAAGGTGATGGCGTCGCCGGTGATCGCACCCTCGAAGGCAATGAGGAGCAGATGAAGTCATACGATCAGGTGATTCGTTTTGACCAGCTGCGCCATGCCAATCGTCACGAGGGTCGGATGGCCGATCAGAAGTCCGTTGTCAGCTTCCGTAACAACAGCCGCGACGTTTTGGCCTATTGGCTTGCCGACCGCATCGACCAGTTGGCGTTCCTGACTCTGTCGGGCGTCAGCTATGCAATGCGCAACAACGGTATCGCCCGCGTCGGGTCGGACTTCCCATTCCTTGAGTTTGCTGCGGATGTCACGGCTCCAACCAGCCAGCGCAAGCTGCGTTGGGACGGTACCGGTAAGACTTTGGTGCCGAACGGTGCCACCAACACGGTCGCGGCTGCGGACACCCCGATGTGGGAACTGTTCGTTCAGTTGAAGGCATATGCCAAAGACCAGTACCTCCGCGGTATCAAGGCATCCGGCGGCGAAGAGCAGTTCCACGTGTTCATGACTCCGCAGGCAATGGCTCGGCTGAAGCTTGACCCGACCTACATGCAGAATCTGCGCAGTGCCCGCCAACGCTCGGCGGAAAACCCGCTGTTCACAGGCAGCTCGGTCGAAATCGACGGCATCGTGTTTCACGAGTTCCGTCACGTGTACAACACTTCCGGTGCGGCCTCGGGCAGCAAGTGGGGTGCGACCGGCGATCAGGACGGCTGCCAGATTTTGTTCTGTGGCGCACAGGCGTTGGGCATGGCTGACATCGGTAACCCGATTTGGACCGAGAAGGGCTTTGACTACGAGAATCAACAGGGCATCGCGGTATCCAAGATTCTCGGTTTCCTGAAGCCGAAGTTCAACAGCATTTATTCGGGAAACACCGTGCAAGATTTCGGTGTTATCTCCGTCTACGCTGCTCAGTAATCATAGGAGATCTGACATGTCCAAGCTCATCGCTACCCGTGGCCAGCAATACCTGCTGGCTGCAGAGTTCACTTTCAACTTCGACGACACGATGGTTGACACCACCGGCGTGCAGAAGAATTTTGGCACCGTTGGCTCTACGGCTTTTGACGTGATTAACCTCCCCACCGGTGCCGTAATCACCGACGGGGATGTTGTTACCGAGACGGCCGTCGGCGGCTCGGCCGCCTACAGCGTGTCGGTCGGCGACTCCGGCAACGCGACCCGGTATCTTGCAGCTACTGATCGCAAGGGTGCAGGTCGCTCCCCGCTGGTTCCGACTGGGTACGTCGGCAACGGCGAGCAGGTTCGCATCACTGTCGCGCCGACCACTGCAAACGCTACCGCCGGCAAGGTTACGGTCCGCGTGCAATATACTGTGCGTAACCGGGCCAACGAAGTCCAAACCCACTAAGCTGCTTCTGGTAGGGGGCTTTCGAGCCCCCTACCAGCAAACGGCCCACAACTTTCGGAGAACGCACCATGAAAAAGGGGCCTTCCAAGCTCGTGCTTAATCGTGACTATATGCTGGCCACGACCAAAGGGCACATGATTGCCTTCAAGAAGAACGTTCCAGTGTATGTGCCGCCGGTGGTGTATGCCGACGCCATCGCTATCGGCGCACGGCCCGAGGACGGTTCTGATCCCAACGTACTGGGTGATGAAAGCAGCGGCAAAGTGGTTCCGATGGATACCGCTGAACGCGGGGTGCGCATTCTCGCCGCAATCGAGAGCATCGTAGCTCGCAACGAGCGCAAGGACTTCACTGCGGCTGGCTCCCCTTCTGTCAGGGCTGTTGAGCGCGAAGTCGGTTTCGACGTCGACATGCGCGAAGTTACCAGTGTGATGCAAGAGCGCAATGAGAAGCGGGCTGCTCAGTAATGGACAGCACCGCTCTGCACGATCTCTTTCGGTCGGAGGTGCGCGACGAAGTAGCGCCGTACCTCTGGTCAAGTGCGGAGGTTTACTCGTACATCGACGATGCGCAAAAAATGTTCTGCCGATTGCAGGGCGGCATTGCAGATGCCACGTCGCCGGTTACTCGCCTGACAGCGGCTGCCGGCGACGTGTTTGTCCCGATCAGTCCGCTCATCCTCAAGCTTCGTGAGGCACGACGCTCCATCGACGGGCGCGGCCTCGAGATTCTGAACTTTGAGGACCTGCAGGCCCGCCAAGGGGATGACGACTATGGCAGTCGCTCGGCGTACCGTATCGACAATACCCCCGGCGCAGTTACCGCGATCGTAGTCGGCATGGAGGCCAATAAGGTCCGACTGGTACGGATTCCGCAGGAAGATCAGACCTTTGACCTGATCGTGTACCGCATGCCGCTGGTTGCAATCACGGACGTTGGCGGCCAGCCACTGGAAATCGATGAGCACCACCATCGCCCCTTAGTGCACTGGATGAAGCATCTCGCGCATCAGAAGCAGGATGCGGAGACCTATGATCGCGGTCGCGCTGCCGAATTCCGCGACGAGTTTTTGGCATATAGCGCTCAGGCTAAAGCCGAGCGCGAAAAGCGGGAACATAAGTACAGAACTGTCGGTTACGGGGGCTACTGATGGACAACGCGGGGGTGTGGCACGACGTTCTCGAGCGGCTCGACATAACGCAGATACTTCTTTTCGTGATCCCGTCGTTATGCGGCGCGTGGGTGCTTTGGTATCGGAAGCATTTCCCCGTATGGAAAAAGTTCTGGCGCGATGTTTTCGAAGGGTTGCGCGGTATCCCCGCGCTGCAGGCTGAGGTAAAAGGCATTCGCTATTACGTCTCTCCGAATGGCGGCGGCTCGATGATGGATTCCATCACGCACACCGAAAAGGTCATGGCCGCACTTGTCGAACAAATCGACTTGGTTGTGCAGACCATGCGCGCGGAAAATGATTCGGATGGCTTCGTGGCGCGCTTCTACGCTGACGGTGCCGGAGCAAACACGTATGTAAATCAGACGTATGCCCGTTGGTTGGGTGTCGGAAAGACCGAATTGCTCGGGTGGAACTACTTCAACTTCATCCACCTAGAGGATGTGGACCGAGTACGCCAGCACTGGGATTTATGCCGCAGTGAGTGCCGGCATTACCGCATCAGATATCGCGTGGTTACCGCGGATGGCGAGAGTATCGACGTAGAAGCTGCGGCAACCCCAATCCCGGAAAACGCGCAGACTAAGCGCTGGGTTGGCTCCATACGGAGGCTAGACAGTGACCGACGTAGCCAAGTCGAATAGCGGGGGCAAACCGTCCAAGAAGTTTGGCCCACGGCTCCTGCTCGGAACGGTCGCCGTTGCCGCTTTTATCGGCATGTGGGAGGGTGGCAAGGACTCCGATGGTTCCTCGGTGGTGTATGCCGACCGCCTCGCTGGCGGACTCCCTACCGTCTGCGCTGGTCTGACTCGGCACATAACTACGACGCCAATCATTGTCGGCCAGCGCTGGCCGGCAGAGAAGTGCCTTGCTGAGGAGCGCAAGGCTGTCGAGGTCGTTCAGCTCCGTTTAGAGATGTGCTTCAGTCGTATGCCGCCGCAGTCCGTATTCGACGCTGCGACCAGCCACGCGTGGAACAATGGCACGTCGGCTACTTGCGGTAGTCAGGCCATGCTGGCATGGAATCGCGGCGACTGGCAGCTCGGCTGCCGCAGGCTGGCTTTTTCAGATAGCGGCAGACGGGTGTGGAGCTACGTTAAAACGGGCAGGATGCTGCCGAACGGCAAAGCCGAATATCGCTTTGTGCAGGGCCTCGCAAGACGACGCGACGCTGAGTATCAACTATGCAGGACGGGAGAAGCGGTATGAGCGCCGTCTATGGATATATCACCGCTGCGTTTCTCTTTATCGCGGCCATCGCGGGCGGTGTTGGGTACTGGCAGGGCGGAAAGCATGCTACTACGGCTGCCGACCTCGCTATGAATGAGCACCTTGCTGCGGACCTCACGGCCGAGGTGAATAACAGGATTGCGGCCAACCGACTTGAGCGGGACCTTGCAAAAGCGCAAGCTGATGCGTCAGAGGCCTATGAAAAAGGAAAGAAAGATGCCGAAGCCACAAGCACTGCTGTTGTCGCTGCTTTACGTGCTGGCAACCTCCGGCTGCAGCACCGTTGGTCCGGTTGCGAGGCCGAGCTACTGTCCAGCACTGCCGCCGCTACCGCCGAACCTGATGCAGCCACCAGAAACCGAGAAGAAAGTGCGGGACGAATTGTTCGTGCCGCAGCCCAATGTGACGCCCAAGTACGAGGACTCCAAAAACTCCTGATGCTTGAGCGTGAACACCTCAACAAGCAGTGAATGACTCCAGCCAAGGGTGAGTCGCTTGTACCGGCGCGTTGTCCGGAATAACTTTTGGCAGTCCGGGCGCGTTGTCTGCTCCACAACGCGCTCGGACCCCTTATAATCCCACCACACTGCTTAGGAGATTGGACCATGGCAAATGCCCTCTTTGATAAAGCCCGCCAGCGGTTTCTGGAGGGCCAGTTCAACTGGAACACCGACACCATCAAGTCGCTTCTCGTGGATACCGGCACCTACACGGCGAATCTGTCAGCCCACGAGTTTCTGTCTGATATCGGCACGGGTGCGCGAATCTCGGTGTCCGGTGCCTTTACCGGCAAAGCAACAGCTGGCGGCGCTGCCGATGCCAACGATGTCACTTTCACGTCGGTGACAGGCGCGAGCATCGAAGCCATTGTGCTCTACAAGGACACTGGCGTCGATTCCACTAGCCCGCTCATCGCTTTCATCGACACGGCGACCGGGCTGCCGATTACGCCCAATGGCGGCGATATCATCGTCACGTGGGACAACGGTCCAAACAAGATCTTCAAGCTCTAAGGCGGTCTTGCCATCGGTGCCAGTGGATATGTGCTTCAGCGCCGGCTTGTGATTGCCCGCGCGTTGGAGCACGGTTCGCAGACTAGGAGTTCTTGCAATGGCTATCAAAGTGTTCACTTCCTTGCAGCAGGGCGCGCCAGCCATCAACGGTGTTGCTGGGTCTCTTGTTACTGCTCTTGATGCCATTCTTGTAAATGGCTATGGGCAGGTCAGCGTTTCGTCCATTGCTCGGGTCAGTACGACGGCTACCGTAACCACCGCAACCGCGCACGGATTCAGCACCGGTGACGTAGCGCTTATTGCCGGCGCAGTAGAGACCGATTACAACGGTGAGTTCGTAGTCACCGTGACCGGAGCTACGTCGTTTACATACGACGTACTCGGTACCCCCGTAACGCCAGCGACAGGTACGATCACCAGCAAACGCGCCCCGGCAGGTTTTTCCAAGCCCTTTGCCGGCACTAACATGGCCGTATACCGTGCAAACGCGCTGGATAGCCGGCGGCACTATTTCCAGATAGTGGATGACGGTACTACTGCCGGCGGTGCGCGCGAGGCGCGTCTGCACGGCTATGAAACCATGTCGGATGTCAGCACAGGTACCGGTATGTACCCGTCTACCGGGCAGTATCCCAACGGTTTTTTCTGCCAAAAGTCGGACACTGCCGACGCGACGGCACGCGGTTGGGTGGTGATTACCGACGGCAAAACGGTGTACCACTTTGCGTATCTGTCGGCACTGGTATCTTCTGGCGACCTTTCTTCGCCGGGTAACAATATGAACGCCTTTGGTTTTGGTGATGCTCTGGAGTTCAAGCCCGGCGATGCGTTTTTGAGTTGGGTTTCTGGTAGTTCGAGCACAAACCAGTTCTCATCGACGCAGTACTGTGGATTGTTTAGTGCCGCCCAGAGCATTACTAACGGCACCCCATCCCAGTTTGCGGCGCTTATCGTAACGGCGCGCGACTTCACCGCGGTTCCGGGTCCAAGGCCGACGCAGCTTTTTGCTTCCGGACTAAACTCTAGCATGGGCGGGACTGTCAACATCTCCTACCCGCACCGGATTGATAACGGCTTTTACATGGTTCCAGCGTTGCTCGTGCAGGGCTCGCCGGCACTTATCCGCGGACGTATGCCCGGATACTACGAGCCTTTGCACGGGCCCAGCTTCCCCAATACGCAGATCATCGAGAACGTGACCGGCTTCGCTGGGCGTAAGTTCATGATGCTTTGGGGCAAGAACTCGTCTTCAGTTGGTGCCGTAGTTGTCGATATTACCGGCCCGTGGGATAGCTGATTATGGCTGCCCACCGGTACTGGCGGCTTTTTATCTCGCGGACTGGGGGCGATACCTCTGTCTCTATCGGCGAGCTCGTGCTTGCAACGACTCCGTCTGGCCCCCAAGCAGCTGTTGGCGGGATCGCCTCCGCGAGCAGTGATGATGGCACTAACGTAGCGGCTAATGCCTTCGACGGCGTAATGTCGTCAGTGAACTTCTGGCGAAGCGCCTCCAACAGCATGCCCAGCGGAACCGGTCGGCAGCACATCCAATACACCTTCGGAGCCGGTAACGAGATCGATGTTGCAGAGGTTCGTATATACTTCAACGACGCCTCGTTTAGTACAGCCTATCCCTCGAACTTTGCGCTGCTCTACAGCGATGACGGTGCCGAATGGGTAGTGCAGCGCGCTTGGGGCGACATGGTGTTCGCTATCGGCGAGACGAGAACGCTTGACGCCACTCCGTTGCCAAGTAATCAGCTGAGCAACCGCGTGGTTATTCGCCGTGACTACCGTTACAACGCGGCGGCCAATACCGGTATCCCGCCCAGTGTAGTGCGCGTATTGCCACACCCGATTATGGGTTTCGGCGTGCACCACGGCAGCGCACCGAGTATTCTCACTCCGTGGTCTGGGGGGTACTTCATCGCCGGGTCTACAACGTCGCTCGGTCTCCCTCTTGCACGCCGCGTGGACCTGATTGATCAGAGGTCCGGAGCCCTCGTACGCCAGTTCTTCACAAAAGCGGACGGTCAGTTCCTGTTTGAGTGGATTGGTCCCGGCCCGTGGACGCTAGTTGGCGTTGATAGCTCGGCAGAGCAGAATAGTGTCGTATTTGCGCATATCCTACCGGCGCTCATGACTTAATAGGGGGTACAACATGCCGTATGTGCCCCCGAACGGCAGCGCGATAGATCTGGTTTTCGGTGGTAGCTACACCCCCCCGAATGGCGCGGCGTCCAACCTAGAATTCGGCGTTGTCACCGCTGATGTTCGACAGGCCGGTGCCCAAGACACCGCGCGTTTCGGTGTGCCGACGCTCCGGCAGCCGACGTTCGCTCGCGCTAAGGGTTTTGAGGCTTCCGCCCTCGGCGTTGCGGCCATCCGCAAGGATGTCCCACTCATAGCACCAGCGTCAATTGATAGCAGCGCGGTTGTCGGTACTCCCGAATACGTTCGCTGGCGGCGGTTCATTACGGTAGAAGCCGGCATCTCCCAGCCGTCATGGCCCCTCGGTGATGGCCGCGTCCGCACGCTGGGCGGATATACCCCCCCGCCCGCGGTAAACGTCATACTCAATTGGCCGGGCGAGCCGTATTCCGTCCCGCCGGCAACAAACGTAGTTGTCGACTTCGGTGCCATTGGGTTTGGCCGTATCCTTGGGGCTACGCTGTTTGACCAGCTGGTGTTCGGCATACCGGCATTGACGCAGCCGCTGGGGGCGCATCCTTCCGGGATTGCAAGCACAGCCACTTTTGGCGTGCCCGACATAAGCCTGTTCGTCGATACGCTGCGCCCCGTTGGCTGGGATTCGTATGCCGCTGGCGACCCGGTGCTCATTCTGGCCGCGCAGGGTATTTTGACGGGCGGTATCGCGCCACCGCCACAGTCCGGTCCAGATGATGAGCGACAGCTCCCGAGCCCGTTCGTCGACTTTCGGGTTAGGCCGCTGGCTCCTGCCGGCGTTCCCGTACCGACGAACCAGATTTCCAATACGCACGTCATCGCGTTTGACATACAGTTCCTCGATGTCGCGGGCCGCGGTCCTAGCTCGTGGGTCGCTGGCACCCCACATATCGACTTTGCGATTAGGGGCATTGAGCCGCCATTCATTGCTAGCAATATCTTCGGGTCGCATAACGTGGCCCGAGTTCAGGTTGTATTTACCGCTGGTTGGGAGAGCAGTTTCGTCTCCGAGAACCACGAACTGGATATAAACCTGCAGCGAGCGCTCCACCACAGCGGGGCGACAGACCCAACAGCATATGGTGCGACGGCTGTCAGAAACCAGTTTGAAGTGCTGCGTCCCACTGGCTGGCTTAGTCAGAGCATCAACTTCCCTGTTGTACAGAACCACGAGCAGTACGTGTTTGTGCGGCCCTTTATGGACACAAACAGCGACCCGACGCAGTGGCCGCCAAACTACTCCCCGTTGGTGGAAAACCGTAACCGCAAAATGGGGGCCGGCGGCTGGCAGTCTTCGCGGTTTAGCGTTATTGGCAACATTGTAGAAAACGCTGCGGTGCTGGTGGCTCCAGACGGCACGGACACGACGCTTTGGGGCTCCGATACGTTCATAGCCCACCGCGTGCGTAGCGTGGTCCCACAGGGGTGGGAGGAGTTCTACAGCGCTCAGTATGCCGTGGTCTATAACGCCGCCGCTGTTATCGCCCCGCAGGGATGGAGCAACGCGCTGGTAGGCACTCCCGGGCAGGTCCTCAGTCTCAACCGCACGGTTAAGCACATCTTTCCGTACGACGGTGGAGATATGGGCACGGCGTTTATCGCGTACGCCGTACGCGCTATCCAGCAGAGCGTGTTCAACGACGTGCCTGCTGGCTTCCCCGAGGTTCGGTTTAACCCATACCCAATTGCCCCAACCGGTTTGACGCCGCCGCAGTTCGGCGGACACACGGTGTTCGAGCACTTCACCATCGCGGCCCCGAGATCGACAAACGTGCATGCCGTGCCGTGGGTCGGCGAGCCGCTTATCGAGAACCGGAACAAGGCGCTTGTCGTGTCTCCGAGCGATCAGTCGCTCTACGGGCAGGCGAGGGTGTTTAACTTCAACACCCATGTGACTATTTCGGCGGGAGTTCTGTCCCTCTGGGGCTCGCATTCTATCGGGTACCGCACTCGCAATATCGTAGCCGCGCCGATCTCGCGCACGGTGTTTTCAGTCACGCATCAAATCCGCAATGTTCTACCCGATCCGCCATCGCGCCAGCTTGTAGCGCCGGCAGGACTCTTCATCGGCGTGGAGCACAACCCCGGAATCGTTTCAACGCCTACCGCGCGATTGGCTACCATATATCCGGATGGGTTCAGCAGTGCGGAGTACGGCGCTCCCGCTCTGGCGCGCAACACTATCGAGCTCCCCCCGTGGCCATTTAGTCTTGACCAGCTCGGTGTGCCGCTAGTTATCGCGGTGCAGCATTTGTATCCACGTACCATCCCGTGGCCGAACTCCACCCCGCCTGTTTCAAGCAGCGACAAAAACTGGGTCTGGGCGCAGCGGCCGCGTGTTTCACCGCACACGATCTATGCGCCGGCGGCTACCGAGGCTACGCAGCAGGCCATGGATAACCACCCGGAAAACAATCCGCACGTGATAGATGGGCGGCGAGTTGGCGGCGAGTGGTCTTTTGGCGGCGGCTGGCCGTGGTTTGGTCGGCCCGACGTATCGAACCAGTTTCGAGTGATCGGGCCTGCGCCAAGTCACGGCTCGAACAACTTGAGCCCGACCGTGCGGTTTGGTAGCCCAGTAGTCGATCTTGGGCGTCGGTATATTAGCCCGCGCCCGATTCGGAGCCTGCGCTTTGGCTTGGTTCTTATTCTTGACGTACCGCAGTACATCAGTCTTGACGCACAGCACAGCGGCATCGCACCGTCGGATATTTCCGAGCAGCACATGGTCGCACCGCCGCCAGAGGCCGTGTTTCCAGCTGCCGCGCCATCAGGTTTTGTTGCCACATCTTGGGGGAACCATACTGCTGAGTTGTCCATTCGCGAAGTGCTGCCGCAGGGCATCCCGCACCGCGGAAATCCGCAGGAAGGGCTGACTAACCCGTGGGGGACTCACTTGGTCGGTTTCCCCCGGGTGTTCAACTGGGGTGGATACGATCTCACGCTGTGGGGTGACGCGTGGGTATCCCACAAAAATCGCTCCCTGCCAGTCGAAGGTTGGAGTTCGTTGTCTATAGAGGACGAGACTCTGGGTTCGTTTTCGGACCGCATGCGAGTACGTAGGCGCAATCCGTCAGAAGGACTGTCGGGGATCGGTTCAAAGTCCGTTTTCGGGTCGCCCGGTATTAGCTTCTCTGTGCGGACTATTCTCAGTCAGGGCATCTCGGGATACAATACTGGCACCCACGTCGTCAGCGCTACAAAAACTCTCTCGCCGCTGAGTTGGGACAGTTTGGAAATTGGCAACATAGACCGTTGGGAGGCTGGTAAAGTGAAGCCACACGGCGACGATCTCAGCACTATGGGCACTCCGCGTACGCTTAGGCCGTTGCGCGGCTTCGGGATAAGTGCCGGAGTAGTTGGAGAGCCCCGTTTTGGCGTGCCACTGTATCCGGCGGGTATTCCAGAACTCGGGATTTACGGCCCCAGCATTTCGAATCCGTTCGGCTGTACGAACCGCGTAGTTGTTCCGTTGCCGATTCTGCCGCAGCAAACCGTCCCCCAACCGGCGATAGCTTGATGAACCAGACCAAGACGTACCCACTACCGATTATAGGAGTCGACGTTCTTTCAAGCGAGACTGCGCTGGCAGGAGGCGCTGTGCGTAGTGCAGTCAACGTCGACATCGGTCGCGCGGGAAGATTCAGCCGACGTGCCGGCTATACTCGTCGCATCCCGCTGTCTGGCATGCACAGTCTGTTCGATGCAACACAAAGGGCGCGCGCCGTTGTTGCTCGGGATAGCGCGCTGTACTGGCTAGACACGGACACGTTTGATATGGTCCTGCTGTCAGTGCTTAATTCCCCCGATCCTCTTGATTTTACTGAGTATAATGGCAATCTCTATTTCGCAAACCGCACCACAATTGGCTGGGTACCTCACGACAGTACTGAGGCGCGCCCCGTCGGTGTTCCGATGCCAAACACCCCGACTTTGTCAGCTGCGCTCGGCGGACTAACTCCGGGAAAGTACGGCGTGTCGATCACGTTCGTTAATGATCGCGGCGAGGAGAGCGGGGCGACACCGGTACAGATTATTGACCTCCCTCAAGGCGGCGGTATCCGGATGGCGAATTTGTCGCAGCATCTAGGCTGGACCGTCAATGTATACACTACGTCCGCTGACGGAGACATACTGCGCTGGGCGGCTGAGTTCCCCGCAGTATTCCCCGCGTACGCAGTAGCGGAGACTGCCCAAGGCGGTGAGGTCGAAACTCAGTTTCTTGGGCCGTTGCCAGCCGGAAGCATCATACGCTGGCATAACGGTCGTTTGTTCACCGCAGAGGGCAACGCGCTTCGTTTTTCTGAGGCGCTGCGTCCTCACTTACACGATCCTGCGCATGGGGTAATTCCGTTTAGCGGGAACATATCCTTTGTCGAGGCTGTCATAGACGGTCTGTTTGTCGGCGACGAGCGCGGGGTGTGGTTTCTTGCTGGCGCAGATCCTACCAAGTTCGAACAGCGGTATGTGTCTCCATATCCAGCGGTTGCGCGCTCTAGCCGTGTTGTTCCAGCAGGGCACTTTTCGCCGAGAGTGGTCCCACCCACTGCACCCGTGGCAGTATGGCTCAGCGAGGTGGGGTATGTGGTTGGGGCAGCAGGAGGCGGGTTGACAGAGCTCCAGAAAGACCGCGTGCGTATCCCCAGCGGGCTTGCCGGCCGCTCGGCGTTCTTGCTACGCGACGGGAAAAAGCAGATCATTACCACAATAAGTGCTGTGTCGACCAGCACGGCTGGTACGGCCCACAACTCTATTATCGGAGTATGATATGGCGGGCTTTATGGCGGGCAAGTGGTTGACGGGTAATTCAGCACTGGCGTTCAAAGCTGGGCGGTTCGTGGTTCCCGCTGACTCCGAGCCCAGCGAGCCGCCGCCAGCACAGGCTGCGTTTACGATATCCGACGTCAACGGCTTGGCAGAGGCGCTGAAGGTCAAGGCGGAAGGGCCAGTCGGAGCGCTGTCAAGCTTTATCCACACACAGGCAAGCGCTGCGACTGTATGGGTGATCAATCACAACCTCGACAGGAAAGTGTCCGCCGACGCATATACGTCAGGCGGTCAACGGATGATTGCCGAAGTAGTGAATATCAGCGATAATCAGATGCAGATTATCCTCGACTCTCCGGCAACTGGATATGCCATCATCAACTAGGGGAACGCCATGACACTCCTTGTTAATACCAAGCTCGATTTTGGCGGCGCGCGCCGCATCACAAACCTTGCCGCAGCAACCGCGAGCGGTGAGCCGGTAGTATTCGAGCAGCTAGCCGCGGCCGTCGAAGGCATCGCGTGGAAAGATAACGTCCGCGTTGCGAGCGTTGCGAATGTCACAATTGCCTCGCCCGGTGCCGCCGTTGATGGCATTACGCTGGCGGGCGGTGATCGCGTATTGCTGAAGAACCAGACCTCGCAAATTGAAAACGGCATCTACGTGTGGAACGGCGCGGCTACACCGATGACGCGTACAGCGGGGGCGGATACGTTCGATGAGCTTGAGTCTGCTACGGTTACGGCGGACGAGGGCACGAATGCAGGGACATCGTGGCGGCAGACACAGGTGAATGGTGTCATTGGCACCAACAATGTCATATGGGCAGCGTTCGGCACCGCTGCTCCTGCCGCATCTGAAGCTACGGCTGGTATCGCCGAGATCGCGACACAAGCTGAGACTGATACCGGTACAGATGACCTGCGTATCGTCACCCCGCTGAAGGCCAAAACCGCATCGTGGGCGCTGCGAAGGTTTGCCGCCACGATTGGCGACGGGTCTGCAACAAGCATCGCCGTTACACATAATCTCAATAGCACAGACGTTATTGTGCAGGTGTATGAAACGGGCGGCAGCAAGCGCGAAGTACTCGTTGAAAAGCAGGTGACTAGCGCCAACACCGTAACCACGATTTTTGATTCGGCTCCAGCTCTCAATTCCTTGCGCGTTGTTGTTCACGCATAATGCCAATCCCGTCGCTAAGTGATGTTGTTCGCAGCAGCAGCAGTACCGGCGCATTTGCTGCGGGCGGTGGCTTGTCGTGGTCAACGGTAACCGGGTCAACGGCAATCGCCGCAGGTCAGGGATATGTTGTAAACAACGCCGTGACGCAGAACATCACGCTGCCAATATCCGTAGCGGCCGGCGATGTGTTTGCGGTACACGCAAAAGGCGCAGCGCACAGGATCGTGAGCAATGGCAATGTGATTGATGCCGTTGGCGGCGGTAATGATCTGCTTGTTAGCGACGGCGATACCGCGATGCTGGTGGCGTATGCCGCTGGCTTACTGAGGATAGTGTAATGGCAGACGTGTTGCTGAGCAGCATAGTGCAACCGGCAAAGAGTACGTCGCAGATATTCGGCCTCGACCCGCAAGCGGCATTTGCATCGGCCCCCGGGATAGCGGCAAAAAATTTGTCGGGTGCGCTAACCGCAAGTGTGCTTAAAGAGATTGTCAACGTTTCTGGCGCTGGCTACATAGATTACCTCGCGCTACAGCGGGTCGATGCCACGTCGCGAATCACAAGGCTACGGGTAACGATAGACGGCGCTATTGTGGTAGATTTAACAAGCACCGCAGTTTCATCCGGCAGCGGCTTTCAGTTCGCTGTCGGATATGCAGGTTCGCTCGGGCCTGCAATCCCGTTTGCTCAATCGTTTTCCGTGGACATATCATCGTCGTTGACCGAAACTAACAAGTTGGCGCTATACCTCAGGTACAGAATATGACGGAGCGATACGAAGATATCATTCACCAAGGGCGCGTAGTCGGCAGGCGGCTAGTTGTCGATGCGGTGCCGGAAGTTGCCGTGCAAACGCGCATTGCCCGCGACGATTTCATTGAACGGTTCACGCCGCGGGAATGGTTGGCGGGGCAGAAACTCGCGCAGACGGATGCGAATCTAGCAATGGCGCTTGCGCTGCTGATGGGCAAACCGGACGGCATGGTCGATCTTGCAAGCCCGAGAGTTGCACAGGCGCTGGGGTACATGGCGCAGATCGGCGTATTGACGCCAGCGCGTGCCGCAGCTATCGGCGCAGTATAGGAGGCGGTATGAGCATGTTAGGTGATGCCAATTTTTCGCCGCTGGAAATGTTGATTGCTGCGTCGATCATTGTGATTACGCTGATGATCCCGTGGTGGGTCAGTGCTGCTGCCGCCGCCGTGCTTGTCGCGGTAGCGGCGTACCGCATTCGTATTGACAAAAAGGAGTAACCAATGTCACGTATTAACCGATTTCTCAACATCGTTGCCGCAGTCACCATGATGGCTTTCCCACTGACGG
>Ga0210043_1000209_pt1 | contig 64204 bp, 75 predicted proteins | sample CryGeymet201501t_FD_183990 | JGI IMG/M metagenome (GOLD analysis project Ga0210043, IMG submission 183990) | Groundwater microbial communities from Crystal Geyser aquifers in Utah, USA - Crystal Geyser metaG 2015-01t (SPAdes) (version 2) | ecosystem: Environmental > Aquatic > Deep subsurface >... | reverse complement strand
TTTTCTCAGCTTGCATTAAGTCCCCAGCTGAGACAGAAGTTTTGGCTCCGGAAGTAATGCCTGAAGAGACCCCTGTGGTTATGGAATCAGAGTCACCAGAGATGACTGACTCAGCCGCCATGATTACTCTCGAAACCATCGCTATGCATGACACTCCAGAAGATTGTTGGTTTGCTGTTGAAGGCAAGGTTTATGATGTTTCTCCTTACATTGCCAGCGGCAAGCACCCAGGAGACGAAGCTATATTATTAGGTTGCGGTAAGGATGCTACAGAAATGTTTAACAGTCGTCCAGGAGATGGAACTTCACACTCTGAGAAAGCTCGCTCCTTTTTGCCAACTTTCCAAATTGGCGAGCTTTCCCAATAAATTGATCTAGATTGAGCATTTTTGCCATCTTGCTAGTTTCGGGTTTATTTCTGTAAAGTACAGTAATGTACCAAACAATACACGAATCAGTTGCGGTTGCTGGAGTTTATAAAAAGGCCGAATTTACTCCAAAAAAATTTCTTTGGCAGAAAAAAATATATCCGGTAGATGAACTTACTTTTGTCAGCGACCTCAGGGATGGCAAGACAAAAAAAAGAAGATTCTCTTTAGTTTCTGGTGGCAATAGTTATCACCTTTTATTTGATCGCGATAGAGAAACGTGGATGCTAGAGGAGGTCTGGTGTGATTGACTCTAATAAGACGTTTCTGCACATCGATATAAATTCATACTTTGCCACTATGCTGCAGCAAGAAACGCCAACCCTTCGTGGCAAACCTCTAGCTATTGTTAAAGATGAGGGGCGTACCTGTATTATTGCTGCTTCTAAAGAGGCCAAAAAATTGGGAGTAAAGACTGGAAGTAGGATGAGCGAGGCTTTGACTGTGGCACCAGAAATTATTGCTATTCCCGCCGATTTTGATTTATATTGGTCAGCAACCTGTAAGCTAAAAAAACTTTTTGAGTCATTGTCTCCTGATGTCTCAATGTTTTCTTTAGATGAGGCTTTTTTAGATTACACTCCGCTTCGTCAAATGCATTCATCTCCACAAGAATTTGCCAAGTTAATACAGAGCGGAGTTAAAGATACCCTTGGGTCTTGGGTCACCTGCAGCATTGGCATTAGTCACAACCGATTTCTTGCCAAGATGACGGGTGAGGTTTCTGGGCCTGACTCTATCACCACCATTGATCTAGAAAACAAGGATTTGCTTCTTTCTCAGACGGATTTTAAAGACGTTTGTGGCATTGGACCGAGGTTAGCTCGTAGATTGAAGGGACATGGGGTAGTGGTGCCTTATCAGATAAATTTTATTCCTGACGGGGAGCTAAAAAGATCATTTGGTCCATTCTGGAGTGTCGAGCTGCGACGGATGGGCAGGGGAGAAGAACCACTTTTCTTATCTAGGTTAAAAGAAGCTCCCTCGCACATGAAGAGCGTTGGTCGCTCGATAACTGGTTGGCAGTTGTGCAACAGCGAGTCAGTGATTAAAAGAACTTTATATAATCTTGTCTCGGAAATCATTTATAAAGTCCGCAGTATGAATTTGGCTGGCAGGTTGGTTAGTATCAGTGTTAATGGTGGCGGCAGGAGTTGGAGTAATCACGTTACTCTAAAGCACCATATTTGCCACACTGGCGAGCTTTTCCAGTATGTTTATTATGATTTATACAAAAAATGGAGGCGTCCTTTTCCTGTTATAAAGCTAGCGGTTCGATTGGGGTTACTAGAATCACGGGCGGATTTGTCACAGTCACTTTTGCCGAAGTGGCAAAAGGAGGAGCGAGTATCAGTCGCCTGCGACAAGCTAGTTTCCAGCTATGGCTTGTTTGCTGTTACGTCAGGTTTGCTTGCCCGTGGGCCGATAATTAGGCCAGAAGTAACTGGTTTCTTGGGTGACAAACAGTACCAGTTCATGTAGAAAGACTATATATATGCCAGATAAATTTGCTGCCACATGGGTTTCTCATAGTTCTTTGGGAGACTTCTTGGCCTGTCCGCGCAGTTATTATCTAAAGAATATTTATCGAAACCCCAGCACTGGCCATAAGGTTCAACTAATGTCGCCATCCCTAGCTTTGGGGCAAGTAGTTCATCGAGTTCTAGAATCATTGTCGGTGATCCCAACAGAAAAAAGAATGGCGCAGCCCATCTTGGAGCAGTATGAGCAAGAATGGAAAAGCATTCGTGGCAAAGCCGGCGGCTTTCAAAGTGATTCTCAGGAAGCCATGTTTAAAGAGCGAGGGGCAGAGATGATCCGTCGGGTACTAAAGAATCCTGGTCCAATTAAACAAAAGGCCGTTAAAATCGCAGCTGATCTTCCCCAATACTGGCTTTCAGAAGAAGATGAGATTATCTTGTGTGGAAAAATAGATTGGCTGGAGTATTTTGCAGATGAGGACGCTGTATCTGTTCTAGACTTTAAGACGGGAAAAAATAAAGAGAAACCTGATTCACTGCAGCTACCGATTTATTTGCTTTTGGCAACAAATACGCAAAAACGACAGGTGATAGGAGCAAGCTACTGGTACTTGGCTATATCTGATTCACCAGAGAAACAAGAGCTGCCATCATTAGACGAAGCTTACGAGCGAGTGCTTGGAGAGGCTAAGAAATTGAAGTTAGCCAGACAGCTGGGACGCTTTGTTTGTCCCGAAGGCAAACGAGGCTGTCGCAACTGCACACCCTTCGAGCAAATACTTCAAGGCAAGGCTGAGTTCATAGGCGAAGGAGAGTATGGGCATGATACTTTTATCATTTTGAGGAATGAGGCTGATGAGAAGCAGAGCGAGATTCTGTAGCTAACAACTTGACAGAGCTCAAGAGAACCCGTACGCTAGAGGGAGCAAAAAATAAGGATTTTTCTATGCCTGCCAAATTGATTTTCAAACACGTTCTCGTGGCTTTAACTTTATTCTTCTTAGCAACGTTTTTTGCGCCAGCTGTTCTCGCAGCAGATCCCACAGTAACGCTTTCGCCAGCATCAAGCACTGTTTATCAAGGTCAAACATTTTCAGTAAATGTAGAGCTAGCTGCAGATAGTAATAATCATTCTGAGACAACTTTCACAGTCGCTTTTCCGGCAGCAGTCCTTCGACTTGACTCAATTTCTCAAGGCTCTTTGTATTTTAATCAGGTAGCTAATACAATTGATAACGTCGCTGGAACTGGAACAGCAACTTATAACTTCTTCGGCGGTTCACAAAGCACTTCTGGAACAGTGGCAACGCTGCAATTCACCGCTCTAGCTACTGGAACTGGATCACTAGCTTTTACTGGCACAAATCAAGTTCTAGATAGTGGCAGCATCGCTTTTACGAGTCCTACTTTCACTGGTTCTACATACACAGTTAGCGCTCCACTCACAGAGTCTATTTTGACACTTTCCTCCGACTACACGGACTGGTCACAGGGAGATAGTCAGACAGTCACAATTGCATTAGATACGCAAGGAAATGAAGTTGCTGGTGTCGACATTGATCTCACCTTTAATCCGGCTGTTCTTCAGATTACAAATACTAACTGGGCTGGGTTGTTTCCCAATCAGCAAGGTCTAACTTTTAACAACTCAGCTGGCACTTTGTCAGTCTCTGGAGTGGTGAACCAAGGTTCTCCATACAATGGTCAGGGCACAATATTGACAATTACATTTCAGGCACTCGCTATCGGGACATCAAATATTGATTTTGCTTGGACGAGTGGACTAACTACAGACACTAATATTGTTGATTATAATAATGCCAATATTGATATGCTTTCGAGCGATCCAGCCGCGCTTGCTATCACGGTTTCCTCAGGTGGAACTCTTGATTTCACCTTTGGTCTTCTTGATTTTCTCGGTGACATGACTACAAAGACTGGAACTTTGAAGGTCTCTGGTCCTAATGTCACCACGAATTGGTCTAGCCCAACTCAGTCTGGGGCTATTCCTAACTTACTTGGAACAATCACAGGCCATCCTTTAGGCACATTTGCTTATGGATCAGCTTACGATGTGATCATAACTGTTCCTGGTTATCTAAAAACAAAACAGAATGCTACGCTTAGCTCTGGTACTAATCCAACTATGGCCTTTGGTGACTTGAAACCTGGTGACTCTAATGGCGATGGTGTGAACAACTCTTTCGACCTTTCCTCAGTGTTTGGTCAATGGAACAGTAGTTTTAGTACCAATGCCGACTTCAACGGAGATGGTACGGTTAACACCTTTGATGTGGCGATCCTCTATCAATATTTCAACTTAGTCGATACAATCTAGCGCACAATGCGTCACACTATAGTAGCTTTAATTGCTTTCCTTAGCTTAGCAACGCTGAATCCCGTTTTTGCTGCTGACATGGAATTGGTGATGGAGTCAGAACCAGCCGCAAATGAAACTTTTTCGATAGACGTCAAGCTAGATACAGTTAGCGAAGACACGATCGGCACCGATCTTCTCATTAAATTTGTACCTTCTCAGCTAGAGTTTTCAGAAATCCAGCCAGGAGAGCTTTATGCGAATTATCATGAGGCCCGTCTAGATTTAAAGACAGGAACCATTCGTTATTCTGGAACTGTTGATAAGGATAACCCGTTTTCAGGCTCAGGCACATTTGCCACTTTAGTTTTCAAAAAACTCTACGACACCCAATCTGTGCTTCCTCCTGCAGAATCAGGGGATAAGCCGCTCGTAGGTCTGATTTGGGAAAGAGACGCTACTACTGATACGAATGTTGTCTCAGTGGGTGGCCAAGAAATTTTGTACACAGCTCCATCTGTTAGAGTAGGCGGAAATGTGCTTGGAGTCGCAGCAGTTGGTGAAGGTCCAGAAAGTGATTTTGGCTTGTTGCAGGAGACTGCTACCCAGATGCGCTCGAAATATTTGTTGATTGGGGCGATTGTGGCTGTTATCGTAATTCTTATATTACCGATAATTATCCGTAGAAGGTCGAAAGAAGACGAGGAAACGCAAGAATAAAGGAGAAGGTTATGAAGGGGTTTATAGAATTTATTCGTGAACAAGGTGTAGTGGGCTTGGCTGTTGGTTTCATTCTTGGAGGCGCAGTATCTAGGGTAGTCGCTTCGCTTGTGGCCGATATCATTAATCCAATCATAGGAGTCTTGCTCGGAGCAGCCGGCGATTTGTCTTTGGCCTATTTTGCTATAGGGCCAGTAAAACTTATGTGGGGTAGTTTTGTTTCAGTCTTAATTGACTTTTTAGTGATTGCCATGGTCGTTTATTTTGGCGTCAAAGGCCTTGGTCTTGATAAGCTAGACAAGAAGAAGTAATTTTCTAGGCGGTTTCGTAAATAATCTGACAGAGATCAGGATTTGGTTCGATCCAGGTCTTATTCTTTGGAAGTAGCTTATCGAATGAGGCTGGTCCCCAACTGCCTGCAACGTACTTCTCTGGCATGAACGTTGGTTTTTTAAGTAGCTGTAACAGTGGCTCTACAAACTTCCACGATTCCTCAATACCTGCCGCTTCTGGAAAAAACATTGGATCACTACTAATCGCATCGTAAAGAAGCTTTTCATAGGCTTCAACTAATCCTGAGCCTTGATTGGAGTTGTAACAGAACTGCATCGGCACTGTTTGCAAATCTAATTTAAGGCCAGGCTTTTTGACATTGAAGCGAAAAATAATTCCTTCATTTGGCTGGATTCGCAAAGTTAGGACGTTTGGTGGTTGGGTCCCTCCCAATTCGGAGAACATCTGATTTTTTGGTTCTTTAAAAACTATGGTGATCTCGCTGACGGCTTGGCGCATTCTCTTGCCATGGCGAAGATAGATTGGGACGCCGCGCCAACGCTCAGAATCGACTTCACACTCGATAGCGACCGCTGTTTCTGTGACGGACTGTCCAGAAATATTTGTCTCTTGTTTGTAGCCTGCTACGGGAGAGTCATTAACTGTACCCGACTCATATTGTCCGAAAAAAGCTTGAAGATGACCATTCTTTTCAGTGATGCGAAGGTTTGAGAGCAATTGTCTTCGCTTTGATCTCACTGCTTCCGCCGAGAGATGTTCTGGTTCTTCCATTAGGGTCGTGGCTAGCATCTGGAGAACGTGGTTTTGGAAATAATCTCTAGTAGCGCCAGTCTGGTCATAAAAGGCAGCCCTTTCGCCGATACCCATAGTTTCTGTGGCCGTGATCTGGATATTATCGATATGCTTGGCGTTCCACATTGTTTCGAATAAACCATTAGCAAAGCGAAATGCTAATAAGTTTTGGACAGTTTCTTTGGCGAGGAAATGATCAATGCGATAAATTTGGTCTTCTCTGAAAGCTTGCAGAAGCTCTGTGTTTAGCTTTCTTGAGCTCTCTAAGTCAATACCGAATGGTTTTTCTAAAAGTAGTTTTGTCCAACCACACGAGCTATCTTGTAACTTCTCGAGTCTAATGTTTTTCACCACCTCTGTGTAAAGACTAGGTAGAGTTGCCACATACCAGAGATGATTGCCACATGTTTTTCGGCTGGAGTGGAATTTCTTTATTTCCTTAAATCTCTGTCGATCAGAGACATCTCCCGAAATATAGAAAAGCGATTGGCTAAAAGTTTTCCAGTCCGGGCTGTTCTCGTTTATATCTAGAGTCACTCGCACAAATTCGCGGAAATCTTCTTGCGAAAAGGCTTTTCTAGCGATGCCGATTAAAGTGAAATTTGTATCAAGAATGTGTTTTTTGTAGAGCTCAAAAAAGGCCCTGAGTATTTTCTTTTTCGAGAGGTCGCCTGTTACCCCAATTAGGAAAACAGTTAGTGGCTGGGAGATTGGATGCATAATCAGCTGACTAGTTGTATCGCAAAATGACCGATGCAGCAAGAATCAGCTATAAGAGTGTATTGGGATGGAAGGCCGCCCAGGCGAACCAGAAGCTTTTCAGTGCTGGAATTTCCTCTCCCGACTCTGCTTTTCTGAAAGTAAGAATGCCGTTGTCATTGATAACATTGATTGCTGTATCTCCGACAACATCATTAAATTCTCCAGAGGGGGCGAGCTTGAGTTCGGGGTAAGCTTTTGCCATACCATTAACAACAATCCCGTATACCCAGGCCTTGGGATGAAGGCGATTGTCTAAAGATGTTACTTCAAAATAGGAATCAGATAACTTTTTTGTGTAGTCAATATCGAAGCCAGTGTCTAGAGAAAGAACCTTTGATTCAGGGAAATCTTCTCGTGCTTTCATCCAGGAAAGTGGCAGTAATTTTAGTTGAGCTAGTGTTTCACTTCTTTTTGCAGCCGGACCTGTGATTCCTTGACCAGTGAATTGTTGCCATAAACTACCTTCATAGCGATCATAGAGAATTAAATTAGAGTTAAAAAGCTTTCCTGAAACGCCAAAGGTGGTAGTGATTTCGTCCACTTTGCGCACGAAGGCAATAGCTGAGCCAGACGGTGGACCGAAGGTGACTGCGACGGGTTCAGAGGCGATTTCATCATTTACAACTTCGTGCCAGCTGATGATTTTTTCTGGATAGATTTTACTTTCACCATTCTGGGAAAGGACAAAAACTCGATCATTGTCACCGAGCCAGCCATTCGCTTCGTCAACCGACTCAAACTGTGGATGGTCAATAGATTTAATACAATCTTTTTCCTCACAGCCACTCCCGAGTTTTTCCAAGGGAACGAGCGCAGATTCGGAGCTTAGTTGTAATTGAACATCTCTGATAACTTCTGATGGTTTATCAGCTTCTCCAGTTTTTTCTTGTGGTTTTGCAAACGTTAATATAAGAGCCCCGATAATACTCAGAAAAATGATAAGAAATATGCCTTTTTTCATTGGATGACAGTTTAGCTTGTTTGCAGGTGTTCGGGCAACAGGAGAGCGGTTTTTTAGCGTGGTTTGATGATAAAATTCTTCTAGTCTATTGTTGTTAGGAGTAATTGTAAGAATATTAACAAATATGTTTTGTGAGAGTGACGAGCAAAGAAGAGATTATTTGGATAAAATGCTAGCAGATGCTGTTAAAAGGGCACGGGTTGCGCCTGCTGCAAGTTTAGCTGAAAGAATTGGTTTTAGGATAGCGCAAGAGTTTGAGGGCTCTAAAATTAAAATTAAATATCATGGAATAATGAGCTTAGCTGACGTAGCTGAAGCGACCGTAGGAATGACTAAGGTTGATTTGATGGGCAATAACGTAAATTGTGTTGATAACAGATATATCAATATTATATTCAAAGATGCTAGTTTCATAAATCATTGGTTTGTGGTTTTAAAATGACAGGTTGTAAATCAGTATAAATTCGAGTTTAAAATTGAGAGCCCCCGCTTTACAACTCGCCCCATCATTGAGATCATTGTTCACATGCGCTTGCCCTTCCGCTCTAAACGAGCTTCTATTTTAATCGGATTGTTTTTCATCTTCGTCCTTGGTTTCTCTACCGGCGCATTTACCGCCTTGAAGGGTTGGCTTCCAGAACTACCCTGGCAGAAAGAAGAGGTTCAACAATCACCACACGTGGCTTTTTTACTCGAGACTTTTGATCTCATAAAAACGGAGTACTGGCAGATGACTCTTGATGATCAATTAGCAAATTTGTTCCAGAAGTCAGCAGAAAAAGTACTTGGAGGAACTCTCGATCTTGAGACTAAGGATCGAGCAGGTTTAGAAAAAATGTTGACTCAAGTTCTTAGCGAGAAGACGGAGGAAGAGAGGAACTCTTTAGTTCCTCAGATAGCTGACGTTGTTTTGGTGAATCTCCAGCCTTTGGGCAGAAGTCGCTTGCTTGGGAAAAAACAGACTGAAGAGATCTACAACATGGTCGAAAATAAAGATCCTGAGAGTGATCAGCTGGCTGCCCTTGGTGTAGACGAGACGGCAGATGATTCGTCAGTTGCTTCTGCATACGAAGCCAAGTCAACAGAGGTTAAGTCATCAGCTGCATCTCCTGAAGAGAAGGCCGCGGAAATGGCGAAACTAGATAGAGCTTTTCAGTCGCTTGATACAAAGTCTGAAAGAGAGAGGTACATCACCACTGGGGTTGAGACGACCATTCAGCCAAAAAAGATCGGGGCTGATGTTTATTATCTCCAGCTGCAGTCTTTCTCGGCGACTACCTACGAGGATCTAGTTCAGACTTTTCAAAACACACCGCCAACATCTCAACAGACTAGTCTAATTCTTGACCTAAGAAATAATCCTGGAGGATTTATTGATGGTTTGCCTTATGTTCTAGGAGCTTTTTACGGTGAAGATACGCTTTCTCATCAGATGCTGAAACAGGGAAATAAGAAGGACTTTAAGACAAAAACGCCAAGAATTCCACAGCTGGGCCAATTCAAAAAGATTTTAATTTTTGTAAACGAAGCCACTGGTTCATCTGCAGAAGCAATGACAGCGTCACTAAAAAAATATAATGTTGGCTTAGTCGTAGGGGTGCCAACGCGCGGCTGGGGAACGGTTGAGAGAGTCATGCCTATAAAATCTACTTTCGATGATCAACAGTTTTCCTTATTATTAGTCGAAACTTTGACTTTGCGAGATGATGGCATTCCAATCGAAGGAAGTGGTATCATCCCAGACATCGATGTGCGATCTAAAACTTGGAAAGCAGATTTACTTGGATACTTTAATCAACCCAGCCTTGTCTCGGCCGTTGATCAGCTATGGAAGGCTCAATGAAAAATTTAAATATTGTGAAATATCTTCGCCAATTTGCCATCGGGTTGAGCATGGGCGCAGCTGATCTTGTCCCTGGAGTCTCTGGAGGAACAGTAGCTTTTATAAGTGGTATCTATGAAGATTTGCTAGGTTCTATTGCGACGGTGACCAGTGAAGTTCCGCAGCTGGCTTTAAAAGGTAAGATAAAAGAAGCCTGGGAGAAAATTCCCTTTGGTTTTCTTGTTCCTCTGGCCTTTGGTATGGCTACATCAATTCTTCTTTTGAGCCACACCCTAGAAATGCTTCTTGAGAAACAGCCAGTCTTAATTTGGTCATTTTTCTTTGGCTTGGTTTTATCCTCAATTTTTATCGTAAGAAAAACCGTAAAAAAATGGAATGCGAAATTGTACCTCAGTATGGTTATCGGGGCGATTGCTACGTATATAGTGGTTGGCATGGTTCCGGTTATGACACCAGCAACACCACTGGCATTTTTTCTAAGTGGCATGGTTGCAATTTGTGCCATGATTTTGCCAGGAATTTCTGGCTCATTTTTGTTGGTAATTATGGGCAAGTATGAACAGGTTCTTGCTGCGGTTAATGATCGTGATTTTCTAACAGTTATCTATGTGGGCTTTGGGGCAATCTTTGGTCTTGTTCTATTTTCCCGATTGCTTAAGTTTTTACTGAAAAATTATCATAATGTGACTATTGCCGCGCTGGTTGGGGTGCTTATTGGGTCCCTGAGAAAGGTATGGCCTTGGAAAATAGCTGCTACTCAACAAAACTTAATTCCAGAGTTTTCTATTGAGCTACTTGCCGCCATTTTTCTAATGGTGTTAGGCGCGATTGTAGTGACAGGAATTACTAAGTTGGGCTCACGAGCTCGACAGTCTTAGGAATTGTTCTTCAATTTCTTTTTTCAATTCAGCAATATGAAAGCCAATGCAGACTATTGAGTTTTCTGAATCTTCTTGTTCATTCTCAGTTTTTACATAGGTTGTTCTGGTGCCCACGGTGTTTATGATATTTAATCCTTCATTTTGTAGATTCACCATACCTTTAATTCGAAAAATAGATTTTGGTAATTGGGATATCCAGTCGCCAAATGCTTGTCTTTCCAATTCTCCTTTACTCTCAAGATGAAATGATTCCAATCCATCTTGGGTTAGATGATGACCGTGATCATGCTTAATTTCCAGTAGTTCCTTGAGCTCTTTTGAAGAAACCCCGAACGCTAGCGCTGGGTCGAGAACGCCCTCAGGCGCTTCGATGATTGGAGAGTGGTCATTAAGTTCACGAACATAGCCAACAACGCGTTTTTTTTGCTCAAGTGACGATAGTTCAATTTTATTAAAAACAATTAAGTCGGTGAATTTAGCCTGGTTTTTTGCAGTAATACTAAGATCTTTGTAGCCCTCAAATTGCGTTGTGTCGACAATACTGATAACGCCGTCACGAATGAGTTTGGGATGATTTTGGATCATCAGTGCAATGGCTGAGGGATCTGCCGCCCCTGAGGCTTCGATGATGATTCTGTCTGGTTTGAAATTCTCGGAGATCTCGTTGATGGCTGAAATAAAAGGACCAACTAAGGTGCAACAAATACAACCATTGAGAAGTTCTCGGGTGGCGATATGTTTGCCTTTCATAATTTCGGCATCAATATTTTCTGAGCCTATTTCATTTTTGATAAAAATAACTTGTTTGTCTTTTTTTTGAAGAGCATCAATTAGTTTGGAGATGATGGTGGTTTTTCCAGAACCTAAGAAGCCCGTAAAAATAGTGGTTGGAATCATGTTAGGAAGCATATCATGCTAGCTTTATTTTAAAGTCGCCTTAACAAATCTATTGCGATCAAATTGATCATCAAAAAACTCTAAATTCCAATTATCTAGATATTTTCCCATGGTCTTTTTTGTATGGGTCTCATCAACTTCCAGAAGAATTACTCTATCGGGTTGGAGATGATCAGTCGCCTGAATTAATAATTGGCTGATTAGCTTCAGGCCGTCATCGCCTCCATCGAGGGCGAGATGAGGCTCGTGATCACGAACGCTAGGGTCGAGATTGGGGAGCTTTCCAGAGGGTATATATGGCAGATTAGCGATGACGATATCAAACAGTAAAGCGGGTTTAACTTGGTTTAGGAGGTCGCTTTGCAAAAATGATAGTTGGGGAAGGAGGCCTAAGACCTGATAAGCATTTCTCTTGGCGATAGCAAGGGCTTGTGGTGAAATATCAGTAGCCAGAAATTTGATTCTGTCGATCTCATTTATTAATTTTTGCAAAACTGAAATCGCGATTGAACCGCTTCCAGTGCCTATCTCAGCGATAGAAACTAGATCGGTTGTGGCGCTTAGCTTCTTGTTTATTTCAACCAAAGCTAAGTCTACCAATTCCTCTGTTTCGACTCTGGGAATCAACACATCCGCAGTTACTTGTAGGGCTAGGTTGCAGAATTCAGCTACGCCAGAAATGTATTCCACAGGCCTAGTGTCGCTTGGGGAGACACGGACTGGCGTCTTTGAGTAGCGGGCCAAGTGGGTTTGTTCGCGTGGCGATAGAACTCTATTTTTCATGTTGATATCATACCAAGTGATTTCTTTCTTCTTCAGTCGAGTTTAGCCATGTTAGAATAGGGTCATGACCATCCAAGACAAACTTATCTCCGATATGAAACAGGCAATGAAGAGCCGTGACACAGTCACCCTTTCGGTTATTCGCTTCTTACGTTCTTCCATAAAAAATGCAGAGATCGATGCAGGAGTGCTTGATGAAAAAGCTGTCATTGCCATAATAAAAAAACAAATCAAACAAGCTGATGAAACTATTACTGAACTAGAGAAGGCTAATCGCAGAGAGCTTGTTGAGGAAGAGAAAGCTAAGAAGGCCGTGTTGGAAGCATATGTTCCCGCCCAGCTTGATGAGGCAGCCGTGCGCGCTTTAATCTCAAAGGTTAAGGAAGAAACAGGCGAAACAAATCCGGGCAAGCTCACCGGCTTGGTGCTCCAGCAAAGTGGAGGCTTGGTAGATGGTGGCGTAGTGTCTGCTCTTATTAGATCTGAATTTTCACAATAGATCATGCACCAGAGAACAATTGGAGAAATCCTGGCTGAGGAGAGAACAAAACATCACATCAGCATTCCAAAGCTAGCAGCAAAAACAAGAATACGTCAGTCATATATTGTGGCTTTAGAAGAAAACAGATTTGACGAACTTCCTGCCGCTGTTTTCGTAAAGGGATATATAAAAACATTTGGAAGAGTCTTGGGTTTCGACGATCGTCCGCTTTTAGCACTCTTGAGAAGAGATTTTAAGGAAAGTTCTGAAGGCACCCTGATTCCAAGAGAGTTTATTGCTCCAGCTTTAAAGCGTTTCAGGCAGCCTAGAGCAATCACCACAGCAATAATTTTATTGGTTGTTTTATTTGGGACATTATTTTCTTACGTACTTTTTCAGTGGTTTCAGTTGCAAAGACCACCCGAAATCACCCTAATTTCTCCAGCAGACGCAAGTGTTGTTGGCCCAACAGTGGTTGTCCGGGGCGTAACTGATTTCGATGCAGTTCTAACTGTTAATAGCCAGCCGGTTGCCTTGCAGCCAGATGGTTCGTTCGAGACAGCGGTCCAGTTCGTAACTGAGGGAGTAGTCACTGTCGTAGTTGAAGCGCAAGATAAGCAGGGTAAGAAAAGTACGGAGGTTCGTCAACTCCAGGTGCAGTTTTGAGGTGATGTTGTATAGTGAAGTATAATCTTAAATAAGGAGTAATTATGGAAATTGTCCCAACAGTATTTGCAGTCGTTCTTGTCATTCTCGCCATCGTGCTGAGTGTCGTTGGCGTTCAAATGGTTTTAGTTCTGGCCGAGCTCAAAAGAACCTTACAAAAAGTAAACAATGCCGTCGAAACTGCTGAAACCAAAATATCAGGTCTAATGCAGCCTTTGCAGCAACTAGGTGGAGCTGTGAGCGGTGTCAAAACTGGCTTGAAAGTATTTGAAGCATTTGTTGGCTGGATAAATAAAAATAAAAATGAGTGATCATGAATCTGGCCATTTTTCTACGGGATTTACTCTCGGTTTATTAGCCGGTGCAGCTGGCTATTTTGTCTTTGGTACCAACAAGGGAAAAGAGTTTCGAGTTGAACTATCAAAAAAATGGCAAGAAGCAAAAAAAATAGCTGGTGACGAGTGGCCAAAAGAGGCTGAGACAGTGGGTGATGTTCTAAAAAATATCGTTATGCAGATCTCAAAAGAGGTCGCAGAAGCTAACGATTCTAAGAAACAACCAAAACGCAAAAAAAGATCATCCAAGAAGAAACAATTTAAAGGAATTTAGTATGACTCCAGACGAACTTCGTCTTGCCTATCTTGATTTTATGGAGAGTAAAAAGCACGCTATTGTGCCTTCTGCTTCATTAGTTCCTGAGAATGATCCAACCACACTTTTTACGGGCTCTGGTATGCAGCCGATGATAACTTATCTTCTTGGAGAAAAGCACCCAAAGGGTACGAGAATTGCTGATAGCCAAAGATGCTTCAGGTCGCAAGATATTGAAGAAGTTGGCGATAATCGACATACGACTTATTTTGAGATGCTGGGGAATTGGTCGCTTGGAGATTACTTTAAAAAAGAGCAACTAAGTTGGTTTTTTGAGTTTCTGACAAAGAAGGTTGGCCTCGATCCAAAAAAATTATTTGTTACGGTCTTTCGCGGCAACGACAAACTTGGTATTGGCAAAGACACTGAGTCTGTCAAAATTTGGCAAGAATTGTTCACCAAAGCTGGCTGCACAGCTGATGTGGTCGATTTTTCAGAGCGAGACGGCATGGGAAATGGTCGAATTTTTTATTATGACGAAACAAAAAACTGGTGGTCTCGAGCTGGAGTACCTAACAATATGCCCGCTGGTGAACCTGGTGGTCCAGACAGTGAAACGTTTTACGACTTCGGAGCGGAGCGTAAGCTTCACGAGAATTCTGAGTTTGCCAAGCTTCCTTGTCATGTGAATTGTGACTGTGGTCGCTTTCTTGAGATAGGCAATTCTGTTTTTATGCAGTATCAAAAAATGACTGATGGTTCTTTTGCAGAATTACCACAGAGAAATGTTGATTTCGGTGGAGGCTTGGTCCGCATTGCCGCAGCCCAAAACAATGATCCAGACGTTTTTGCCACTTTGTTTTTCACTCCAATAACTAAAAAGCTTGAAGAATTGACAGGTAAAAAATATGGCGAATCGGAAGAGGTAACTTACGCATTTAGAGTCATTGCTGATCACGTACGAGCAGCAGTCATGCTTGCCAGCGATGGAGTTTTTCCATCAAACAAAGAGCAGGGCTATTTTTCTCGCAGGTTACTTCGCCGCTCGATTAGATATATACACACAATTGATTATGACGAACCATTTTTAGCAGATTTGGTAGAGGTAGTTGCTAAAGCTTATGGCAAAGCATATCCCTCGATTCTAGTTCAGCTAGATAAGATTAAGGCTGGTTTTGTGGCAGAAGAGAAGAAATTTCAAAAAGCTCTAGCCAAAGGTTTAAAACATTTTAATAAATTAGAAGTAGTTGACGGTGAGTCTGCATTTGCGCTTTATGAAACATATGGTTTTCCTTTTGAGCTTACCCAAGAATTAGCTGCCGAGCGTGGAATTTCATTAAAACAAGAGAGCTTTGACGCTGCGAGAGAAACTCACGCAGCTAAGTCGCGAGAAGGTTCGGCGGGGAAATTTAAGGGAGGTTTGCAAGATTCAAGTGAAGTTGCAACCAAATATCATACCGCTACTCATCTACTTCATGCTGCTCTGAGAAAAGTTCTAGGTACTACTGTGCAGCAAAAGGGCTCAAACATAACTGGGGAGCGCCTTCGTTTTGATTTCTCATTTGAGAGAGCCTTGTCAGACGAAGAACAAGAAATTGTTCTAAATCAAGTTCAGGAGTGGATTGATGCGAAGTTGCCCGTCACCAAACAAACAATGGAAAAAGAGGCGGCCATAAAATCTGGTGCGATCGCCTTTTTTAGCCAAAAATATCCTGATCAAGTCAGTGTCTACACTGTTGGTCTCGACCCAGAAAACAATTGGGTATCAAAAGAATTGTGCGGCGGACCACACGTGCAAAATACAGAAGAAATTGGAAAATTAAAAATCATAAAAGAACAGGCGGTCGCCGCCGGTGTTCGCAGAATGTACCTTCAGATACTGTAACTCTAGCCGTAGAGGCAATAATTTGCTTTAATGGAGGGTGCAAAGATCTATGCAATTATCAAATCTTTTCGCAGAAGCGAAGAAAACCGGTGAAAAACAGGTTCTCTGCATCAGTATTACTGATGCTAGTGTCCAGTCATTGTTCGTAAGCGTCAGCGGTAAAGTTGTTCGTGTTCGTTCGCAATCGCCTCGATTGCATTACTCAGATGTTAATTCATTGATTGTTAAAACAGACGAATCGCTGCAGCAGCTTGGTCAGGAATCCGAGTCAGTTAGTGAAGTAGTTTTTGGTCTTGAGCGCAGTTGGATTGATAAGGGTGATATTGCAGAGAAGCACAAACAAACTCTCGAGCGCCTCATGAAGGATCTGTCTCTAAAACCAATTGGATTTGCGGATCACACAGAAGCTCTAGCTCAGCATTTTTTGGTTTCTCAGCCGCAAATTCCAAGAGTCTTGGTTCTTGTAAGTCAATCTTTGGTCACAGTGGCATTGCTAGACCAAGGGACTATGCTCGCAGTTCAGGACATTGGTCATTCAGACGACATTGTTGCTGACATTACTGAGGGGTTGGCGAGATTAAAGCCAGAAAATGGCTATTTACCATCAAAAATAACGGTGGCCTCGTTTTTACTCCCCGATGAAGAAATCTTAGTAGCCCAACAAGATCTTCAGGGTGCTGACTGGCAGCAGCAAGGGTTTTTCTTGCAAGTGCCAGTGGTCGAACATCTGGCTGAGGTTGAAGCCCTTCAATATCTAGCTATTCAGGTGGGCTCAGTGGCTCCTCAACAATCAAAAGATACAAATACAGAAATTGTAGAAAAAGAAGAAACCGCCCTACCCGCCGTGGTTGCCGAAGCTTCAAGCCAAGAATTTGGTTTTGAGGAAGCTGAGGTTGCTACTGAGGACGCTCCTAAGTCATTCGGAATACCAATCGTGGCCAAGCGCTTATGGCAGAATTCGGATAACATCGAGAGCCCAACTGGATATAGTCCAGATGACAGTTTTGATGATGAACCTTTTGCAATCACACTCAAACACAAACCTCATAAGTTCGCCATCATGGGGGTCATAGCTGGTTTGCTGGCCTTAGGAATAATAGCTATTATTGGCATCATATTTTTTAGTACTGCCGTTGTCACCATTACCCCAAAAGTAGTTACAGTCTCAAAAGAGGTTGATATTGCTCTCGATTCTTCAATCTCGGCCACAGATACAAAGGAGAGGGTTATTAAGGCCGAGCAGTACAGCGAGGAGTTTCAAAATGAGAGGTCTGCTGATACAAGTGGAATTTCGTTAGTTGGGGACACTGCCTCTGGTACGGTGACAATTTTTAATAAAACTGAATCAGACAAAACTTTTGAAAAGGGCACCAGTTTAAGCGCCGATACTTATAATTTTGTTACAAACGAACAAGTCACGGTTCCGGCTGCACAGGTGAGTACGAAGGACGGCGGAGCTGGAGAAGTTAAGGATTATGGTCAAAAATCAGTATCAGTATCAGCGGTTGCGATTGGGGCGGACTCGAATTTGTCGAAGGATACCGAACTTACCGTGGCTTCTTTTGCTCCAAGTAGTTACGCAGCTACAGTAGCAGAATCATTCTCTGGTGGAAGCAGTCGAGAGGTTAGGGTTGTATCAGCAACTGATCTTGAAGTATTACTTTCGGAAGCAAAAGCGGAGATTCTTAAGGAAGCTGAGACAGCTTTTTCTAAAGCATCGGGATCGGGCAAATATATTTTGCCTCCTCAACAATTGACAATCACTTCGACAAAATTTGATTTTGAAGAAGGCGACGAAACTAACTCAGTTACTCTAAATCTTGTGGCAGAAGTTCAATCGCTTTCTTACTCGAAAGAGGACTTGATGCCAGTCGTAAAAGACATTCTTCAGTCAGAGATTCCAGAGGGATATGAGCTAGTTGATTCTGATCCACAACTTTTGTCCTCTCCAGCAGAGGATATTGATTTGACAAAGAAAGTTTCTATTACGGTTAATATGAGTGCTAGAGCTCAGGCCATTATCGATCAGCAGGAGGTTTTGAAAATTGCCCAGGGGAAAAAACGCGCGGAGGCCGAGCGCTTGTTGACTGAGAAATTTCAAATTCAATCAGTCATTGCTAAGCTCGAGCCAAATTTAATTAACTCTTTTTGGCAGAATTTACCCAAGTCTTCCGATCGCATGAAGGTAGTCGTCGAGTCCTCACTATGAGCGTCAAAAAACAGCCAGCCCACAAACCAGTTGACCAGCAAAAATTAATTGAACTGTATAGAAAAGCATTGCTAAGCGGCATGTCTTTGGATAAGCTTGAATCAAGCATCGAGCGTCATCTTGATCGTCTTCAGGCAAGTGATTCTGTAGAGTCTGACGAGCAGCGAGCTGCCATTGTTGAGATAAAACAACAACTGCCCTTAGTGGTCAGAATCGGCGCGGCTCTCGTGCCAGTTGTCTTAATTCTTGTCGGGGTTGGCTTGATCGGAAGCGCCGTAGTGCCGATCGCTGGCCATTACATTACTCAGGTACCTCAGCTGCAAGCTGCCCAGCTCACTTCGCCAATCCCAGAGGAAGAAGTGATGGAGCTTACGCCAGTAACGGTTACAGACGTTTCAGAAACTCGTCGCTCGAGTGGTGGCTTTGCGTTTGAACCTGAAATCGTTGATGTCGAACTTGATTACACCAATCTTCAAAATTGGTTCACAGGTGTTGAGTTGCCAACGCTTGCTTCTGGCAAGAATAGTGAGGGTCAGATTGAGTACACGATTGATATTCCCAAGCTAAAAATATTTGGGGCTAAGGTTGTCGCGGGAGGCACTGATCTTACTAAGGGAATCATTGCCTATGAGGGAACGGCTTTGCCAGGAGATTTTGGAGCGCCTGTCCTATTCGGTCACTCCACAAATAGAGCATTTTATAATCCTAGCGAAAAAAACCCCCGCCGATACATGTCAATTTTTAGCTACATAATGACTCTAGAAAACAACGATGAAATTATTATCTCAATGAGTGATGGGATTAAATACACCTATGTGGTTCAGGAAAAAACTGAGGTTAAACCCACTGATGTTCATATATTAACGCAAAAGTACGACGCAAAAAGTCTAAAGCTTGTTACGTGTACTCCAGAAGGAACTTACTTGAGAAGAGGGGTGGTAACAGCCCAATTAGTTTCACAAAGTTAGCATGAATAAACTATCTACTCTTGGAATTGACTACGGCGTAAAGCGAATCGGAGTGGCAGTTAGTTATCACTCATTGGCTGAGCCTTTGAAAATTATTCCGCATGGAAATGCAGTTTTTGCAGATCTGCAACGAATTATTGACGAGCATAGCGTCGGCTACTTAGTCTTTGGAATTTCCGATGGTGAGATGGCAGAAAAAACCCGAATCTTTGCGGAAAAACTTAAATTAATAACGGGTTTACCAATAGCTTTTATTGATGAAGCTTATAGTTCCAAGCAAGTCCATGCAAAAATGAAAATTAAGCGTGGTCCCAGGCGCTCGCAGCAAAAACCAATTGATCACTTCGTTGCCGCTGAGTTGTTACAAGAGTGGCTAGACAGCAAGTTATTGCAGGAAGAGCGATATGCTTAAACTTCTTCTTGTTGATTTTGGGATTCTGATCATAGGTTTGTTTTTGATACTAGTAGCTGCTGAGTTACTTTTGAATTTGAGCAAGCAAATTGCGGCAAGATTTAGGGTTTCGCCTCTGATTGTTTCATTACTTATTGTTGCGTTTGGAACAAATCTTCCAGAATTAGTCGTATCTATTTCGTCGATAAGGCAAGGTGTGCCCGAGTTATCGCTGGGAAATCTCATTGGAAGTAGCGTTGTGAACATTACCTTGGTTTTTGCCGCAGCAACTCTATTTAAGTCGGTAAAACTGGGAACAACTAAGACTCAAAAAAATGCAGCTGTGTTATTTGGTTGTGTTTTAGTGTTTGCTTTCACCCAATTTTTTAATGTTTCTCCAATGATTTCTTCATGGATATTACTTGGAACGACTTTAGTTGCGATTTCGTATCAGTTGCTGCTCGGAATAAATGGACGGAAAGCAGAGGACAAAATTTACATGAAAATTGTTGAAAAACTGAGGAGGAAAGAGAAATCGCCTGCTATTTGGCGGCAGTTTTCGTTTGCAGCACTCTCCATCGCTGGTTTGTGGATGGGTGGCTCACTAACGGTGGCTTCTGTCTCGAGAATCGCAGACACCCTTGAGGTTAGTACTACATTTATTGGATTGACAATTACAGCCATCGCCACCACTCTTCCAGAATTACTAACTGTTTTGACTGCCAGCGCTCATAAAGAAAACAAGGTAGTGATCGGGACGATCATAGGCAGTAATATTTTTAATATCACTTTGTTCCCAGCCATTATTTTTGGGTTTGCCGGAGCTGTTTTTGTGCCTAAGGCTGAAATTGCCTTGCTGTTGTTTGTAACAGCGTTGTTTGTTGCGACGATTTTTTACTTCAGGGGGAAAGTAGTAAGCAAGATTGCTGGATTGGGATTATTGGGATTGTTCTTCTTTTTTATATCAACTACCCTTTACTTAAGTTTATGAAGAAATCCCTCCAACTTAAAACTCCCCCAAGTCTTTGGAAAAACCTAGGTCCTTCATTTATTTTGCTTGGCCTCGCACTCGGAAGTGGCGAGTTGATTCTTTGGCCGTATCTAGCCGCAAACTGGGGACTCGGCCTGCTTTGGGGAGCTCTTCTGGGAATTTCATTGCAGTATGTTTTAAATACTGAAGTTATGAGATATAGCTTGGCTTGGAGCGAAAGTGTTTTTGTTGGCTTCAGAAGATTATCAATTCTGATTCCGGTTTGGTATATCGTGTCGACAGCAATTCCGTGGTCGATACCAGGTTTTTCATCGGCGGCTGCAGAAATAGTTCATAGATTACTGCCTTTCCTTCCGACACAAGCTGTCGCAATTTTCTTATTACTGTTAGCGGGGACTGTTCTTTCAGTAGGCAAGTCTTTATATAAAACCATGGTGCGCTTTCAGACAGCCGTAATCTTGATTGGGATGCTGATAATTATTGCGCTGACTTTTATGTTTACGAATATTGCGGATTGGCAAATGGCAGGTTGGGGAATCTTAGGCAATGGCGGCTCTTGGTGGTTTTTCCCAGCTGGAGTTCAAGTCACTGCTTTTTTAGCGGCGTTTGCGTATGCCGGCGCAGGAGGCAACCTGAATTTAGCTCAGTCGTTTTATATTAAAGAGAAAGGCTTCGGCATGGGTGTTTATGCCGAGAAAGTTGGTAGTGTTCTCAGAGGAACGCATAAAGAAACTACATTGAGAGGTCAGACATTTACTCAAAACACAGCCAATACTCGCAGGTGGAAAGAGTGGTGGCGACACGTGACCACGGAGCACTTTCTTATTTTTTGGTTACTAGGATTTGTCACCATAGTTTTACTTTCAGTTCTTTCATACGCCACAGTCTATAGCCATGCAACTGAGTCTGGCTTGTCTTTCCTTTACGCAGAGTCGAAGGTGATCGGAGATAGTGCCGGGAACTTTGTAAGGATTGTTTTCTTGTCACTTGCAGCCATGATGCTGTTCTCAACCCAACTGGGAGTTTTGGAGTCATCGGCCAGAATAATTTCGGAAAACATTGTGCTTCTAACCAAGTGGAAAAAGAACAAGGCCGATGTCACGGCCAGTTTTTCTATTGTTGTCTGGTCGCAAATAGCCATTGGCATTTTGGTTTATGCCCTTGGTTTCACCGAGCCGCGTGTCTTGATTACCTTGTCAGCGATTCTTAATGCTGCCGCCATGATGGTCTCATTCATCCTGATCGGAATATTAAATAAAAAACGCTTGCTGCCTGCCCAGCAACCACATATTTGGCGTACGGCTTTCTTGATACTTGGGGCAGTCTTTTTTGCTCTGCTTTTGGCTTTAACAGTTTTCTCGTGATTTAACTCGCAATTATTTGTAATATACTGCTTCCTGTGAAAAAGATTCTTTCCATCCTGCTCACCCTCGTTGCTCTGGCTATCGTCGTCGCAGCTGGGTTGGCCTTTTATGTTAGACAATCACTGCAGCCAGTTTCTTCAGACTCTAGTGAGGTGAGATTTGTCGTTACTCGTGGACAAGCGATTTCTGCCATTGCCTCAAACTTGGAAGAAGCGGGCCTAATTAATTCAGGGCAAATTTTTTCACTCTATGTTCGTCTTAATAAAATTGACAAAAAAATTCAAGCCGGATCCTTTACGCTTTCGCCTTCTCAATCTTCTTCAGAAATCGCCCAAGCTTTAACTGAAGGAACCGAAGACGTCTGGATTACCTTGCTTGAGGGTTGGAGAGTGGAGGAGATTGCTGAGTATTTAAACAAATCGGATTTAGAAGCCTTCAGCAAAGCTGATTTCTTAGAACTCTCTGCCACTAGTGAGGGCTATCTTTTCCCAGATACCTACCTGGTCCCAAGAGAAATAACTGCTGAGGCACTTTATAATTTATTCACCAGAACTTTTGAAAACAAAGTAGCGGCGGAGTTTGGAGATCTAGATCAAGACGAACTAAAACGCTTAGTCATCTTGGCATCTTTGGTAGAGAGAGAAGCCAGAGAATTTACCCAGATGCGTCATGTGGCGGGAATCCTTGAGAATAGACTTGAGATAGGGATGGCTCTCCAGGTCGATGCCACGCTTCAATACATCAGAGGAGAAGTCGACGGCAAGTGGTGGTCGCCACCTAGATCAGGAGATAAGCAACTCTCGTCACCATACAACACTTATCAGAATCCAGATTTGCCTCCTTATCCAATTGCTAACCCAGGCCTAGATGCTTTAAAGGCAGCTTACGATCCACTCCAAGTTGATGATCTATATTATCTTCACGCTCCAACAGGAGAGATATACTTTGGAGAAACTCTCGAAGAACATAATCAAAACATAAGCAAATACTTGCGATAGCTTTCTGTTTATGCTACAATCCCAGATTCAGCGATAGACAGTCAAGGAGCGGGGTTTTTTTGCAGACAACACAACAACGTCTGACAGTCACACAGTAACTGCCAACAACACGAGATAACAGATGTCGTGTTTTTTTTGTGTGGACACCCGCGCTCTAATTAAAAACAAAGCGCATTAGCTGCGATAGGAAGATGCTTATGTCACAATCACTTCGTCAAAACTGGGGTCTTTCTCATGGCACTTTGCCTGAGCTCGACTTGGTAGGTCTCCAAGTCGCAAGTTACCGACAGTTTCTCGATGAGGGTATTAGTGATAGCATCCAAGAAATTTATGGTGGATCTGGTGTAGAGGACTACACAGGTAAAAACTGGTCACTTTCATTTAACAAACATCACTTTGGTCAACCAAAGTTCTCCATTAAAGAAGCCAAGCAAAAAGGTTTGTCATACGACATGCCACTTTATGCAGAGGCAAAGCTTAGTAACAAAAAAACCGGAGACGTAAACGTTCAGGACGTCTTCTTAGGTGACATCCCAAAGATGACACCAATTGGTACTTTTGTTATTAATGGTATTGAGCGCGCCGTCGTCACTCAGCTAGTGAGATCACCAGGTGTGTTTTTCTCAGGCGCGACTGACGCCACTACTGGTCGCCAGCTTTATCAAGCGGAACTGAGGCCAAAACGAGGATCGTGGCTAGAGTTCTCAGTTGGCAAAAAGAACGTCATTAGTGTCAAGATCGATCGAAGACGCAAGATTCCTGTCACCGTTCTCTTAAGAGCCATTGGTTATAGTTCAAATGAAGAAATTATTGAATTACTTAAAGATGCTATTGATCAAGATGAATTAGGCTTAATTGATACCACTTTTTCAAAAGATTCCACTCGTTCACAATCAGAAGCACTTATCGAAATTTATGAAAAAATGAGACCTGGCGAGCCAGCAGTTTTAGATACCGCTCAAGAATATGTAAAACAAATTTTCTTTGATCGCAGACGATATGATCTCGGCAAAGTCGGTCGATATAAGCTTAATCGAAGACTTAATCTAAAAGTATCCGAAGAAACAATCGTTTTAACTCCAGAAGATGTCGCCAATACAGTTAAATATCTAATTTTGCTCCAAAATGGCAAAGGTAAAACCGATGACATCGATCACTTGAGCAATCGCAGAGTTCGTCAAATCGGTGAATTAGTTCAAGAATCAGCCTTCAGAATTGGTTTAATTCGTTTGGAAAGATCTATCCGTGAGAAAATGTCTTTGACAAAAACTGACGAGACTTTGACTCCAGCAAGTTTAGTGAATGCGCGTCCTTTGATCGCCACTATTTCTGAATTTTTCCGACGTAATAGACTCTCAACAATTCTTGATCAAACAAATCCATTAGCCGAAATCGACAACCTTCGTCGTTTGTCAGTTATGGGTACGGGCGGTGTCACCAGAGAGCGAGCTTCATTCTCAATGAGAGATATTAACGCTTCGCAGTACTCGAGGATTGACCCTGTTCGTTCTCCTGAAGGTCCAAACATTGGTCTAGTTACTTATTTCTCACTTTATGCGAGAGTTAACAACTTTGGCTTCTTAGAAGCCCCATACCAGCCAGTTGTACAGGACGGTAAAAAAATGAAAGTCATTGACGAGATTGTTTATCTTTCTGCAGATGACGAAGAAGATAAAAAGATTACTCACAGAAGTATTGCTATAAGTGATGCAGGAATTATTCAGGATGACTGGGTTCCAATTCGTTTCGCAAATAGCTTTATTGAAGGTCCAGTCGAGGAAGTTGAGTTTATTGACGTCGCCCCTCGCCAGGTTATTGGTACCTCCGCCTCGCTAATTCCATTTATCGCTCATGACGAAGCTAACCGTGCTTTGATGGGTACACATATGCAGTGTCAAGCGGTTCCTCTCATTAAGCCAGACTCTCCAATTGTTGGAACAGGTATGGAGCGAGAAGTAGCCATTGCTATGCGACACACCGTTGTTGCTAACCACAGTGGAACAGTTTCTTATGTTGATGGTAACAAAATTGAAATTACCATAAGTCCAGCAGATCTAAAGCAAGCACAAAAAGCCGCTAAAGATGAATTGTCTGTTATCTTTGGTGACAAAGAAATCTATGATATTTCAAAATTCGTTCGTACTTCACAAAGTACTTGCTACTCACAGAAACCAATCGTAGTTCTTGGCCAAAAAATTAAAAAAGGTGACGTCATCATTGATGGCCCATCTTCCGATCAGGGAGAATTGGCGCTCGGTAGTAACGTTGTCATTGCCTACAGTTCTTTTGACGGCCTAGGTTATGAAGATGCTATCGTTATTTCTGATCGACTCGTCAGAGAAGATGTTTTGACTTCGATCCAGATCAGTGAGTACAAATCAAAGGTCATGGATACCAAACTTGGTCCGGAAGAATTGACCAATGATATTCCAAATGTTTCTGAAATTTTCCTTGGTAATCTAACTGAAGAGGGCATCATTAGAGTTGGCAGTATTGTCAATGCTGGTGATATTCTTGTTGGAAAAATTGCTCCTAAGGGCGAAACTGAGCTTACACCAGAAGAGAGATTGCTCCGCGCAATCTTCGGAGAGAAATCAAGAGAAGTTCGCGATACATCCCAGAGAATGCCACATGGTGAGTCTGGTACAGTTATCGACGTCCAAGTTCTTGACACGGCTTTGGGTGATGAATTAGATCCAGGCACCATTAAAGAAGTCACTGTTAAAGTTGCCCAAATGAGAAAAATCACCGTCGGAGACAAACTCGCCGGTCGACATGGAAATAAGGGAGTTATCTCAAAAATAGTTCCAGCAGCAGACATGCCTCATCTTGAAGATGGCACTACTGTTGATGTCATTATTTCTCCTCTTTCAGTGCTTGCACGTATGAATCTCGGTCAATTGCTCGAGGCGCATGCGGGTTGGGCAGCTAAGGTTCTTGGATACAAGATTGCTGTTCCAGCTTTTGAGCCATTCGAAGAGCAAAAGATTTGGAATGAGTTAGAGAGAGCAGGTTTGCCAGTTTCAGGAAAAGCACAGCTTTATGACGGACGAACCGGAGAAGTATATGGCGAGCCAACTACAGTCGGCATTGGTTACATTTTGAAACTCACTCATATGGTCGAGGACAAGATGCATGCTCGATCTACTGGTCCATACTCGTTGGTCACTCAGCAACCACTTGGCGGTAAAGCCCAAATGGGAGGTCAGAGACTTGGAGAAATGGAAGTCTGGGCACTAGAGGCACATCGCGCAGCTCATACACTTCAAGAGATGCTCACTATTAAGTCAGATGATGTAATTGGTCGTGCTAAAGCATTCGAAGCAATCGTTAAGGGTGAAGAAATTCCAGCCCCAACTGTGCCAGAATCATTCAGAGTTCTCATGAGAGAATTGAATTCTCTTGGTGTAGACGTCGTTCCACACGGAGCTGAAGTCGTTGAAGAAGAAACTTTATTCTCAGCAACGGGAAAAACTAGCGCAGGCGACGATGATGACGAGCTTGATGATGAGCCAAGCGAAGACGACACAACTGATACAGATGATGAATCTGAAGAAGATGAGGAAGTCGAAGAGCCAGATTTGACAGAAGATGTCGAAGACGACACAGAAGACGAGGCGGTATCAGATGACAGTCAGGAGACCGAAGATTAACTTAAGTGAGGCACAAATATGAAAAACATTATTGACTTTACCGCACTTGAAATCAGAATCGCTTCACCAGAAGTGATTAAATCCTGGTCTTTTGGTGAGGTTCGCAAACCAGAAACAATTAACTATCGTTCCCTTAAAGCCGAGAAAGATGGTCTTTTCGATGAGAAGATCTTTGGCCCAATGAAGGATTACGAGTGTTACTGTGGAAAGTACAAGCGAATCCGATATCGAGGTATTATCTGTGATAAATGTGGTGTCGAAGTCACCCAATCCAAGGTTCGTAGAGAGAGAATGGGTCACATTACCCTCGCGGCTCCGGTTGCTCATATTTGGTTTTTCAAAGGCGCCCCTTCAAAATTATCACTACTTCTAGATATTTCCCCAAGAAATATTAACTCAATCATTTACTTCTCAAAGTACATTGTGCTTGGCGTAGATAGTGACGACAAAGTTAAAAACATGGATCAACTCAGTGTTGACTTAGTTACTGCCACTGATGAGCTTAAAGCTACCGCTAAGGAAATGATCGAGAAAGAAGCCGAAGCTTTAACTGTTGGTATTGCCACTCTTAAAGAAAAAGTTTCTAACAAAGAAACTCTCCAACTAAAAGTGACAGAGCTCCAGCTAAAGGCTAAGAACAAAGTCGCAGCTTTGAAGAAACAGCTTGATACCCAGAATGAGCAAACTGAAGAAATTTATAAAGCATTACGAACCATGGTCAAGAAAATTGACAAGGGCACAATTCTTTCTGAAGATGAATATCTTAAGCTCGACGAGTACGGCGTTGCTTCTCACCTCAGGGTAGGTATGGGTGCAGAGAGTCTGCTTGAATTAGTTCATGAGTTAGATCTTGATACCCTAATTGAATTTTTGCGAAAAGAGATGAATGAGACCAAGGGTGCTCGAAGAATTAAGGCCATAAAGCGTCTTCGCGTTGTCGAAGGTTTGCGTAAGGCTCAGATCGATGCCTCTTGGATGTTTATGGCAATCTTGCCAGTGATCCCACCGGATCTTAGACCTATGGTTCAGCTCAGTGGCGGCCGCTTTGCTACCTCCGATCTTAACGACTTATATCGACGTGTTATCAACAGAAATAATCGTTTGAAGCACTTGATTGAACTTGGTGCTCCTGAGATTATTCTTCGTAACGAAAAACGCATGCTTCAGGAAGCTGTCGATTCATTAATTGATGGTACTCAAGCTCGTCAGTCTCGACGAAGAGCCACCAGAAGACCTCTGAAATCACTAAGCGAAATGCTTAAGGGTAAGCAGGGTCGATTCCGTCAGAATCTTCTTGGAAAACGTGTTGACTACTCAGGTAGATCAGTTATCGTTGTTGGTCCAGAATTAAAACTTAACGAGTGCGGTTTGCCAAAAGACATGGCGCTTGAAATCTTCAAGCCTTATGTTTTGCGTGAACTCATTATTCATGGCACAGCACCAAACGTTAAGAGTGCTCGCCAGCTCATCGAGCGACGAGAGCCAGAGGTCTACGATATTCTCGAAGATGTCACCAAGAATCATCCTGTTATTTTGAATCGCGCACCAACGCTACACAAGCTTGGTATGCAGGCATTCTACCCAATCTTAATTGAGGGAAATGCGATTCGATTGCATCCTTGTGTCTGTTCTGGTTACAACGCTGACTTTGATGGAGATCAGATGGCTGTGCACGTACCTTTAACGGTTCAGGCTCAGGCAGAAGCTCGAGATTTGATGATGGCTACCCATAATCTGCTTAAACCAGCTAATGGTGAACCTATCACAATTCCTAACAAAGAAATGGCGATGGGTATTTACTATCTTACCTTGGTTAACGTTGCTCGTGAAAAATTCTCACACATCTTTGCTAGTGTTGAAGAGGCAATGCACGCCCATCAGACCAAAGTGATTACTCAGAGACAGCTCATTACAGTTCGATTCGAACATAATGGCAAACTTGAGAGAGTAGAGACAACCATTGGTAGATTAATGTTCAACGCTCTTTTGCCATCGAGTTTTGAGTACATTAACGAAGAAGTAAACTCTCAACGCATTAAGCAGATCATTACAACTGCGATCGAGAATCATTCACAAGAAGAGGTTTCGACTCTGATTGATGCTATTAAAGATCTAGGTTTTAAAGCTGCAACAGACTCAGGTCTTTCAGTTGCTGTTACTGACTGTGAAATGATTGCTGAAAAAGCAGGGATTATTGTTTCCGCTAATAAGCGTGTTGAGTTAATTCAAGATGCCTATCAAGAAGGTTCAATCTCAGCAGAAGAGCGCAAGCGTATGTCATTCGATGTTTGGTTGGAAACAACCGAAACTGTAGCTGAAAAAACTTGGGATTCTTATGCAGAGACCAATGCAGTCAAAGTGATCATTAATTCCGGAGGAACTCGTGCTTCAAAAGATCAAGTTAAGCAGCTCGCTGCTATGCGTGGTCTCGTAGTCGATCCACTTGGAAACATTGTGGAAATGCCTACGAAGTCTAATTTTAGAGAAGGACTTTCCATCTTTGAATATGTGACTTCAGCTAGAGGTTCTAGAAAAGGTCTCACTGACTCAGCTATCAAAACTGCTGATGCAGGTTACCTCACTCGCCGTCTCTGTGATGTTTCACACGACGTCATCATTCGCATGGAAGATTGTGGAACTGACGAAGGCATTGAGATTATTAATGACGAGAGAAAAGATGTCTTCCCAATTCGTATGTCGGGTAGATATGCTCTTAACGACATCAAAGTCGGCAACAAGGTTTTTGTCAAAGCAGGAGAAATCATCACTCAAGATCTTGGAAAAGAAATTGCAGCTGCTGGAATTGAGAGAGTGTCTGTTAGATCACCTCTTACCTGTCAGGCAGCCAAGGGAATGTGTGCCACTTGCTATGGTTGGGATTTCTCAACTCATGCAACTGTTGCCATCGGTGTTCCAGTCGGAATTGTTGCCGCCCAATCTATCGGAGAGCCTGGTACACAGCTAACTATGCGTGTTAAGCACTCTGGAGGAATTGTCGGTCTTGACGTTACACAAGGTTTGCCACGTGTTGAAGAATTGCTCGAAGCTAGAAACCCAAAGAATCAAGCTTTGATCACTGAGGCAGCTGGTAAGGTTAAGATTAAGACCAAAGATAACGAAACCACAATCACTGTTTCTGGTGATGATTCAGTAGAGTATGTTGTTCCAGCTGGAACTCCACTCGCTGTTGACACCGGAGATCTGGTTCACATTGGTCAGCAACTCACTGCGGGTTCTATTAATCTAAGAGAATACTTACTTCTCAGAGGATTAACACCACTTCAGATGCATGTTGTGAGAGAAGTACAGAGAGTCTATGAGTCTCAAGGTATTCCAATTCATGATAAGCATTTTGAGGTTATTGTTCGCAAGATGAGTGACAAACTTCAGATCGAAGCCACAGGAGACACAAGTTTCTTGACAGGTGAGATCACAGAGCACAGCAAATTTGTTGAGGTTAATGAAGAGACAATCGCCGCCGGTGGAGAGCCAGCGACAGCTAAGGTACTATTCCTTGGTATTACTCGCTCGTCACTTTATACGGATTCATGGTTGTCAGCAGCTTCGTTCCAACACACTAAACACATCTTAACTGATGCAGCTAGTGCTGGCTCGATTGACAATCTTGTTGGGCTAAAAGAGAATGTAATTATCGGTCGATTAATTCCGACCAGCGAGGATAGAGCACGGATCATATAACTTCCTCTGCAGAAGTACCAGGTCTATGGTAAAATCGTTCCTCTGAAACTAAAAAATATATGCCAACAATAAATCAACTTATTAGAAAAGGTGGCCGCAAGAGCAAAGTGCAGCGCATCAAAGCAACAGCTCTTCGACGTAGCTTCAATTCTAATAGCGGTTCTCCAACTAAGACAAACAATCCGCAGAAGCGTGGCGTTTGTACCATAGTTAAGACAATGACTCCAAAGAAGCCTAACTCGGCTTTGAGAAAAGTTGCTCGTGTTCGATTATCTAACAAAATGGAGGTTACGGCCTACATTATGGGAGAAGGTCATTCTTTGGCAGAGCACAGCATCGTTTTAGTTAGAGGTGGAAGAGTTAAAGATCTTCCTGGAGTTAAGTATCATATTGTTCGTGGAGTCTATGACGCTACGGGCGTAGACGGTCGTAAGACCAGTCGAAGTAAATACGGAGTAAAGAGTAGTTAATCTTTCAATATTATGAGATCAAAAAGAGCACAAATCCGCACAGTTGAACCAGACAAGAAGTATGATTCTGTTGTTGTAGCTAGACTTGTTAATTACACCATGAGAGATGGCAAAAGAAGCGTCGCTCAAAAGCAGGTATACCAAGCTTTAGAAACAGCTTCAAAAGAATCAAAACTTAAGCCAGTCGAGTTAATCGAAGCAGTAATCGAGTCTATTTCCCCTCAGATGGAAGTTAGATCTCGTCGTGTTGGTGGAGCCGCTTATCAAGTGCCTATGCCAGTGCGACCTCGAAGAGCAGTTGCCCTTTCACTTCGTTGGTTAGTCTTAGAAGCAAATAAACGTCCAAACAAGCAATATCACACTTTTGCTGAAAAACTTTCAGCTGAGATGATGGATGCTCTTAATAACGAAGGTGGATCTGTAGCTCGCAAGTACGCAGCTCACCGAATGGCAGACGCAAATAAAGCATTCGCCCACTTTAGATGGTAATTTGCCAATGTCAGTTCAACAAAAATCTATTACCGTTCCTTTAGCTCGCATTCGCAACATTGGCATTATTGCCCATATTGACGCGGGGAAAACCACCACTACCGAGAGAATTCTTTACTTCACTGGTAAAACATACAAAATTGGTGAAGTTCATGAGGGTGCTGCCACTATGGATTGGATGGAGCAAGAGCAAGAGCGCGGAATCACCATTGTTTCAGCTGCAACCACAACCTACTGGACTCCATATTTCGAAACCCACTTAGAAAAAGCTCCATATCGCTTCAATATCATTGATACGCCAGGGCACGTTGACTTCACTGCTGAAGTTGAGCGTAGTCTTCGCGTTCTTGATGGCGGTGTCACAGTTCTCGATGCAAGTGAGGGCGTACAGTCGCAGTCCGAAACTGTTTGGCGACAAGCTGATAAATACAATGTCCCTCGTATCTGTTTTGTAAACAAAATGGATAAATTAGGTGCAGATTTTGAGGCAACTATCGAGGATATCAGAGTCAAGTTTGGTGTGAAGCCAGCTCCTATGGTTTTGCCAATGGGCGCTGAGGGCGATTTTAAAGGTGTAATCCAGCTAATTGATCGCAAAGCTTTATTCTGGAAAGACAGTGAAGCTGATACAGATCCAGAAGTTAAAGAAATTCCAGAGGAATTTAAAGAAAAAGCTGAGACAATGCGCGCAGCTTTAGTTGAGCTTATCGCAGAAACAGATGACGCTTTACTAGAAAAATTCTTCCAAGAAGGCGATATCTCTATCAATGAATTAAAGGCTGCTTTACGCAAGGCTGTTATTGAGTATAAATTGGTTCCTGTTTATGCAGGCTCTTCTTTGAAAAATACCGGAGTTCAACCACTTCTTGACGCAGTCGTTGAGTACTTGCCATCTCCAATTGATATCGACCACATCGTTGGTCTTCAACCAAAAACAGACGTTGAGCTGACTCGAAAGCTCATTCCAGAGGAAAAATTGACTATCTTGGCATTTAAAATCCAGACTGATCCTCACGTTGGTAGATTAACCTACTGTCGTATTTATTCTGGTGTTTTGAAGTCAGGAACTTACATTTACAACTCAACTAGAGGTAAAAAAGAACGCGTCGGTCGTTTATTACTCATGCATGCTAATGAGCGAGAAGAGATTTCAGAAGCAAAAGCTGGGGAAATTGTTGCCATCGTTGGTCTTAAAGATACCAAAACTGGTGACACCCTTTGCGAAGAAGATAACCAAATTATTTTGGAAGGAATCACCTTTTCAGCTCCAGTTATTTCACTTGCTATTGAGCCAAAAACAAAGGCAGATCAACAGAAAATGGGTATGGCTTTGGCCAAGCTCGGTGAAGAAGATCCAACTTTCCAAATTAGCTCAGACGCAGATACAGGCCAAACCATCATCGGTGGTATGGGCGAGCTTCATCTTGAGGTAATTGTTGATCGGATGAAGAGAGAATTTAACGTTAGTGCTAATGTTGGCAAACCACAAGTTGCCTACAAAGAAGCCATTACTAAAGAATCACAAGGTGAAGGTAAATACATTAAGCAAAGTGGTGGTCGAGGTCAATATGGCCACGTCCTATTGAAGATTGAGCCACAGGAGCGCGGAGTCGGCTACGAATTTGTTAATAAAATTACTGGCGGAACAGTTCCCCGCGAATACATCGAACCAACCAACAAAGGTATTAAAGAATCTCTTGAGAGAGGTTTCTTAGCTGGATTTGAGATGGTTGATGTTAAGGTCACCCTTTACGATGGTTCATATCATGACGTTGACTCAAGTGAATTGTCATTCAAAATGGCTGGATCTCTTGGAATGAGAGAAGCAGTTAAGGGAGCAGGAATGGTTCTCATGGAACCAATCATGAAACTTGAAGTTTCTACCCCAGAAGAATTTATGGGAGACGTTATCGGTGATTTAGGCTCACGAAGAGCCCAAATTCAAGGTACCACTAGTCGAGGTGCAGCGACCATCATCACCGCACTCGCCCCATTGGCAGAGATGCAGGGCTATGTTACAATCCTCAGGAGTATGACCCAGGGGCGCGCATCAAGTGTAATGCTCCCGAGTCACTACGACATCGTTCCACAGGGAATAACTGAAAAAATTATTGCTGAGCGCAAGAATTAATTTCAGCCACCGTGGCGTAAATATGTACTAACTTGGATAAAAAACACACAGGAGGTTTTTATGGCAGACGCAAAAAAATATGTTCGCAGCAAGCAACATGTAAACATCGGGACCATTGGTCACGTTGATCATGGTAAGACAACTCTTTCAGCTGCAATCACTACAACTTTGGCAAAAAAATATCCTTCCGACATTAATGTCGCTATGGGTTATGGTGACATCGATAATGCACCAGAAGAGGCAGCTCGTGGAGTTACGATTAACATTTCACATATCGAATACGAAACAGAAAAACGACACTATGCTCATATTGATGCCCCAGGTCATGCTGACTACATCAAGAATATGATTACCGGTGCCGCTCAAATGGATGGTGCAATCTTAGTTGTGGCTGCAACTGATGGTCCAATGCCACAGACTCGAGAGCACATTCTTCTTGCCAAGCAGGTTAACGTTCCTAAGATCGTTGTCGCTCTGAACAAGTGCGATATGGTCGATGACGAAGAGCTGCTCGACTTAGTTGAGATGGAAGTTCGTGAGCTTTTGACCAAGTATGGTTTTGATGGCGATGAAACTCCAATTATTCGCTTAAGTGCCCTAAAAGCTCTTGAAGGCGATGATGCACAACAAGAAAAAGTCATGGAACTCATGAAGACCGTTGATTCTTACATCCCTGACCCAGTCAGAGATTTGGATAAAGCTTTCTCTATGCCAATCGAAGACGTCTTCTCAATCAAAGGTCGCGGCACAGTCGTGACTGGAAGAATTGAAACAGGAGTCGTTACCGTCGGTGATGAAATCGAAATCGTCGGAATCAGAGACCCAAAGAAAACCACCGTCACTGGTGTCGAGATGTTTAGAAAAATGCTCGATCGAGGTGAGGCTGGCGATAACGTTGGTATCCTCCTTAGAGGTATCGGCAAGGACGATGTTGAAAGAGGTCAGGTCATGGCTAAGCCAGGAACTGCTACTCCTCATACAGAGTTTGAGGCAGAAGTCTATATCTTAACTAAAGAAGAGGGTGGCCGACATAAGCCATTCTTCACTGGTTATCGTCCACAGTTCTATATTAGAACAACAGACGTAACAGGTGAAATCTCTTTACCAAAGGATGTAGAAATGGTTATCCCAGGAGATAATGCTAAGATGACAGCCAAGCTGATTGTGCCTGTCGCTCTGCACGAGGGTCTTCGATTCGCGATTCGCGAAGGTGGACACACCATTGGTGCAGGGGCAATCACCAAGATTTTGAAATAGAACAATAAACTTGTCAGGCGCTCGAAAAAAAATCGGGCGCCTGCTTGTTAGCGCAGGTGTTCAAAATCTCGAGTAGTGCACTTTACTTCTCGAGATTTTATATGTATAATCGCACCCTACGTTTAGTCGAGTAGTGAAACATGGTAAAACAACAAACAGATAAAACACAAGCTTACAAAATTCGCGTACGACTTAAGTCTTACGACTACAGAGTTATTGACGAAGCAAGTAAAAAGATCCTTGAAACAACGCTTTCTACAGGAGCTCAGGTAATAGGTCCAGTGCCTTTACCAACCCATCACAAGTCATTTACAATTCTTACCTCACCTCACTCCGATAAGAACGCACAAGAGCACTACGAGATTCGCACCCACAAGCGAATGCTAGATATTATGAATCCAACCAGTAAAACTATCGACTCCCTCATGCACTTAGAACTGCCTGCGGGTGTATCGATCCAAATAAAGATGTAAGGAGAAGCTTTGTTGCCTGAAGCTAATCGACAGAAAAAATTGAAGTATGATAAACGATATATTTGTGACCAAAATCGGCATGACACAAGCCTGGACAACGGAAGGTAAGCGTATTGCTGTGACCCGTTGCCGCGTACAGCCAAATATGGTTATCGCAGCCCGACAACTTTCAGAGAATAATTCTGCTTATACAATTGAAGTTGGTTACGGAAAAAAATTACTCAGAACAACAAAAAAACCACTCAGAGCCCAATTAGCAAAGAGTGGTTTTTCAGTAGGCGTAAAGACTATCCGCGGAATTAAAGTCGACTCTACAGAATCAGACAAGATTCCCGCAGCTGGAACAACGCTAGCTGTATCTGATGTGCTCTCTTTGGGTGACGTGGTAAATGTCAGAGGCACCACTAAAGGCCGCGGCTTCGCTGGTGGTATGAAACGCTATGGATATAAAGGTGGACCTAAGACTCATGGACAATCAGACAGAGCAAGAGCTATTGGCTCAATTGGAGCTGGTACAAGCCCAGGAAGAGTTCTTAAGGGTAAGGGTATGCCAGGTCACATGGGAGATGTTGCGGTGACCGTTAAAGGCTTAACTATTGTTCACATTGATACTCAGACACAGGAAGTATGGATCAGTGGTCCAGTCCCTGGTTCAATCAGTTCAGACCTATTAGTTCACAAGCTTGGAAAGACAAAAAAAGTCGAGTTAAACTACGACGCCTCTGGGATTAAATTACCAGTTGAAGAAGTAAAAGAAGAAGCACCTGTTGAAGTTGAAGAAGTAGCTGAAAAAACAGCTGAGGAAACGAAAGAATAATGAACATTCAAAAAGTAACAGCTACTGGCGCAAAATCAAACATCTCCGCAGATGCAGCAGTGTTTGGCGTTCCAGCAAATAAACAGCTGCTTTCTCAGGCAGTTCACATTGCTCGATCTAACCAACGCCAGGGCACAAGTAAAGTTAAGACTAGAGCTAATGTTTCTTTGACAAAACGAAAAGTTTACAAACAAAAAGGTACAGGAAATGCCCGACATGGCGCAAAGTCCGCTCCAATTTTTGTTGGTGGTGGTGTTGCTCATGGGCCAACTGGACTCGCTAACTGGACAAGATCGCTTCCTCCAGCCCTTAAGAGAGCTTCGTTAGCTCAAGCTCTAACTTTACAGATAAAAGATACTTATATTGTTGACGCTCTAGCAGAATTATCTGGCAAAACAAAGCAGGCAGCTGCAATTATTGCCGCAGTTGTTCCAAAGGCAAAGCGTATTCTTGTTGTCCTTTCCAAGCCAACAGCAGAGGCTCTTAGAGCATTAAATAATTTGCCAAAAGTAACAGTTATTCGTGCTTCCCAACTTTCAGTTCTTCCAGCAGCTCAGGCTTCAGTGATTTTATTCACCACGGATTCACTCGCAGTAGTTACCGATCGAATAAAGAATGTTGTCGTCGCAGAGAAGGTTGAAACAAAGAAATCAGCAAAACCTGTAGAGAAGAAGCCAGTAGCTAAGAAAGCTCCAAAAGTTGCTCCAAAAAAGCCAGTCGCTGCAGCAGTTAAGAAAACCAAAAAGGTAGCCAAGAAAGCATAATGCAGTCACGAATACTTAAAAAACCAGTCATCACAGAAAAGTCATATGCTCGGGCTAAGAGTCATAATGTCTATACCTTTGAGGTCGATCCTTCAGCCAGAAAAGATCAGATCAAAGATGCGATTGCGAAACTATTTTCAGTCACTGTGATTGACGTTCGAACTCTTTGTTATCAATCACGAACCAAGCGAGCCGGACGACGTCGTTTGCCTAGCTCAACAGCTAAAACGAAGCGAGCCTTTGTAACACTTAAGTCGGGTGAAACCATCGACCTTTTTGACTTAGGAACACAAGAATAAATAAATCATGTTAATAAAAATTAAAGCCACAAGTGCCGGTAGACGCCATCAATTAGTAATTGATCGCTCTGATCTTCACAAGGGTAAACCAGAAAAATCATTGCTTGCATCAGGTCACAAGAAAAGACAGGGTCGTGGCTTCAAAGGTCATATCACTGTTCGTCATCGTGGTGGTGGTGTCAAGAAAAAAATGCGTATCATTGATTGGAAGAGAGTTCGCAGAGACATTCCAGGAACTGTTCAGCACATTGAGTACGATCCAATGCGTAGTTCACATCTTGCCTTAGTTTATTATCCAGATGGTGGTAAAGCCTACATTATTGCTCCTGACGAGCTTAAAGAGGGCGATATTATTAACGCTGGTGAAAAAGCAGAGATTCGACCAGGTAATGCTTTGCCACTCGAAAACATTCCCGTCGGTATCCCAATTCATAATTTAGAGTTAACACCAGGAAAAGGCGCTCAAATGGCTCGAGGAGCTGGAGTTGCTGCCTTAATTCAGTCCAAGGATGGTGATTATGTGACTGTTCAACTTCCTTCAAAAGAGCTCCGTTTGCTAAAGAAGGAGTGTTTCGCTACAATCGGCCAGGTTGGAAATCAGTTCTGGAAGAACAGAAAAATTGGTAAAGCCGGAAGAAAACGCTTATTGGGAATTAGACCAACAGTTCGTGGAACCGCACAACACCCAGACAGTCACCCACATGGTGGAGGTGAAGGTAGATCCGGAATTGGTTTGAAATATCCAAAAACTCCTTGGGGTAAGCATGCGCTTGGAACAAAAACACGTAATAAGCGCAAGCACAGTAATCGTTATATTGTTCGGGATAGACGAAGTAAGTAAAGAATATTATGTCAAGATCAAGCAAAAAAGGACCATACGTTGATGAGAAGCTACTGAAAAAAGTTCAGAAGCAGAAACAAACTGGAGATAAAACCCCAATTAAAACTTGGGCACGTAACTCAGTTATTGTCCCTGATTTCGTTGGTCACACTTTCGCAGTTCATCAAGGAAAAACTTTTCCTGAGGTATTTGTGAATGAAGCTATGGTTGGACATAAATTAGGAGAATTCTCTCCAACAAGAACCTTTAGAGGACATGGTAGAGTCGTAAAACGATTGTTAACAAAAACTTAATATGATAATCAGAGCATCACAACAGAACACCAGACAAACACCAAGAAAAGTAAGGCTTGTAGCCAATACTGTCAAAGGTATGTCTATAGAAGCAGCTTTGAGACAGCTAGCTGTAATTGAACGCAGAGCTTCCATTCTTGTTCTTAAAGTTATTCGACAGGCTTTGGCGAATGCAGAGCACAATCATGGTATTACGGCCGATAAGCTTTCTATAAAATCAATAATTGTTGAAAATGGCCCACACATGAAGAGATTTCGTGCTGTTAGCAGAGGTCGAGCTCACACCATTTTGAAGAAAACTTGCCACGTTGTTGTTGAGTTGGAATCAAAAGAAAAAGAGGCAGAGGTTTCTGAAGAATCAAAACCAGCCAAAAAAGAGGTTGTTGAAAAGCCTAAGGCCGCAAAAGCAACCAAAACTGTAAAAAAAGTAACAAAGAAGAAGACAAAAACAGAGAAGGACGAGCAATAACTGAACAGGCGTAGTACAATATGCCTCTCGAGAAAGAGTTATGGGACAAAAAGTAAATCCAATTGGCTTCCGACTAGGTAATACATTTACCTCTTCTTCTAGGTGGTTTTCTGAGAAAGCTGATTACGCGAAGACTGTTCTCGAAGATCATATGCTTCGTCAACATCTTGAGAAAAAGCTTGAGAGTGCCGGAATTGTTGACATTATCATTGAGAGATCTTTAACTAAAATAAAAGTAACCCTTGCTGTTTCTCGCCCAGGCGTCGTCATCGGTAAAGGTGGAGCAAATCTTGAAGAAACCAAAAAAGATATCGAAAGAATTCTTAATGTTTCAAAGAGCAGAAAAGATAAGGTAAAAGTTGACCTTAGAATAGAAGAAATCGTTAAGCCAGATCTTAGTGCCAAGTTAGTTGTTGAAAGAATAACTAATCAGCTAGTTAAGCGTTATCCTCATCGACGCGCCGTGATGCAGGCTCTTGAGAGAGTTATGCAAGCAGGTGCTGAGGGTGTCAAAATTGTTTTGTCAGGTAGAATTGGTGGAGCTGAGATTGCTCGCACCCAAAAAGTCTCTAAAGGAAGTGTCCCAACTCAAACACTTAGAGCAAATATTGATTACTACGAAAAGGGTGCTCGCACCCGATCAGGATATGTTGGAATTAAAGTGTGGATTAACAAGGGAGAGGTTAGATAAATGTTAGCTCCACGTAAAGAAAAATTCCGAAAACAATTTAGAGGCAAACGACGCGGTACTGCCGTTCGTGGCATCACAATTGCTTTTGGTGATTTTGGACTTCAGGCCACAACAAGAGGTTGGGTATCTGGAAGACAGATTGAGGCAGCTCGAAAAAAGATTACGTTTATGACCAAACGCGCTGGTAAATATTGGGTTAGAATTTTCCCTTCTAAACCAATTACAAAAAAACCAGTCGGGGTGAAAATGGGTTCGGGAAAAGGTGCTGTTGAAGAGCATGTGGCCGTTGTCCGACCAGGAATGATGCTTTTTGAACTTAGTGGTGTCACAGAAGAAGTAGCACGCGAGGCTTTCCGAAAAGCTGGACACAAGCTCTCGGTACAAACAGCATTTATTGAGAAATAAAGATGAAAAAAGACGATAAACAAAAACTACAAGCACTCGAAGTTGGAGAACTGACTACTAAGTTGGAAGAGCTTCGACAGGAGAACAATAAAACGTATTTGGAGCACAGAGCTGGTAAGTTAAATAATCCTGCGAAGTTAGCAATGCTCAGGAAAATGATTGCCCGCACAGCGACAGTACTTGGTGAAAAGATGAGATTGGTTAAATAATGAAAGACGTTAAAGGTACAATTACAGGTTTAAACTCGCTCAAGACAGCGCGAGTAAGTGTGGTGCGTCAATGGCAGCATCCCATGTATGGTAAATCTGTTACTAGATCTAAAACATACGCTTGCCAAATTGATGATGATTTGAAGTTAGAAATTGGCGATGAAGTGATTATTCGAGCTTGCAGCCCTGTAAGTAAGACAAAGCGCTTCAAAGTGGTGAGTAAAGTAGAAGAGAAGAAGATATGATACAGCTACGTTCCGTTCTCAACATCTGCGATAACAGTGGAGCCAGAAAAATTCGAGTAATCCAAGTTCATGGTGGCTCAAAGAGACGCTTTGGCTATGTTGGTGATATCGTTGCAGCATCAGTTATTTTTGCTGACCCACAGTCACAAATAAAACGTGGTGAAAAAGTTAAAGCAGTCATCGTTAGAACTCGCAAAGAATTCAGAAGAGAAAACGGTACTTATGTCAGGTTCGATGACAATGCTGCCGTTATTATTGAGTCAAGAAAAAATTCAATTCCTGTTGGAACACGTGTTTTTGGCCCAATTGCTAGAGAAGTTAAAAATAGAGGTTTCAGCAAAATTGCTAGTCTCGCTCCGGAGGTACTCTAATGAAGTTTAAAGTTGGTGATAAAGTTCGAGTAACCGCAGGTAAAGATAAGGGCAAAGTTGGCTCTATCGCCTCAGTTATTCCTTCAAAAAATAAAGTTGTCATAGCTGGAGTTAATATGTATGCCAAACATAAAAAACCTCAGCAAGGTCAAGCTGGAGAAATAGTCAGAAGAGAGAGGCCTCTTCCAGTGAGCAACATCGCGGTCCTAAATGAAAAGGATCAGTTAGACAGAATTGGTTTTGAAACTACAAAAAAAGACGGACAAAAGATTAGAATCTTTAAGAAATCCGGCGGAGTTATGCCAGAGCCAAAAATTGAGAAAAAGAAAAAGTAAGATATGACCAAGTTAAAAAAACACTTCCAAGATTCCGTGTTGCCTCAGTTGCAAAAAGAACTGGGTATTACGAGTAGTTTTGCTTTGCCAAGATTAAAGAAAATCGTGGTAAATATGGGCGTCAGTGATCCTCAAGAGCCAAGAGCTCGTAAGGCCGCATTGGAGAATGTCAGCGAGCAGTTCGCAAGCATCACTGGTCAAAAGCCAATCATAACTCTCGCACGCAAATCCATCGCTAACTTTAAACTTCGCGAGGGTGATCCAATGGGCGTTACAGTAACTCTCAGAGGAAAGCGCATGTGGCAGTTTTTAGAGAAACTTCTCAGTATTGCTTTGCCAAGAGTTAAAGATTTCCAAGGTGTGCCAAGAACTGCCTTCGACGGCAATGGAAATTATAGTTTGGGTGTTCATGAGCAAATAATTTTCCCAGAGGTTAACTATGATACTATCGAGAGAATCCGTAGTTTCCAGATCGTATTTGTTACTTCGGCAAAAACAAATGATTCAGCTTTCAAATTGCTCGAAGCGCTAGGTATGCCATTTATGAAAGAAACCACACAGGAGTAAAAAATGGCAAAAAAATCAAAAATAGCTAAATCAACAAAAATTCTCGCCAAGAGGAAGGCATTAATAATGTCTGGCGTGACAAAACCAAATCGAGTATCGACTCGAGGAGTGAATCGATGTAAAATAACCGGCCGGCCGAGAAGTTACATGAGATACTTTGGAGTCAGCAGATTGACATTTCGTGAATTATTTAATCAAGGAAAGTTGCCAGGCGTTGTAAAGGCAAGTAAGTAGAAATATGACCGATCCAATAGCAGATCTACTAATCAGAATTAAGAATGCTCTCTGGGCTCGACACACTGAGCTTGAGGTACCTTATTCTAGACTGAAACATTCATTAGCCGATATTCTCGTTGCTGAAGGCTATCTTGAGAAAGTTAGCATCGACAAAACTGGGCAATTTCCAGTTCTTCACCTTGTTCTAAAGTACATTGGTAGAATTCCAGCGGTAAATGACGTCAAACGTCTTTCTAAGCCTGGACGCCGTGTTTATGCACCTGCTAATAAAATTCCACAAGCACTCGGTGGCTATGGCATCACCATATTATCTACAAATCAAGGATTGCTAACGCAAAGAGAGGCCCGCAAACGAAACGTCGGCGGCGAGCTCCTTTGCCAAGTCTGGTAAATATGTCAAGAATCGGAAAAAAGCCAATTATTATTCCAGCTGGAGTTTCAATTACAGAATTGAAAGACTCGGTTGAAGTTAAAGGTCCAAAGGGAATGATCTCCGTTCCAACTGTCCAATACGTAAAGCTAGCCATTTCGCCAGAAGAGATTGTTGTAGAGAGAACAAATGACTTAAAGCAGGCTCGTTCTAACCATGGTCTTATCAGAAGTTTACTTCAAAATGCAGTTGCTGGTGTCACTGAAGGTTTTACCAAGACTCTTAAGTTGGTAGGCACAGGTTATCGTGTTCAGGCAAAAGGTCAAGGAATTTCACTCGCAGTTGGTTTTTCACACACAGTTGAAGTCCCAGCAAAAGATGGCTTGTCATTAAGCGTTCAGGGAAATGACACAGTTGTTATAACTGGAGTAGATAAACAGCGTGTTGGTCAAATCGCAGCCGAGATCAGAAGCGTCCGCCCACCAGAGCCATATAAGGGCAAGGGCATTCGATACGAAGACGAAGTAGTAAGAAGAAAGCAAGGAAAAACTGCCTCGGCATAGTTTTCACATCTAATGGCTAAATCATTTCACCACCAAACCGTCGCACAACTTCGAGAGAAGCGCGTTCGTGCTAATATGCATGGAACAGCTGTTCGTCCAAGACTCAGTGTTGATAGATCAAATAAGCATCTATCAGTACAGGCTATTGATGATGATGCTGGAGTGACTATCGTCGGAATGAGCGATAAACAATTTGCAAAGAAAAAAGTTACAAAAACTGAGGCAGGCAAACTACTCGCAGCAGCAATCGGAAAAGCATTAATTGAGAAGAAGATCAAAATGGCCTCATTTGATAGAGGTAGAAATGCATACTTGGGTAGAATACGCTCATTTGCTGAAGCAGTACGAGAAGCAGGAATTAAAGTTTAATTATGGCATACGAACAAACACAACCATCAGAATTTGAAGAGAAAGTCATTCAGATTTCACGCGTGTCTAAAAAGACAAAGGGCGGAAACAAAGTTGGCTTTTCAGTTCTTATGGTCGTCGGTGACAAAAAGGGAAAAGTCGGCGTTGGTCTTGGCAAAGCTCCAGATGTCCAGTCAGCCATGAAAAAAGGTGCGAAAAAAGCCAAAAAACGCATGATTGTCGTTCCAATTGACGGTACAACTATTCCATTTAAATTCTCCATTAAGCTTGGTGCTGGAAGAGTTATGCTTAAGCCAGCTCCTAAGGGTTCTGGAGTTATTGCTGGTGGTCCAGTTCGCGCTGTTGTTGAAGCAGCTGGAATTAGAGATATTTCTAGCAAAATTCTTGGCACTCAAAATCAAGCATCAAACGTTTATGCAACATTCGCAGCCCTACAAGAAATTTCAAGAATCGTTACTCTAAAAGGTATTTCTCTTAAATCAATCGCCCAGGTTGAGGCAGAGGAAGATGCTAAGCTTTTAGAAGAACAAAAGAGATTAAAATCGGTGGCAGCAAAAACACCAACCACAAAAGCACCAGCTGCAGTTAAAGAACAACCAAAACCAAAATCAAAGGCAGCACCAAAAGTTAAGACAACTCCAAAAACTGCAAAAATAACAGCTAAGAAACCAGCAGCTAAAAAGAAATAAATATAATGTCAATTGTCTCAAAATTATTCCCTATTATTGCCCGCCGCAAAAAACGCGTTGGTCGTGGCTATGGTTCCGGAAAAGGTGGTCACACTTCTGGACGCGGTACCAAAGGTCAGAAATCTCGAAGTGGTGGAAAAGTTCCTCTTTGGTTCGAGGGTGGACAGCTCGCATTAATTAAGCGTATGCCAATGCTTCGTGGAAAAAGTCGCCTAAAGTCATTTGATAGAGTGGCGATGGTCACCCTAACAGAGCTCAATCGCATGAAAGCTACCGACATCTCATTCGAGACCCTAAAGCTCGAAGGTGTAGTTGGTCGCTCCGCCAGAGCAGCAAAGGTAGTGAATACTGGTAAAATAGAGCGTAAGATTAACTTAATTAGTATTAAAACTACAGCGTCTGCCCGACAGCAAGTTGAGGCGGCTGGGGGAAGCGTGGTTACTACCACAGAGTAACCTTACTACTCGTGCAAAGATTCACCACTTTTCTCAAACGCCTAGCTAATACTCCAGAACTTCGAAATAAAATTTTATTTACCGCGCTTATCTTTCTAGTTTTTAGAATTCTTGCCCATATTCCTCTCCCTGCAGTTGACATAGATCAACTTCAGAAACTATTTAGTTCCAGTCAGTTCCTCAGTTTATTGAACGTTTTTTCTGGAGGCACTCTAGCAAACTTCTCTGTAGTTGCAGTCGGTATTAATCCATATATTACCGCTTCAATCGTGATGCAGCTTGGAGGCATGGTTATTCCCAAACTTAAGGAAATGCAGAAAGACGGCGAGTCTGGACGAGAAAAAGTAAATCAATACACTCGACTTTTGTCAGTGCCATTGGGAATTGTTCAGAGTATCTCCGTCTTAGCCCTACTTCGATCTCAAAATCTTCTGACTTCTTCTGACCCACTAGTTCTTGGAGTAGTTATTCTTTCACTTGTTGCAGGTGCCCTCATTGTCATGTGGATTGGAGAGCTAATCTCTCTTTATGGTATTGGTAATGGAATTTCCATGATACTTTTCGCAGGTATCGTCAGTCAGCTGCCAACAGCGGCGGCTCAGGTTTGGTCGCTTACTTCCGCAGATCAAGTAATGACAACCCTCGTCTTTACCACTCTCTTCTTAGTAGTGATTGGATTTATCGTTTTTATGACTGAAGCTATCCGCAAAATTCCAATTCAGTACGCTAAGCGCACCAAGGGTAGTAGAGTATACGGAGGTCAGACTACTCATTTGCCAGTCAGAGTCAATGTCGCTGGAGTTCTACCAATTATCTTCGCCGTTTCCTTGATGCTAGTGCCTTCTTTTATAGCAAGAATATTAATTGCTACAGAAAAGGCTAACTTAATTTCCATCGGTCAACAGCTAACCATTTGGTTTGACCAAACGTCTGCGGTATACATTATTATTTATTTTGTTGTTGTCTTAATCTTCACATATTTTTCAGCCCTAATTTTCTTTAATGCAGAAGATATCTCGGGAGAGCTAAAGAAGGGCGGAGCTTTTATCCCTGGGATTCGACCAGGATCTCCTACCAAAAAATATCTAGAATATGTGGTGACGAGAATCACAATTGCCGGAGCATTATTTCTTGGACTTATCGCTGTATTGCCATCAATCGCTCAGATGCTCACTAATATCCAGTCACTCGCCATCGGTGGAACTGGAGTTCTAATTGTTGTCTCAGTTATTCTAGAGACAACTAAGCAAGCAGAGAGTATGCTCGTAGAACAGAATTACGATAGGTATATTTAACTCGCTACGAGAGTAGCAACGAAAGACCGAGACATGCACATAGTTCTAATTGGTATTCAAGGCGCTGGTAAGTCAACACAGGGGATAATGCTCTCCAAGAAATACAATATTCCCTATCTTTCATCTGGACATATTTTCAGAGAGATGGCGAAAGAAAAAACTAAGCTTGGACGATGGCTAAAGGAGACGATGAACTCTGGAGCCTTGATTCCAGATGCCACTACTTTAGAAATTGTCTTGACCTACATCGAAAAACCAGAATATGCTCATGGATATATTCTCGATGGTTTTCCCAGGACAGTAGCACAAGCCAAAGCTTTTAATGGCAGTATTGAACACGTTATTTATCTCAATGTTTCAGACAAAGAAGCTCTGTGGAGAATTTCTGGAAGAACTGACGTGAGGGAGGATGAGACACTTGCTGCTTTACGAAAGAGAATTGAACTTTTCCACTCTGCTACCACCCCCGTTCTTGATTACTACAGAGAAAAAGGCATTCTACACGAGGTGGATGGAGAGGCGTCTGTTGAAGAAGTCTTTGCCCAAATAATATCTTTCCTTGAGTAGTCCAAGTTTTATATGGATCAACACGACCAAAAAAGAATAGTAGCCATGCGTGCCGGAGGCATGAAGCTGGCTGTTATTCGCGAAGAACTAGTTTCTAGATCAAAAGTTGGCGTTTCTTTTGCTCAGATAGAATCTTGGGCGCAAGCACTTATTGCTGAAAGCAAATCTTTACCAAGCTTTTCAACTGTTTCTGGCTATGACTGGGCTACCTGCATCATGAAGAACAACGAGTTGTGTCATGGCATTCCCTCAAAAGAAAAGATTATTGTCGATGGTGACGTGATTACAATTGATATTGGCCTGATTAATGATGGTTTCCACTTGGACACCACCACTAGTTTTGCCGTCGGCAAAGTTCATCCAAACATTCAGGAGTTTTTGGCTGTCGGTAAAAAAAGTCTTAAAGCCGCGATAGACCGGGTCAAGACAGGCGCTAGTGTCTATGAAGTCAGTAAGGCAATGGAGAAGGTTCTGGATAAGCACGGTTTCGGAGCAGTGACGCAGCTCACGGGTCATGGCGTTGGTAAGGAGCTGCATATGGATCCAAGCATCCCTGTTTCACCCCAGAAGAACGACAAACGAGTATTTCTGCGTGAGGGACAAACAATCGCCGTAGAGGTCATGTACACAGCCGGAGATCCCCTACTCGTAGTCTCAGAAGACGAGTGGACATACGAAACAGCAGATAACTCACTTTCTGGAATGTTTGAAGAAACAGTCTTGGTAACAGACAATGGCCCAGAGGTGCTGACAAAAGTCCCATAATTTGTTACAATGATCATCTGCATTAAGCCTGGAGGCGATGCAAAAAATATTTATGGGAAAAGTACAAGACCACAAGCAAGCTGCAAAAGCGAAACGCCAAGTTGATACGACATCTAATCGTTCAGCCGCTGTCGATCGTTTTGAGGTTGTTGGTTACGTAGAGCAGTGTCTGCCTAACACGATGTTTAGAGTCAAGGTCACAGAGTCGCCAGTTTCACAAATGGTTGGCCACACCTTACTCGGAACTTTGGTTGGAAAGATGAGATTGTTCAGAATTCGAGTAATGCCTGGAGATTTAATCAAGGGATATGTATCTAAATATGACCTCAATAAGTGTAAAATCACTTATAGATCAACCAAAAAAGAGATGCAGTCAAACTAAGGCTTTTCAAAATTCACTACACCTGGTATAGTTCAGGGCTCTTGAGACAAACATGAAAGTACGTACATCACTAAAAAAAATCTGCATTAATTGCAAGTTCGCACGCCGAAAAGGTGTGCTACGTGTGACGTGTACTAATCCTAAGCACAAGCAAAGACAGGGTTAATCATTATGATCAGAATTGTTGGAATAGATCTACCAGAAAATAAGAAAATTTTATTCTCACTGCAGAGTATCTATGGCATAGGCCCAAAGCGCTCAGAGATTGTTTTGGCCGAGGCTAACGTAGATCCACAGAAAAGAACTCGAGATTTATCTGCTGACGAAATCAACAGAATTCAGAGAAGCATTGATAGATATCAAGTAGAGGGAAACCTTAGAAGAGAAATCAATGACAATATTGATAGACTTAAGCGCACGGGTTCTTATCGCGGCAAACGATTAGCTGCTCACCTTCCAGCTCGTGGACAACGCACTCGAACAAATTCTAGAAGTGCTCGCGGAGGCGGTCGTAGAAGAACTGTTGGATCGATGACAAAAGAGATGGCAGCAAAACTTGAAACCTCGAAATAATTTATGGCAACAAAAGACACAAAAAAATCAGCGCCAGTAAAAGTAAATAAAGTTGTTACTAAGGGTCGACTTTATATTACGGCTACATTTAATAGCACGCTCGCAAGCATCACTGATGAACAGGGTAATGTTCTCTGCTGGTCTTCAGCTGGTGAGTCCGGATTTTCTGGTTCAAGAAAATCAACTCCTTATGCTGCTACCATCACTGTCGAAAATGCTGTAAATAAAGCAAAAGCATTTGGTATGCAACACATGGACTTATACATCAAGGGTCCAGGTCCAGGTCGAGACGTGGCATTAAGAGTTCTAAGAGCCCAAGGCATTAAAATAAGTCTGATCGCTGACCTCACTCCAGATCCACACAATGGTACTCGCCCAAGGAAAGCAAAACACAATAAATAGTTAAGAGAAATTTATGTCAAGATATACTGGACCAAGAAACAAACGTGCACGACAAGTAGGAGAAGATCTTTCTCTGAAGACAAATGCATTAAAGACAGCTCGCAGACTAATGGTAAGACCAGGTCAGCATGGCTTGAAGCATCGTCGTAAGCTTTCTGATTTCGGTACCCAACTCCAGGAAAAACAGAAGCTGAAATATTTCTATGGCATTACCGAGAAACAATTGAGAAGAATCTATAAAGAGGCAAGTAAAAGTACTTTGGCCACTGGTTCAACTTTGCTTTCACTTCTTGAGAGAAGACTTGATAATACGATCTTCAGATTAGGATGGGCACCTACCAGAGCAGCAGCTCGACAGTTGGTGTCACACAATCATGTCCAGATAAATGGTTACAAACAAAATGTTCCTTCTTATCAGGTCAAGGTTTCTGACATTATTATGTTAAAATCATCGGCTACAACCATTCCAGCCATCAAGGCAAGTATGGAAGAAGAGAAAGTCTTGCCAGAGTGGTTAGAACGCAAACAGGGCGCAGCAAAGGTTCTTCGTGTACCTGCTCGATCAGATATTCTCGAACCAATGACAGAACAGTTAGTAGTGGAGTATTACAGTAGATAATTATAAGTATTAACCCAGAAACAGATTCTCTCGAAAGAGAGGAGGCGAAACAAAGGAAAAAAAGTATATGACACAAGACATCACGCACTATCCAAGCATGAACCCAACCTTCGAAGTCACTGAAGTGGTTGAAGACAGCACTAAGTCTGTTATTACCCTTGAGCCTTTAGAGCAGGGTTACGGTCACACCATCGGTAACGCTCTTCGCAGAGTGTTGTTATCTTCACTAGAAGGTGCAGCAATCACTAGAATGAGAATTGAGAATGTAGATCATCAGTTCAGCGCCATAGACGGCGTTACTGAAGATGCCTTAGAAATTGGATTGAACATGAAACAAGTTCGTGTTCGCTCAGAGATCAACGGCACTGGTATTCTTAACATTTCAGTTAAAGGTCCAAAAGTGGTTACCGCAGCTGATATCGAATGTTCAACTGGTTTCGCTATCATTAATCCAACGCAGCACATTGCTACTTTGGCAAAAGGTAGTACTTTAGAAATCGAAATGACTGCAGCAACAGGAGTCGGCTATCAATTAGCTGATGACAAACAAGTTGCAAGCATCGGTGATGTAATGCTTGATGCATTATTTTCACCAGTCGTTCAAGTTTCATACAAAGTAGAGTCAACTCGTGTTGGTCGCAGAACTGACTTCGATAAACTCGTTTTAGTTGTTCAGACTGACGGTTCTATTGCTCCAATAGAGGCAACTCGAAGAGCTGCAAGAATTTTATCTCGCCAGTTTACCCAAGTCTTCAACCCAGTCCTACCTGAAGAAAAGGAGCCTGAGGAATCATTGAGTCCAGAAGAAGCTGAAGTCTTAAGACTTACTGTCGAAGAATTAGATCTTCCAACTCGAATCGCTAACGCTCTTAGAAAAGGTGGCTTCGCCACAGTAGGAGACCTCGCTGGTGTTCCTAAAAACACCATTGCTAAGGTTAAAAATCTTGGTGAGAAGAGTGTGGTAGTTGTCGAAGATGCATTAAACAAAAAAGGAGCTAGCTTAGGCGAGTAATCGCATAAGTAAGCACACAACATATGAGGCATAGAGTAGCAAAACGCAAGTATAACCGTGACACCAACGCTCGTAAGGCATTGATGACGGGTCTGTTGCGCCAATTAGTTTTGCATGGAGCAGTTGTCACTACTCAGGCAAAATCAAAAGAACTTAAACGACAAGCAGACAAAATCATCTCCAGAGCAAAAAAAGATACTATTGCGGTGAGAAGATTGCTACACAGAACTTTTGGTAAAAGAGATGTCGTGAATACACTAGTTGAACGAATTGCTCCAAAATTCCCTGAACGAAATTCTGGCTTCACCACCAATCGCTCATTGGGCAAAAGACGTGGCGACAATGTAGAGTTAGTTAAAGTATCTTTACTTGAAATGCCAGAAAGAGTAGGCACTTTGAAGTCTGATAAGACTCACGAGCCTGCAGTAAAGAAAGCCAAGCCAGCAAAAAAAGAAGTTGCAAAAAAAGTTAGCAAGGCCGCAAAAGCTGATAAACCAGTCGTAAAGAAAAAAGCCGCACCTAAGAAAGTAACTAAGGAAGCTCCGGCTAAGAAAAAATAATGCAAAAAACATTCATTCTAAAACCAGCAGACGTCGAGAGAAAATGGCACATCATTGATGTTTCTGGAAAAGTTCTTGGTAGAGCTGCAACAGAGATAGCCCAGCTCCTCATTGGCAAAGCTAAAAAAGAATTCACCCCACATGTTGATAATGGTGATTACGTAGTCGTTACTAACGCTTCTAAGATTGAAGTAACCGGTACTAAAGTAAAAACAAAAATGTATTACCGTCACTCCAATTATCCCGGAGGGTTGAAGACTACAGATTTCGGCAAATTACTTGCCAAGAAACCAGAGCAGGTGATAGAGTTAGCTGTTCTAAATATGTTGCCAAAAAACAAACATCGATCAGATAGAATGACTAGATTAAAAGTGTATCCAGGTGCAGATCATAAGCATCAGAGTCAACTTGGAGTTAAGGAAGCATAGCCATGGCATTACGACTTTCAAAGAAAAAAGGACAAGCACGCAAGGTTGTTAAGAAAATTCAACCAATTAAGAAGGCTAAAGCTACGAAGGCTTCTCTTCCTGAATTAGATTTACCAACAGGCAAGTACATTGAAGCAATCGGTCGACGTAAAGTCGCGACAGCTCGCGTTCGTATTTACGAAGGTGAAACTGGATTTTATGTTAATGGCAAATTAGCTGAAAATTACTTTGCTAATATTAACAACGCTGTAAAGTTATTTCATGAAGCATTCGATCTCACTGGCACAAAAGGAAAGTTTGCTGTTTCAGCAAAAGTTTCTGGTTCCGGAGTCGCTGCTCAACTTGATGCAGTAGTACTTGGTTTATCTAGAGCTCTCGTTAAGTTTAATCCTGAAAATAGAACAATCCTAAAGGCTGAAGACATGCTGAGGCGTGATGACAGAATGAAGGAAACCAGAAAAATTGGTATGGGTGGTAAAGCCCGACGTAAGCGACAGTCTCCAAGACGTTAGCTGCTTGCGCTCGTGTAGCGCTCCAAGCATTTTTTCCAAATATTCAGACTAATTATTAGTGAAATAACTCCAACAGTTAGTGTCCAACCTATTTGTACGGAGGGCGTTGTATTCATCAGAACTTGAGCTGGAACAGTTATCATAAAACCAATTGGAATGATGAAGAACAATGAGAACTTTAATAAGTTCGAGTAAATATTAATTGGAAATTTTCCCAAGGCTGTTAAATCCCTATATAGCCAGAGTAGTCCATCCACTTGGGTTGTGAGAATGGTTATCGAAACGATGAGAATATGTAGTGCGACGGCAATCATGAAGGCATTGAAAAATAAAACTATGAACAGCAGGATGCTTTGAAAGCTAATATCTATGTTGAGAGTCGAAATAATATAACCACTAATGATACTTGAGGGTATTAAGAAGATCACATCATCGATATCAGGTTTATCAGTAAGTATGCGAAAAAGTGGGTTCAAGGGCTTAATCAGTAAAAAGTCAAACTCGCCAGTCCGCACTTGGCTACCAAAAGAGTAGACCCCTCTTAAAAGTGCTTGTGAGATAGAGTCTATAAAATTAAAAACCAAAAAGAAGACTACAAGCTGATCACTTGTATAGCCAGCAAATGTTTGGACATTTTCTTTAATTAGAAATAAAAATAATAGAGTGATAAAAAAGCGGATGCTTTTGCCAGCGACGAACAAGGCATTGGTTCCTCTGTTAACAAATGTTATTTGAAGGGCATTGATACCAGCTCTCTTCCAAACTTTCCAGTAAGTCTTAAATCGTGTTGTCATTATTGTCCAGCTGCCTCGTAGTGTCTTAGTCCCTTTTTCCAAAGAAATTTGTTGATTAGTGATAAAGCGACAATCCAGGAAAATAGCACCAGGGTATGGTAGATAGTTTCAGAGGAACTTAGTTTGCCTAGGAAAAGTTGGGTTTGCATGAACGCTAAGTACGGAAAGGGAGTCATGAATATAAACTTCTGAAGTAGTTCAGGCATGATATCTAGTGGGAATAACTTTCCAGCACTGAAGTCGGCCAAAATAAAAAATAAGAATTTGGGTCCCCATGTCTCTGGACTCCAGAAGCCAAGGGTTCCAAATAGCAATGAAAAGAAAAAATTTAGAACTGCTCCGCCCATTGCCCAAAGAATGAAAAGTAATAATTGGCCGAAATTAGGAATAACTAAAATTGGCTTAAAGATGACGAAAAGTATTGCGCTTTCAATCAAAACAAAAAAAACATTTTTCGCTTTGTCAGCCAGCTCTTCCATTGAGAAGTAGGCAAAGAGAGATATTGGCTTTAGGAGGAGGGCGCTTAACTCTCCCGAATAGACTCTGCTGGCCAGCCCATGGAGTGACGTCGCGAGAATGAAGCCTTGTAAGAATGCAGCAATGAAAATGTAGGTAATCATTTGATCTTTGCTGTAACCGAACAGAGAATTCTCTTGGGTGAAGATGACACTCCACACAGTAAGCGACATCAGAGAATTAAGGAATTGTCTAAAGCGCCATAAAATAACGTCTGCCCTATAAGCCAGGCCATTCTGCCATGATAAGCTGAGGATTCTGAAATATTTTTTCACGAATGAGAGCGATTTTCTTCTCCAAATACCTCTCTGATGATTGCTTCAAGAGGAACTTCTTCAATGTTAAGATCTTGGATTGGGAGATTAGTTAGCATTTTCGCAGCTCGTTTAGTGGCTTCTTTTCTAGGAACTAATAGGGTGGCTGTTGATCCAGACCAATCTTTAATTGTGCCAAATTCTTTGAGATCTTTTTTCATAATCTCTTTGCTGAAAACAAGAGAGAGGATCTTATTTCTTGCGTATTTATCAATGAGCTTTGAGAGTTGGCCGTCGAAAACTTTCTTACCACGATCGATCATTATCGCTCTCTCACAAAGTTCTTTGACATCGTCCATGTAGTGGCTTGTCAGAATAATAGTGGCCCCAAAATCTTTATTGTATTGTCTGATGAAATCTCTAAGGGACTTTTGCATGACTACGTCTAAACCAATGGTTGGCTCATCAAGAAAAAGCACTTTTGGATTATGAAGTAGAGAGGCGATGAGCTCACACTTCATTCTTTGCCCGAGCGAGAGCTTGCGCACTTGAATATTGATAATATCTTTTACGTCGAGGATCTCGACAAGAGTATCGAGGGTATTCCTAAATTGTTTCTCAGGGACTTCATATATTGTTTGATTTAACAAAAAAGTCTCCATGGCAGGTAAGTCCCACCAGAGTTGATTCTTTTGGCCCATGACTAAAGAAAATTGCTTCTGAAAAGCCGCCTGCCTTTTCCAAGGATCGAACCCGAGAACAGAGACACTTCCTGTGGTTGGGAAGAGAAGTCCCGAGAGAACTTTCAGAGTAGTCGTTTTTCCTGCGCCATTTTGGCCGATGAAGCCAACAATTTCTCCCTGCTCTATATTGAATGAAATATCATCGACAGCTTTAACAGTTTCGTACTCACGATGCCAAAGGGACTCAATTGAACCTTTGAAGCCTGGTTTCTTTTTATAGACCTTAAAGTGTTTCTTTAGGTGATCTACTTTAACTGCTGGAATTGATGACATAGTCCTCCATTATACCTGTCTTAACTGCCTACACTGCTGTATTTCTTGATAGAGAAATTGAAAAAGATTCTTCCAGCAAATCCAGTCAAGACCGTACTGATTAGTAGCCAGATAATCACAATTAAGTTCGATCTTCCAAGCAAGACCTCGCTAGGAACTGAGGCAATTAAGGCTAGAGGTATTAGAACTGTTAAAACTGTCGAGAAAGCTCCTGTAAAGACACTTCTGGGTATCTGAAGGATACGTCTGAATCCAGGAATAATTTGATTGATGTTGTCAAGTTTTTCCACCCAAAATGCCAGAGTAGCGATGATGAACCAGCAACTGTACATCAACAATAATCCTGAGGACAACAAAATAATATAGAGTGACACCCCAGTAAGTGAGGAGCTGATGTTGAGTTTTATTAGTGAATATATGATCACGCTGATACCGATAATTAATCTGAAAACACCATTATAAGAATTTTCCGTAGTCGTCAGCAGGAAAATTGCATCGACTGGTTTTGTCAATAAATAATCCAACTCGCCTTTAAAAATTTGTCTTGTATAGTTGCTCATGTTCTCAAAAAAGAACGACCAAGTGAAGGCATCGATAATGGTGAAGGTTCCAAGTAGTAGATACATTTCGTACTGATTCCAACCAGCGATGTTGCCACTGACTCGTAGTATCAGCGAGAAAGCAAAAAAATTAAAAATCGTCCAAAGAATGGAAATGAAGGACCAGAATAAGAAATCACCACGATACTCCGTCATTTTCATGAATTGGATACCTCGGAACTTCCAAAATAAATGCCAGTATTTGCCCAAACTCATTGTTTAGCCTCCTGCTGATGCATAATGTTTAACACCTTTTTTCCAGACAAATAATACAGTCATGTACAAAGTAATGACAGACAGAGACACCATTAGCCAATCTGCCATTGTGGGCAGAGTAGCATCTTGAATCACAAATATTGGCAGGGCATAAAATACTTTGAACGGGAGAGCAAGGGTTAAAGTTCTTAGCCACTCAGGCATGAGAGGTAGGGGGATTAGGGCTCCACTCAGGAGAGAGATGGATAGCCACTTGAAATGAGATAGGCCGCTGGCTCCCTCTAGCCAGAAAGCGCTGAGGGTGATTAGCATTGATAAAAGAAGCTGTAGTAAATAGGCAATAAAGAGCAGCGTGATGAAAGCTAACCAGTGGGAGAGGTTAAGATTTGGTAAAGAAAATGGAGTGAATAGTGATAGATATCGATAAAATAGTATCATTACGGGCGTAAAGAGAATGATGAACAGGAATTTGGCAGCAACGTCGTTCACCACTAATTCTTTTAGATAGGAGTATGGCTTGACAAGGAAAAAGTCGATCCTGCCCATTCGAATTTCAGTTGGTCTGTACTCTTCAAAGTGGACACTAGTCAGTCCTTGGATAATGATTACTAAAAAATAGAACAAGACTACGTCAGAAAAGCTTGTCTGCTGAATCTCGACATTTTCTCCAAAGATAGCCTTCCATACAAATATCATGATTGAAAACGGCAAAATATCAAGCAATATCCAAATTACTAATTCAGTTCTCCATTGGAGGATATTAATAAACTTGAAGCGAAGTATTTTAAGATAAGATATTAGGGCTTTTTTTATCATCAATTGATCGAGCATAAACTAAAAACACCCTTCTTGCGAAGGGTGTTTTCTTTGTATCAATAATAGAAGTAATTACCAAACCTGTTTTTTAAGAGGTTTGCCTACTTTTAAGTTGACAACGCGATGACTTTTGATGGTCTGTCGCTTTTTCTCGTTGCCAAATGGGACAACTTGTTTGTCTTTGACAACACTCACGTAGAGCGTACCAATTCCAGAGATAACAACTTTATCTCCTTTAACTAGTGCTCGAGTGATCTCATCAAAAAGAGCGTTAACTGCGTCAGCAGATGCCTTCTTAGTAAGATGAGCTTTTTTTGCAACAACTGCAATAAGTTGTGACTTTGTCATGCTTTTTTTCCTTTCGTATCAGCACAATAACCTGATAACGGGCCAGCAAAAACTAGTGTACTGGATGGATATACCAAGTCAAGTGGTGAATCAACTATTATAGGTACTTGTAGAGTTTCAGGAAGGCAATTGCCGCCCCGAGAGAATCAAATCCAACGTCGCGTAAGGTACCATGTCTGCCAGAAACGAATGATTGGTGGAGTTCATCACTGACAGCGTAAAGCACAGTGAAGATCAGAGGTAAGAGCCAGACGCGATAAGAAGTATCTTGAGGTCTAGTAATTCTTTGAGCCCGAAAAAGTAACAGATACATGATCGCATAGGCAGTCATGTGTCCGGCTTTCTTGAAGAGAAAATCGGTTGTTTGGAGTGAAAAACCAGGTATAACTTGTTGGCCCGAGACTACAAATATCGCAACCGCCCAGATGATCACCGGAGCATAGGCAGTGACGAAAATTAAGTTTTTGTTGAGGAGTTTCATTTGCGAGCAAGCCAACTACTGAGAGATACTAGGAAGCCTCCCAGTATAACATGGGGGAAGGGCTCACTTGATTGACTGGGAGGTTTTGGAGTCATTTTTGCCCTATCATTATTATTGATTTTATTCTCTGGAAGTAGCTCAATAGAGCTGCTTTTGTAGTATGGACGTATGACTTTATGAGTACTGCCCAAAATCTTTGGGTTTTCATTAGCAGTTGGTGTTTTTGTCTCAGTCGTAGGAGCCAGTGTTTTTTTCTGGACAGCAGCTGTTGTTGTATTTTTTTCTTCAGAACTGAGTGCGATATTTTCAGAGCCAGGACTTGGTTCAGATGGCTGCCACTCATTATTTAGAAAAACTAGAGACTTTCCGACTTTGCACTCTTCATACTTTGCTTCGGCGACCAACTGCCCGATGTTAGTCACAATAGAAAATTCATCACCACTATTATTCAGAATACTGCTGCTCCATTCGAAAACACCATAACTATTTGCATCGATTTCCCCAGATAGATTTCTGGTGTTACCAGATTTATCAGTTAAAATCCAGTTTTCTAAAGTTATATCTTTTTCACTAAAAAGCTCTATCCATTCTAAGTTCCCAGTATTTGGACAGGCCATGATTTCGCTCAGAGTTATTTTGGAAGTATCAATGGGTTCTGTTTGAGTTGCCGCTGGTGTTTCTGCTGACTCAGAAGCCGACTCCGGCTCTTCAATTTCTACAACTACTTCTTTAGCAACAAATATTCCTGCGCTGGGAGTGGCAAGATAGATACTTGAATCAAAAAGAGAAGTTAAATTCCACGACAAACCTTTTTCACTTGATTCATAGCTCATCGCAGATGCTGTGGCTTGTTGACTATCGTAAAAAATGACTGTGTCACCAGTGTTGTTGAGCTTGCTTCCAGAAATGGTGGCGACGTAGGAAGTCAGGGGAGCAATTATCAGGTCAGAGAATCTAACTAGCAGACTTGGCTGCGAGAGGGTGTCGTAGAGGCTAAATCCGCTTAGGTCAGCAGACTGTGTAGAACTGTTATAAATTTCTATCCACTCAGATTCACCACTGTTTGGATTTGGATAAATTTCAGAAATGAAGACTTGGGCCCTAGCTTCCTGAGCAGTAATTAGATAAAGAAAAATACTACATAAAAGCAGTAACCAAAATATTAGCCAAGGTCTAAGTGACACGACTCAAGTTTAAGTCTCTAAGCTTACAAGAAGCGTAGATTAGTAGTTTACGTGAAGATAGTAGGTGCTAATTCCATCCGATTGCTCGACTTTGACATAGCGAAGATTCCCACCTCCACAAGCGATGCTCCCTCTAGAAAGAACACCATCTTGGACTGCCCTAACCCGATAGTCTCCAGCCTTGCTAACCATATCGATGCCTGTGTGAGGAGCCCCACCATATGCTCTACGAACGCGGGCGTAGTAGGTCATGCCATAGCCCTGGGTAATTCTAGCGGGGTCAAAGACTGGCCAATCCCAACCACCCCCAAAACCAAAGGAGCCATCTGGAGAGTTGCTCCAGGCTATATCAGCAGAAGAAAGGTAGGCAGCAGGGTCTCTATTTACCTTGTCTTTGACTACTTCAAAATGTAGGTGGGTGCCAGTAGAGCAGACGCTAGATCCAGAAATAATACTGGCAATAACGTCTCCACTCGAAACATTACCAACTTTAGATTCGCTACCTTTGCCAGCAATGATCGATTGAATAGCATTGATTTCAGCAAGGGTTTTTGCAAGCGCAGCTTGATAAACAGATTCATTGTTTTTTGTTTCCGCCAGTAGGTATTGTTGCTCTGCTCGTTGCTTGGCCAGAATTTGTTGCTCTTTCTCTAGCTTTTCCTGCTTAAGAGCAATCTCCTCCTGTTTTTGCTCTTTGCTTAGTTTTTGTTCGTCATAGAGCAGTCTTTGTGACTCGGCTCTTTCCATGGCAATAGCGGTTTGTTCACGAGCTTGTTGCAAGTATTTTAGTTTAGAAAAGAATGATGAGGGAGAGCCGTTTTTATCAAGAAGAAAGAGAATTGGATTAACTCGATGCTGTTTATATTCTTGCTGGACTCTCTCGACCAAAAGAGTTGTTAGTCGGTCAAGAGAGAGGTTCAATCCACCAATTCTTTGAGTAAGATCTGAGATCTGCGCTGTTAAAATTGCGATTTCAGATTCCGTTTGTTGAATCTGAATTTCTTGAATTTGGACCTTGCCGTTGATAATACTAATAGTATTGGTCAGGGTTACACGTTGTTGCTGAGTTTGATTTAAGTTTTCTTCAAGACATTTTTTCTTGTCTTCGAAACAAGTAAGATCTTCACCACCAGACTGACACTGAAACTCCTCGCAAGCGATGGCAAAAACTTTGGGAACACTGACGCTAAGCGTGAATACGAGGATGAGTAAGAAGCTATATATTTTGCGCATCTGTCTATTTATGAGCGGTGGGCAAAGCGATTGACGGCAACACTACTAGCAAATGCCCCAAGAACTAAGCCGATAGCCACACCTATTCCAAGCTGTAGTAGTAAGAATGACATCGGAACTGGAAAAGAAATCATGCCAATAAAGAATGTTTTCAGAGTTGGGGTCAGGTATAGAAGGACGGCGACTGTTGCTGCCCAACCAAGAATGGCTCCGAAAATGCCGTAAAGAATGCCTTCAACGATAAATGGTTTGTTGATATACCAAGCGGAGGCTCCGATCAGGCGCATAACGGAAACAGCATACTTTTTATTTGCTGCCTTCATGGTGATGACAATGGTTATGGTCAGGAATGACACGAAGCTAAGAACGACTACATCGATCATGCCGGCAGTTCTGAGAGCACTAGTCCAACTTGCCAACTGGTCGACGATATCTTGTTGAAAAATAACTTCGTCAACGTGATCAGTTTTTGAGAGTGTTTCGGCGAGCTTCGTCAGAGTTCTAGGATCAGAGGCAGAAACCTCGATACTAGCGGGAAGAATGTCAGCCGTGACCAATTCTAGTAGTAGTGGTGAGTCATCATATTCTTTCGCATAGTCAGCTAAGGCTTGTTCTTGAGTGATGAGTTTCACATCAGTGACACTGGAATCTTTGGAAATCTCGTCTGCCAGAGCCTTGATATCTGTAGGCTCTGCATCTAGATCAAAAAAGGCGATCACCTGAGGTGCTGTCTCGAAGTATCTTAGGACCAGATCCGCGCCAGACAAAATAAAGGCTAAGCGAAAGCCGACAAAAAAGGTCACTGTCACCATCAGCAGGGCAGCCAAAGATTGGTATGGCGTTCTGCGAATAGTGGTTAGGGCTCCTGTTAGTGCGTTCATAGGCTACTTAAGATCTTCAACTTCTACTTCTACATTTGCTTTCTTTTTGTTTTCTTTCTCAGGCTTCTTTTTATCTTCCTTTTTTGATTTTTCTTCGACAACTTCCTTCTTCTTAGGTTCAGTTTTTTTCTTGAACTTTCCAAAAAACTTGCCAATAGAAAATGCCGGCTTTATTGGCTTGTCTTCTTTCTTTTCTTCTTTTTTCTTGACAGGTTTTTCTGTTTCCTTTTCTTTCACCTCTTCTTTTTTCGGAGCAGGCTTCTCGACTTTTTCAAGTTCTTTCTTTTTCTCAGCCACTTTTGGTTTTTTTGGATTGGTGTCCTTAATAAGAGAACCGGAGTCAAAAATCAGAGTACGGAACTCTTTTTCTTCGATGAGATCTTGGTCATGCGTGGCAAAAAGGATGGTGGTGCCGAGCTCGTTGATTTTTTTCAGTAAGCTCACAATTCCGGTAGAATTTTTGGCATCTAGATTCCCCGTTGGCTCATCGGCAAAAATTACCTCTGGACCTGTAGCTAGGGCCCTGGCAATACCAACTCTCTGCGCCTCGCCACCAGACAGCTGGCTAGGGAAGAGATAAGCTTTTTCAGGTAGGCCAATTAGTTTGAGTAGATCGGTGACTCGGCGTTCGATCTCCGCCTCGTCTTGACCGATGATCTGGAGTGGGAGGGCAATGTTTTCCCAGACATTGAGTTCTGGAAGCAGTTTGTAATCCTGAAAAACCACACCAATTCTTCTGCGAAGCATGGGAATAGAGTTCTTGTTCAGGGTATTAACAATTGTGTCAAAAAAGGTGATCTCGCCTGCAGTGATGGCATATTCTCGAATCATCAGGCGCATTAATGTCGTCTTGCCGCTTCCTGATGGGCCGGTAATGAAAACAAACTCTCCTGGTTCAATTAAGAAGGAAACACTTTTTATGCCAAAATCATCTGGGGCGAACTCTTTCGAGACACCGTTAAATCGAATCATATCTGTTCCCTAGTGTAGAGAAGAAGGGGATCTAAAACAAGTAAAGCATTTATCCATGAGAGTGTTCTGGGAAAACCTCTGAAAGCAATTCTTGAGCTTTTGCGTTGAGATCTGATCTCTTATTTGAGGGCAATGACTCATTTACAGCTCTTGCAATTAATGAAGAGGCATTGTCAAAAGTTAGTTCATCTAAATTCGAAGGAATCTCTGCTCCAGTATTAATGCCTTTTATAAATGTGACAAGTGTTGATTTTTCTACCATTATTAACTTTCTCTACTCTTCAACCGGCGCTTTGGCGTCGACTTTGACAACCTCGACTCGACCGACATCCATCAGCCAACCAGCTTTTTGAGCTTTGAAGGTTTCTCCCCAAACTTTGACTTCCATGCCAACGAGTTTGTCGAGGTCTGTTACTGATGAGGTTAGATAAACGGTTTGTGATTCTCCACCTGGGCGCAGGAGTTTATGCGAGCCTTCGCCGTTGATACCACCTTTCTCGAGATATCCTTGGGCGTCATCTTTAAATGCTTCTATATCAGCGCTACCAAAAACTTCACCAGCAAAGACTTGATCGCCGGCGATTTGGGAAATCTCTTGGCCGCCAGGGAGAGTATTATTAGAGCCAGAACTAGCAGTGAGTCTATGTGTGCCGTAGCCAGTAGCAATTCCAGCTACAACAGCAAAGACGCTGAGGCCAATTATCATTTTTTGATTTACTTTTTTCACAGAATTTTCCTGAACTGGTAACGGTCGCTGATTATCAGCGCCAGCCACTGTCTCGTCAACTATCGGTTCGGTTTGGACTGGAGTTTCAGTGCTGGAATTATTGATGAGATCAAGTTTGTGCATAAATTTTTTCGCTCTAAAATACTCAAGATCAGTATAGCAGAAACGACTTTAGTCAGACTAGAGGGTCAGTTCTGCTTCGATGAAAGAGTCGATGTCGCCATCGAGAACCGCCGCCGTGTCAGTCTCTGTGACTTTTGTACGAACGTCTTTTACTTGCTTATAAGGGTGAAGGACATAGTTTCTGATCTGGCTGCCAAAGCTAGCATTAGTGTGCTTGCCTTTTTCTTTGGCAAGATTGGTTTCGCGACGTTGCTCTTCTAGGAAAGCTAGCTCTGCTTTTAGTTTCTGAACAGCCCGCTCTTTGTTCTGAACTTGGGATCTTTCTTCTCTACAGCGAACGACTATTCCAGTTGGTTTGTGAGTCAGCTCCACTGCGGTGTTGACCTTGTTAACATTCTGCCCACCGGCGCCGCCCGCGCGAGAGAATTGCCAGACTAGGTCGTTGTCATCTAAAACAATGTCATTGCTTTCTTGTGGCACCGCTGGCAAGACACCAACTAGGGCGAATGAAGTTTGTCTGAGACTATTGGCGTTAAAGGGGCTTAGCCTGACCAGGCGGTGAGTACCGCGTTCTCTTCTCAGATAGCCATAGGCGAATGGGGCTTTGACATGAAATTCAACAGCCTTTATACCTGCCTCTTCACCGCGAGACTCGGAGATAAGCTCGAACTTCCAGTTTTTTCTTTCGAAGTATCGCGTATACATTCGCTTCAGCATTTCTGCCCAGTCCATGGCCTCTGTGCCACCCTGACCAGAATGAATAGAAACTAGAGCTTCAAAGGCGTCGTATGGGCCTTGTAGGTAGTGAAGGAGAGTGATGCTTTTTACGAGTTTTCGGAGCCGTTTCTCTGCGTTCCTGCGCTCTGTGTCAAGATCTGAGGAATCAGTATCAGATTCGAGTTCTGCAATCGCCTTTAGATCTGCCAGAGCAGCTTCCAGATTAGTTATCTCGTTAAGCTGATTCTGGATGGTAGAGATGTTTCCAACTACCGTTTGGGCTGTGGGCGTTTGCCAAAAATCTTCAGACATTGTCTGAGCCGTAAGTTCTTGTTTTTTCTTTTCTAGTTCGGCTTGATCAAAAGATTCTAGGAGCTCCTGAGCTTTAGAAATGATTGAGTCTAGTGGGGCTTCTTCTTCTTGCGACACTCGAGTATTGTACCACGCAAGTCTTATCAATTCGCCTGGGAGAGAGCGATAAGTTGGTCGTTTACGACTAACAGTTCTTTGGATTGATCATCGCTAATTAGTGTTAAAGGAATGGCTTGAAGACCAGGCTGCTTTCTAATTAAGAGCAGTTGTGGAGGCTCATTTTTCTGCAAGGCAATACGGACTCTTTGCTGCTCTCCGGGAGAAACTGGTACGAGAAAGCCCACTTGTTTGAATTTATTGCCAGAAAATGATTGAATGATTTCTTCATCAAAGTTCTGAAGTTCTTCATCGTCAACAATAATAGAGACTACCTCTGTATCGGGATTTGTAATTAGTCTTTGGTAGTTAATATAGCCGGGCTGGTCTGAGGCTAAGTGTGAAAAAGTGATGCCGATCTCCGTAAGTTTCCCCGCCTGGGCGACGACCATTTTTCTAGTTACATAAGGGTTAACCTTATTAATGCCAACATTCGACTCCACAGGATAAATAAAGAGAGTTGTCTGTGACTCAACACTTGGTAGCTCGCCAGTGATGTTTAGAGCTTTCGCGTGTTCTTGCAAACTTGGGTCAACGAAGAAAATCTGGACATCTCTGTCTTTAATATGCCCAAGGAGTAGTTCGGCGAGAAGGATTTTTTTTGTTTTTGGCAAATTAGCCAGAGAGAGCTTTAGACCTGTCATTGCTTGTGTAAGAACTTGAGTTTTTGCCCGACTGCCAGCAAAGAATTCTCCGCGGTCAGTCCTTAGAACACTGCCAACATTTTCTTGGGTGAGAATAGTTTCGTTGTCGGGTAAGTTAATGGGTCCTGTGATCTCTAGCAGGGTTTTGGCCAAGTTTAGATTCACGCCAATCACAGCGTCAATTTTGCCTCGATCAGCGAGTGCGAAAAATCGCAGAATCTGTTGAGCACTATCAGAGAAGTCTGGTTGCCAGTTGGCATCGGGAAGTCTCAGGCCATTGTTAGCACTGAGATATTCCCTTACACCCGCTGGTGGTTCGATGAAACCAGTGAATTGCCCGTCAGCATCGTAGATGTCCTCCACAATAATTTCTCCAAGAACACCGTCTTGAAGCTGAACCAGGGCATATGAACCAATGAATCCGCCCGTGGCACGAAGCTCATCGGTGTTTTGGAAAAGAATTAATATTTTATGATCGCCCTGGCTGAGTTCGGAAAAAATTGGAGCTATCTCTGAGGACATCCTTGCGGCTTCTGAAATTTGCTTCTGTTTTTCGGGCTTAATAAGTTTCTGAAGCAACATTGATTTTTCAATTTGGGCTGAAAGGTAAGTTATCTTTTCCGAGATTTGTGAAGAGTTGACAGCTAGTTCTGACAGAGAGAACAGTTCTCCTGCTCCAAACTTATTCAGTCCCGCTTCGAGCTCGCTTGAGAATAAGTTTATAGAATGAATGAGCTCGAGAGATGAATTCCAAGCTTCAACGCTTGCGATTTTAGAGCCAGTTATTTTTGAAAGTCCTCCTGAAAAAACTCTGGCAAAGCCTGCCTGCTTATCGGCTTTTGGAATGTCTAAATTTCGAATTGAGCTCAGAGAGGAGAGGGTACTCAGCAATGACATGCCTAGAACTAACAGGACAAAGCCAGAGACTATGGATAGAAGAGAGGTAAGTTTTGTAGGTCTCTTTTTATTGAATGGAAACAGAGGTAATGCTGTCTCCCACAGAGATTTGATTGAGAACATCTAAACCTTCGGTAACTTTTCCAAAGACACTATGCTGGCCATCTAGCCATGGAGTTGCTTCATAAGTGATGAAGAACTGACTGCCGCCTGTATTTGGAGCAGCTGTCTTGGCCATAGATACAATTCCTGGTCCATCATGCTTTAGCTCTGGCACAAATTCATCAGCGATGGTGTAGCCAGGTCCGCCTTGTCCCCAGCTGTCTTTTTTGGTTGGGT
>Ga0210043_1000207_pt1 | contig 64473 bp, 79 predicted proteins | sample CryGeymet201501t_FD_183990 | JGI IMG/M metagenome (GOLD analysis project Ga0210043, IMG submission 183990) | Groundwater microbial communities from Crystal Geyser aquifers in Utah, USA - Crystal Geyser metaG 2015-01t (SPAdes) (version 2) | ecosystem: Environmental > Aquatic > Deep subsurface >... | reverse complement strand
GCAGTAAGGTCAGCAGCAGAGTCAGCAGCAGAGTCAGCAGCATGGTCAGCAACAAGGTCAGCAGCAAGGTCAGCAGCATGGTCAGCAGTAAGGTCAGCAGCAGAGTCAGCAGCATGGTCAGCAGCATGGTCAGCAGTAAGGTCAGCAGCAGAGTCAGCAGCATGGTCAGCAACAAGGTCAGCAGCAAGGTCAGCAGTAAGGTCAGCAGCAGAGTCAGCAGCATGGTCAGCAACAAGGTCAGCAGCAAGGTCAGCAGTAAGGTCAGCAGCAGAGTCAGCAGCATGGTCAGCAGCATGGTCAGCAGTAAGGTCAGCAGCAGAGTCAGCAGCAGAGTCAGCAGCATGGTCAGCAGTAAGGTCAGCAGCAAGGTCAGCAGCATGGTCAGCAGCATGGTCAGCAGCAATGTCAGAAACACAACAAGAAGCCGTTGTCAAAAAGAACTGGCTCATTGCAGCCCTCAAAAACCTCAAGCCATGAAACTAGCAGCATTCCACTACACGGCCTCCGGCCTCAACCAAGTCGCAGCGGCACCCACGGTTGCGGAAGCCTACACCGTCATCGAGCGGGAAGGTCTACGCATCCACGAGGTTGCGGAGATCAAGGCCAGGGACTTCGACCTTTGGAGGCGCAACAGGCTGAACCCCAGCTTGGAGCACATCCAACTTCACTACACCAGCCTAGGCTATGCCAACGACGGGATCAAGATCCCTGAGGCCAAGGACTGGAAGCGGGTTTACGCCGGACAGACTGTGGAGGTTTGGGCGTCAAACAGCCGGAGGGAACTTTACCGCATATCACAATGAACCCCATAAACTGGAACCGGAAAGTCGCACCCATCCTCGTGGCACTCCAAGCAAAAGTCCAACTCATCGGTGTGGTCTACCCTTCAGGGGCTGTGGCCGCACCGGGCAGGACGGACAGGCAACGTCGCCAGTGGATCAAGCACAGGGTCGTGCAGGACAAACTCGCCGTGGTGAAGACCAGCCACGGAACCTTAGGTATAGCACTTGTGGGAGAGGGGCAAGTAATTACCAACTATAGCCAAGAACTGAAATCACACCTAGAGAAACAATGAACTTCATCGACAACATCCGCAACCGCAAGCCTTTCAACTTGAACCGCAGGAAGAATAGCAACCTTCAGCGCAAGACCCTCGAAGTCCACTCACAGCTCATCCAAGCCGGACGCCTGCTGGGAGCCACCGTCTCAAGCGACTGTTTCAAACTGCCTGACGGCAGGGAGTATTCCTTCAAGCTGAACCATCACCGTGTGGAACTGATCCCGCTGTGGACGGACAAGTTCCACTTCCTCAGCCCTGTGGTCTGGCACGGGGAAGACCCGGAAAAGATCAAAAACAGGATCATCAACCACCTCTCAGTCATCACAAAAATACTGAAGAAAACAATTTGACCTTCGGGACAATTCAACTACCATCACGCCAACGACAATGACAACCAAAACCAAACTGAAACCGCACCAGCACCTCTACAAGCTGATGACTTCCGTTCACACGGAAGCCGACAACCACGGGAGTGAATACCCGGAGTTCGATACCGCGCCTGAGGGCTGGGCATGGGGTCAGCGGGAACCCCGCAGGCCGGGTCTCTATCTGTGGCGATACACCAAAAAGTGGCCTGCTTGGTTCCGCAAGGTTATCGTCCTGCCCTCCGGCGAACTGGGGACGCGATCTTACCGGAATCAGCAGCTCGTCCCGCTGGATGCCCTCTACGGCAAAGGTTACTCTTCCCTGTGGTTACTGCCAACAAACCAACGTCAACCCAAAGAATCTGCCTGATCTGCCACAACAACGTCAGCGTTAGCTTGTGACTTATCCTCACGAGCCGTCCCACCCTTCCCTGCCAAGACGCGGGGGAGGGTTTTGGGGTGAAAGGAGGAAGTAATATGAAAACGATTAACTGAATAAAGGGGAGAACAACCCCTAACACAAATGACCCGCTGAGTTCGCAAGAGCCAGCGGGTTTTGGGGTGTAACCTACAAAGAACATGAGCACCAAAACTAAAAAGCAACCCACTAGCCACTTTAAAGTGGTCTCCAAATCCCGTAGCCAAGTCAAGGGCACTCCCCTCGAACGCTACAACACCAGCGACAAGCCGGACACGGTTCACGCTGTGGCACGCAACGGGGCACCGAACACCGAATGGAACTACACGGCATTCTGTGACCACACGGGGGGTCTCCGTCACCTCACGGAAGCCGAAGCCCGCGACATCGCAGCAACCCGCAACAAGGCACTCGGGTGGACGCCCGGACAACTGGAGGGCGTGATCGTTTACAACTGATACGTGTTCCTACATTTATCAGCGGCGACAAGACTCAGTGCTACGACCACAAGAAGAGGCCAAAATTTCTACCAGCATGGCCTTGGCCGAGGAAGCTTCCAGAGGGGCCATTTCCGTGTGGTAGCAAGTCCTACGTCCAAGAACAGAAAGCCAAGAAGCCATGAGACTCTTCAACCGCCCAAAGCTCCGGCTGGAGCGCATTCCTGTAGGAATTAACAGCGTTTTCGTTCTTTTTGTGGATCGAGGAAAAGATACCATGCAACTTAAAACGTGGGCTGATCCGTGGGAGGATGGAGGCGTTAAATCAAAACATTACTCTAAAAATCTCTCCGTCATTTCCGGCATCAAACTTATCGACAACACGCATGAGTGACACACTTACAGGATGGTGGAACCCCCAACCGCTCAACCCACGCAGCAAGTTCCATTACGTGGGGTGCGGTGGCAAATCCCTGTGTGGTCGCTGGCTCTACCTTGCGGGCGACCGCGAAGAAGGCAACGACACCCACAGGGACAACTGCCCTTCATGCCAGAAAAAGAAACTCAAACCCAACCATGACTGAAATACCCGACACCTCCCTTGGCACAGCCTTAGTCCAAGTCAACGGCTACACCTACGCCCTCTACTATGTGGACGACAAGCAGAGGCGCAAATCCCTCGGCACGGTCTCCGGCAAAGCCGCTGAGAAAGCGAGGGATGCGTTTTTCGCTTCGCTGAACGCACCTGTCCGCAGGAAAAAAACCGCTGCCAGCAAGGCTGCTGAAAACCCAGACCGCTACATTGGTTACGACCTCCCGTTCAAGTTTACCTTCAAAGGTAGAGTGATCGCCAGAGGTAAGACCAAAAAGGAAGTCAGGGAAAAGCGGGATGAGTATTTCAGAAACCTGAATCATGGATAAAAATATCGCAGTAGTGACATGGGTATGTGTGGTTGCACTTAGCAACGGACAGACCGTGGAAACTGAAGTGCAGGCCAAGTCAATCAAGAAGGCTAGGGAGAAATTGAAGAATTACCAGCACCTATCGAAGATTATCTCTGTGAAGAGATTTGAAATGTGACGGCCTCCTCGCCGTCGCCACGGACTGCCTCGCGGCACATCTTAAGCAGAACGTCAAGGATGTGGCGACCAATCCCGCACCCTCAAAGCCTACATAAATCTACCGTGGGGAGCGGGATCGGGTCGCCACGATCCGCTTGTTCGATTTCCGAATCACCCCAAAACACCGATGAAAAATGAACTACAAGGACAAACACCTGGCCGAAAGGTCTTCTGGGAAGCGCACGACGGGCGCACTCAAATTATTCGCTACTGTCACGGGGTCTTCGGCCTCGAATACGACGGAAAAGAAGTCATGCCGGAAACCACGTTCGAGAAGATCCAAGCCTACGCATGGGCTGAGTTCATCGACTGGGATTGGTAAATCGAACGATAAAATCCACACATCCACACACGAAAATGACTGATACCACAAACGATACTCCCCCGCCTGAAATCGCCGCCCCTCCCAAGACTCCGAGTGGGGATTGTAGTGCGATGTCTTGTTACGCTGAGCGAATTGCCCTAGAGCGTGGATACCGAAAAGTAAGGGAAAGGTATCGAGTGCGACAGGGGGATGTAACGCTCGGCGCGGCGGTGCAATTCTTGGAAAACGAGATTGCTCAATACTCCCCCGAGGAGTTGAAACGCCGCGCAAAGCTGCGGATCGAGAGAGGTGAATACGAAGTAACTTTCGGTCATGTGCCGACTGGATGGGAAGGGATGAAAATTGGCGAGAGTCACGACCTCTTCATGGTCGTCGGAGTTTATAGGCGTAACGCTCCGTCTGTGGTGACGCCGGAAAAAGAGCCCCGAATTTAATCAGAATGCTTCAACGGCGTCACCACCAGACGCTTGTTGTGGATCTTACGAAACAACGAAAACGCCCGATAAAATGACAATCAAAGCAACCTTCCCCGATGGCTCGATCCTGCTTTTCGGTGACTCATATAAAAGCTGGCTCGACCAACTGGCCGAATACTGCCGCGCCTACAAGATGCCCCGCCCAGCGGTAGCGAAGTGCCGCCAGAAGTGGATCGGCTATGGCGGGCTGAAATGGTGTCCGGAGTCCGATCTCCAAGGGGAGCTGGATAACGAAGGGCAAGGCCGGATGGCTGGTGACTTCGCAGAATGGAAACCGCTCAACCAAATCGAGACGCGCACGCTCAACAAATACGTGCCGATTCTTGGCCACAACGCCGAGCCTATCCACGGCGCGAAAGACTCCGAATAAATAAGAGGGCAGGCCGCCGTTGGATACGGCGATTTATTAGCGAAACCGAACAACCTAAAGACTAGGAGTAATCGAAAATACCCGCGAATCAGCAGATTCCAGAAATACAAGGGACACCCCAACGGAATGCCAAAATGCCAACTATGCGAGAATAAAGCGGTCGGCAAAGTGGAAATCCAAACAAGCTGGATGCGCGGCGATGATGAATACCGCCCCAGATGCAACGAACACAAGGATGTTCTCGTCGCTAACAAGGAGATCCCAGGCGCATAGCGTCCCGTGCATCGACCGTTCGGAAGCCCCACCCTGTCAAGGCGTGGCTTTTCTGCATACTAAACCAGCAGACCTCCCGCGCCTCTCGACGATGCGTAATTCGGGGGCTTTTTTTATTGCCCCGGTCTCACTTCAGATACTTCCCACTCACGCACAGCAACACCCCCTTCAGGTGGTTATAACTGTCTGCTGCGAGGGTTTCCGACACCCGGACAAACACCCCGGCCTTGACCATAGAGTCCACGCATTTGTCGAAGGCTGAGACAGCTCCCAGACGATCCGAAGCGAAGACGGCATTGTTCACGACCTTCGCCTTGATTACGGCCAGCGGCACCATTGTGCTCTCAAGGGCGACCTTCCGGCTCATCCCAAGCGATTGCCTCATCCCGACTTTCATAGCCGCCACGTTTTTGCAAGCCTGAATTATCTCATTTTCCTGCTTGACTTGGCCGGAGCCAACCTCGCCGGAATCGAACTTGGCTAGGATCTCGTTGTCACATTTCTCAGTGAAGTCGATTGACCACTGGGCGTGTTCCAGCCCAATGCGGGGGGAGTGCTCATCGGAACCGACAGCCAGAAGTGAAGCGAGACGCAGAGCCTTGAGTCCTGCGCGGTTGATGACTTCCTTCTTCGAAAGTCCGTCAGGGCACTCCATGATTTCCTTCCGCTTGTGGTTCCGGTAACGCTTCAGGAGATCTGCGGCCTCAGGTGACGACTCTACGGTCTGGAAGCTGTTGCTCACGTCGGCAGAGTCCATCATCATGGCCAGGTTCGCCAGACGATCCACGAGAGCCTTCGGAGGCTCCGCGCCGTGGTTCTCGTTCTCGATCATCGACCACGAGGTCAGTGGCACGTTGAGGAGCATGAACCTTTGGAGGAAACCTGTGGACAGCTCCCTCGTGGTCATGTTTCCGTAGAGTGATTCGGGGGTGGCCTCTCCGGCGACGCAGAGACAGGGGCGTTCCACACGCACCTTCTCGTCTGTCCCCTGAGCCTTGCGCCGTCCCTCGCTCGTGCCGCCGACACCAGCCGAGTTGTAGGAGTTGAGGAGTCCGCGTGAAAGGGTCTTGACATAATCGGGTGCCTGTGGGTTGGCGAGCAGCTTGAACGTGTCGCCGAACTCAGGGATATATGAGCAGTAGCGGAATGTATCCTGGAACACAGTCTCGATGCCTGGCCCGGAAACGATCTCTCCGCCGAAGATCTTCAGGACGCTGGGATGCGACTTGGCAATCTTGTTCAGAATCCGCTTGACACCGTTCTGGTATTCGTCCTTTCCGCAGGATGTTCCACCCACAAGGATGAGCCACATGTTCAGGCCGGACTTCGTGGGGGTCAGGTAGCCCCGGCCACAGAGCACGGAGACAACCTGCAAGCCCACGAGGATCGAAGCCTCCTGAAGAGGCATGTAGGAGGTTTCGAAGGAGTAGCGTGCGATGTCTTTCACCAGACCGTCAGGCAAGCTCTCGATCAGGTCGCATTTTCCCTTTTCCGGGGTAGCCGGGTGGATCTCTGTCAACACTTTTCTTTCGCCGAAGGATAGGGGGCACTCTTCGAGGGAACGGCGCTCACGCTGCTGGTTTCCCCGGATCTTGCGGATCGTCCGGTCAACATACCCCGCAAGTCCGTGACCTGACTTCTTGGCTGCACGCTCAGGAGACCACATGCCTGAGATGGAGAAGAGAAAGCGCACTTGGTCGTTTGACTCGGTGATGTCGCAGAGCATGGCAAGGAAGGCATGGTCTGCTGTGCTGTGGTCTCCATGATACTCATCGAACTGCTGCCACTTGCCGTTGCAGAGATCGTTGAATTTGGTGAAGCGGTCACAACCCAGGTCGACCACCGTTTGGTCGGGGATTTTCGAAGCATATTCCACGAGATCCTCAAGCTCATAGTCCTTGCCGCCGCCGAGCCATGTGTGGATGCTTTGGAGATCGCAGTCATCTACTGCTTTTATAGTAGATCTGTTCTGGAGAATTTCCCCGGTCATAAGCACAAACCTGTTATCCTGGAACAACCCCGCCGCCGGAGACGCAGGGTGCTTGCCTTTACCCTTGAACTTTCCGACGGCAATCAGGTGGGCACCCTCGCCGGAGACACTGAGCTGGGCGTAGGTATCGAGGCGCTTGAAGACAGCTTTCTGATCCTCGTCCTCGGGGTCATCCAAGTCGATGAAGACATAGGGGTCTCGTGTGGTGACGACGAAGCCGACGTGCTGGCGTTTGCCTTCCTCGACATCCTTGCAGGCTGCGCGGAATGAGCGCCAGTCGCGGGGACGGTTGGAAGCGGCCATGTCGTTCGTGCCGGGAATATACGGGATCTTCTTACCGTCTTCGGTAATATCGAACGTAACCCATTGGCCAAGGCGGGTGAGTTCTTCAGGAATGTTGTGGAGCATCAGGTGTGGCGATAAAGGTTTTTCCTGTTAGGAAGATGTGAAGGGTTTCTGCGTCGGCGACAGATAGCGGACTATCATCAAGCTTCAGACGGCGCAGCTTGTCGTAGCTGACTTTGCTCCCCCGTGCCAGTGCCAAGAGATTGATCTCGGGCTTGGAAATTTGTTCTCGCAGTCTCCGCATGACTGCTGTAGCGTTTTCGGACATGGGCGCTTTCTACGCCGGAAACCCAGATTTGGCAAGGAACAAAAAAAATTGAGAAAAATGCTAGACAAGTTTTCTCACCCGTGTTTTACTCCTCTCGTCAGCAAGAAAAACAACGACAACGACAATGGCCAAGAAAACAAAATTACCAACACAAGAGCAACTGCTCGATGCTAAGGAAAGACTTAGCGAACTCCGTATCGTCCAGAACCAAGCCCGCGAGGAAGAGATTGCCATCCGCACATGGATCGCCGATTCCTTCCACAATGGTGAAGAGGGTTCCAAGACGATCACCGTCGATGGACTGAAGCTTGCCATCAAGCGCACGCTCAACTACTCCATCACCACAGCCGACGCCGACCTCCTCCATGAGGAAGATCCGGAAGCATACGGCGAACTACTCAGCTTCAGCCCGCGTGTCAAAACGTCGGCTTTCAAAAAGCTGGTTGACAGGGTTTCAAAATTCGTCAACGTGACGGCAGGGCCACCGAGTGTGGACTTCAAATAATCTCAACAATGGAAATGTCGCCCCAGAAAGGCATCATCTAAGGAGTAGGTATGAGCAAAGGCGCGACAGCGACCGGGGCGAGAAAGTGAGCTTAACCTTTTGGCATAATTAGCACATCCATTTTAATTTTAATCTACAACAAAGGGGCTATACTGGTTTCGACGTAACTGAAAAATTAACATAAGCAAGTAGAGGTTGATCGGCTGGCCTCTTAAAAAGCCGCTCAAAGTTCAAATGGCATCAACGTCATTCGCGGAATCTTCGGACGCAGCGCACCTCAGGGTGAGCTTGCTCTCGTAGCCTAAGCAAAACACGCTCACCGAAACGCCCGCGCTGCGGTGAGAAACAAACCGGGCAAGATCATCCTAAGCCGCGCCTCCGGGCGGATGACCTGAAACAGTGAGGCAAACAACGGAACCCGTCGCCGTAAAGACCGGGTGGTGGAGGCGTCCCTAACCGGACGCCCTTGAGTGACTCCATAAAGGTCTAAGCTTGTAGAAAATGTTAATAACGCGGTTACGGACAGGGGTTCGACTCCCCTTAGCTCCACCACTCTCCTAAACAACAAAAAGAAAAACAACGATATGTCTAAAATGATCCTTAAATCCATCACCAACAAAAAGGTGATCCGCCCACCCCGGATGATTATCCTCGGGGTTGAGAAAATCGGCAAGTCCACCTTCGCCGCTGGTGCCCCTAACTGCGTCTTCATCCCCGTCCGGGGCGAGGAAGGTATCGACGACATTGATGTGGATCGTTTCCCGGTCGCAGAGTCCTTTGATGAGCTGGTCGCAGCACTCGAAGTCCTCGCCGAGGGTGATACGAAATACAAGACAGTGGTGATTGACTCCGCCACCACACTTGACGTGCTCATCGCCGAGTCCTGCTGCCAAGAGGCTGGGGTTGCACTGGTCTCCGAGATCGGCGGAGGATTTGGTGCTGGAACGGAAGCTGTCCGCAACAAGTGGGGCAAGCTCACCACAATCCTCGACTACCTCCGGAGTGAGTGCGGTATCGGCTCGATTCTCATAGGCCACGTCAAGGTTGAGAAATTCCACGACCCCGAGCGTGAGAGCTACGACCAATACCAGTTTGATGTCAACAAGAAAGTCGGTAACGACCTCGTTCGCTGGGCTGACTTCATTGGCTTCGCAAATAAGAGTATCGGTATCCGCCTTGAGTCCCAGGGCTTCAGCAAGAAAAACGTAAAGGCCAAGGTTGTGGACAACGACGAAGAGGGTCACTACCTCTTCACCCGCAAGTCCCCGGCACACCCTGGTGGCGGTCGTGGTGTCTACGGACGCCTTGAGGCGGAGATTGAACTCACGTGGGAAGCCTTTGACGCTGCTGTGAAGGAGGCACGTCAGGGATGATCCGGGTGTATTTTGATACCGAGACGACTGGATTTGCCAATAGCGGAACACTCGCAGAACAGCCCCACATCGTCCAGCTTGCCGCCATCCTTGTCGATGACGAGGAAGGTGAACTGGCCTCCATGAACACGATCATCAAGCCCACAGGCTGGGAGGTTGGCTCAGGGGCTGCGGCTGTCCACGGAATCTCCACGGAGAAAGCTTCCCGGTTCGGAATACCCATACTCACGGCAATGGCCATGTTCTCCAACCTCTGCCGGGTAGCCGAGCAGGTAGTCGCCCACAATATCAACTTCGATAGAAAATTAGTTGGATTTGAAGTTGACAGGCTGGATCGGGAGAACATACTTGAGACCAAGCCGCAGTTTTGCACGATGGACGCCACAACGAACATCTGCAAGATCCGCAACAAGCGGGGCGGTTACAAGTGGCCGAAACTGAGTGAGGCACATATCCACTTCTTTGGTGAGGACTTTACGGGGGCACATGACGCCCTCGCTGACGTTCGAGCCTGCGCTAGAATACACAAACACCTAATTGAACAAGGAATAGTCAAATGAGCACATCAGCAACGACAGAAACACCCCTGCTTCCAGAACCACGGAAAGCATACATCACAGTTATCCACACCAACTCCAAGCGTGCCCGCAAGCAGGGGCTGTGGGGCTGGTCTATCAACAAGATGGGAAAGAAAGAGTGGCGTAACCACGACAGCCTTCAAGTCCTCCGTGACCCTGAAGGTCGCCCTCTTCCGCATAAGGAGATCATCCGACACACTTCCAAATACATGCCGCATGTCGGCAAAAAACACGCAGCCAAGCTTGCCAAGAGGAAGCTCCAGGCTGCATAAAAATTCCATTAACGGAAAACAAAAAACAAAAAACAACAACAACACCAATACTATGGCTAAATGGCTAATGAAAGGCGAAGGGGAAACCATCTCAGATGGAGCTTCCAACATCAAGCTCGGGGCACATCCCTACAGAATCACGGACGCTGCGCGGTTGCCAGTCAAGTCCGACCCGACCGGGAAATCCTTCCACATTGTGGTCGGCCTCTCGCTCATCGGTGAGACCTTCACGTGCAAGACATACTTCGCTGTTGAAGCGGACAATGACGTGCGCCGTGAGATCGCCGAGAAGGAACTCCGCACCCTGTGGCAGGCTTCCGGCAACACCGGAGACCTCAACGAGGCCAAGCTCAAGAAGCTGATCGACACCTGTGTCGTCATCGAGGCGAGGGAGACCAAGAAGGGCGACAAGACCTTCGTGAACATCGCTTCCATCGAGCCGTATAGCGGTGACGAGGAAGAGGAGGAAACGGAGGAAGAGGAGGAGACCGAAGAGGAAGAATCCGAAGAGGAGGAAACCGAAGAGGAAGAAGCTCCCGCCCCTGCGACAAAAGGCAAGAAGAAGCCTTGGGAGTGATCCCAAAATAGACAACCGCTGAACACGATAGTCCCGGAAATTCGGGTTGTCATCAGCCCCTGACAGACGGGTTAAAGTCTGTCACCACACTCGCGGTCATCGTCCATAATTGGATGTGTTCGGGGTTCGATTCCCCGCCTTGGATGGTGGCTGCGAGTGTGGTTCAAAACCATAAAAGAGCAGGCGGGTTCGATTCCCGCTCGGTGATTGAGATCTGGTGAAAGAAGGGGTTCGAAGCCCCTCAGCCGTAGAAATACGGGGGATGCAGTGCTCTAGCGTTTAGAGAGATCTGACTTCAGGAAAGACTGGCGACTGGCACCCGTAAGGTGCTCCCACTTTCAAAATAACGACAATGCCCCTAGAACTCGAAGACACAGCCCTTTCCTACGATGAGTGGAAAGCTTCAGGCTATTACGTGATGAAGGGGCAGAAATCACGCCACAGGGACATTCTGGGAGTCCCACAGTTTACAGCAGATCAGGTCTGTAACTTCGGTCAATACCGGACACACCGGGAAGAGTGCGCGAGCAAAGCGCAGGCCAAGGGCACCCCGTGGGGCGTGGTTGAGGACTTCGACAGCTTTGTCCGTGAAGCTGGAATGCGCCGGATCTTAGTCGTCCAACTAGGTTTGCAATTAACAACCCTATGGAGCAATACTTCATGGGCGTTGCTGACAAGCACGGTATCCTTGATGGTATCATAGACGGAGACGAAGACGATTATTACTAATACGACAATGCCCTACATAGACCTCCGACTCCCTGCCAAACTTGCATGGCAGAAAACCGAAGACGCCCTCCAGATCGAGTGCGCCCGTTTCGGCAAGAAGGCGCTCTACAACACCAACGAGCCACAGGTCTTCGTGCATTGCCCCAACGGCGGTCGGCGCTCCCAGCGTGAGGCTTCCAAGCTCAAGATGATGGGTGTCTGCGCTGGCTTTCCTGACGTGTTCCTGCCACTGCGCTCCGGCGAGTATGCGGGTCTCTACGTGGAACTGAAGAAAGCCGGGGGAGCACCCAAGCCGGAGCAGAAAGCGTTTCTGAATACCGCAACCGAAGAGGGATACCTGGCCGTTGTGGTCAATGACCTCGATACTTTTAAAGCTGTGTTTACGGCTTACTTAGAAGATAGACACCATGCTTAATATACCACTTATACACCAAGCCATCGAAAAGTTCGTCTTCGAGGGACACCCCGAGGAGCACCACATGGTGATTCCCGAAAACAAGGAGCGCCACTATCTCGGCATGAGCGCCCTAGGCGGTGAATGCACACGGGAGATCTGGTATTCATTCCGCAAGGTGGCCGCGAAGTCTTTTCCTTCACGTATCCTCAGGCTCTTTCGTAGAGGTCATTTGGAGGAATACTCCTTCAACTATTTCCTCCGTGGAATCGGCTTCGACGTGTTTGAGGTAGACGCCGAAGGCAAGCAGTTTAAAGCCACGGACTTCGAGGGGCACCTTTCTGGAAGTATGGACGGAGTGGGCAAGGCTCCGAAGAAGTTCTGGGTTAAAGGAAGCAAACCGCACCCTTTCCTGCTGGAATATAAAACCTATTCCGACAAACGCTTTAACCAGCTCGTCAAGTCAGGCGTCAAAAAGTCCGACATCAAATACTATAGCCAGTGCATCCTCTACTGTGGCTATAACGGACTGAAAGCCGCCCTGTTCATCGCTGTGAACAAGAACACGGATGAACTCCACATGGAGTGGATACCCTTCAACAAGGCTCAGTTCGGCCAGCTCGTGGACAGGGCACAGGACATCTTAGAAGCGACTAGCCCTCCGGAAAGGGTCTCCAATAACCCAAGCTGGTATGCTTGTAAGTATTGTGATTTTTACAGCGTGTGTCACGAGGGTGCTGCTTCGGAGGTTAGCTGTAGGACTTGCAAGTTTGCGAGTCCTGGGGAGAACAGGACATGGGTGTGTGGTAAGGGAAGAGAGTTTGGGGAGGTTTGTGGGGAGTATAAAGATGTAACTAAATGAGCTATCAAGACCGACAATATCAAGAGGACATCTACAACGCCTGTTTCGAACACTTGTTTGAACATACAGGCAACGGTGTAGTTGCCTCCCCCGGTGGCACAGGTAAAAGCCACACGATGAATCGCGTCATCAAGCAGCTTGTCACCAAGTGGCCAGGAACCCGCGTGCTCTCCTTAGTCCATGACGCCAAGGTCATCAACCAGAACTGCGAATCCATGCTGAAGTTCTGGCCACAGGCTCCGGCAGGGATCTATTCCTCCGGCCTCAACCGCAGGGACACCAAACACCCCATAATCTTCGCAGGCATCCAGTCTGTGGCAAAGCGCATCAATGAGCTGGGAAAGTGGAACGTGATCTTTATCGACGAGTGTGATCTGGTCTCACCGAAAGAGGAGACGTTATACATGAAGCTAGTCAGTTCTGTTAGAGAGTTGAACCCGAATGTCCGTATTCTTGGCTTTACCGCGACCCCTTATCGTAGGGGGACAGGTTGCCTGACAAACTCAGACCTGTGGGACAGGATAATTATCGACTTGACAAAGGCGGAGAAGTTCAACTGGTTTGTAAACAACGGCTTCCTCTCCCCACTGGTCACGAAGAAAGCCTGCACTGAAATCGACGTTCAAAATGTCGCCATGAAGGGCGGCGAGTTCGATCAGAAATCCCTGGAAGCCGTAGCTGATACCGATGAGTTGAATCGTGCTGTGGTCGAGGAGTGCATCCGCTACGGTCACGATAGGAAGCATTGGCTCGTGTTTAGCTCCGGTGTGAAGCACGGCCACAAGTTGGCGAAGCTTTTCAACTCGAAAGGCATCCCAGCAGTCATGTTGTCCGGTGAGGACGACATGCGCTTCAGGGAACAGTCAGAGGCTGCTTTCCGTGCCGGGGAATACAGGGTGCTGGTGAACTGCGGCCTCTATGGCCGTGGTTGGGATTTTCCTGAGCTGGATCTCTTGGCGTGGGCACGGGCAACCCAGTCTGTGGCGCTGTGGGTTCAAGGCTGTGTTCGTCTAACTAGAAGAGCACCTAATAAAAAAGATGGCTTAGTTCTTGACTTTGCTGGGAATACCCGCCGTCTCGGCCCGGTAAATGATCCAGTGGTTCCCCAGCCAAGGCGCAAGGGGGATGAAGTGAAAGGTGAGGCTCCAGTTAAGGAGTGTCCTCAGTGCTACTCCTATCTTCACACACGCACTGTGGTGTGCCCAGATTGCGGTTATGTGTTCCCCCCTCCATCCACCATCAAGAAGACCGCTGGCACCGACGCTATTCTTAAAGTCACGGACACCCCCGCCTGCGTCATCGTCGAGCACCCTGTCCGGGGTATCCTCTACCAGGAAAAGATCGCCAAGAAGACCCTTGCGCCCTACTTCAGGGTGACGTATATGACAGGTGTGAGTTCCCACAAGGAAGCCCTTTTCCCTGAAGCGCCCTACGGCAAAAATAGATGGGAAAACTGGTGGACATTCAGGGGCGGGGAACTACCTTGTCCAAAGACCAGCGAGGAAGCTGCGGCACGGGCAAAGGACGAGCTTCGTGTCCCGGACATCATCCGCGTGGACATCGCCGGAGAGCACTCCAATGTGATTGGGTGTGACTTCAACAAATAATCTCAATAACAACAACGACAATGAACAAATACGATACTGTAACAGAAGCACAAGCAGAGAAACTAGGCTACCGCCTAATTACCAAACTATACAGCAAGGAGGAAACCGGGATACTCGACAAGGCGATAGCCACACTCAGGGGGTGTGACTTCAGGCTCGTGGAAGTGGTCGGTGGGATCGCGCTGGCAAGGCATGGTTCGGAGCTTGACCTGATACTGGAATGAAAGCCGACTCCTTGTGCATCCCGCGCAAAGACCACAGGTGCCGCCTCTGTAACGAACTCATCCTCAAGGGTGAACCTTGTGAGCGGTGGACGTGGCTTGTGAACGGCATTGGATTCGGCACCAGTCACGCGCACCCCGAGTGCTTCGCAATCACCAAAAATTGGGATAGCGGAGACTGGGAGGCTACAAGCTCCGGCGACATCGAAAGACCAAAAACTGCATCAAAATGAAATCAGCCCTAGCCCTCTGCTCCCTTGCGCTCAACCCTTCCGCACCTTCCCCCACCGCTTCAATGGTGAAGCTCGAAGACGGCTTCATGGTCGCTTTCGGCGGGACGTTCTGTATCCGGGTTCCGGTGGAGGTGGACATCAAAGCCTGCTTCAGCCCATCCAAGGCAGCGGTGTTTTTCCGCAAGCCCAGGAAGGTTGTCTCCTACACGCTCCAGAAGAACAAGCTCGTGCTCAAGGAGGGCAAGGAGAAGCTTTCGATCCCGTATCTGGATGCGGATGAGATGGCTACGCTGGACGTGCTGGGACAGGCCACACCATGCGAACTGGACATGGGGCTGCTGAAGCTGTGTGCTGACGTGATTGACCCTGAAAGTCCTCGCCCATGGGCACAGGGTGTGTCTTTCCGAAACGGGGTGATGGAGTCCACAAACAGTGTCATCATCGTGAGTGCCGTCAGTGGTGTGGATGAGGATCTGGAGTTCAACCTGCCCCTGGAGACGTGCAAGGCAATCGTCAAATTCACCTCCCCGGTGACGGGGGTTAGTTCTGACGGGCGCATGGTTAAGGTGTTCTTCGCCGATGGAAGCTCACTCACCAGCCTCTGTATCGCAGAGCAGATGATTGACACGTCGAACCTCTTCAAGGACAAGTGGACGGACTGCGGTTTGGTCAAGAATCTCGCCGACGACCTCCACGCCATCCAGTGCGAAAAGTTCCGTTTTGAGGATGGTTGTGTCACTTACATTGGCGACGACATGGAGGGGGTGTTGGGCGAGGTATTCATCGGGAAGTGTAGCTTTCTGATTAGCAAGAAAAACATCGACTTCGCTACGCGGGTCGGTCAGGATATTCGCCTAAGCTCCTGCGGCTCCCGCATCATGTCCGTGAGCGAGAATTGCAGGGTGATTGCAGCAACAAGGGTGAACGTATGAGCCTGATCTGGAAAGAGGACGAACCGAAGGCGAAACGATTTGCACCGAATCCGATGCCGAGGATTCCGGTGACTGGGTGGAAGCTCGATGCCCGGATGCCGGATCTGTCGAGCGCCAAGTTCATCGGCTTCGATGTGGAGACCTGCGACCCGAACCTGAAAGCGAAAGGCTCAGGATGGGGACGCGGTGATGGGCATATCGTTGGTGTGGCACTGTCCACAGACGACGGCTTCAAACGCTACTACCCAATTCGGCATGAGGGCTTCGAGAACCTCGATCCACAGACTGTGCTGGATTACTGCTCAGAGCAGCTTTCCAGGCCGCACCAGGTTAAGGTTGGGCACAACACCCTCTATGACCTTGGCTGGCTCGCCCACGAGGGTGTGGACGTTGTGGGAGACATCTTTGACACGTGGAGCGCGGAGAAGCTGATCGAGCACTCAGCCTCAGCCTCGCTGGAAGAAACCGCCCAACGCTACCTGAAGGACGGCAAGGAGTCCTCCGTGCTCTACGACTGGGCCTGGGACGCCTTCGGCAAGGGCAGGGCAAAAACGGACGGTGAGCGCCGGAAGGTGGCAATGGGCAACATCTACAGGTGCCCTCCCGCGCTCGTGGGTTTCTACGCCGAGTCTGATGTGGATCTCCCGCTCCGGATCATGGTGAAGCAGCGGAAGATCATGGAGGAGCTTGGCCTGTGGGACGTGTTCCGCATGGAGTGCGACCTTCAGCACGTGCTCGTGCAGATGCGCCTCGCCGGGGTGAGTGTGGATCTCGATGCCGCCGAGCGTGCTTACCACCAGATTGACCTCAGCGCCCGCGCCGTGCAGAAAGAGGTTGACACCATCGCTGGGCGTCCCGTCAACACCGGATCTCCTGTGGAGATGGAGAAGGTTTTCACCAAGCTCAAGATCCACTTCAACCGGACGGAGAACGGGAAAATGTCCTTGACAGGCGAGTTCCTCAAGGGGATCGCACACCCCATTGGTCAGATGATTGTGGACTTGGAGGAGTTGAAGAAATACAACTCGACATTCATCCAGAATGCTATTCTCAACTCCAATGTAAACGGTAAGGTTCACGGCAATATCAATCCGTTGAAGCCTGTCACGGGGCGGATGAGTGCTTCAGACCCCAACCTCCAGCAGGTTCCTTCACGGAACGAACTCTCGAAGGTTGTCAGGGCGATCTTCATCCCGGACGCAGGGCACGACCACTGGCGGAAGTATGACTACAGTTCCATCGAATCCCGCATCCTGGCCCACTACGCTGTGGGCAAGGGGTCTCGTGAGCTTCGCCGGGAATACACCGACAACCCGAACACGGACTACCACAACTTCACCCAGAAGATGATCTACGACCTCGTGGGTCTGGAGTTGAACCGGAAGCACGTGAAGAACGTCAACTTCGCCGGGATCTACGGTGCCAGCGAGAACAAGCTTCAGCGCATGATGCAGCTTTCCGACGAGGAGGCGGCGACGTTCTTCGAAGCCTACCACACAGGTCTGCCCTACGTTCGCGGAACGATGAAGGCGATCAGCAGCCAAGCGGAGGAGGATGGCTTCACCACAACGATCATGGGACGCCGTGCCCTCTTCGACAAGTGGGAGCCGCAATTCAGTAAGAAAGGCGAGCGTCCCTTCGCGCTCCGGCTGGAAGCCGCGATCAAAGCTTACGGAACGAACATCAAGCGTGCTTATCTCCACAAGGCGCTGAACTACACCATCCAGGGATCTGCCGCAGACCTGATGAAGATGGCCATCGTGAAGTGCTGGAAGGCCGGGGTCTACGATGAGATCGGATTCCCCCGGCTGATCGTTCACGATGAAAAGGACTTCAGCGTTTCGGCTGGCTGGAACGAGAAGGCTTTCGATTACATGAAGCATACGATGGAGACTGCCATCAAGTTTAAGGTTCCGATTAAGGTTGAGGGTGAGTGGGGGCCGAATTGGAGTAAACTTTTCCCGCTGAACTAATGCTCTACAACTTCTCCGAAGCCTTCCTAGCTCCCAGCTTCTCTATCGAAGAGCTGATGCTCGCAGCAGCCTTCAGGTTCAAGGCCGAGGTGCCTGGTTCGGACGAGGCGATGATCGAGGTGCATCCTGTGGATCAGATCGTCAAGGTGGTTTGCGGCTCCGATGAGCGGACTTATAGCTACGAGGAACTGGGCTTTTAGAATCCGGATTTGAAGGGGTCAGCCGACTTCTTCTCTTTCGGTTTGTAGTCCTCAGCCCTGACGTTCAGCGAGGAGTGAACAGCAGCGATTGAGACAACTGCTTGGATAGGGCTGTCCTTACCGTGCTTCTTGATAATCTCGATGTCATTCTCGATGTTAATGTTGAGAACAGCAGCTGTAAGGGCTGACTTGACCGTGGTGGGCGATCCGTCGAACTGCTGCCTTGATGCAACATCGAAAAGGAGCGCAAAGTTGATATTCCTACGGTTCTGCCAGAAGCGTGTCCACTCCTCCTTGAGATCCTGCTTATACTTGGCGTCTTCTCCGGCGAGGCTCACGACCTTCCCGTCCTGCACCTTGTAGCCAGCAACGAAGCGGGAGATAAGGTTAATGAAGGCACGGACACCGCCTAGCAGCTCATAGGTGGTTCCGTTCACCTTCAATGCTCCGAACTTGCTCGAAGTCGGGCTGATGAAGTCCTCACGCTCGTCATCGTCCATGAACCCACGGGCAAGGAGTGTCATAACCAATGCGGTGTTGAACAGTGCCATGCCGTAGAGCTGAAACGCAATCTTGGAACGCATTTTCAGCGTCCCTTCGAACCCTCCACGGGTTGACCAGATCGGTTCCAGGGTCACGAGCTTTGCACGAGCCACGTAGTAACGTGTGGACAGCAAGGCATAGTTGGCCAGCTCGATACCAGTCTCAGCCCTTTGGTTTTTGAAACTTCCACGGCCAACGGCTGTCATTGCCGCGTTTGCGGCCAGAAGAATATCAGATTTTGTGGGCGCGTTTGCTGGGGCAATACTAAGGAGGGCATTAAAAGCATCATTAGCCATCAGGTTAAAGTGAACCCTGTTGATACGCTCAAGCGACAGCATGATCTGCGAGACAGTTCCGAGTCCCGGAATCTTGGCCAGCTTGTTCAGGATCTCCGGGTCGGGAAGATCTTCCTTGTTGCGGAATCCTTCCTCGAACGGCCCAAAGAACTTCATCTGCTTGGCCACACTGTGGAATTTCGCATAAGGGTTCCTGGCCGGGTTCATGATACTGTCATAAACGTCAAGCTCGTTCGCTTCGCTGTAGGCTCCGATGGCTTTGAACAGGTTGCGGACAGTGCGGATCGGCCTGTTCATAAAGGGCACGATACCTTGGCGGAAGATCAACAAGTCGAGACCCAGGATGAGCACTTTCCGGAACTGCCACAAAGAACCCAGCTTGTAGCTGATCTTCCCGAGGGTTCCCCTGTTCGCAAGGTTCCACTTCTGGCGGTTCTTCAACCACTCATCCTTCGCACGGCGTTCCTCAAAGCGTGCCTGGACAAGTTCCTTGCTCTCTGCTCGGGTCACAGGTGGAATGTCCACATAATCATCTGCCGCGATCCTGGCCTCAATCTTGGCCTTGCGGGTTTTGCTCGCCCTGACGAGGGCGTCATCCTTCTTCTGCTCAGGTGTGCGCGGGTCTGTGGCGGCACGCAGGGCTTCGATGACAGCACGGGCAGCGTCAGCCCTCTTCTTGAGTTCGGAGACCTCCAGGGTGTCCGGGCCGAGCACTTTGCCCTTCTTGGAGATGTCCCCGCGCTTGGCACGTGACTCCAGATCGGCGACGGTTTTCTCAAGACTGCGGAGACGTGCGGCGTAGGCGATCTGCTCGGGGCTTTTCCGGCGCATCTCCCGCTCGATCTGCCGCATCTCCACAACAGTAGCTTTGGCAGCGTCACGCAGATCCCACAGGTTGGCCAGGTCTTCACCGGGGACAATCTCGAAGGGTGCCTTTGCGGCTTTCTTGATTCCGGCGATGATGTCCTCATAATGCTTGAGGACACGTCGAGCTGTGGTCTCAGAAGCTTTGATCGCCAGATCGAGTTCGCTTATTTTTGGAATCCGGGCAGCTTTGGCTTTGCGTCGTGCTTCCACAAGACCGTTGAGCTTTTTGCGACGGGCTTCGACTTCAGCGGCAGTGACAGGTTTGCTCTTGCTCAGGATGCGATCCACGAGACCTTTCCGCGCCAACTCCTCTTCCTCAGCAATGCGGCGATCCAGCGCCTTGTTGACTCTGTCGATCTGCTGCTTCTCCGTCAGGGATCGGTCTATCGGGAAAATGGCGTTGTAGTCTTTGCGGGCTTGGGCGACTTTCTCACGAAGTCGGATAACTTCTTCATCAACTTCAACCTTGGTCTTGTCCTTAATAAGCTTGACACGTGTGGCAATGGCGTTGTTGAGATCGGAAAGTTCATTGCTCAGGCGGGTCTTCATTGCGTCGAGCGATCCGCCAAGCTGGTTCCTGCTTGTGGCACGCTTGATACCCATCGCACGGTAGGCTTCCCTGATCTGCTTCTGAAGATCACGTGCCTTGTCCGTGGACTTGTCGCGCTGCTGCCCTGTCTTGAGTGCCGGGACGCCCTTGAGCACGTCGGCAAGTTGAAGCTCCAAGCGTTCAATCTCGCGGATCTCACGGAGAGCTTTTTTGTCCGCTGCCGGGTCAGGGAACTTGACGCTTCCGTATCCGGTGAAGGCGATGGCCACATCCTCGCGGGTGAGGTTAGGGAAATCCTTTTGAAGGAGCCTCAGCGTGGAGTCGAGGATGGTTTTTCCTTTTGCACCTTGGCGGATGAATCCAAGCGCCACGTTATAGACCAGCCTGTTGGAAAGCTTGGGGTTTTCCTTGTCGATGAGATTGGAAAGTTCCTTAGGGGTCTTCGCACGCTTCTTGCTCTTGGTGGAAAGCTTGGCGCGGGAGGCTTCGAGGATCAGGTCGGCGGAAGCCTTGAACTCACCGTCAAACTGTTCGTTCAGGCGCTTGCTGAAGGCTTCGAGTGAAGAGTCACCTTCCTGGATGTAGGACGCCCCAACCGTGGCAAGGGCGTCGATGATGTCGGGGTCGAGATTGTTGCCGGACTGGTATTCCCCTTGGTAGAGGATGTCGGGTGTCTGGCTCAACACCGAAACACCACGGCTTCTCAAAAAGTCCAACGCAGACTTAACCTCAGCTTTAGGAATCGGGTTACGTGTGGCAACTTTATTTTTAGTAGCCACCCCCTTTGAAAGCCTCTCGATCAAAGCAGCTTCACGCCTCGCACCCTCACTGATCTCAGCCTCAAGCTCAGTCACACGCTCCCGCCACTTCTTCACCTCGTCGTGGGCAGCTTCGATCTGTGCGACTTCCGCATCAGTCAATGCCTCTTTCCTGGCACCCTTGCCGTCCTCGTGGTCATTCTTCCATGACAGGAAATCGGCTTCCATCACAGAGAGGTTGAACTGCCTGTCGGTGATGAGCTTGTAGCCCTGGAGGGCGAGACCTGCGCGGGAGCCGCGAAGCTGGAGCACGTTGAGTATTTCCTCAAGGGCAGCACGGGCACGCTTGACTTCGTTCACGGCAACTTGGTTGTCACCCTCGCTAGCTGTCGGTGGAAGCGCCTTGTGATCCTTACGAGCCACATCAAGAGCCATCTCCCGCTTGATGCTCTCGTGGACGAGAAGCGCCGTTTCCGCCTTGCTGGGTGCCCGTGTGGGGTCTTCGAGGATCGCGGCCACAAGAGCCTCGCCCACAGGCTGGACGGCAGGGAGGGACGGGTCACGCAGGCGTGCTTCGGATCTGGCGATGAGAAGTGTGGCCCCGTCGATGGCTTCCTGGTCGGTCATGCTCGCCTTTAGGTAGCTCTCAGGGATACCGTAGCGTTTACGAACTTCGTCGGTGATTTCACGCTTGGCTCCGAATGTGCCGGGGCGACGGACGGGTGGGAGCTTTTTCTTGGCAGGAGCCGGAGCCTTAGCCTTCGGCTCAACCACAACCTTGGCAGCAACCTTAGTTGGAGCCGTGACAGTTTCACCCCGTGTAACGAGCTTGTCGAACAATGCCTTAACCTCAGGCGTGATCTCTACGTTAATTGAACTGCCTTCGACTGTGGCATAGATCTTCTGAAGCCAGTTGGAGATTTTCTTGAAAAGTTCGGCCACCTTCGAGTTCTCAGGAAACACCCCGTCACGGACGTAGCGTTCAAATCCACGGGCGAACTTTTCTTCAGCTTTGGTATTCCACACACCGTCTTTTACACCAGCCCATTTTTCGAGAGTATTGATGTCTTCGTCTGTAACGCCCTCACGCTGCGCTTGCGGGATGTCCTTGTTGAAGAGGAACCTACGAGCAAGGTGAGCCATCTCGTGTGTGGCTGTGGATGGGTCAGCGGTCTTGAGGAGGGTGATGACGGCTTGGGAGAGGCCACGGAAGGAGATGACGCCTTTTGGGTCGTTGGGGTTTTGGTTCAATACATGGACGCCCGATTTCATCTTCTCGATCAATCTATCCAACGTCTCCAGCGGAGCCTCCAGATCCGCATGAGAAATTTGCTGTCTGAGCTGCTGCTGAACCACACCCCCAAGCGAAGGATCGGCAAGACCCTTCTCCAAGAACTCCTTGTTCTTCTCCCACTGCTGCTTCAACTCGTTGTTGGTGCGAGACAGATTGCCCACACCCCTCACATCGAAGCCGTATTTGTAAAGTTCCTCGGGCTTGATGCCCGCAGCTTCAGCTACGTCGAAGAACTCTTGGATCTTCTTGCCGATGTTCTGGTAGAGACCATACCGTTGCATCCCGAAAGCGATTGCCATGTTACGCCCTGCCGCTTGGAGAGGGGTGAAAGATTGGAGGCGAGAGTAGAGAGCGGCGTAGCTCCCGTCTAACAACATGTTGAGGTCTCTAGCTTTCTTCAACTCAGCGGGAAACTCAGAACTATTTCTAGCTTCACGGATGTCATACTTACCCCCAGACTTCTCGGTGCGTGTAGCTATTTGGAAGGCTGCATTATTTTCCTCCTGTTCTTTAAGCTCATACTCTAACTTACCGATACCGGCATATCGAGTAGAGTTCGACTCTATCTTGGAAACGGAAGCTCGCAACTCAGATGACCCCATGCGGTGAGGTAGATCACCGATGTGCTCGTAGATATTCGTCCGTATCCCTGTGGCGTAGACTGCCGCAGGTTTCAGGTTTTCAGGAAGTGATGACTGAATGGTTGCATAGATCTCAGGATAGCCGCGCTGCATCCGCTGGGAGAGATTCAGAACACGGCTCTGAAGGGAACTGTCACGTTCTCCTCCGCCAATCCCCACACCAAGATCCGGATGATCCTGTAGCGGGTTCTGTGGTTCAGCCTCCTGCAACAGCCTCATCTGCCCATTCCCATCATCCGGCAAAGTCTCTCCAAGCTCAATCCCAAACGCCTTGGCCAATTCCTGCGAAAGCGCCTCAAGGTCGGGGTCTGTGTCGGTTTCCTCCGCGACAGTAACGGGAGCAGCTTCGACGGCAGCGGAGATCTGGGATTCGTTGGGTTCGGTTGAAACATCCGTATTGGATGTTTGTGCGGGGGTGGTTTGGGTTTCGGGTGGAACTGAGCTAGCTACTACTTCCGCAGTAGTTGGCTCAACCACAGCAGGTTTGTAAACCATAGTCTCTCCGTCCTCTTGCATTACAAATCCCTGCTTCGCATAGAAGTTTTCAAGTGTGGCCGCAGACATCTCATCGGACGGCTCTACCTTCAGTGAGATCGGAAGCTGCTTCTCATCAGCGACTTCCTTCAGATCCGAGATGACCTGTGTGGCACGACCTTGACGACGGACATCAGGGTTCACTTCGATTCCGGAAAGCTGTATCCCGGACGTGTTTTCCTCGACACGGAGATCCACACCGTTGTCAGAGGCTTTTTGGGTTACGGTCTCAAGAGAAGTCGTCCCCCCCTTACCCTCGGGGGAGACTGTGGCTTCAGGTAGCGGTGCCGTCGGCTCTGGGGAAATCGTTTCTCCTACTGGAGGTGTAGTAGGTGCCTCATCCACAAGCTCCACACCCCTAGCCTGAGCAGCCTCTTCTACAGGCAGCTTCAACTCAGCAAGCTCTGCCGCGTCCTCTTCGGTTGGGTTCTCGGTAGCTTCAAGCTCAGCCACACGCTCGGTGACAGCCTCTTGAAACTCCGTTGTGGTCATTTGCTCTGTTGGAGCCACAGCTTCAGGGCTGCTTTGCGGGACAGTCCCTCTTTCAGCTTGGACTTCAGGAAGGACTTCTTCGGTATAACGGGCATCAGATGTGGCGTGGAGTTCTTCAGTGGTTTGCTCATGTGTCGGTTTCGAGAAATAGTCTTTGGTGGCGGAGGCTCCGGCCAGCGGCCCGGTAGCGGCCAAGGTCGCAACGGTGGTGTCGTAGAGCGACTTCTTGAGGTCGTCCGTGGTGAGGCCGGGGTTCAACTTCGATTGGACGTAAATCGTGTCGAGGGCTGTGATGATGTTCTCCTCGGGGACTTCCCCAGCCACGTCCTTGCCGAACTTGCCCATCGACTTCCAGATATTCCGGGCAACCTCTTTTCGGACAGCCCCGCTTGCGAGCCGCTGCCCGATGTCCTCCAGACCACCCGCCCCGGTTCCGCCGAAGAAGGCAGTGACACCGAACTCGAAGGAGCCGGAAATGGCTGCGAGCTTTGTGGCCTCATCCTCAGACTTTCCAGCGCCGATGGCTTGGTCGTAAGTGGACAGCGCCTGATCCGCCCCGTAGTAGCCAGCCACAGGTGTGGTGCTGGCAACACCCTTCGCAAAGCCAAGGGCAACCTTTCCAAACTTCCCGGCCTTGGCGATTCGTTCGGCGGAGACAATGGCGTTACCAAAACCTGCTGTAGCCGCTCCAATAGTTACAGATTCAACAGCAGATCCAATAGCTTGACCTATAACTCCAGCATCCGTGTTAGTGCCTAAAAACCTAACCTTCTCCTTGTTGATTTGGCCGGAGAGTTGGTTTAGAGATTCCACCCTTTTAGCTTCATTTTCCAGAGTATCGGCGTAATCGAGAGCGTAGTTTTTGCTGTCTCTGAAAGCTTCCACGTTGGCGCGGAGAGGCTCGATGATTTTGTCAGCAAAGAGACCAACACCTCTAACAGCTTTTCTACCGAGACCAAATTCTGTGTTTATGGATTCGCCGAGCTGTGCGCCCGCACTCTCATTGAGTTGTCCGATCAGTCCTTGGTAGTCGTTCTCGACATCCCCGATGAAACCCATGCTGTTGTAAAGTTCAGGGTGCTGCTGCTTGACCTGATCCATGATTCGCGCCTTAAACAGGGCGATCCGTTGCGGCGACTCGACGAGCGCCTTCTCCTTCACCGACTCCGGCAGATCCGAAGCCTTGATCGCCTTCTCGACATCGCCGATAGGCTTCGCCAAGACATCATCCTTGATGTGGATCGTCCCGAAAGCGTCACGGCTGACAGCTTCTTCCTGAAGACCCATCCGGTGCTTGACCACACTGTCCACATCCTCCGGGGCAATACCGTATTCCTCGGCGAACCCTTGGCGCATCTGGGCGTAGACCTCTTTCTCTTTCTGAGGATCTTTCTCTCCGAAAGCTGAAGTGTTCGTGGTGGCTCCAAAGACTCCGCCGTCAGCGGCTGTTTGGCTCGCCGTGTTCCAGAAGTCCTCGACCTCAGCCTGCTTCTCCGGAGAGAACATGGAGTAGGTTTTCTTCAGGCCCTCCTGCTTTGCGGTGATGGCTTGCTGCTCCGCCCCGAAGGCATCCACATCCGCCTGTGTCAGATTCCCTTCCTTCTGACCAATACGCGCCCTGATGCGGTAGTTGGCAGCAGAGCGTTGCAGATCGAGCGCCTTACGTTCGAGGGGGGCAGCATCTTCCAAACGGGTTTTGGCGTCGAGAGCCGCAGTGGTGTCCACACGTTGCTGCTTGCCGTATTCGTCGCCGATCTCTTTGTCGTAGGCGTTCCAGTAGGCGTCATTGATTTCCCGTTGGCGGGAAGTGTCGGCATTCGAAAAGGCCGGGTCGGCGAGAACGTCTTGGTATTTTGGGAGTGGCATGTCTTAGATTCCTGGGATGCTTGATACGGCCCCGGTGGAGGATGGAGCACCCGCCTTTTTGTTGGCGTAGTCCCAGAGTTCCCCGCGCTTCTTTTTCTGTGGCTCACTCAGGTTTTTACCTCCGAGCGAAATGTATTTGTCACGGGGGTAGTTGAGAGCCGACTGTTTTTCGGATTCAAACTTATTCTTGTCGTAGGTTTCCGCTTCCAGCAGTTTATCCTTCGGAATCTTGTCGGCTCCACCATAGCTTCTGGCCAGTCCTGCGCGTTGGGATGGGAAAGCAGTCTCGTCGAAAACAAATCCCTTAGCCGCTTCCTCAGCCGGATCGGTAACTTTGCTGGAAGATCTACCAGTGCTCGTGGTTTTTAATCTATCCTCCAAAACAGCAGCATCCCCAGCAGCCTTGGTGCGCTGATCCGGGCGGAGGTTTTTGTCTTTTGACTGAGCTACGAGGTGTGCCAGAACACGGAGATCAAATTCACGTCCGTTGCCTTCCGGTGCCGGAGCCGAGTCCACAGGGGCAAGCACATCCGTTGGCGTTGCGGCTTTCGGGGCAAATGTCACATTACCTTCAGCGTCCACACCCCGACCAAGAATCTCAGCGGTGTCCTGCTTGACGCGATCCTGAGGGGTCTCCTGCTTCGGAGGAAGCACCATCGTCGGATCAGTCGGCATGTCGCCCACCTCAGGAAACTTCGGTTCGTTACCGTCAAACTCCTTTTGGGCACGCAGCCTTTCCTCTTCCAGCCGTGTCCGCTCGGCATCCTGAGCTGCGTAGCGATCCTCCGTCAGATTCAAACGCCTGTTTTCCACGCTGTTGCCAAAGATGTCCTGTGCGGTAGTCCTGTTCTGATTGAAAGCGGCGTCAGAACGGTTCGCACCAAAAGCGCGGTCACTCTCAAAAGCCCTTCGTGAGAAATTCTTGGCGTCCTCGTAGTCCTGCTGGCGGTTCTCGACCCGGCGCTGTGCCAGTGCCGTCTCCTGCGCCCTCATGCCAAGGAGATCCCGCTCCTGCGCCAACTGCTTGTTTGAGATGTCGCGACCGATCTGGATCGCCTGGTTCATTATCCCGCTGATGACGTTGTTTCCCCCGGCAAGAATCGCTTGGAGAGAGTTCTCGTTTCCCTTGGAAAAGATCTGGATGGGTGAAAGTGCCATTATCGTATAGGTCGTATATCAACGACAGTGCCGCCGAAGTTATTTTTACCAGACCGTTCATATAAGTCAACGGTTTCAGGTAATTTCTTTCCGCGATAGACTGAGGGCACAGTGTCGTCGTAGCGCCTCTTCAACACCTTACCCTCCGCAGTCACAGCCTCAAAGTAATCGCCAGTCTTTAAACCCAACCTTTTAGCCAGGCTTTTTGTTAAAGCTGCGGATACTCCGTCCTTTAGTTTATTGTTTGCATGACCAATACGGAGCACATTGGAGTTGTAATCGGGTGATGTATCCGAATCGTAGCCGTAGTTGGCAAGCTTGATCTTCATCCCGCCTTTAAACTCAGTTTTGGTTGGGGCGCTGCCAGGTGCGTTGCTTTCGGCACTGTTATAGTCCACAGTGGGTGTCACATATAGATCGTTGTCCACAGGCAGGACAGGTTCCTCCCCCCGTTTCCGCGCCAGCATCTGATCCACAAAATTCTGCTCCTGCGGTGCCTCGTCCAGCAAGCTGGCATCGACAGCAGCCTGTTGCTGACGACGCTTACGCGCCTCATCGAGACCGCCAGGGTCATCCCCCAACAGATCGAGGAAGGAGTTGACAGTCGGCATCACAGACTCGTTGTAGATGTCAGCAGGGCGCTTGCCAGTGAAGTCCGTAATGGTGCCGGGATCGGGAGTGAAAAGCTGCTGTGGTGTGGAGGTCATTTGGACGAGTCATCATCGTAGTTGTAGCCCTCTACACGCTGTGCTTTCAGAGGACTGGCTGCTGTTCCGGTGCGTCCACCCTGGTAGCCGTCCTGCGCGGAAGGAGGCCCGCCGAAGAAGTGAGAACTGTTCACGTGGGAGACAGCATCACCAATAGCACCAACCAGTCCACTTATGTTGGAAGTCTTAGGGACAATCGTAGCCGCGTAATTACCTACATGTGTATTCACCAAGAGAGCTTCACTCGCCTTCTGCTGGAGCCTCGTGATGTCCCGGCTGATGCGGGTTTGGAGCTTGGCAAAAAGATGCGGTGACTTCTGGGCAAGGGAGTTGTTCTTGTTCTGAAGAGACTGCTGGATGAGCTGTGCTTGGTTCAGTGCCAAGGAAATCCTTTCCGAAGGTGAGACCATCATGGACATGACCTCCTTCTGGCGCTGGAGGGGTGAGACCTGTGTGTTGCCCCAAGCGATGGTCTCACGGAACTCGGCACGGCCAGCGGCCTGAGCACGCATCTTGGAAATGCCGAGATCCCGCGCTGTGGTGCGCTTCGTGTTCCCGATCCGCCCGGTGAGCATCGCCTGTTCGGCACCATCGGAAAGAACCTCAACCACATCACCCACAGAGAGGATTCCGCGTGTGAGATCCTGCACGGACTTCGATTGGATGTCGAGAGTCACAAGGAAACGCGGATCGAACGAGAGGACGTGAACAAGGTCGTTCCGCTCATGGAGCCTGTTGATGTTCTGGACAAAAGCGTCAGCACGGGCTGTCTTGTCGATGTTGCACTCGATTGTGGAACCCTGAACACAGCACGCATCCACAGGGATGTATTCGGCGGCAATCGGCACGTCGGCGAAAGCCTCCTCGTAGTCACCGGAATCAAGCAGTTGCTCTGTGGACTGGAGGTAGAAGTCGATGGCCGCGTTCAGGATTGCACGCTGCTCCGCCGAGATGGCATCGTAGTCGGCCTTTTGCAGGCGGAGGACTTCCTTGTTCGCCTCAGCCTGGAGCTTCGGCATCTTCTTCGCCTCAGACCACGAATAAATGTTCGAAGCCACATACAGACCTGCTGCAATGGCTTGACCGACATCACCTCCACCGTAGTGAAGCCTGCCATCTAGTTTTCGTTCGAGACTATTCATTCGAGTAGTTTTACATATACGGTTTCCTGTGGGACATAGCCATTGGCTTTCCACAGCGCATCAATTCCCTTGGTGCCGCCGAACTTCCACGAGCTTCCAAGGATACATGATGCACCGTTGAGCTTCGAGTAGTTCTCGATGGTCTCCATCATTGCCTTGGTGACGCTGGGGTCAGCCCTGTGCTCCGGCAGCGAGTAAATCAGTATGACAGCCACAAGCAGCCCGTCAGTGGCAATCCCCGGCATTGTGGCAAGAACGAGACAGTGTTTTGGCTGTTCCACGCTATCGACGTAAACCGCCATGCTCCTGGAAGCGTAACCTGCCTTCACACTGTCGAGTGAACTTTTCACGGTTGCGCGGCTCCCGAGCTTTAGTTCGGCATGGGCGCTCCGAACAATCTCGGAGATGTTGTCGATCTTGCTCTCGGTAAGAGGGTAAAGTCTGAAGCTCATCGTGAATATCCTGGTAGTGTTCTTCTTACTGGCGACGGTCTGCCTTTGAAGGGGCTTCCGTCCTGAATGGCGTGACCCCTGTGCCGGGAAATTTCCCCGATCAGCAGCCTGTTCATCTCGGCCTTGTCGAGTTGCGCCCGGTTGATCTCGTCTGCCTCAACGGTGTTTTCCCCGAACTTGAAATATCTTCCGGCAGCTTCAATGATGAGCTGGTTCCCCACCTCAACAATATCACTGTCAAAGTAAATCCTGTTAAACTTTTTGGTGCCCTGAATGAGTATCGTGCTAGCTCTGCAAACAGTGGCCACCTTGACACGGCGGTAGTTCGGAACCGTCTCCCACGGGGTGTATTCGGAAAGGACGAACCCGTCATCCTGCATGAGCTTGACGCTTCCGCACCGTCCGGAGGGGAGGCTTACCGAAAGGATTTTCCTGACCTTGAAAGGCGACACGGCGAGACCCTCGTGGATGAGGGTAAAGCTTATCTTGCGCTGCTTGTAGCGGGAGTCAATGACTTCCATAGTAACCACCTTCCCGGCATCGGAAGCATGTTCACAAAAAACCTTCAGTTTGGAAGTGGTGGTGATGTCCCGCTCAGTGCAGAACATCTGAGCCATCGCGATGATCTCTGCGCGGGGCAGGCCGGAGGTTCCGATCCCGTTGTGGGATTCCCGCCAACGCGAGCGCATCTTCAGCGGATAGCCATACTCCCATGCAGCAACCACACCTAGGACATCCTCAGGGAGGGTGAAGCCCTGGTATTGTGTGGCACAGTCAGGGTCAGGGCACAGGTCATAGAAACTCTCCACACACATGCAGTGGAAGGTATCGTCAAAGAGCTTCAGCTTATCGTAGTCGGTATAGACCAAGAGACGAAACTTGTTGAGGTAGTTGACCACTTCGAACCTGTTGTCAGACCAGTCCAGACCCATAGCTGAAGCCATAATTGGCCCAGCTTCCGCTACTGTCATCGGTGTCAGTCCTGTTGCCATCTGCTAGAGTAAGGTGTGTCTTGATTCCTAAAGTAATCCTCTGAGGATTCCTCCGGAAGAATCTGCTTGTGATTCCGCTTTGTTTTAACAGTCGTGGTGGAAAAGTCAAGCTCCAGCAGGCGGATCTCAGTATCACCAAGACCTTCAACCCTGAACTGAACCCATGTGCAGTCACTGGTTCCGGCACTTGGCTTTCCGAAGGAAACCTGACGCAGGATGCTCTGACCATCTGTAATTCCAATGTCGCTGTTGCTGAGGGAACCCCACAAAGCCCACTCGGGTTTCCTGTCGGTTCTGCCCATGATGCGGAGACTGGTAGCGGAAGAGGATACCACAAACTCCAAGGTCAATCCGTTGATCGAGGAACTGGTGCCAAGTCCGCTGGGGGCGAAACGCCCGGTCTCGAACGACCACTCAACCGGAACCGCAGCGCCCTCGAAAGAATCCTCCTTGGCGTCCTTGTCGATTGCTGCAAACATCAGGGAACCTTGCCTGTCCGAGCACAGGAAACCATAGCCAAGCTCGCTGTGGTCAACAAAGCAGTGGATGCCTGCCACACTGTTGTCAGGAAGCCACAGACCTTCCCACGCAGCGCGGGGGGTGCGGTCATCGGTGAAAGTGACGGCTTGGTTCCATGAGACAAAGCCCCGGCCAAATGAACTGGCGGAGATGAGCGGATCTACTATGAGTCCAGTAGTGCAGAACATCCTGTCGCCCTCAACCCAAAAACCGCACGCGGCTCCGGACAGATCGGTATCAGCTTCGAGGATCGGCTCCACGTCCATCGACATCCGGTTGGTGTTCTCACTGTTGAACGTCCCCTGCCCGAGAGCCACACTCAGGAAGTGCAGGCCGCGATGTGAGCGGAAGAGATGGTCACGGGGGAGGACGGCCACGGCATCCCTACCCACAGCGCCAAGATAATTGAGTAGATGGCTTACCAGCCTCTTGGTATCCCACCCGGCACTGATCTGCTTACCCCTTCCGTCATGTCGCGTTTCACGGGGAGCCTCGTGGGTGTTGAAAGAGACCACACCATGCTCGTAATAGGCGATGAGATCCCCCTCACCATTCGAGGTGTTCATCGTTGGCAAGACAGCCAGTGCTCTCAGGCTTCCCAACCGGGAGTTCGTAGAGAGCGGGTCGCTCATCGAAAGCAGCTCCTGTTCCTCCATGAGCAGGATGTCCTCGGAAGTCATGTGACCGCGCTTGTGGATCAGGTCGCCGACATAGATCAGGTGCTCGACCTCCTGGTGGATTCGCCCGTGCGCGTAGATCCCCAGTCCGGCATTATTGGAGAGCCAGTTGCTGTGGTTGGCAGAGTCGAGGGTATCGTGACTGCTCTCCTTGGTGGAGAGAGCCTGTTTGCCGAAATATGGTTGGGGTGTGGTCATAGCGGTAGCCCCGTGTCCGGGTCGAAGGAACCTGAGGCGCAGGTAGGATACTCCCACCATTTTGTGGCCGAGATTACGAGGTCGGTTGCGCTTCCTGTGACTTCAAGAAGTCCATAGAGAGGGCACGACGCTTCCGGTATGCCGCTTCCGCCAAAGTTAAAGACCAAGTTTGCTCCGACCGTGTTTGCCTTCTCCCGTGTAGTGTAGTGGTTGCCGAGTGGGGAGATGTCACTTGTCCCGTCAAACTCCAAACCTATGAACATGCGGTTTCCAGGACTTGTCGGGTCGCCTGATCCGTCATCATCTACGAACGCCACAAGTCCGGAGAAAATCAGCTGCATCTCTGCGTAGCCATACTCCACGTCGCCCTCTTCGGCAAAGTTTTCCGCTTTTGCGATAGGTAAGTATTTGGTCAAGTGGGGGTGAGTTGCGCCAAAATAATTCCACGCAGCGTGTTGCGTGAAACCTGTTCTAAACTCCCCGCCACCGACGAACGCCGAGATGACTGCTAGATCGAAAAACTGGAGGGAAGCAGCCCCTGATATGTCGTAACCAGTCACGTCAGCGGCGAACTCATCGTGAGGGTTTGGCCGAGTCACCTCCGCACACACAGCCAGCTCGCTGACAGCATCCCTAACACCAATGCTACCGGAACCAGCTCCGTTCGGGTTATAGGCATCCGTGAAGTAGTAAGCATCCCCGAAAATTGGTTCCGTATATTCCGGCATAGGCACGGCGGGGGATACGAGACCTTCAGCGAAGGTGCAGTATGACCTGACCGTGAATCCGTCAGACACAGAATCACAGAACTCGGGAGGGGGATCTTGGAAAGAGAAAGTGAACTTGGTTGTAGTCGTGAAACCGCCCTCCGATGGAATGTCGAGCTGTGTGATCTCCCCGGAAGTGAATTTTGCGTCCCTGACTCGATACATGATGGCCACCATCTGCTCCTGTGTAACTTGCAAGGGGAACAGCGTTCCATCACCAACTTCAGCTTCGAGCTTTTCTACAAAAGTAACCCTACTACAGATGTTATTAGGGCAAATACCAGGATCTCCATCACCCGGAGGAGCAGGGAACCCAACCCCGTCACAACCCAAGCACCCAGTCCCTTCACCAGTGCCCATCACAAACGTAATGCTCAGATCCCCGCCCACAAGAATGACAGGCTCCACGCAATCGTCATACTGATACTCCGTAGCCTCACCGCTGACCACCAGATCCTGATCGAACAGTGCGTCATACCCGTCCTTGGAAACATCGCAGGTATAGAGGCGTGGAGTAGGGTTAAGGATAATTTTACCAAGAGCGTCTGAGATGCCCTGGTAGGCACGTGTCCCGTTTGTCTTGAGGACAACCAAAGCCCCCTCAACAGGATTAGAGGCAGCATCTACTACGGTTATAGTAAGTGTGAAGGACGCCTCGGGTGATTCGCCACCACACTCCGGAATATCCGCCACAGGGGTCTCGTGCTCGATTTCAGCCAAAGGTGTCTCGATCTCGTCCCAGTGCTCTTCATTGAGTCCGGGGCTTTCAGTCAATGTGAATCCGTCCCACCAATAGGTGTTGCTGTTCGGGTTCTGGAAGACGAGGTAGTTCTCCGCCGGGAAAATGTTGACGGCTTCACCACAGGCAAACTCTCCGCCCACCTTGTTGCAGCCGAGCCATGCTTCACCGTCCACGACCACAGCCAGCGAATCCGCCGCCTCACTGAGCGCCTTCGAAGAGAGACCGTGACGCGGCCTGAAGAATGCAGCGCCCTGGAACTTTCCAGCAATGCCGAGATAACTGTATCTGAAACCGGGGCGTGTCCGGATCACAGCTTCCTCGAAAACGATGTTCGTAGCCGAGTGGAGCTTTCCGTTGGTCAGGAAGAGGGGGTTGGTCTTCATATCGACCCCCACCGTCCCGGCCTGTAGTAGGTTGACCTTAGACATCTTCGCTCCAGTATGGAAGTCCCGTGCTGATCGAAAACTTCAGGATGGAGTCCACTTCGGGATACGGGAGGATTGTGGCCACAGAAGCGAGGGAACTGTCACAGGGATCTCCAGGATCGGTTACAGTGGCGACTTGGCTGAACATGATGATTCCTTTTCCGGCAAGTGTGGAAAGGCAGCGGACGGGGTTGCTGTTGTTATCGGCAACAGGGGCGTAGCCAACGAGTTCCAGCGAGGCAAGTCTGGGCAAGAGACCCTTCTGACATTTCGTGGTCTCAGACTCGGGGATCTGCTCGTAAGTTTGGGTCGTGGAGTTCCAGCGGAAAACACTGTCTTCCGTGCGCCTACCCTGGATGCCGTGGAGGTTGCCGTCGTTGTCAGCCACAACAAGGTGCTTGAAATCGAGAGGTTCTCCGATGGTGGGTGCAGACGAAGCACTGGGTTTATAGTAGTTGTGCCACAGCGTCCGGAGCTTGAGTGGGACGCTGGTGACGACGGAAGCAAGTCCGTTGACAAGCTGGATAAAACCGCTGCCACAAAACCGGGTGAGAACGCTCCCCTTGCGGGCGAGGATGACGATGTTTTCGCTCTCTGTCTGGGCGTCCAGCCATGAACTGGCAAGCGTGCTTCCCGTCGATGGATCGCTGCTGGCGTCTTGGCACTGAGCCGGGGTTTCAGGGCAGGGGGCGTCCGACCCGATTACGGGTAGGGTTGTGGTGGATGTGCAGTTGCAGGACATGGTGGTTGGGGGTTAGAGTGGGTATGGTGAGAGCATTACCGTTGCGGAATAGAAGAGCTTTTCCTGGAACCAGTTCATGAGTCGGAGAGGTGGATGATCTATGGGAGTCCGATCAGATGATCGGCTTTTGCTCCGCCCGCGTTAATTTTGCGGAGCGTGGCGGTAGATCCCCGTCCGAACACCACCGGGGTCGCGTTGCTGTTATGCTGGGCGGCGAAAATCTGAACCATCCCCGGCAACCGGACAATCTCGGAGGCCGTGCCATTGATTTTGAAACTCTGTTTCGCCGTCCAGAGCACGGTGCTGCCGCCTCCCGAGAATGCTGTGCTAGCCATTGACACCCCCGATTTGTTTGTAGGCGGCGGTTGATTTGTGTAAACGCCAGAGGCGTTGAAGTATCCCCCAGCCCGCACCGAGTCGAAAACCTTAGACGTGACCACATTTAGGCCGAACCTAGCCCTAACGGTGGAGTTAGATGTGACTGAGATCATCCATTCCAACTCATACCACCCGACGGGGTCGAGTCCACTCCATGTGAATAGCGCAGGCCCGTTGGTTGTGTCCGCGTCATCCGCGACCGATACATCGTCGGTGAGAACCTGTGTCTGCGCCCATCCGCTCGTCTCGAAAATCTGCCGGGCGCGGATGTCGTTACGGGCTGCGGGGATGCCTGGGTCGGTGAATAGCCACGGTTGCAGCGCCTCCCACACGCAGGCATTCACCACGGCATCTCCAGCGGCGTTTAGGTGGACATCGTCCGGAGAGGTCATAGTCCCCACATCGTAGGCATCTTGGAATTTTGGCAACCAATTCCAGACATCTACAAACGAGAAATTCGGCAAGTCTTTGCACGCCTCGCGCAACGAATCGTTGCGGATGATGTGACCTCCATCGACGGCATCCCTCCCCGTAAAATATCCGTTATCGTGCTCGCCGACCATGATGATCTGCGCGTTAGGGCAGGCGGCGGTAAGGATGCTCACAAAGCGTGACCATTCGGGATCAATGGCCTGATCGTCCGAGTAGCGGACAAAAACCAAATCAGCATCGTATGCACCCCACCATGCCTCGACGGACTCACGGATCAGGATGGAGTCCGACCACTGTGCATATCCTCCGGGGGCGGATGACCCGGTGGTTACAGGCAGATGCGAGAGCGCACCCGTCACGCAGACGAGGCCGATTTCGACAGGGCCGCCTGATGCGCTCAATCGGATGTTATAACCGCGCTTTGTCCACCCTGTCTCAGACAGGCTGAGGTAGGCGAGCGCTCCATCACAGTCCACCGAGTCAGTGAAAAACGTCCATGTTGAGCCGTTATCGTTGGATACCTCAATGGAGAGGGTGCCTGCGCCGGGCTGCTGGACATAGCCGATTATATAGCCGGTGCCGAGCCCTTGCTTTGTCGAAAACGATCCACCGTCCGGGATTATATTGTGACCGCCCTGCTGCGGGACGAGGCTTAGGGTCGGGTCTGTGTTTCTCGCCCCCCCGGATGAAGCAGACCATCCCGCTGCGTTGATTGGCACCTCGGACGCACTAAATATTCCATTCCTGTTGGCACGGCTGACGAATGCTTTTTCCAGCTGGGGGAGAGGGAGGGTGCGGTAGGAATTTCCGATGGAGATCACCCGGACATCGCCGGAGATCACCCTGGCACGCTCTTGGAATGGGATCGGCGCGGCGAGTTTTACCGCCTCGATGGAGGGTGGGACATAGCGGCTGTCCCGGCGCATGATGCGTCGGAACCACATTTCACGCACTTTTGCATACCCTGTCCAGAGTCCCGCCTGCTCCCTGATCCATACAGCCGCGCCCGCAGTGGAATCCATGCACCAATAGACGGACGAGTCGGATGTGTTTGTCCATTTCGAGCCGGGAGAGTATCCTGCCGTGATGTCGCTGGAGGTTATCGGGTCTCCTGCTGTGGAGGTGCTTTTTGCAGGGTGGGCGGCTGGGTCTGCGGAGTGGGCGGTGATGAGCGCGGCGGCTCCGTCGGGGGTTTCCGCGCCGATGTCTTCCGGAGTAAGTGCATCCAGTGCAGCGTCAATAAGAACCGACGCATCAACTCCTCCTGTTATACTTCTTGTTAATCCCATTAGAAAATCCTTACGTTAGCTGTTCCTGTAATTCGGCCTTTATTTCCACCCGCACCGACAAAATCACCGGGTGCGGTGATGGGGATCTCAGCACCCCACCCATTCTTCGCCGGGAACCAGAACGCGAGTGTTACATCTGCATCAGTGTGAAACTGAAACTCCGTCCCGGCCTGAAAGTTATTCAGGATTTTTTCCGTGGTTACTGCTCCTTCGAAGATCATGGTCGTGATGGTAGTTTGGTTTTGTATAAAAGGTCAAGCAGATATGGCGAGGTATCCGAGTGCCACGTCATAGTAAATTCGACCCGCTCCGACTGCCCCTGTGGCCGCAGCATTGTCGGCGTAGGATGTCACACCAAGAACCGTTAGTATAGCTGCTAGTGTTGTAGCTGCTGCGGCGGCTCCTGATACTTCTGCGTTGATGGCAGTTCTAAATGCAGCAGCATCAGTAACCCCGTCACCTTTTCCGTTTACTAGACTTATCATAGATCTGTTATTGTGAGGATTTCGCTACCGGAAGCTCCGGAAGCAACAAGTTTTTGGTAGACAGATTGTGTGGCGTTGTAGCTCACAGGGGCGTTGTCAATGATCTTTGGAATCCAGAAGGCCGGGTCAACCTGAAGGGCTTCGTAGATGTCGATGGCTGTTCCATCCCCCACGTGGCAAGCCTGCCCCACAGCACCCGGCACGGTTCCGTCCGTGGTTGCCACGCCCGCAGTCTGGTTTGTCGAGTTGGCCGAGTCCACACCTGTGGAGGTGCTATCAGCAATAGTGACTAGGAGAGTTGCATCATTGGCGGGGTAATCCCCAAGAACTGGCAGAACCTCAAGCTGGAAATATCCGGCACCCGCCTGTAGGGCGAAAAGATCCGTCAGGTCGGTGTCCAGCGTAAGCTCCGCAACCACGGCAGCCAGAATCTCGGCGTCGGAATCGGCAAGCAGGACGGGGACGGCGTAGGCTCGTGGGCTTCCGGCGAGAGCACTTGAGGTGATGACCACAAGGGCGTTTCCAGCGGTCGTTACCGTCCCGGAAACCAGAAGGCGCTCCTGTTGAGCTGTTCCAGCAACACCGTTCTCCGGGGCACCTTGGAGGGCAGTCCGGATGATCGGGCGTGGAAGAAGCAGAAGGTCGGCGGCGGCACGTGCAACGGCTTCAGCGTCGATGTTGTTCTGGAGGACTGCATCCGCAGCATCCGAATCAACCTCATTCTGATCCACATCAGCCTGAATCACGGAATCCGCAGCTATCCTCGCAGCTTCCTCAGTGTCGATGTTATCCTGCAAGATACCGTCCTGCTCAATCACATAAGCTTCGAGAACGTCATACTTGGTGACAAGCACACTGTCGGTGATGTGGTCGGAAAGAAGAACCAAGGCACCTCCGTTAAGGTCGTCCTCGTCATACTCCAGTTCGTAGCTATAGGTATTGGTGCAGCTATCGTAGCTAATTGGATTTTGGATTGTGGCAAAAATGAACTCGGGGAACAGTGGGGCGGTTTCCTGATCCAGGAACAGCTTCACTTGGTCTGAGACTTGCGCCTGATCCCCGGTGCCTCCTACACGGAGACCTCCGACAACTTCAAAATTACTAAGTGTTTGCATAAAAGAAAGGGTAGGTAGGGGAGGTGTTACCCTCCCCTACCAGGTTAGATCAGCTAAGATCCTTCAATGTCACCGTAGTGATATTAGCGCCTGCCTTGAGCGTAGCTCCGACTGGTGCGGTAAGTGTGACCGTGAAGGTCTGATCGGTCGCTGCAACGGCGGTTGCAAGGATGTCGATCTCGATGAACTTCGGTGCGGTATCCCCGGCAGCCCACTCAAGGGTGTCCGTGGTATCCAGGAAGTCGGTGTCGTCGGTGGTGACGTGAGCCGAAGTCCACGTAACCGAAGCCGCTCCGGTGATGTCACCAGTGCGATTGACCGCGAGGGTAAGCGTGTAGGCTTCACCTTCGAAGACCGTATCAACTGCTCCGGCAGGGGACAGGCCGAGGACAGAATCCTCAGCAGCCTCTGGATCGACACACTGACCGTCAGCATCAGGCACCTGGCCGCAAGCATCGCACTCAGCCTGCTCGCAAGCGTCAGGCGTGGTGGTCTCGAAGACCTCAGGGCCAGCAGGATTCTGAGTGCCTGCGACATACTCACGGGGAGTGACTTCGAGCACGTATCCAGCAAGCTGGCTGTGACGGTATGCGATGTAGCCGGAGATTTCCGGATACATGGACTTGAAGCGGAACTCGTGGCGAGCCGCGAGCTTGAACTTGTCCTTGAAATCATTGCAGTCGAGGTATGCACCCTCAACGACAGCGACCTCGTAGTTGACTCCGGCATTGCTTTCGCCGACAGGCTTGATGGGCTTCATCAGACCGTAGCGTTTGAACGAGCGTGGGTCGATGTGCGGGATGAGGGTAATCATCGGATACTTCACACCTTCGACGGTGATGGAGTCCCGGGTATACTGATGGTTGGCACTGACGACCACACCACCGTTTTCTCCCATCGTGTTGATCCAGTCGTAGACCCGGACGAAATCGTAGGATGGATTGCCGCCGACCGTGCCGTTCTGCTTGAAGTAACCCCGGATAGGGCTTTCGTTGAAGTAGCACTTGATGCCGTCGTAGATGCCGTATTCGCGTCCCTTGAACGGGCCACGGTCATCGTTATACATCTTCGTCTCGTATTGGGTGCCAGTCGGATTGCGGACGGACTGATCCTTGAGGACAGCATCGCGCCAGTCTTCACGGGGCATTTCGACTTCCAGGAGCCAGTCTTCGCCGACTTCCATGTTGCGGAATTTCATTTCGCGCAGGATGTGGTTGCGGTAGTCCTTCAGGAAGTGGATGGTGATCCGATACTGCGGAGGAGCCTGCCATCCGCCTGTGGAGACGTTGAACTGGTCGGCAGCGAGGACGGAAGCGTTGGCTTCACCGTTCTGAATCGTGAGGTTCAGGAGGTTGTCGTTGAAGTTGTTCATGCCCCACGACATGAACTGATCCTTCATACCCTTGAAGTATCCGCGAATGTGCATCTCACCAAGGCGATCAAGCTCACGGGAACACTTGATAGGGGTGTCAACGGCAAGTTCGAAATCCTCGAACCCACGGATGCGGAAACCTTGCGAGAAGTCGATGGTGTGCTGGCCGTGACAAGCGTTGTCATCAATATCATTGTGAAGGTTGTTGAAAAGTGCGTTGGCACTTCCGTTGGCTGCACGTGCCGTAAACTCGCCACCGGAGATCAAATCCCGCTTGGCGTTGTCGAGGCTGTTATAGGCTACCGAAGCTTGACGACCTTCTCCGTAGATAACGGAGCTGTTATTGGCGTTGCGCTTGACGGTGCCTCCGTCCGGGATACGACCGAGAACATAGTTCTGGGAGTCCCTGATTTTTTCACGAACGATGTCCGTGATTACTTCTGTCTGCTCGTGGAGAGCGGACACAATCTGTTCTGGATTACATGAAGTTGACATGGTGTTAATTGGTGGTTTGGTTATTCCGTCAATTAAAGAGCCACCTTCAATCACCAGTAACAGTATCAGAAGGGGCGCGAAGTCCTCCGGTAGGCTATGATATGCAGTTACCAGCCGCAGAGTGGATCTCTGCTAGGCTGTAAAAACCTAAGCAGAAACCCAGCCCGCAGTCAAGGTTAAAAATCGTCCTCGTAATCGCTGTCCGGGAACAGCTTGGCAAGCACATTCCGCTTGCTGGCCGGAATAGGCACTTCCTTCTTTTTCCCGGTGCCTTGTTTCTTCTTTGTCTTGAGGAGAGCGTCGAGTTCCGAGTCCTCAGTATCTTCCTTAGTGGAAACTTTACCTGCTTTTTCAAGAGCAGACTTAAACTTTGATCGAGCTACAAGACCCTGCACCAAAAGAGGCAGAAGCTTCTTGCGCTTTTCGGTGGCACGCTTCTTGCGCTCTGCGTAGAAAGTCTTCAGATCCACACCTTGTTCTTCCAGGGTGTCGATCTCCTTCTGGGTGAGGGCACGTGGGCCAAGAACCACCTCAAGGATGTCTGCTTTGGCAGCTTCGAGCTTCTTCTTGCCTTCCTCTGTCTTGGCAAGGCTGGCCACGGTGGATTCGATGGAATGCGGGTTCTCCGCAATCAGGTCGTCCGTCATGTTGCCTATGGATTCAAGAACAGGAGAGAGTTCCTTGACCGACGCCTCATAGCTGTAGATGTCCACAGCCAGCTTGCCCGTCTTCGACTTCTTGGTGAGGTCGTCGTGGAGTCGCATCAGATCAACCGTCTTGTTCGCATTCCTGTCAAGAAGGTCAAGCACACGCTCTACATTCGGAGTGAATGCGTCAATCTCTTCAGCTTCAAGATCCTCGTAAGGGACTTCGCTGAGTTCGAGGTCTTCGATGATCTTGCGGCGAAGGTTACTGTCCGCCACAAGCATCTCCTTGTGGTCGAGCGCCCGGAGACCGAGGTAGTCCGTCATCAGCTCCCCGAACTTGGTAGGAAGAATTTCACGCGCCTTGCCCTTCAGCCGGAGGGAGGTGGCGGCGGTGTCCTGTGTGATGGTGTCGTAGTTCTTCTTATATTCCGGATTGTCGCGTGGATCGACGCGGACAGCCTTGAGCTGTTCCAGCTCTTCCTTGTCGCGTTTTGCCTCTTCCTTGATGCGTGCCAGCTCCAGGTTTCTTTCGGTCAGTTCCGTTTCCAAGCGCTTGGCCTTGCGACCCTCCTCCTTGGCACGCTTCTGGGCGGCACTTTCGTCGAGGGTCTCTTCTTCCTCTTCTTCAGTTTCCTCCTCTTTTTCATCGTCGTAGTCAGTCTCCTCCGTCTCCTCAGACTCGTCTTCAGCCTCTTCGACTTCCTCAGTCTCTTCAACCTCCTCGACTTCCTCTGCGATTTTTTCCTCTGCGACAACTTTCTCCTCAGGGGCTACCCCGAAAAGGTTGTCAAGGATACTTTCGGACTTTTCATCTGCGATAATATCGAGATCCTGCGTTTGTTCTTCCTGTGGCATATTTTTGTTTTTATTTTTGTGAGAGTGTTGCCCCGCGTGCTGCGTAGACGAGGATGGCGTCGGAGATCATTTTGATCGCCAGGATCGTGTGTCCAATGTCGGCAGCGTTGCCTTCGTTCACGACATCGCGCTGAAGCTGGGTAATCACCGCTTCAAAAGAATCCTTGGACTGGAAAATAGCCTTGCAGATAGTATCATCCTTCAGCAGTATTTCTGCTGCAATCGTTTTGTGTATGGATAGGCTGCTCATTGTTTTTTCTTCTGTTCTTTTTCTTTCTCAATTCTTAGCCGATCAAGATCGAGACGTTTCTGCTCGTTGATCTCCTTGACATACTGCCCGCGCTCCGAACTGTCATGGCGACGGTCGCGATCCTCTTTCAGGGCTTCGAGAGTCTGAACCTTGACGCCCATGTCGAGCGCCTTGAGGCGAAGAGCCTCAGCCTTGAGTTCTGCGTCGATCTTTTCCTTGGGGGTTAGTGCCTGCTGGGCAGCGTCCTGCTGCTGTTGGGTTTCCTCAACCTCCCGGATGATCGCCTGCGCGGACTGCGTGATGTTCTGGTAGTCCTGGAGCAACACCTTCGCCTCCGGGTTTGTGGCCGGGTTGGATAGGAGGATGGTGAAGTGCTCCCCGACGTGCTTGACCATACCCGCGAAAGAGAGCACGTCCTTCATGTCCCACGGGCGCATGGCGTGGGCGGCGACGTGTGCCTGCATGTCGAGCATGTGGACAGGGATGTGATCCTGGTGAATGTCGTCCTGAGCCACAGGTAGAATCTGGCCGAGGGCGGCACGGCGGGAGATGGTGTCGTATTCGTTCTCTGCGGTGATCTTCTGTGCGTTGACCACAGCCTTGGGAAGCTTGATAAGGGCTTCAGCGAGATCCGGATCTTGGAGACGGAGCACGAGTGAGGTGTAGATGGCCAGGGGGCGCGAAAGCGGTTCCAGGTTTGGGAGGTTGTTCATCAACCAGTCAGCAGTTTCAACCTGCTGCTGCCTGTCGCCGTTGGCAATGGAACGCTTCGCCCGGATACGGATATACTTGAACTTGCCGTATTCCTTTTCAGCCAGCTTCTTGAAATCAATGTCGTATTTCTTCAGGAAGGCGCGGACAGCCATCGTCTCCATGTAGCCTTCAACGCCCGGTTTAGTCTCCCCGGCCAGAAGACGCCACACCACAGTCTCCAGGATTGACTCCATGTGGTTGTAAGCTTCCGATACCCGGTTGGACTGAAGCATCGAGCTGTTACGCTGGCGTTCCACCGCTTGCTGGCGAAGTTCACCCCCATCCGCCGTGTTCGCCACCGCACCTCCGGTCATCCCGGCTGAGTTTTGGGAAAGCATCGAGAAGGGGGTCATCAATCCGCGTGAGTTGCCCTTGAACTCGAACTCTTCGAGTCCTGGAGGAACGAAGGCGTCGTCGATGATGCTCCACTGTGTGACGACATCAGCGTCAGCAGTTTCCGTCATGCGAACCTTAGGCTTGGCGCGGATCTTGTCGCCTTCCATTGTCAGGTTCAAAAGCTCTTCCATGTCAAGCCCGGAAGGGTAGGACATCTCAGCAACACCACGGAGGGTGCTGATATTCTTGACACCGCCAACCTCACTATCCACAGCCACAAAGTGAAGCCACTCAGCGGCGTCCTTATAGGCTTCCTCACGGTAGGCTATGATCTGGGCAGCGCCGAGATCTTTTTTGCTCCAGACAATCCCGGTGACAGTTTCGGTAAAGAGTGTGGCGCTAACATACGAACTACCATCTTCCCTTTGCTTGACTTCGTAAAACCACGAGGCCGGGATGGAAATTTTCTTCTCTGCGTTTAGGTGGCGCACAGACATCGAGTGTTCTTCGTCGGTGGAGAATGTGGTGTCGATCTGATTTCTGATCGCCTCCTTCAGGTAGTCGAGCATGGCGTTGATTTTCTCAACGTCCACAAACGAACCCTTCTCACCTTTGACGGATTTGGCGAGCTTGCGGAGATCGGAAACTTCCAGCTCCTTCGGATCGAAGGCGTAAGGGATCATATCGGAATCCAGTTCCGCATCGGGCGGGAAAAGCATGTCCGGGCAGAGTTTCGGAAGCCACCCGTAAACCTCCGGGAACACCACAGGCCCACCTCCGGCAATGACAATCTCCCCGGCAACCTTTCGCCAGAAAGAGGCAAACCTGTTTTTGCTGTGGATGACCATGCGGTTGATCGCTTGGCTAATGCGCTGCCCGGTCACGAGATCCTGTTCCGGGTTGTCGGTGTCCACAATGACTTCCAGGAGAGCGTTGGTGACAGTCACCATTGAAGTGAACTGGGATTCGTTTGTGAGCATGTCACGATGGGTGAGTCCGTGGTTTGTGATCTCCGTGCGGTTGCTCTCCTCAGCCTCTTTCTCGGACATGGTGTTAATCATGTTCGTAAACTCACGAACAGTTTTCAACCTATCTCGTCGGCTCTTAACATTCTCCCACGCCTGATCCTTGGCGTAAACAAGATCCTGTGCGTCCTCAAAATACTCGGATTCAAACTTCATAGCCAGTGGTTTTCATTAAAGTATGCGCTTTCTTCCTTCTTACTGTCTACAGTAGCTGTGTAAGCTGAGTATAGCCACTGACGTGCCCCCGTAACTTCATACTGGGGGTCATCCTTTAGCTTTTTGACAGTTGACATGAAACTTATGTATTTGGACGAAGACCCGGTGAGCGGGGATTTCGTAGGGTTATACATGGACAATAGGTGATCGACAAGGACAATAAAATCCGGGTATCTATAGTCGGGAGAAGACAGATACAGCGCCAGGAAGGAAAAAGCGGTCTCCTGCCAGTCTTCCGGATGCCACAACGCCTTGGCGTGGCTGTCTGCGGGATCGGTGAAGTCGGAGGAATCAGCGAGGGTGAGGAACTCCTCGTAACCCACCACCCGATACTTCGCGGGCTGGCGCTGGAGCCACTGGAGATTGAGGTTGAACCACAGATCCTTGTCGGTGTAGGAAACCCCGTTCAGGCGAAAGTTTTCCGAGACCTTGTTGAAAATCGTAAGGGGATCTCCGCCGTCAAAAGTCACGCGGATGTCGTTTACAAAAAAGTTTACGCCCCAGCCGCCAGTTGGGCTATGGATCTTCTTGACCACAGATCCGGCTTGAGGGATCAACTTCCCGTAACGGTCGGAGATCTTCCTATCGGAGCGGACGTATTCCAAACCGGAGCGACCGAACTCGACAACTTTTTTGCAACTGCTACACGCCATGAAGATGTTTCCCTATTTTTCGTTTTCCAATGCCGCGTTTCGAGATGATCTCCCACGCTGTGCTGCCGCGCTTCCCGCCTGAGACCACAGCCTGTTGACGGAACCCCCTGCGGTGCGCCATGCCGACGATTCCCATGAGCACGTCCCGGTGGTCGGGCGATACCTGTTGCCAGCGTGCCTTATATTCCTTCTTACCTTCCGATATAAACTTTTTGTTTACCGTCTCGTATAGCGTCCTGCTCAACTGGGTGATTGCCGTCTCGATGTGGTTTCCTCCACGAACCTGTTTGGTAAGGAATACATCCGAAGCAAGAAAAGCCAGTTCAGTGCTTCTATTTTTACAGCAATCTTTACTGTTCTTCTTAATGTTCTGAATCATCAGCCCCTCAGGCTCAAGGTTATAGTTGAAGGCGTGGGATGAGAACCCGAGAACCTTGTTCATCGACGATACAATGTCCGGGCGCATGGAGAAGTCGTAACCGAAGCTGTTAGGGGAGATCCCGGCTTCCTTGTTCCACTCAAAGCACTGTATGGCTATCTGATCCTCAGGTGATACAATACCGTCCTTGGTAAACTCAGCCGTAGGGATTCCAGCAGCTCGTAACCTGTCGAACCACCACTCATTGTAGGTGGCATCCTTGGTGAGCTTCACAACCCGGAAGCTGTCCTTGAAAATGATGATCTCCTGGATCACTTCGTTCCCTTCGGCGTCTGTGACCTTCGCCGTGCCGAAAATCGCGTAGCCCCACACAGCCTTGTCCCTGCCGCCGAACGCCGGGTCACAGAATGCCACCGACCCTGTGAGCTGGAGGATTGTGAAAAACGGATCTTTGTGGCGCGAGGAAGAGATCTTTGCCCGTGAGAGCACGGAGTTGGTTTCGTCGTTCCTGGCGGGGAAGGAGCGCACCTGTGAGAAATAGGCCGGACTGGCCTCACCATAGTCGTCCTTCATCTGCTGAAGGTTCTCCAGCTTGAAGAGCTTCTTGTAGATCGTCCTACCCGAGAGGATGTTGGGAGACTTGTGGCCGTCGAAGCGAAGCGTCACCGAGGACACTGCGCTGTGCCACCACACGTCCGTTTCGATGTTGAGGAGTTCGTAGGAGTCCGGCCCGCCAAAGGTTGACCGTGGTTCGGCCAGACGACCGCCCATGTCTTCCTCGTTTTTGAAGTTCTGGGATGTGATGGCGAAAAATGCGTCCTGCTGGGAAATGTTCGCCAGTGTGGTCAGGAAGGCGAGGTTTTCGATCTCGTTCACCTCGTCAACCACAATGAGCATTACACCCCGGTCAACGTCTTTGCCCCGCGTTTTCGACCCCTTGTATTTTCCGACGTGCTTGGTGTTGCGGAGTTCGATGCGAGCGGCCTTGGGGATGTTCGGGACGAACTCAAGCATCCGGTTGGCATACTTCCTCCCCCACGGGAAAAGGGAGGAGGATTCCGGAAACCCCTCGCCTGTGTTGTTCGGGTGAGCCTCGCAGAGTTGATCCCACAGCTCTTCGATGTCGCCCCATACTGTGGAATCGGATGCGGAGTCGAACGGGTTGGCGACATAGACCACAGTATATTCCGGATCAACATACATGATGGCGAATGCAATCCGGCACCCGGAGGCTGACTTGCCGCTGTTAGCGCTACCGATAAGGTTAAGTATTTTCCTGTTAGCTCCGCCTATCCCGATACAAAAAAACATAACAGCATCAGCTAGTGACGGTGTTATGTCTGTGTCTGGAAAAAGAAGCTTTATCAGCGTTAGCATGTGCTGGTAGTAGGGCTTGCCGTGCAGGCTCGTCCCTCCCCAGTTTGGCCGCTTGGCCTCGAACAGGATTTTCCGCTCAACCTCCCATGGCTTCAGCTCGGAGTATTCATCAAGATCCCAATACTCGTAAGGGTCACTTCCGATCAGTGCCTCTGTGATGGAGTCAGCATCCAGTTCAGGGTCGTCCCAGTCCAACCTATCGTGGTTAAGGACGATACCCTGGAATGGATCTGACCTCAGATCTTCCATCAGGATTCGACAGGAGCCTTGGCCAGCTCTGCGATACGGATGATTTCGGAAGCGGATACGCCATCAATAGGCTGCGCCAGCTCCTTGCGAAGCTGATAAAGATCGACGGTTATTTTCTTGCCTTTGAGGATGATTTCCACCAGCTCTTTTGGCTCCTTCACAACGAAGAAAATTTCGTTGCCCTTCTCCTTGAACTGCTCCAGTTCGGTGAGGGTCTTGTCGTCGTTCTTCAGGTAAAACTTGTAGTCGCTGGCTGAAGGCTCTTTTTCTTGGTTATGTTCACTCATTGGTTTGTTTGTTAGTTTGTATATTAAGGCTCCGACGCAACTGCAATTTCAAAGGGATGAACAAAAACCCGCTGGGTTTTTCCAGACCACAACTCGTCGCGTCGGAACCGGGCTATAGATAACTTTACCAAACCTAGAATGTCAAGCTTTTCGTTCGTCCGGATCGAGCTTCTTGAGGACACATATCAGCTCCTCGTTCTGCCGCCTGGTTTCCCCAAGGATCTCCATGTGGAGGTTTGCACATTCTTTCTGGTGCCTTTCTCGCTCCGTGGCGCTGTCCTTCTTTTCGACCTGAAGCTGCTTCCACAGGGTGATGCAGCCGTAGGTGAGGAATCCGATGAGGCCGATTGTCCCCCCGAGTTCCACAATACCGTTGGATACCGGGACGTTGCTACTTATTGCATCCGACAGCCACAAGGTTGCCGATGAGAATGCGGCTCCGATGAATCCGACGATTGGTTCGTGAGGTAGATGACAGTTCATGGTGTGTTAAATACTTTTGCTTCCAGGGCTGCGACCCGTTGTTCGAGGGTGGGTTTTTCTTTCGGCTCCACAGCGTCGTTGCGGTCGTTGAGGGTGTCGAGTTCTTTCAGGTATCTGATTACAACTCCGAGGAAATATGATTTGTCCACCTTTCTTCCTGGGCACGTTTTGCTTGTCTTCGGATCATCCCTGTGGAACTTGATCGTCGAATCAGTAGCTTCCTTGCCAAGCTTTTTAATGAGGACAGCAGCAGCGTAGGCCGTAGTTTCCAGAACTTCACGACCCCTTCCGCTCATTGACTCTTCCACATCGTAGTTTCCCAGCATTTCGATGCTGAGTGATGTCTTGTTAAAGCTGACAGCGTGGATGCTTCGTTCCGTCATAGGTGACAGACCAAAAATCTGATCCTCATCGGTAAACAGGTGAGGCCCCCGGCTCCACCCCAGCTCCCCTCCGTAATAGCTGGCGAGATTCCGCATGTGCTGGATTGTCCATCCCTTTGGACGCTGTGCCAGGCTTGGTGATGCTGTGTGGTGGATCGTCACAGAACTGGCCCACGAAATATCCAAGGCATCCACAGCCTCTCGGAAGGATAGTCTGTCATATACGTTGCCGATTGCGGAGAAGCTCATAGTTCTACAGGGTAGCTTTGGGTGGATTCGCCCACCCCTCCAATTCCTTCTCCACAAGCTCAAACCACTGCGGATGCTCGTCGATGGATGTGTGGGGCGAGTGGAGGACAAGGCGCTCTGTCCGGGTGTTTTCATCGAACGGCTGGATCTCGTGACCAAAAGGCCATTTGACACCCTGTGTAACGTAGGAGATCCTGGAAACACCCTTAGGTGCCTTGATCTTAATTCTGCGAGTAAGTGATTGAAAGGAGAGTGGTTGGAAAAAGTTTTTACGTGGGAGCCAGCCCGGACGATAGACCGGATCACAGGCCAGCCAAAGGTTTACGGTGATACCCAGCTTGTAGCACTCCTCAATGAAATCCGTAGCTGCCGCCTGCCCATGGGAGTAGGAGATCACGCACACGTCCCGGATACCCTGCCTCGCAATCTGCGCGGCGACGGTCTTGACGTTTGCCGTCCAGGGGTGGGGGAGCGTGGTGAGGATGTCGCCGCGTGAGAACATCCGTGTCACTTGGAAATACAGGTTCTCTGTTCCCGTGCGGTAAGCGTCGGATTCGGTAAAGCCTTGGAATGTGATGATAGCTCGCATGGAACACCAGCAACCTGTTATACCACCTCAAAATTGTCAACAAAAAAGCCCCACCCCAAAAAGGGTGAGGCTGGAGTCACTGGTGCCGATTACAGCCCTGCCTTGGCAAGGAGATCGGTGCCGCTCTTGGCTGCGAGGATGTCGGTGATGTTCTTCTTGCTGACAAGAATCACAGTATCTCCGCCGAGGGCATCGACGAGCTTGTTTGGGGTGGTCTCCATCAGGCGGAGCGACTTGTCCTTGGCGACAGGCGCTGCCTTCGGGGCGGGAGCAGCAACAGCCGATTTAACGACAGGAGCAGCGGACTTTTTACTTTTGGTGATAATTGGTTTAGTGGCCATCTTGTTTTTCTTTTTTTGTTTTTTGTTAGCGTCGGCAACAGGTGCGCTGCTGACACGCAGAGAAGATCACACGCGAGAGGGAAGCGCAAGAGAAAAATTACACTTATTTCTTCGTCTCCAGCCAACCCTTGTGAATACTGATTAGGTTCCCGGCTTTCGCATTGTTCCACTGCACCTTTACGGTAATGTCACTGGCCACTGTAGTGTCCACTGTGTTGATCTGCGAATGCCTGTCCGCGACACTCTCGATGTAGGTTTCCCCCCAAGCAGCGACCGTGCCGGACGCCCCAATGCTTCTAACTGTGATGTCAGTGTCAGCGAACCAAACATTGCCAGTAACGGCACCTATCGCAGGAGCGAATGTAGTCAGGAGGGTAGCCCCCATGTATAGCTTTATGGTGATGTCATCTGAGGCGGTTTCGTTGGTGATGACCCCGCCCGCACGCACTTTCAACAAACTGCCGACACTGAGGGTGCCCGCTCCCACGGCTCCCGTGAAGATTGTTGTTTCCGTGACCGTGTTCGAGACGGTGGCGGTCGCGACAATTACATCGGACAGCACACTGAAGTCGCTTACGTCGGCCAGTGCCGCACTTCCGAGTCCCAGCACAGCCCGCTGCGCGGCAGCATCGACGGCACCGACGATACTCCGGCCTGCGAGCGTGAAGTCGGTGGTCAGCATCTCGTCCACACCGCTGAAGTAAGCGAGCTTGTTGGCACCGTTGGTGACTGCGGCAAAAGCTGTTAGGGTTGCGTCCCACGGTTGGAAGGAATCCCCTCCGCTCAGGAAGCCGCTGATAATGCTTTCGTGACTGTCCACGAGCGCCTTGTAGACATCCGTGAAGGAGTTGGATGTTCCGGCAGTCCAGTCCGCGTTGGGGAACAATGCCAGTGCCGCGACATCCACATCAAAGTCAAGAACCTGGGCGTCACTCGACCACAGGGTGTTTTCGGAGTCCCACCAGTATCTGATCTGTTCCTCGCCCACTGCCTGGGCAAGGCAGTAATCCCCATCCTGAGGAACTGGAGTGAAAGTGTAAGCATTGATCTCCGCGAGATCCTCGAAACTGCCACGGTATCCGGCAGGGCTGAGTGCCGTGAGTTTGGCCTTTTCCACCGTGGTGAAGTCGTTTGTGGACAACCCCTTCCCTGTCACCTTGTCCACCTTGAGCGCCAACGCAGTGTTGGTCGCGAGGGACGAGATCGCAACCATGCCGCTCCGAACCACAAGACCAGTCACCCCGTCGAAGACCGCGACGTAACCATCCACCGGAGCTGTGCCTGTGAACGTCAGGCTGGACACACTATCAGGCGGGTTCACCCACGTCGCCGCATAGTCCGTGCCGGAGGTCTTGGCCAGGATCTGTCCTGTGGTTCCGCCTGCGGGGAAACCTTTTCCGGCTGGGCCTTTGTGGCGGATCAGGACACGTGCTCCGTTATCGTCTGTGTAGTATTCTGTCATGGTGCCTAGTGGTTAAGTCACAGAAGTCGGCCTGTTTGTCACGCGGACAGGTTCAGGTGTGAGGAGCGATTCGTCGCCTCCCTCGGAAAGTATCCCGACAATATCCACAATGTAATCGCCCACGTTAAGGGCATACGTTGCAGCTCGGGTTAGGGTTTGGGTTATTACAGACTCTTCGAAAGTGACAGCGACAGTGGCCACCACGGCGTTTTCGAAGTATCCTGTCTTTGGATTTCGCTTCGCTGTCCGCTCCCGGATCTGCGATTTGATCTCGCTGAAGATGGAGAGATCCGTCAGAGGGCCGTCCTCATTATCCAGCACAGTGTGCTGTTGAGTCCAAGTGCGCCCTCTGACGATCTCAAGCATCAGGGTTGTGGTTTAGGCTTCTGCCGTCCAGGTTCCGTCAATCGGGCCGACGACGCTCCATGTTCCGGCAGTGACGCAGCGAAGCACGACAGATTCCCCGATGGCGTCAGCCACGAGGTATTTGCCAGCAGCACCTTGGACACCCGAAGATGGGAGGGCGACAGTCTCGGTTCCGGATGGATCAAGGCGAAGTTCCTGTGCGGCTTCCACGATTGCCTCGACACGCATACCCGGCTGGGCAGGAGGAAGGACGAACGTGACAGCAGCGGATGCTCCGACATTGCTTACCACAACTCCGGCCAGGGCTTGCGCCGTGGTGAGGGTTGCGGCTGCGGTTACTACGGTTGGGGTAAGTTTACCCTCGACTCGCTTGATGATGCGGTATAATGGTTGTAGGCTCATAGCGAGGGATCTTTACCACAAAGAAAACCCGTGGTAAAGGGAAATAACTCCTTCTCTACCACGGGCGAACTCAACAACGACGATGAGGAGTTCAGCCTACATCTTTTGTGGCTTCTGTCAACCAGCATCGTCCGGGGCGCTGTGCAGCTTCCTCAGGAGAGTCCCTGTGGAGATTTTCAGGTAGCGCAGTAGCCAGGAGCGCCAAGGGACAGGAGCAGACACCACAGCGGTAGCCGCTGATTTCTTTGGGAACCTTGTGCTTGTTAGCGACGAAAGCGAGAACCCTGCCCACACTGCCAACTACGCCCTTGATACGCTCCCGCTTGGGGCAAGTGTTGCAGATGCTTATTCGACCCCTGAGGGTGTCCTCAGTCACGGTGTTACCACGGGTGGCTTCACGCGCTGCTTTGAGGGCTGCTGTTGCTCCTGTTATTGTGATGCTCATGGCTTCTTAGGTTCTCCACAAATGTGCCACTTACCACACCAGCACTCGTATGTAAACCAGTTGTTTGGCTTGCCGGGTTCCACGCAGGAGAAGATCGCCACGCAGGCTTCCTTGAGGGTGCCGCCCTTTCGTTTGCATTTACGCGCCATGATTCCCAACCCCTTCCAACTTTTCCCGAACCTCGTCCAACGAGATTGGCCTATACCCGACGCAGTTCGCTCCCACATCCATTGAGCGCCCCACTCCCCGGATGTTCCCGTGGACGTGCCCATAAAGATGGATCGAGCCGTGGAAGGACTTCGGCCATGAGAGATGCGGGTAGTGGGAGAGGAAGATCTGATCCTCTTTGTCCCAAATCACGTCCGGCCAGTTTCCGATTCCACTGATCCTATGGTCGTGGTTCCCTTTGATAAAGTAAACCGTGATGTCCGTCCGGAGCCGCCGCTGGAACTCACGGAAAGATTCACGAGACCATGCCACGTCGCCAAGGATGTAGAGATGGTCACGCGCAGCCAGAGTGTCATTGATGTTCGTCACAATCGCGAGATCATGCTCCTCAATCGTATCGAAAGGCCGCTTGTCAAATCCGAGCACGTTGGCGTGGCCAAGGTGAAGGTCGCTAATGTAAAATTTCACCTTTTGTCTATGTATTCTTTCAACCAAACCAGCAGAAAGCCCAGTAAGGTAATTAGTATCATACAGAGTATCCCAATCATCTTTTCTTCCTGTCAAAGAGATCGACCACAAGCCACGCACACCCGAGGATGGCGAGGACGATGAGGAGGAGCATGGTTTTGAGGGCAATCATTCCTTCAGTTCCTCCAGCAGACAGTCCAGCGCCTCCATCAGCTTCCCGAGATTCGTCATCCCAGGTTTCCGGCGACCGTTCTCGTAGTGTGCCACCGTGCCCTTGGCAAAACCGCAGAGCAGATCGAGATCAGCCTGGGAGTGGTGCTGGCGGAGCCGGAGGAGGCGGAGGTTGTGTTTAATTTCCATCTTGAGGTGTTGGAAGCTCCTGATCCTGCACCCGCCCATACCACTGATCCCTGCCCTGCACCGCGACCCCGAAGAGCTTCAGGCACCCGAGCAGGTATGCGGCAAGTAGGAAGTCCGGCGTATTGCTTTCGTTCTCGGCGGAATGCTCGTTGAGGAGCCGTTCTAGTTTTTCCTGTAGTGTCATTGCGTCGGCACCCTACGGTAGAGTAGTGGGGGCGTCAATGATTATTTTGCCCGCGTGACCTCACTCTTGATCTTCCCGGCCTCATTGTAGATCCGGAGCCACAGCGCACCCTTCGGCTTGGGAGGCCCGCCACGCTCAATGTGCCAGCCGCTGTGGCCGTCACGATACTCCTCCTTGTAGGAAGGTATCTTGAGGTGGAGCTGTTCGTCATGGTAGACGGAGCCTTTACTGGAAATCCTAACCCTGGAAATTGGGAACTGGAACTCATTGTGGGTATGCCCGGTCATCACGAAGTCCGCATCTGGCAGGTAGACCGACATCCGGTTGGTCTGGATGGTGCCTTTGGTGACGGGGGCGTCCCCGCCGTAACCGTGGTGCCACGCGATCCTCAGTGTCTGCGTGTCGTTGCCTCCGACGTTCGCCCGGAGCACAACCCAGCCGGAGAAGCCCGCCTTGTGGATCTGTGTCCCGGCCTTGGCGTTGATGCGCTCCACGAGACGTGTGGTGAGGTCGGTTTCCAGGCGTTTGAGGATTGAGGTCTCATGGTTGCCCCACGCGATCTGGATGAAGTTCTCCGCGAAGGGCACAAAAAAATCAGCCCCTGTGTTGACGAGCTGATCGAGGTAGTCGCCCTTGCTGTGCTCAGGCCGGACATCCGACTTGGTGCCCCTGGGGTCATACTTGCCCTGCATCGCGCAGAAGAGATCCCCGTTGTCGATGATCCCCGCTCCGCGCTCCTTGGCCTCGTTGAGGTGCTTGAGCTGGAGGGCTATGTCCGACTTCGGGTTGTCCCAGTGCCTGTCGGATGAAAGGAGGAACCACTGCGACTCCCCTGTTCTGAGTTTGAAATCCACGTTGACCACAGCGCGGTTCACAGGCTTGAACTTGAATTTCGGTTTCCCCATGCCGTGGTCTTTAGGGGAAGCCTAACAACCTGTCAACGGGAAAAGGTGATGGGGACGTAGTGGTGGTAACGGATCATGGCGACAAGCACGAGCAGCAGCACAAGCAGAAACGCCGCCAGCGGAACCCACAGCGGAGACAGCGCCCAGAGCCACGGCACGCCGCAAAGCCGGAGAGCAACCACAAGCAGGGGAATTGGAATCAGCTTTTTCATACGCCTAACAGGTCGTCTCCACAGTCCGTATCCTCCAGCTCAATCTCCAAAGCCTCCAGCGTGTCGCTCATATACTCGGGGAAGTATTTGAAAAGATAAATGTCCTCCCTTTCCGCTGCGGTGGCTAGGATTTTGAGTTCTCGGCTATTCATTTGTGTCGAGCAGTATTTGAATGAAAAAGAACCCCCTAGACCCCCGCGTCCGGGGGTTTCACACGTTGATTCGTGGTGGCTCCATTGTTAAGAGGGATTGTCCGGGGAAGGTGTTTGGTTAGAGCTTCAGCCCGTCCGCAGTCGGCTCAATCACGGGCGACTCGGGGTTGTAGCTCTCGGGGTATGGGTTCGGAGATTCTCCGATGGCCTTCAGATCCATCCCGAGCCACATGATCGCCTCTTGGATCTTGGTGATAGCCAGGGAGCGTTCGCGGCTAGGACGTGCCCCGCTTACATCCTTGAAATCATTCCCGGTGACGGTAGAGGCTACCTTTGTTTCTGACGCAGGATCGACACCCGTAAAGTAGATAGGTGTTTCCTCCGAGCTTGTGTAGTTGGGGTTAGCGGACACACCACGGATCTCATCCAGGGCGGAGCGGGTGATGGCCAGTTCGGCCTCCAACTCCTCCACACCATTCCGCGCCCCCTCCATGAGGGCCATAAAGTGCCCGTGGTCGGTCTCGGGGCGGTTGGCTTTGCCGATCAGGTCAAAGATGGCGTCGGTTCTGGGTGTGGTGCTCATTTGTTTCGGGGTATCTACGCTAAAGTAGGGTAGGGGTCAAGCCTCAAATTTCAGGTGGAGTTATCGCTTACCTTTCCAGTAAATCGCAAGGTTCCCGCCCCGACTACCCTTCAGCCACTTCGCAGCAACCACAGCAGACTTGACCTCGGCCTCAACCGAGTATCTCTCATAGACATCCTCCACACTCAACTCCCCCTTGAGCACGTCGATTTGCGCCTGCACTGAGCGCCAGTCTTTTTCGAGGACATTGGCACGGGCATACAGGAGGGCTTTTATCTGTTGGGGTATGGTCATATCGTAGGAGGATAGATCGAGTCCACAATCAGGATAAGAACCACAATAATCAGAATCCAGATCATGGCTGTTTCCTCCACGCTATTAGGAATGCTGCCAAGGATATTAGTGTCAGTGTGGTTTTCATTTGGTGGGGTATATACGGAAGAGTAGGTGGGGTGTCAAGGTTGATTTTTGGTAGAGGATATTTTAATGCACTTCATAACTTCCTCTCTAACTCCGCACAAGGGAATCCACGGGAGAGTCGTTTCGAGAGCTTCCTTGAGTCGGGTTACTAGGTCGCTTGTTTTCTTCACTCTCTCGACGATCAGTAACGCCAGTGTGTTTTTGTTCGCACCGCACGCTTCGGCCACTTCCTGCATGAAGCACCGGAGACCGTAGGAGGCATCCCGTTCGGCTTTGATCTGCTCGCGCAGAGTGTCGTTGTTTTTCTCCAGTTCGCGGATTTTGTCTATGGCGTTTTGGAAACGCTGCTCTAGGGCGGGTGGTTGGCTCATGGGGCTATCTACGGTTGCGTAGGCTGCCTTGTCAATCGGAAAATTTGAAAGCTGTCAGAATGCGCGCACACAACGCATCACCTCCTCGCTGAGACAATTCGCATCGACAAGCCCCCCTACCCCTCATGCCCATCACTGGTGGGGAACCTTCAACCCTCCCCCCCTCCTACCCATCCGCCCACCGTCCCGCACCTGACACACTCTAAACATACGCTTGATCTAAACGCTAGTTTGAAACTAAGCACTCGTTTAAAACAAAAACTAGCTCACAAATTGGCATGAGTATTGCTTTAGTCAAAAGTTGAAAATAGGTGAAAATAAATTTGACTATCTCGAATTGAAACTGTATCTATTGCCCGTCGCCAAGAAAGGCGTTAACTCCAAAACTAGAAAACATGAAAATAGCAGAACTAAATATCGGCCTAAGCTCCAAGAGCTTGGGGGAAATTACGCCTGAAACCGCTTTGAATGAATTATACGTGCATGACTTCCGAGTCATTTCGTCGCGTATTGTGAAGAGCGTAAGTGAAGATGGCGTGGAAAATTGCCTTGCTTGCAAGGTTGAATTGCCGAACGGCTGGCAAGAAAATCTTGTGCATGTATCAAATGAGTTAGGGCAGGACTGCATTGCCGTCGCCGGATTCATAGGGCAGTCACCTTATGATACATTCTGCGCGGAGTTGTGGCAGTCGCCGGAGGTCATTCCAGACTCCTACGCTTCCGGGTTTGACGGATACGCTTCAGACCTAGAGACCGCCCTGCATTTCATCCAAACTCCAAACAATTAAGAATATGTATTCACTAGAGGTTATTAAATCCGACTCATTCCAAGATCAAAAGGTTTCCAAAGGAAACTTTGATCGTGACAGCTCATTTCACTTTTCCAAAGCGGGTTGTGTCATTCATTCGGGCGAACATCGTTCAACTGCATTCATCCCAGCCAATACAGAACTGCATTCAGCTTTTCGCTATTGGATAAAGCAAGGGCAGGTCGCAGTCAACGGCTTCATTGTTGCTTGCGTTGAAGGTTTAGGTGACGTGCAATGCCATGAAAATGCTTGCCGGGTATCCAGACCAGACTGGGAGTTCAAAGCTACCAAAGCACGTTTTGGAGGTCTGGAAATAACCGCAACCAAGGGCGGGAACCTCCAATCGCGCCAATCGGCCTATTCATGGCTGGAGATTCACCATCAAACGAAATGAAGGAGCTTGCATTATTCTTCGCAGTGCTAGCAATAGCAACATGGACGCTTGCCCTTTACGGTATGCGATAGCTAACTAAACAAGAAACCCTTTGGGGCACCTAGCGTGCCCCTTTGGCGTGCAATGAAAGCACGAAAACTAAATATCCCCGCCCTAGCCAACAGGGTTTACAAACTCGCCGTCTTAGCTATAGAAACTCCGCAAGCTCCGCAAGATGCGCGATGGTATGACTACAGCGGGCAGTGGTGCAATGAACTAGACCGTGGTTTTTGTCTGAAACCCGGAACGGTTGCCGGATTTGTCGCTGCACTTTCCCCCCTAAATAGCTGGGACTCCCAGCTTAAATATACTCCGCCAAGCTTGCAAAACGGCCTTGCCTTAATTGCCGGGGGCGATGCGCCTCACAGTGGCATTTCCGGGCCGGGATTCTTTGCCAATCGTGACAAAGCTGCCCGTATCCTGTCGGGTGAAAAGCCGCTAGACGTTTTGGGAGGGGATAAGGTTAGATCTTTCTACCGCAATTTGACGGGCGACGGGTCTGCCGTCACAATAGACCGCCACTCCTTGGCGATTGTCGGACTTGGGGAAACATGCACGCCGAAACAATACGCACAGGTTTCCAAGGCTTATGTTCTCGCCGGGAAGCGGTTGGATTTGACAGGGGCGGAATGCCAAGCTTTAACTTGGAACTATTGGAGGCGCAACCATTCTGCTTTCAGGGCAGCGAATAGTCGCTAGACTATCCACAATACAAAACCTCTAAGCCCGCCATGCGCGGGCTTTTCGGGTGCCAGCAAGGCATTAAAAATATGAGACAAGTGACAAAGCAAGTGAAGGCCGCATTTTTTGCGGGTAAGTCGAAAACGGTTGGAAACACTCACACGGATGGCGTGTCTGTCTATCTGCACGGCAACTGTATTATCCATAAACGGGAAGATGGGATTTATGCCACTCTAGCAGGATGGAACACTCCGACAACCCGCGAACGAATCAATGGGATCACGGGGGCAGGTTTTCACCAGAAAAAGCGCCTGCCCTTCCTAAACGGGAGTGAAGTGTCAACAACCGACTGGCACAAGGTGCTGGATTACCCTCTGCAAGGCTAAGACCGAAAACCGCATAGAAAACCGCACAAGCGGTATTGGCAGCCCACTGTCGGGACTACTCTGAAAAGGGTAGTCCCGTCGTGCGTTTCAGGGACACCCCCCGAGACCAGCCCACCCTAAAAACCCCCGCGCCTTCGTGGGAATTTCACCGTGATCTACTACAAGTCCAGTAGCACAGATCCACACACTTCGCCCCGGTCTCCGGCGAAACTACTTGGCCTCGTCCACAACGTTCCCGCGCTCAAGGTTTTTCTTGACACGGTTGGCGAAGAAGCCTGCTGGGGTCGCGTCCTTCGGCTTCGCCCCGGTCTCCCTGTTGGCATCCTCACCTCTCTGTTTGCCTAGAATTTTTGCCACTTCCTTTTCTGAAGTCACGGCAATATCCTGAATAGCTTCCACGCCGGAAAGTTTGCTCCAGCGGGATTCCAGTTTGAGGAGCTGGTTTTGTAGGTTAGTCATGGAACCTAACGTGTTAAGGTAAGTGGAAAAATACTGGAGTGCTTTGTCTCCGTTGTCAGTGTTGAGGCTAAAGTTTTCACAGATTCCCTCCAGTTTCTCGGCTACTTCGGAGTGTATCCGGAGTTTGTAGCGGAGTTGGCGGATTTGATCTGCGTAGAACTCTATGTTGATACGGTTCTCCTTTTCTGCTTCCTCACTTAGCGCCAGACCCCGACCGAGTGGACTTGTCTTTGCCAGAGCGGTTTCAAACTCCCGAGACCACACCTTGATCCACTTCCTCACCGTGTCCTCGTGCAGCCCTGTCTTCTCCACAAGCTCCCTCACGCCCAGAATACGCCTCCCATCCCCCTCCCCGTAGAAATAGAGCTGACGCCCTGCTTCAACCTCCAATTTAACTTCTCCAGCCATGCCCTCTCCTAAACCACAGACTCCCCCGGTGTCAAGCCCTTTGGCTGAATTTCGCCCCTTTAGCCGATTCCGACCCTGAAAACCGCCCTCAGGGTTATCTGAACACCAATAACTTTTACAACTTTACTAAAACACTCATGGGGAGACCCTGTGAAATCTAGTACTCCCCATATTCTTGAAAGTTTTCCTGATAGCTACAAGCTTTAAAACAGTTACAAGTTACTAAACACCCAAACACCAAAAATGACGGGGTGCCCTCGCACACACTGCAAAACCACTCCAAAAATTTCGTGCCTGTCCCCCCCCCCGCTAACGAGTGTTTTGGTGAATAGTAAAAAATAAATCTTTTAAAGCTATATATATTCAAGGACAAGAGAGGAAAATATGGGGAGTATAAGGATTCCCCAACCTTCCCCATCCTTCCCCATCATAACCCAATAAAATAAAAATTGACACCGTTGCGGGAGTCGGTTACTACTCCGCCGACATGGAAAACCAAATCGACGAAATTCTGGCCATCGTGGAAAACATGCCCTCATTGCGGCGTGTCCCACCCAAATCCCCGGAAAGGGCGAAAGCCGACCGGACAGGGGAGATCATGCGTCTCTTCCGCAAGGCGTGTGGTTTCTCCCCTGAAAAGCGGCAGGACTACAAATTCCCCTACGAGATCTGCAACGACGAGCCTGTGGTGCCGAAGTCGAGGCTCATCAACATGGCCTCGATGTTAAGATGCTTTTCGAGCCGGGAAGAGATCGACCGGGCTTTGGAGGATTCAGGGCTTGTGGTCTCGGAGCTGAGTGGGTCAGGCGTGGAAGTGGTGAGGGAGGCCGGGGCGTGAAACGCAAGACTAAAAAACAGGTCGCTGCGGCATTGGAGCGTAAGGAGCTGAAGGCATACATCGAACGCTTTCCCAATAGCAGGGAAGCCCGTGAGGCGGCGGAAGCGGCCTACGTGAAGCTCAGTAGGCCGAAGAGGGTGCCGAAGAGAAAGCTGACGCGGCAGAGGCTTGCTGAGGCGTTTGCCGTGGTCGCCGGGAATCTCGTGGCGCTGGAAGGTATGGGGGGAAGCATCCAAGCCGGGAATGTCACCAAGAAAATCGCACGCCTTGACGGGATGTGGCTTTGGGAGGCGCAGGTTATCCACATGCTGGGACAATGAGGATGAAAACGAAAATGAAAATGACACTGGAACAAAAACTGGATAGGATACTCAAGCTGCTCCGTGAGAAGGGCTACGCACCTGAGGAAAAAGTGGTGCATGACGAGAGCGAACAGGAAGCGATGGTGCGGATGATGTTCGAGCGCATGGCCGAGTGGAGGCAACCTGAGCGGAGATCCGCCAAGTTTCCCGTGGAGTGCTGGCAGGGTGCTGCCGTGGACGAGCGGATGGAGCGTGTGCCGTTGTCGGCACTGGTGAACCGATGCAAGGCGCGGAAGTGCTTTGCCACGGCTGAGGAGGTGGAGAAAGTGGTGGAGAGGCTATACGAGGTGCGGACACTGCATGATTGCGGCCTTCGTCGTCACGGTGGCGTGAAGATCGCGCTGACAGCCGGGGAGCTGGAGCGGATACTGGGCGTTCCGTTCGAAGACGAGGGGGAGGAGGTGCCGGGACAGGGGGTCAAGGTGGAGGCGCGGGGCTGGGAGATGGAGCAAAAGGAGCCGGAAAAGCCGGAGAGCTGGCCTGTGGTGGGGGAGGAAACTACTGCATCTGTAGTAGGGGAGCCTGCACCCAAATGGAGCATCACCGCCAAGGGCGAGACCCTGAAAGCGGCCTATGCGCCGGACGAGCCTCTGCCCCCTGCGGAGTTTCCGCCTGATGTGGTGGAAGACCCGGACGCCATTTTCCGCTTCACCGAGGAGTATGTGCCGGACGAAGGCGACGGCTGGGGCGCGGAAGTTGTCACGGAAGTCGTCTTGCAGAGACATCGGGAAGAAAAATAAACGGAAAATACTTGACCTGCTGGAGGGGGAGGTTAGTTTGGGGCGTAACCAAAACAACGACAACATGAAAACGATCCAACCCCTACACTATACAGTCCACCCCGAAATCCCCTACTGCCACCTCGAACGGTCAACCGATCTTGTGGTTGACCGGGCGGGTGCCATCTTCACAGCCACACCTCAGGGCGAAGACCACTATTCGCTTGCGCCTGTGGCCGTGCTCGCCAAGGAGCCTGTCAAGACCGTGGAGAGGCTGAGGGACTATCTCACCAGCCTCGTGGAAGCCGGACTGGGGAATCTCCCCGTGGAGATCACAGGAGCCTACGGGAGCACTTCCCGTGAGATCCTGCCGGACGTGGGCAAAAGCTGGGATGAAGGTGACGTTGCCCTCCTCCTGCATTCCGACATCTGCTCGGGCTGAAAACTCTCACTAACGACAACATGAAAACAGCACACACCATAACCATAGTTAGAACTAGCTTCACCGGATACTTTGCAAGGATTGCAACCAAGGGGAAACCTGCCATATCCACAATCCGAAAGCACCTCAGCAACGCCAAAGCCAGAGATTGCCAGTCCGTCACGATCATCGAGGTTGACGAGATCCGCCATGATCTGGTTGACCTTGGGGCGGGAAGTATCTTGACCCCTTACTGAAACAAGCAATGAAAACAGCAATCCTATTCCTAATCCTCCTGTGGCTTGCCTACGGGTGGCCTTTTTAATCTCAACAATAACAAATATGAAAACAAACGAGAACGAACCGAACGTCGAATTGCTAGAACCTCCCGCAGGCATGAGGTGGGAATACCGGGGGAGGGGGTTCCGAAAAGCTGACACAGCGATATGTTACACTGACAGGTCACTTACGGGTTTCACATTCCGCACGAACTGTGCGTCAGGGTGCCCAGACCACCACTACTGGGAAGCCGTCCCCGCCCCGAAGACCGTGAAGCAGTGGCTCGAAACCCTGCCGGACGGATACCGCGAGCGGGCATTGGCGAACTGCACGAGACCGGACGGCCTAGAAACGTCTCTCCACCACACGATCCCAGCGGCTTTCAGGTGGGCGGATACCCCGGAAGGTGGCAAGTTCTGGAAACAGGTGTATTTGTGGGCGTGCAACCCCGACAAAAACCCCCTACCCCCGCTGCCCGATGACAGGAACGACCTGACCTGCGACCAGTCCGAGATCGAGAAGCTGGAAGCAGAGATTACCAAACTGAAGTCCGAACTCGCCACGTTGCAAATTCCCTGCGTTACGGAACCCGCCGCATACCCGCCCCCGGAATCGGAGTGGCCTGAGAAACCCGCGCCCCCGGAAGGGTGCGAGTGGGTGAGGCAGGACATGACGGGGCATTACCCCGTGGATCAGGAACACATCACTCTGATGAAATCGCGCGGCACCCATGTTTGGGATCGCGAGTATCTGTCGTCCGGTTACGAAAACTGCGTCGTCTTCCGCGCCGAAAAGATCGACCACACCGAAGGCGGGAAATACCGCATGCTGGAGGAGGGGGAGACGATCCTCGACGGAGATGCCTATCTCGAAGAGCACGGCTGGGCGAAAGGCACATTTGTGGTTGGCGAGAGGCTGTCCCTCCTTCCCGGCGACATCTGGAGACGACCCGTCGAGCCTGTGGAACTCTTCACCAAGGAACTGGCGAAGGACTACCATCACAAGGTGGAGGAGCTTCGCGCTGAAAACAGGAGGCTCCTCAAACGCAACGTAGGGCTGAAGAAAAACACCGACGCGCTGGCACGTTGGAAACGTGACGCCCTCGCCGTGGAATCCGAATGGGACTGTCAAGCTGTGGGCGAAGCCATCGGCCTTACCCTTGGTCAGAAAATTCACCCGGCGATCCTGCCGTGGATTTTGGACGCGAAAGCGAAGCTTGCAAAGATCCACATCCTGTCAAACCCATGACCCACCACCACCAACTAGCATCCAACCTATTCATCGCCGCAGAAAAACTGGGCACCGACACACCTACGGAAGGTGCAGTAGTTGACGCCCTCGACGAAGCCCGTTACCACGCCCTGCTCGAAGCCGAGGAGTATCTGCTGGCGCACGGGCATGTGATTGCCGCACGGTGCGTGGTCGCACTTCAGCACGGGGGTGATGTTGATGAAGGTTGACCACAAATCCCGAGCCTACTCCAAACGCTTCCCCTACAGCCCGGAACCGCCGAAGCGCGGTGCATGGGAACCGAGGCGTGCGCCGAAGCTCAGTGCCTCCAGACTCGCCTCCGCGTTCGGGCTGGTGGGCGGCAGCGTTGTGGCCAAGGCCGGGAAAGGCGGCAGGGTTGAACCTGTGGCCGGGTGCCAGAACCGGGTGTGCTTGGATGGGGGATGGCACTGGGAAGGGTTTGCCCGGTTCCTGATTAGGAAACATGAAGCCGAGAATCCACCTACTACAAACCCAGTAGTTCAACCCGGAACCCTTGGAAACAAAGGGCTGGGGATCAAAGTGAAAAATAGTGTAGAAAATAGTTGACCAGTTAGCTGAATAGGGTAACTTGTGTTCATCGCCAGACGGTAAGCCCCACCAGAAACAGGGCACCCCTAATGGGGTGTGGTAATAAAAGCGCAGTAGCTCAGAGCAGAGCGACCAGCATCTAACAGGTGAGTCGATGAAGTAGCGATTCATCCTGCGCCACGAATAAAAGCCACACCCCACCTTTTAAAAATCGAACTAAATCGGACAACATGAAAACAAAACAATTCAAAGTAGTAGCTGTAAGCAGCAACACCAACAGCTTCGGCTATAAGCAGATCGTCATTGTGGCGGCTGACGGCGAGGCTTGGGAAATCCTCAAGCAAGCTTACGGGTCTGAGACTCTGCCTAAGGAAGGGGACGTAATTGACTTCCAGACCGACGGAAAGTATATCGTACCTCCATCGCACCTGTCTGTCACAAGTCCACACCGCATCGCAGACTGTCCAGCGAAAGCCCTCAAGGACATCTTCACCGTGGCGGAGCTGGAAGCGGCCAAGCTTGTTCTGACAACTCCACAAAAAGCCGACTATACGGCACCCGCTGAAAGTGCCTTCGACGTGTTCGAGGTGCGGACTGTGGGCACCTACGTGGACGGGATTGGCAACGAGTTTTGCGAACAGCTCACAGACGATTACAGTCTCGAAGAGCCGGAGCTGGAATCGGTCTGCTGGTCGGTCTACGGCCACTACCGTGCCGGAACTGTTCGCTGCATCGCGGATTGCGATAGCTTCGAGAGTGCCTGTGAACTGGCTGTGGAGCTGGGTGGGAAGCTTATCTGAAATTACACTATAACCTGATACGAAAATGAAAAATAGCAATAACAACAATAACACCACATTCGTCTCCTACCACGGAGACCCCGCAATCAAGGCCAAATACGTCGAACGTGTTCGCCAACACCAAATCGCCGACGGCCTTGTTCAAGGCTTTGGATACTGGAGAGACGGAAAAGGCTGCGCCGTAGGCTGCACCCTTGAACTTCCTGAAGGTCAGCACGACCGCTACGAAATAGAACTCGGTTTGCCTGAGTGGCTCGCACGCTTGGAGGATCACCTCTTCGAGACCCTGCCCGTTGACGAAGCCACGGCGTTTCCGCTGGAGCTTTTAGAAGCCGTTGAGGTAGGCATCAGTAAACGTCAACTTGAAGTTGTCCGCGACCAATTCCAGATTTTCTGGTTGGAGAGACAGATCACACAGGTCGCTCACGATGAGTTTCCGGGAATTGTCACCGCGATCCAGAATACGATTACGCTGCTGCGGCAGGCGGTGAGTGGTGAGGAGCCGGAAGCGGCAGCATGGTCAGCAGCAAGGTCAGCAGCATGGTCAGCAGCAAGGTCAGCAGCAGAGTCAGCAGTAAGGTCAGCAGCAAGGTCAGCAGCAAGGTCAGCAGTAAGGTCAGCAGCAGAGTCAGCAGCATGGTCAGCAGCATGGTCAGCAGTAAGGTCAGCAGCAGA